>OLNN01000285.1_pt1 | contig 57279 bp, 49 predicted proteins | sample 1672141 | NCBI WGS metagenome assembly OLNN01 (sample SAMEA3136652, study PRJEB25190) | human gut metagenome | biome: human gut; feature: human-associated habitat; material: faeces | place: Austria | collected 2013
AAGAGAAGTATGGAACTTGCAGGTGTGAAACCAGTGGAAATTGAATATAGTAAATGATCTTTATAAGGCGAACGACTATCTTAGTCGTTCGCCTTATATTCATCTCAGTTTTTACTCAATATTTTCCTGTCCATAATAAGCATTTGCACCATGTTTTCTATAGTAATGCTTATCCTGAAGCTCCTGCGGAGCAGGTTTCACATTTGGATTGATCAGCTCGCAGCGGGAAGCCATCTTGGCAACCTCTTCCAGAACTACTGCATTATGCACTGCCTCGTGCGCATTCTTGCCCCATGTGAAAGGACCATGATTCTTGCAAAGAACAGCCGGAACAGCCTCATAATCTCTCTTCTTGAAATAGTCGGCAATGAGAATGCCAGTATTCTTCTCATAAGCTTCCGCAATCTCACTCTTATCCAGATTACGGACGCAAGGAACCTCACCGTAAATATAATCAGCATGAGTGGTTCCATAGCATGGAATTGCGCGGCCGGCCTGTGCCCAGCTGGTAGCCCAGGAGGAATGAGTATGTACGATTCCACCGATCTTCGGGAAAGCATTGTACAGAACTACATGAGTGGGAGTATCAGATGATGGGTTATATTTACCTTCTACTTTATTACCTTCCAGGTCTACAACTACCATATCTTCCGGTGTCAGTTTCTCATATTCCACACCACTTGGCTTGATTACGAAAAGACCTTTTTCACGATCAATTCCACTTACATTTCCCCAAGTAAAAGTAACCAGGCCGTATTTCGGCAGGTCCATATTTGCTTTGTAAACTTCTTCTTTTAATTTTTCAAGCATAGCTGTATCCTCCTTTTTACACACGCAAATACGCATTTTATTCTTCAGATGTCTGGTTACATCTCACAAAAAGCTTCCGCTATCTTTCCATTCCCCTTGTCTATCAGAGCTCCTGCATTCTTTACCACAGACATCATATTAAACATAATATAGCACTTGTGCGGATGTATTTCTACTTGTATCTTATATTTTTTTGTATCTGTTGCTATTGTTGTTACTGTTCACTGGTAACGTTCCGCGAGGTGTTTTTTGTGAACAAAGTTCACAGAAAACCCGAGAGTTGCGGCGCGAAATCATGCAAAGCATGATTTCTGTGCATCGCGAAGCGCGTTACTGTGAACGGAGTGAACAGTAACCTATTGTTGTTACTGTTCACTAAAGCATGTTTGAAAAAGGCTTTCTGCAAAATAGCTGAGCTTCCGCCCTGCCTACTCATACAACGGAATCTCATAGCCCCAGGATTTCCTGATTCCATCCATGATCCCCATCACACGCACAGTCTCATCATGAGGCATTTCCAGGCATTCCTTTTCGCCCTGTGCGATTGCTCTGGCGCAGGCCTCAACCTCATACTCATAGCCTGTGATCTGTGCCGGCGGCATATAAGCTGCAACCTCCTTATGCTCCTTGTCAAACACTGTGATTTTCTCCGGATTATTAATATTCTGCACCTGAATATAACCTTTGGTTCCAAAAATACTTCCCATTCTGTCAGAAATTTCACGGGCACCACACTGCAAGGTAGCCATGCGGTCGCCTTCAAATACCATAGCAATAGTATCCAGCATATCCACACCTTCACGGAAAATAGCAGTTGCCTGTACATCCTTCAACTTATCCCCAAGAACCATGCTTGCGAAATTAATGGTATAAACACCAACATCCAGAAGCGCACCGCCTGCCAGCTCCGGCTTACGGATACGTTCCACCTCACTGATGGCATAGTTCAGATTAGCAGTAACAGCTGTCACTTCACCGATCACACCGCTTGAAATAATATCATCAATCATCTTTCTGGATGGCATATATCTGGTCCAGATTGCCTCTGTGATCAGCAGGTCTTTCTCTTTCGCCAGGGCAAAAAGCTTTCTTGCCTGGTCTGCATTTACAGTAAACGCCTTTTCACAAAGCACATTTTTTCCTGCCTCCAGGCACATCTTTGCATGAAGATAATGATGGGAATGAGGGGTTGCAATGTAAACCAGATCCACCTGCGGATCTGCAAGCATTTCCTCATAAGAGCCATAAGCCTTGGAAAAACCGTATTTCTCGGCAAAGGCCTGCGCCCGTTCAAGGCTTCTGGCTGCCACTGCGTAATTCTCCACATCCTTCATTCCAGCTACTGTTTTCGCCATCTGAACTGCAATTCCTCCAGCTCCAAGTATTCCAATTTTCATTTATGTAAACCGCCTTTCTAATAAAATTTCCTGTTTCGCCATTCTCAGCTGACCTCCCTGTATGGAGATATCTCTAAAGCGATACAGTTATTTCGCTCACATGATATTCATATAATCTCATCTCATGCAGACATAAACTCTACAATCGCATAAGGTTCGCCATTCTCCGTGAAAAGCGCAACCGTAACCTTTCTCATTTCCAGCTTCACTGCCGGATAAAAAACGTCTCCAAGCAGTGCCTGCTTCTTATATTCTGCCCTCATCTGGCGGATTTCAAAGCCTTCTGGCAGATAATCTGCCCCCATGCGGATATACTGGCAATTATTAACATGGTGATGGGTGTCCAGATGATGTTTTTGTATTGCAAAAGGCTCCTGGGCTTCCATCCCTTCCGGAAGTGCGATCTTACGGGGCGCATAATCCATCTCCAGCTTTTCATCCAGTTCGTATCCTCTGATGTCTTCGTCTGTAAGTCTGGCAGGCAGACCGGTCTCTGTATCAATATTGGTCCAGATACTGTTTGCATAGGATAAAAGCTCTCCATCTTCTGTTTTCAGAGTGAAGTTACGCATTCCAAGAAAACCTTTGAAACCATATGGCGCCGTTGATGCCACAATTGTCTCTCCCAATCCCGGATAGCGGTTCACCACAATCTGCCAGGATGACAACACCCAGGCTCTCTGGCGTTCCTCCAGCGCTTCCATTCCCTGCCCTATTTCCTCAGATTGAAAGGTGCAGCAATCCTGATAATAATTCTGAATTCCAGGAAGAGTCAGGCAGCCATCCTCGCCTATTTCACTGTATCTGACACGGCCTTTAAAACTGTAACTCATGTTATGTCAATCTCCATTCTAGAGCCTGTTTGAAAAATCATTCCTGCAATCTCCCACAAATTGTGACGCACATCTTGCAGAAAGCCTTTTTCAAACACGCTCTAATTTCTTGTCCGCGAATTTTACTTCATTATATAACAAATCCATCAATAAAGATATGAAAATGTAGATTTTTTTGTGAAAATCCCCTTGATTCTGCACCCTCTACCATGTACAATAAAGATATAAAAATAAAAACAGCAAACGCTTATATATGTCCATAATCTGGTTGGACGTTTCTACCAACTACCCTAATAGTTGTCTATAAGCTGCATGCGAAGAGGTATGTAGGTATGGCATTTTCCGGGTGGTTTTTTTATTGCTGAATCAGCCCGAAATCACATTTTGCATGTTTCCGGCAGTACGTTCTCAGCCGCAAACTATCCCGGAACTTTACTTTACCTCGCCTCTGGCAGAAAGGATGGTCTGATATGAAAAAAGATTTGTTTGCTTTGAAAGGTACAATTTGTTACAGCAAGAATCAGAAAGAACTTGTTTTTGCAGAAAACTCTTATGCAGTCTGTGAAAACGGGCTCTGTGCCGGTGTTTTTTCCCAGCTTCCAGAGGAATATAAAGATATTCCTGTAAAAGACATGGGTGATCGACTGATCATCCCAGGATTCACCGACCTTCATCTGCATGCTCCCCAGTACGCTTACCGCGGAACCGGCATGGATCTAGAGCTGCTGGACTGGCTGAACACCATCACTTTCCCGCAGGAAGCCAAGTACGCTGACCTGTCCTATGCGAAAAAGGCTTACTCCATTTTCGTGGATGACTTAAAGCACAGCTTCACCACCAGAGCCTGCATTTTCGCCACCTTGCACCGTCCGGCAACGGAGCTTCTCATGGACATGCTGGAGGAAAGCGGTCTGGCAACTATGGTTGGAAAAGTAAATATGGATCGCAACGGAGCACCGGAGCTTCAGGAGAAAAGCGCACAGGCTTCTGCACAGGATACACGCCAGTGGCTGGAAGAGATCAAGGGACGTTACGACCACACCTACCCAATCCTAACCCCACGTTTTACCCCATCCTGTACGGATGAGCTGATGACCGAGCTTGGAAAAATCCAGAGGGAATATCACCTTCCGGTTCAGTCTCATCTGTCTGAAAATTTCGGGGAAATTGCATGGGTAAAGGAGCTTTGCCCGACCAGCAGATTTTATGGAGATGCGTATGACATGTTCGGGCTGTTTGGAACAAAACCCGCATTCAATACTAACGAGGCTGATTTCGCTTCCGCATCCGGCCTTAATACCACTGATAACACAGCAGCTCATATTTCATCTGATGGTGCCAGCGTCTGCCCTACCATCATGGCACACTGCGTCCACTCCACCGACGAAGAGATCCAGATGATCAAAGACCAGGGCGTTTACGTCGCCCACTGTCCGGAGTCCAACACAGACATTGCTTCCGGAATCGCACCTGTCCGCCGCTATCTTGATATGGGACTTCATGTAGGACTTGGCACCGATGTTGCCGGAGGTTTTTCTCTCTCCATGTTCCGTGCTATGGCAGATGCCATCCAGGTTTCCAAGCTCCGCTGGCGCCTGATGGATCAGACCCAGGCCCCGGTTACTCTGGAAGAAGCCTTCTACATGGCTACGATCGGTGGTGGCTCCTTCTTCGGAAAAGTCGGCAGCTTCGAAAAAGGCTATGAATTTGACGCCATGATCCTGGACGACAGCAACATCCGTCATCCCCAGGAAATCTCCACCCGTGACAGACTGGAAAGGCTTGTTTATCTGTCCGACGACCGCAATTTGGTTGGGAAATATGTACAGGGACGGAAAGTAATTTAAAAAGCTAAAAAACCTCTGGTCAGGAAATCAATCTTCGACCAGAGGTTTTTCCTTTTGCTCGTTGCTCGCGTAAATTATTCTGTCCCCAGATACTCCCGTATCCGCGCCTCATTCATATTCTCCCCGATCACGATCACTACTTCCTGTCCTGCGGAAATAGGCTTCAGGGAAAATTCTTTGCGGGTGGCGTTTAGTTCCAGCCAAATATTGTTAGTGGATGCTTTCTGAGCGGAGTCCGAATTCATTTTTTCGTTTTCGGTTACCGCGGCAGCACTTTCTTCTAATTTCACAAAGCCCTTAATTCGGAAAACATCCCCACATTCCGGATCATCCAGGATCTGATGCGCCGCTTTCTCCAACTGTGTCTCGGAAATCTTCAGCTCCATAAAATACAATGACTGGAACCCTTCTTTCTCATCAAAACACTGTTTCTCAAAATCTTCCATCACATACCCGCTGTTGAAAATCCGCTGAAAATCCTCATCTGTAAACGTTTCCCAATCCTTATTCAGTATCTCATTTTCCATAAAACGTCGTTTACATTTCACACTTTCCAGTGCGCGATTCAGATGTTTCACAGTTCCACTAATCTCTTCCTCAGATGCCTCCTGGCTCTTGCTCAGAACAATACAACCTGCATCAGCTGCCTCTGAAGCCAGAATATACTCTGCCTGTGGCTGCAGCTTCTCCTCCAGTCTGGCATCCAGAATGGTGATCACATTTCCAATCTGATACCACTTATCCAACGGCTCTTCATAAAGGGCATCGAAAAACTCATCCACATCAAAAATCCCGGAAGGCTCAATGAGAACCCGGTCATATCCGCACATTCCCATTGCGATCAGCTTGGTCTTGAAACGTCTTCTGTGGCAGTCCGCATCACATCCACCTGAAACCATTTCCAGCTCGCAGTTCTCCCCTTCCAGGTCATGAAGCAGCATCATGTCCACATTCACTGCACCAAAATCATTCTCCAGAATTCCAATATTCTGCCCCTGGCTCATCAGCCATGCAGCATATTTCTTTATGAAAGTCGTTTTTCCCGAACCAAGAAAGCCTGTAATCAAATCAACTTTAACCATTTTTTAATCTTCAACCTCATTTTTCAATATAAAGCTGGCCTGGAACCTGTTGCCGACCGCTTCGAAGCGACTGGCTCCGCCATGTTTTTCGCAAAGTTTTTTCATGGAAAGAATGCCGATTCCTTCCTGTTTGTTTTGCCGTTTTTTTGAGTAAATTTTCCCATTTTCCTGGAATAATATTCCGTCAAAAGAATTGTCTACCGTAATCAGAAGCATGTCGTGTTTCTTCTCCGTAGCAACTTCAATAAAGCGTTTTCCGTCATACTGACCGGCGGCAGTCACCGCATTATCCAGGGCATTGCCCAGAATCGTACAAAAATCAGTGTCCGGAATAGCAATATCTTTCAGATAGCAGCATACGGAAAACTCGATATTTTTCGCCCTGGCAATACAGCCGTAATGATAAAGGACGCCGTCTGCCGCGGCGTTTCCTGTATATGGAATTGTTACTTTTCCCATCTCTTCCAGTTCCAGATCATCACAATATCCCCGCAAGCCCTCCATATCATTTTTATCAAGAAAACCTTTAATAGCAGCTACCTGATGACGGAAATTATGGCGTGCTTCACGTTCTGCCAGAACCTGCTCCGTGAGCGCATGATAGTAACCTTTCTGCTGATCGATCTGCCGGTTCAGTTCTTTTTCATTTAGAAAATGCTGCTGATCATAAGACACCGCAAAGCAAATCAGCAATGTGGCGACGCCGATCAGACATTTACTCAACATTTGTGGAAAAGTGGTAGTGTAGACATCCACTCCTTCTGAAAAAATACTGGAAAAAAACATGGCAATAGGAATGAACCATAAGGTCTCCCAATAATTTTGGCATTCAATTTCAAGGAATGGTGTTACTGTATAACGGAGCAGGCTGCTAAGCAGCGGATATAGAAGCGCATACACTACAATTGCAATTGCGCTGGTTTCTGCAATTCCAATCGCATTTCCCTGCATTCCCAAAAGTGAACTGACATAAGCTCCGATTGACAGTGCAATCATGACAATATCTGCCACAATTCCAAATACAAACAAATGCACCTTGGTGTATCCAGGGACAAGCCAGATATTTACAGCAGCCATTACAATACAGAAAGCAATAAGATTTATCTTATAAAACGGCACGTCAATTTTCCGGTAATTTCCCACCCACATGCAGATTCCGAAGTCCACAGCCAGACCAATTGCATAGATTACAGTCAGTCTGATCCTGTCTTTATCTGAGATTTTTTCGTGAAACGGAACAATTCGCAGGATCAGAGTGGGGACATGAGCCAGGATACAGAGAAGACTTACAATCGCGATTATAATTGTATTTTCCATATATTTTTACCTCGTTTTAAAGTACTCCATGGGACGGTCCGCCTCTCCGTTTTTCTTCTCCATCCTCTTTAACTCCGGCAATATAGTCAGCAGCATTGTAACAAAACAAAGGCTTCCGCCAATTACATTAGATACCGGCTCTGCCAGGAATACTCCGTGAGTTCCCATTTTAAACACGTAGGGAAGCAGGTATGTCAACGGAACTACAATAAAAACTTTTCTCAAAAGCGAGAAGAAAATGGCCTGTTTTTTCTTATTTAAAGACTTGAAAACAGTCTGTCCAATGTATTGCAGATCCATAAAAATAAAGGCTGCAAAGTAGGTTTTCAATGCCGGAACTGCATCCTTTATCAAGAGCTTATCGGAGCTGAAAATGGCAATCAGATAATCCGGGACAAAGATAATCACGCTCCACATTACTGCTGTATAAACCAGAACCATTACTGCCAGAGTGACCATTGCCTTGCGGACAAGCTTCGGTCTTTTTGCCCCGTAATTGTAGCTCAGGATAGGTGATGTGCCTTCATTTATAGCATAAATCGGCGTCTCTACCATCTGACGGACACTGGATACGATAGTCATAACAGATATGTAAACATCCCCTCCGGTAACCCCCAGAACATTGTTGCAGCAGATAGTTACCAGACTGTTTGTCAGCTGCATAATGAAGCCTGCAGTACCAAGACTGACAATGTTTTTTGCATTCTCTTTGCAGCTTTTCAGCTCTGTTTTTTTCAAAAGCCGAGCTTTCATTTCCGCTCTTTTTTCAAGAAAAAGTAGTACATAAGCAGCTGATAGGAACTGGGAAAGAACAGTCGCAATGGCAGCTCCTTTGATTCCGAAACCAAGCACAAAAATGAATAATGGATCCAGGATCAGATTGGCAACTGCACCGATTGCTACAGAAAACATACCAGTTGTCGCGTATCCCTGTGCATTGATAAACGGGTTCATTCCTGTGGCGATCATGGATGGAATCGTTCCGATCAGGTAGATCATCATGTAGGGATATGCATAAACCAAAGCATCCTCAGATGCTCCAAAAAGTACCAGCAGAGGTCTTGCAAAAAGCATACCAGCTATCATCAGAATGATCCCGCTTCCGCACACCATAGTAAAGGAAGTGTTCATCACTTCCTGCGCTTTCTGGTTGTCTTTCATACCTCTGTTTATAGAAAAAACAGGAGCGCCGCCACTGCCAAACAGATTTGCAAAGGCAGTGATAATCACGATTAACGGGAAACATAAACCGACTGCGCCAAGCGCTGTAGTTCCCACTTCAGGGATTCTGGCGATATAGATTCTGTCTACAATATTATATAAAAGACTGAGTATCTGTGCCACCAGCATGGGGATTGCAGCGCTGAAAATGTTTCTGGTTACCGTACCATTTTCAAAATCAATTCGTTTCATTTTGTTTCACAGCTTTCTTTTTATTTGATATTTTTATTTCATATTTTCATTTCCAGTTTATGACTTTCTTTCAGGCTTATAACACTCTTTCTGTTTTATTTTCGAGGTTAATTTCAGCATAATTCATCATTCCAGGTTAAAATCCTCTGTACTTTACCCTTAATTTCTACGCCCAGATCATAGACTACATTACTCAGAACATACTCTCCATCATTGACAAAAATCTCGATCAAATTAGGATCCACGAAAATTTCCAAATCAGCTTTTTCACCTGCATCCGGAATCTGGCAATGCAGTTTTTTACTGTCTGTGTGAGGAAATACTCTTGTTCTGTCAGTACATATTGTTCTGCCTTTCATGGAGATCTGATATCCTCCGATGTCCAGACAGTCGCCGTTTTGGAGGGTTGTTTTTATGCAGAATGGGTTACTGCTGCGCAGGGCATCCTGGCTGGAAAGTGATCTGGAAAGGCCCTTTCGCACGTTTGGATGAACCCGAAAACAAACCTGTCCATTCTCAATTTCTACTACACGCGGCAGGCTCATCATACCGTTCCAAATTACCCGTTCTTCCGTTAGCAACTGACTTTTATCACTCTTTTTCAGATGATTTTTATCTGTTGACTGTGTGATTTTTTCTCTCTCATTTTCTTCTCTATCACTATTTTGCTCAAAAAATACAGCAGCTTTACTACTTTTCATTCCAGTCACAGCCTCTGGCATGCGGATCCAACCAATCATAACTCTTCTGCCATCCTTATCCAGATTGGTCTGCTGGGCGTAGAAGTCACCGCCGTAATCAATCAGCGAGTAGTTATCCTCCAGCTCCAGCCTGCCGATTTCATGTTTGTATGTACTGCCAAGAATCATATAATAAACGCCATTTTCTTCCCATACTTTCGGATCTCTGGTATCCATGGAATCAGCAGTTTCATCATCTCTGATTACCGGAATGATCTGCTTTTTCCCATTCCAGTTATCGAAGTGAAAACCGTCTTCTGATATGATCATAACCTGGCTTTCCTCGTATTCTCCATCTGCCACATGGATATTTTCATCCTGTTCTTTCAGATAGCGATTTGCAGTATAATAGAGGTACATTTTCCCATCTTTCTCCACTGCACTTCCAGAGAAAACTCCGTTTCGGTCGTAATCCTTTGTTGGAAACAGGGCTATTTTCTCATGGCTCCAATGTACCAGATCATCGCTTACCGCATGTCCCCAATACATGGTTCCCCACATAGGTGCATAGGGAAAATGCTGATAAAAAAGATGATATCTGCCTTTAAAATATATAAATCCATTTGGATCATTGATCCAGTTTTCCGGTGCCTTTAAGTGTAAAAAATCCTGCCTCATGATATAATTTCTCCTGAAATTGTTTGAACTTTATGAGTTTATTTTGCACATTACGTGGAAAAATGTCAAGAGAAAAGGGACTATAACAGATGAATGTCACTTCATACGCAGCACGCATCTATTACAGTCCCTTATATATTCTCTTGTTATATTAGTTTGAACCGCCTATTGCTTTTTCAATGTTTGAAGATCCAGCTTTCTTTGAAAACCTCCCCATAACACAAACAAATATTACATCTTCTTTATTACAATCTTTTTGCTTATGCCTCGTTTTACAAAAACCGTTTTGTAGCTCTTTGCCTTTTTCCTTGGGACGTAAACTTTCATCCTGGATGGAGTGCCTTTGAAGGCATTGGAGCCTACGTATTTGGCTTTCAGGCGGGAGGTGTAGATTCTCATTTCGTTTAACTTTTTGCAGCTATAAAAGCTTTGTTTTCCGATCGCTTTTACTGAACCGCCAATTTGTACGTAAGAGAGTTTCGTGCACTTATAAAAGGCATAGCTCTTAATCTGGATTACATTGTTTCCTATGATAGCCTTTTTCAGGTATTTATTGCTCTTGAATGCTTTGGAGGCTATTGAGGTTACTTTGTAATTCGCGCCCTTTAGGTTTACGCTGTCTGGAATTGTGACAGTGCTTACTTTTTTCTTTATCGGTTTTATATATTCTACCGTGTCGGTGGCGGTAACTTTATAATATCCGTTTGTCGCCGGATGTTTCACTGTTGTGCCCACTTTATATCCAGTCGGCGCAGGTGTGTTCGCCGGTGTCGCCGCTGGCACCGGTGTATTTGTCGGCGTTGCTGTTGGCACCGGCGTATTCGTTGGCATTGGCACTGGCGTGTTCGTCGGTGTTGCCGTTGGCACCGGTGTGTTCATTGGCACTGGTGTGTTTGTCGGTACCGGTGTGTTCGTTGGCGTTGCCGTTGGCACTGGCGTGTTCGTTGGTACTGGTGTGTTTGTCGGCACTGGTGTGTTCGTCGGCGTTGCCGTTGGCACCGGTGTGTTTGTTGGTACTGGTGTGTTTGTCGGCACTGGCGTGTTTGTTGGCGTTGCCGTTGGCACCGGCGTATTCGTTGGTACTGGTGTGTTTGTTGGTACCGGTGTGTTCGTTGGCACTGGCGTGTTCGTTGGTACTGGTGTGTTTGTCGGTGTTGCCGTTGGCACCGGCGTATTCGTTGGCGTTGCTGTTGGCACCAGCGTATTCGTCGGCGTTGCCGTTGGCACCGGCGTATTCGTTGGCGTCGCCGTTGGCACCGGTGTGTTTGTCGGCGTCGCCGTCGCCGTTGGCACCGGCGCATTTGTCGGTGTCGCCGTTGGCACCGGCGTGTTTGTCGGTGTTGCCGTTGGCACCGGCGTATTCGTTGGCACTGGCGTATTCGTTGGCGTTGCCGTCGGCACCGGCGTATTCGTAGGCGTTACCGTTGGCACCAGCGTATTCGTCGGTGTCGCCGTTGGCACTGGCGTATTCGTCGGTGTTGCCGTTGGCACCGGCGTATTCGTTGGCGTTGCCGTTGGCACCGGTGTGTTCGTTGGCGTTGCCGTTGGCACCGGCGTGTTTGTCGGCGTTGCCGTTGGCACCGGCGTATTCGTCGGTAAAACAACCAACTTCGGAATTTCTTCTTCGCGCTTGCTCTGGCACACCGTACAGGTATATGTCTTAATTCCTGTACTTGAAGTGGTAGCCTCTTTCGTTATAACTCCGGCATCCCAGGTATGCGTATGCTCAGTTTCCCCGGAACCACCTTGCGTTTCATCGTAAAAAACAACTGTAACCGTATATGTTATCTTCGTTACACCATCTGGTGCTGTCAGAACATACTGTACCGGATTTGTAAAATCATGAGATCTTCCACTGGTAAACTCATCTGCTACCGCTGTTCCTGTACCAGAACCATAATCAATATTCGGTGCCAGCCTGGTAACATCAGTTCCTTTTGGCAACCGCAGCGTAATCTTACGGTTCTCATTATCAATTTCCCCAACAACATCCTCTTTTAATTGGGAATTAAACGCCTTGTTAAGTACAAAACTATAAAATCTTGCCTCATTAGAAGCCGTCACTATAATTTTTATTGTGACTGGCAAAACTGCCTTTGTTCCTGTATCCACAATTTTATACTGTGACTCATAAATTCCCACTGGTGCAGTGACAGTTCCGGAAAAAGTAAAGTATTTGCTTCCATAAGAGCCTCCGCCAGGAACCGCAAAAACAGTTAAACCAGCTGGTAAATTCTCAGAAACAACCTGAGTTTCATACTTACCACTTCCACCTGTAACAAAGCCTGAATATATCCACTGCTCTTTTCCAGTTCCTGTAACCGCGTACAGCTCAGTATCTGTAATCGCCAATGGTTCTGTTACGCTCATTGTTCCAAGCACAGCGATCACAGCACCATATTCTCCCGGCAGCTTATCAGTCGCATAAGCAATAAGATCTTTTCCATTATCTGATGACTCTGTTATTCTGCCATTATCAATCACTGCCGATGAACCGCTTCCACTTCCAAGCGCCAAATGTATTCCATAAGTATTCAGATCAGCCCTTGTAATAACCGGCGATACTTTTCCATTGCTATATGTAATCTGAAGCTTCACTCCGGTCAGATCGAGTTTATCTCCTGCTACATAATTCAGTTTCTCAGGAGCTGCAAGCATAGTCAAGGCCGCTGGTGCATTCGCTGCAACTGTAATCGCCCACGGTATTTTTGCTCCAAAGTAATCAAAAGTAACCTGAGTATCCGAGGTTTTCAGTGCACCTGTTTTGTCATAGGTAAATCCACTGTAAATATAAGCTGCACGACCACCAATCGTTGCATACATACTGGCTCTGGATGGATTGAATACATCTCCTTCCACATAAGATTTCTTCGGCTGTCCTGATATTACAATGCTGCTGATATCACTGGTTTTTGGCGCAACAACTTCCATTGAATAAGCAACCTGTTTGCCCTTATATTCTACATAAACATGAGTAGTTCCTTCAGCAGAACTGTCAAAGCCGCTTATCATATCGGCTGTAATCTCAGAATAAGTTGTACCATTTATCAAAAGCCTGCCCCAATACCAGGGTTTTTCTCCCACGTAGCAGGAAGTCCAGTTGTTTTTTACCTCCAATGAAGTAATCTCCGGATTCTCCACCCGCTCTGGCAAACCATCCTCTGAAATCTTCCAGTCAGTTCCAAACTCCCAGCCCACGTAAGATTTGGAATCTTTCATCTGTGCCTCTGTGAGAAGTCCACCTGTTCCAATGGAAGCATCAGTTCCGCCGACAAGATTCCCCTCTCCACTCTTTCCATAACAGTTCAGCACATGTCCGCTTAAACCGTAAGAAGAGCTGAGTACATTATCAGCAGCAGTTCCACACATCTGTCCTACACGGTTGTTTGCTGCAGTTACTGTGATTTTTCCTGCATGGAGGCATTCTTTGAGCACACCGCCCATGCCCCCAAACTTCTGGATTTCTCCCGCAATTCCGCCCACATAGACCGGATATTCGTTTCCGTTTGTCTGGGTAACACGAATCGTACCGGTGCTGACACACTTGCTTATAGTACCAATGTTCAGACCTGCAATTCCACCTACCCAGCTTTTCATAGGAGCCATTGTCAAATTAACATTCAGCTTTGATGTGCAGCCAAAAATAATTCCGGCAAGTGCATTTTCACCTGCAATTCCACCAAATTCCGGATATACAACAGCTCCGTTTCCGCCCATATATCCGCTGATTGTTCCTGTCACCATACAGTCTTCAATATTTCCTTCATTGTACTGTGTGATGACTCCCTGCACGTTCTGCATATCATCATCAAAATCTGCAGCTACGCGCAGATTCCTGATTTTCCCCTGATTCATGGCTATCAGAGGCTTCTTCAGTCCATAGATCGTATGTCCATTTCCATCCAGCGTTCCACCAAAATAAGAGATGGTAAAATTAATTCTTCCCTGTGTCTGAATATCTGAGGTCAGCTGATAATATGCACCCTGATTTTCCTCGATCAAATTCAGATCATCCAGAGAATCGATCTGATAAGGACTGCTGCTTGTACCATTTCCGCCAGCCGGTTTCACAGATGAAGTCCGGCTTCCTATTACACGATAAACAATTCCGCTTTCCCCATCAGATGGGACTGTAAATTTTCCATCCTTCAGTTTCACAAGGATCGCGGAAGCTGCCGGAATGGAATATTTTGAGCCACTGTCTCCGGAAAATACCGGAAATGCAGATGCCTTTTTTGCCGCTATCCGATCGCCTGGAAAACTGTATATACCAGAAGCTTCTCCTGCTGCCACAGCTGTATAAAAATCTGAAAGAAGTGTTTTAAACGGAATTCCTGTTACCTTCTCCAGATAAGCTTCACAGGTAAGGGAGGAAGCATCTACTGTATAAAATCTCGGCAATACAGCCATAGGCTCATAGCTTCCTGCCATACGGTCAATTACGTATCTGACAAACAGGTATGGCATTCCATAGTCCTGGGCAATATCATCGCGATAACTCTTATACATCAAGGAAGAGCCGTTACGAATAGCGGTACTTCCTGCAATTCCGTTCATCCAGCCATTTGTGTCCGTACCGCCCCACAGATAATCCATGACCGTTACTGCAAGACCTTCGTTTATCCACATATATTTCTCGGAGGCATTGAATTTTGTTTTCAACCAGAATACTGCGTGCTGTCCCTCGTGAACCAGCAGACCGTTTCTTCTGGTCATTTCACCGGAGACATAGGATGCTGCCACCGGAGTGTTGATATGGATTGCTGTAATTCCCTCATCATACTGAAACTGACCACTTGCGCCGCTTAAGGTTTCCAGCACAATGGAGAGCTTGCCGGATCCATCTTCCCAGGGAAGATCGCCTCCTGCCAGTGTTTTCAGGATTTGATAGGGCTGTCTGTCATAAATACTCGCCATGTCTGATGCTATGAGAGATGTTTTTCCAGCGGCATCATAATCCGCTTTCATATTTTTGTCCATCCAGATATAACAATGTTCACCAATCCCAATGCATATATAGGTCTTGCCGCTGCCATTGCTTCTGTAAATATATTTTTCTTCTCCTATTGCATAAGTGGTAGTCGCTGCCTGGACGGATATACCATCGTCAGTCTCATCTGCTGATGTAATGGACGAAATAGCGCTTTTTTCATTCAGCCCAGTGACTGAGCTGGTGCTCCCTGCATTCAGTCCAGCCAGACTTTGAGCTGCGGGAAGCTCACTTCCACTTGAAGCGGATGCAGTACTTCCACTGTCATCAAAGATCAGTGTGCCTGCGCTCCTCGAATCAGATGTATCTGTATTAATAATCACTGCATACTCCCCAGTAAGTGTTTCCCCTGCCTTTCCCTCTGTCACTGTAGCAAAAACATTTACACTGCCCAGTATTCCCAGAAGCAGAAGACAGATTCCCACCCACAGACCAATGGATTTTCTTTTTTTCATACACTCCTCCTGTAAAAAATTTCCTTTCCTACAGTTTACCATTTTTACATTCTGTACACTATGTTTTTTTCTTCACTTTTCTGATTAATTTCAACAAAAAATGGGGCGAATGTATCGTTTCCGCTGATACATTGCCCCATTTATTTTCTTATTAAATTACTCTTCCTCAAACTCCAGATCCTTACGGCTCATCTCCTCAATCAGCTCTCTCTTCACCTCAAAAAGCTTCGGAGAAAGATCCACATAAACCTTCTGTGGGTTGGAGAATCGTCTGGACTCGTCCCAGAGAGTGCTCTGTTCTTTCTGGCAGATTGCGCGAAGTTCCATTACTGAAGGAGACGTATAAACGCGTTTTCCCTCCTTAATAACCGGAACCAGAAGCTCACGAACCTCGTAAGTACCACCCAGAATCTTAGTTTTTTTCCAGGTGTCAACCGGGTCAAATACTACCATAGTTTCATCTGGGTTCAGCTTCTCATCAGCAAGACAGATCAAATCAGCTTTAATCTTGCCTGTGGACTTGCTGTAAATACGATATACTGTCTTATTTCCAGGGTTTGTTACCTTAGCGGTGTTCTCAGAAAGCTTGATCTTCGGAACAAATTCACCTGTCTCAGGATTTTTCACTGCTGCCAGCTTGTATACACCACCAAATGCCGGATTATCATTGGAAGTAATCAGACGTGTTCCAACGCCCCAGGAATTGATCTTGGCATCCTGGGCTTTCAGGCTCTCAATCAGATATTCGTCAAGGTCACTGGATGCAGAAATGGTCGCATCATCAAAACCAGCTGCCGATAACATTTTATATGCCTCTTTGGAAAGGTAAGCAAGGTCACCGCTGTCGATACGGATACCATATTTTTTCAGCTCAATGCCTTCCTCCCGCATTTCCTCAAATACACGGATTGCATTGGGAACACCGGATTTCAGCACGTCGTAAGTGTCTACCAGAAGAATACATGCATCCGGGTACATTCTTGCGTAGGTCTTGAATGCAGTGTACTCATCCGGGAAGCTCATGATCCAGGAATGTGCATGGGTTCCAAGCACTGGCACGTCAAACATCTGACCGGTCAGCACACAGGAGGTTCCGACACAACCACCGATCACAGCTGCACGAGCTCCAAAAATACCGGCATCCGGTCCCTGGGCACGACGAAGACCGAACTCCATGATTCCATCTCCCTTCGCTGCATAGCAGACACGGGCCGCCTTAGTAGCGATCAGGCTCTGATGGTTCATAATGTTCAAAATCGCAGTTTCCACAAGCTGAGCTTCCATAATCGGTGCTACCACTTTCACCATTGGCTCTCTTGGGAAAATAACAGTCCCCTCCGGGATGGCATAAATATCTCCGGTGAAATGGAAAGAACTGAGATATTCCAGGAAATCCTCTTCAAATATGGAAAGGCTGCGCAGATACTCAATATCTGCGTCTGTAAATCTCAGATTCTCAATATATTCAATTACCTGCTCCAGTCCTGCACAGATAGCAAAACCGCCTCCGCATGGGTTATCACGGTAAAACATGTCGAATACGACAGTCTGGTCAGTTGGGTTCTTAAAATACCCCTGCATCATGGTAAGTTCATAGAGATCCGTGAGCAGAGTCAGGTTATTTGCTCTCATGTTTATTCTCCTTATTAATGAGGCCAGTCTGAGACTCAATTACCTGAATAATTTTAAACAGGCTCCAGACAGGCTGTTTAATTATAAAAATTTTATACGGTAACCATAAATTCACAGGAACAAAGCGAAGTAATTTCCTATAAAGTAAAAAAGTTTCTGGCACTACTACCTTAGAGTGTGTCTGAAAAAAAACTCCAAAAGCTTCCCGCCAGCGACCTATGCGATTCCGTATATTTTGCTTGATTATAACACATTCATCCAGAAATGCACAGGGAAAAGGCACTGGAAATCTTAATTTTTTCCAGTAAAATCAAGGCTTTGCACGAATTGAATAAATTTTTTTAAAAAATTTGAAAAAAGGGGGTTGACTTTTATATGGGTGTTGATATATAATACAACATGTCGCAAGCGAGAAAACAACTTGCTAAAGCGCATAGGGCTATCGCCAAATGGTAAGGCAACGGACTCTGACTCCGTCATTTCAAGGTTCGAATCCTTGTAGCCCTGCTAAGTGGAGCACCTCAGATGAGGTGCTTTTTTCGTATTATGAAATTTCCGGAAGCCGCGTATTTACTGGCTTTGCGGGACTTTTAAAATTTTTTCTGAAACGCTTTTTCGTGGCTCTGAAAGGTGATTTTTTCCTTATTTGGCTTACTGATTTTTACTACATTTTCGGTGGTTTTCAGATGTGATAGGTCAATTTGGGAGCGATTATAGGTCAATTTAAAATGACGTTGCTGCCAAAAGGTGCTGAAAACAGGAAAAATGAAGAAAATCGGCTAAAAATCGACAAAATTCTACTTTTTCTACCTTTTGCACAAAAAATTATGTTTACTTTTGTGATATTTTCGCCTCATAATCAAGACAGTTTCCACGCTTCAAGTTCACAAATCCATTTTAGTACTCCCACCGCTTATTCTTCTGTCCGAAGGCGAACCTTAATTGACTTACTTGGTCAGTTATATTTCGGCGTTTGCCTCACAGCCCTCGGATAATGTTCAAATAATCCTGTCTCTGGTCTACGACAGCATATATAATAACTTCCTTTCGGGCTTCATTAACTTTATAAAATACAAGGTCTTTTTCAAGAATCAATACTTTATAGCCCTGACGCTTTAATACCAGGTATCTTGGATCAATTCCAAGATCTGGATTTTCTCCCAGCTGTCGTATACGATCTTCTATTTCGTCTAACTTTTTCAATGCCACATCATTGCCGAAATTTTGTGCAATATATAATACAATCTTTCGCAGACCAGCATCTGCGGTATCAGTACGAACAACATTGTATTTCAAACTCAGCCCTCCTGCAGCATAGCACGTAAATCATCAAAGGTTTCACTGATCGGCGCAACACGACCATTCTTTACATCGTCTTCAGCTTCAGCAAGGACTTCAAGCAATTCGATTCTTGATTTCATATTCTTATACTCTTCATAGGACAAAGACACCGTATCGCCTCTTCCATTTACAGTTATGATAACAGCTTCTTTTCCCTCACGGCACTGCTTTGAGATTTCATTATAATGATTTCTTAAATCCGATGATGGTCTGATAGCTTCCTGCATAGCAAACATAATACGCACCTCCTGTTGTTATATATGAAAATTATATCATTTAATGTCTATACTTTCAACTTCTTAGTCAATTCCATTCATAAATTTTAGAATTCTTCATTTGTTCTAGCACCCCAAAAGGGGATGTCGATTAATACCTCATTTCGACATCCCCAGTAGTAATTGAACATAGAATTTTCTCTTCTTCTCTTACATCACAACTTTTTTGTCTCCACGGAAATCAGCCTTAGACACTTCTATAACTTTTTCTATAACATGGCTTCCGTAACATTTCTTATACTGCCCTTTTACTTTATTTTCTGCTCCCTTGTCTGAGTAAGCCCACACATCCTCTTCAAAGTCGTAAGCTGCGTTTATAGGGTAATATGGTGGTATTCGATTGATCTTTACTCGAAAATATTTTTTGTTCTCTTCTCCATCACTTTTAGCTCATTTCCTATACTCCCAATCAACCCGCGCATAGTCCAGATAGCGTTCAGCCTCTTTTATCATTCTCTAGCGCCTTTGCCCTGTACCGCTGATCTGCTGATATACAGGTGCTTTCCTTTCTCTTAGCTGTATCTTATAAATACAATAGAGTTGCCGTACCTCCTGCATTACCGTAGGTTTTCCCACGTTTCATCACCTCCTGTTTGCATTTACCTTAATTTAATCTTTCTTTGTACCGCCGAGAACATTACCGATTGTATCTGCAACCTTACCCAGCAGCTCAAATAACAGCTCCCATGAAAAATCCATTGGCATAGCTCCTTTCTCTGATATATTTGAACGTGAAAAAAGGGGATGTGAAAAAACTCGATTGAGTTTTTTCACATCCCCAAAAAATGTTCGAAAATTACCCCTGGTATATCAGAAGTTCCTGTACTGCTTCTTTTCGAAGTTTCTCCTCTTCTACTGTCCTCTGTTTTCTTTCTTTATCCATGTAGCAAACTTCATATACAACTGGATTAAAAGATGTGACTTTCATATAAGCAGTGAGTGATAACGGAATAGATGCTACATCTTCTTCCAGATAATGGTCTCCAAGCTCACGGAGAATATCTGCAATTTTATCAATGTCTTCTGTATTTCCAACTTCTACCGTAAACGGTTCACGGTCATACAGTTCTTCATCGTTTTCAATATATTCCATTCCCGGGACACAGGAGATGTCTATTGACTCAATATTCTGCAGGAGTAAAAATGAACCGTTATGATATACTACTTTAAATCCAAAGCAGCACGGATCCTTTGGCTCAAGGGAAATTTCAAATTCATAATCATCCCCGTCGTAAACAACATCCACAAACGGGATCATAAAATTGTATACACGATCATACAGATATATCCGACTGCATATCTTCCACTGCGTTCTGTCAGTACCATCTTGCTTCGTTCAAGTTTAAATACATTTTTGCCTTTCGTATATGTGCAGGTAATACCTGTTCCTTCATCGTCAGCACTTGAAAAATACAATTTCTTTCCATAAGAAAATCTGTAGATGAAATATCTTGACGATTTCGCAACCTGTTTGTAGCGTCCGGAAACTTTTTGATACAATACCGTATTAAGTGTATTGTCATTATGCTTTTCCATATAGGTTCTGCCATTTGATTTGAACGTCCGCGATGATGCCTGCACCGTTGTCGTCCTGACATTGGTTATCGCAAAACATCCCAGAACCATAAACAATAACAACAGACATAGTTTCAAATGCTTCCTCTTTGTGTTTTTCATTTTCTTTTTTCTTTTTCGTATTCTTTCAGTTCTTTCAGAGCCTTCTCACCCTGTGGGTAAAGAATGATGATATTAAAGATCGTCATCAGTCCGATTCCAACATCACCAAGATCCCACACAAATGTATATGCTGCAAGGCCGCCGATGAACAGCATCACAAGCGCCAGTACTTTGTATGCAGTCTGTGAAGCCCAGTTATCTCCGAAAAGATATGCAACATTGCATCTCGCATAAAAAAGGATGCCCAGAAACGTCGAAAAACTGAATAAAAACAGCGTCGCCGCAATAAAGATCACACCAAAACGGCCAAGATGATGTTCCATTGCTGTCTGCAGAAGATCCATTCCGGAAAGTCCTGTAACTTTTTCTTCCGGCGCAAGCAGCATGATAAATGCTGTACAGCTGCAGATCACGATCGTATCCACAAATACCCCGAGCGCCTGTACCAATCCGGCTTTGACCGGCTGGTCACATTCTGCCGCTGCTGCCGCACACGGAGCAGATCCGGAACCTGCTTCATTCGAAAACAGTCCACGTTTGATTCCATTCATTAGGACTGCGCCAAAACCGCCGGCTGCTGCCTGTCGGAATCCAAATGCTTCCTCAAAAATTCTTGCAAAAACACCCGGCAAACTTCCAAGATTCATCACAATGATCAGAATCGTGATTGCAAAATAGCATACCGCCATGACCGGCACTACCATATCCAGGATCTTAACTGTCGCATCTTTACGAAGCACTATCACAGCAGCCACAGCAACAAGTACTACCGTCATATAGATCGGCGGAATGGAAAATGCATTTTTAAATGAAGAAACAACAGAATTGCTGATCACTTGACTGATACCGCACCAGCAGATCAGACCGGAGATTGCAAACAACACAGAAATCACCACTTTGTTTCTCTTTTTCTTCTGTTTTTCTTCTACATATGCATGAATATAATACGCCGGACCGCCGCGGTAACCTCCGTACAGCGGATCTTTTTCTTTATAAAGCTGTGCCAGTGTCGCTTCAATAAAAGCTGTTGATGAACCGATAATTGCCGTCACCCACATCCAGAAAACCGCACCGGCGCCGCCTGCCGAAATTGCCGCAACAACACCGACCAGATTTCCCATACCGACACGAGTTGCCGTCGAAACGATCAGTGTCTGAAATGAAGACAGACTGTTTTTTTCTTGTTTCTTCTCAACCAGTGCCTGCACCATATCCGGGAACAGGCGAATCGGCAGAAAACGCGTCCGAACCGTAAAATAAATTCCTGTAGGAATCAGTAATATAATCAGAAGCGAAATCCCCAGAGTGCTGCCGCCCGGCAGTGGAATCTGCACCAGATCTCCCCACAGAAAACTATATACTTTCTCAATCAGAGTAACTATCATACTTTAAACCCTCTTCCATACTCACAACATCCGGGATACATGCTGCTCACGTCATCTACAACAGCCTGATTCCCGGACAGATACCATAATAGTATAGCCCATATTAACCTTTAAGCGCAAGTACTTTTAGGGTTTAAAGTCAAAAACTTTAAATAATTAAATCTTTCACCTTACCAAAACTGTTCACATATATCCAGTGTAAACTTTCTTGCTTCCTCTACCGCCATATTCATATCCGCCGGCGAAACTCTTCCTTTTAATAAAATCACATCATCTTATTTGTCGTTGAAAATAAATAGTTTATTTACTGGCAATCAAGCTTTCAACTATGTTTGAAGCCTACAGCATCGTTTAACATGGAATTTCATCAAGTATTGTTTGCATTATCTAAATACCATTGGTTCACTGGTAACATTCCGCGAGGTGTTTTTTGTGAACAAAGTTCACAGAAAACCCGAGAGTTGCGGCGCGGGGACTTATTTCACATCCCCTTTTTTCGTATTACTACATCTTTTAAATTTCCAGCAGTTCTTCACTTTTACAGCCGATTTCTCTTGCCAGACTTAACACATCAATCGCCCTTGTATGGTTGATATCCCTCTGACGCTGTTCAAAAAGCTGGATCTGACGAAGTGCCACACCACTCCTCTTTGCCAGCTCGCTCTGGGACAGACCGGATAACATCCGAAGCCGCTTCAAATTGGTTTCCACATAGTACTGATCCCATTTTTCATTTATGGTTTCTACAAATCTGGAAATATCCATTTCGTGATAAACTGGATACATGTTTAAAATCTCTTCGATTGAGACCGCATGATAGATTTTCATGAAGCTTCGCCCTGTGTACCATTGATAATAGGCCAGTGCCCAACCACACCAGTACTCCGGAGATTTATCCAGATACATTTCATCTTCCAGTTCTGGAATCAACAGACCTGATTTCCGAATTACTTCTTTTACCAGTTCACACCCGGTCTTTCCTGCCACATAAGTCGGATTTCCTGTCTGAAACTGCATTGACACATCCGATACCAGAAACATCTCATAAAACTGATTCGGAGAAAACTCATACGTATTTACCGCATAATCCATCATATCTCCAAGTATTTTTTGTGCATTATTCAAATAATCTTCAGAATAAGCGTGGATCATCATTTTCCATTTCCTCTCGCATAATATCCAATATAAACAGTTCGTTTAAATCTGCTTTCTGTCGTTTACTCATTCGATATTCTTTTCTGGCGGCACGCTCCCGCTCTATTTTCTTTATATAGTACGCCTGCATGTCAACCGGTTCACTTTTTACATATTGGATTTTTTCAAATGCCTGCGGACTTTTCAACACAATCTGCTCACCAAGTTTCCCAAGCTGCATAGCTTCCGAAAGCTTCTGTAACGAGATTACCCCTGCCACAAAATCCTGTGCAAACGAAAAATAAGAATCATCCGCCCGATATCCTATGATCACATCATATTCTGAAATATCCAGCAAAAAATGTTCTTTCAGATATCTTTTCCCCTCTTCTGCAATGCTTCCATTCTGCCAGTCGCTCCGTCCCTGTTCTTCCAGTTCCATGTCATACAATTTTCTTATCATGCTGTCCATAATGTTCCGAACCTGCTCTGGTTCCAATTCTCCCTTCTATGAGCATATCTAAATATTTACACCTTGTTACAGATTTGAAGATATAAAAAAAGAGACCAGAATTCAAATTTCCAGTCTCTTCCATTCTTCTATAATCACTCAAAAAACTACGAACATTTTGTTTTAACAAATGCAATAATGTCGTCATTTTTCTTCATGTGCTTTCTCGACTCCAGCCGCCTCTGTGGATACAAGAGAGTGCAGCCGATGCTTTGAATACGGATTGCAAAATCAAGCCATTTATCGTTCATTTTTGCGCCTCTCAATAGCCGTAATTCTTTACCTGGAACAGGTTACTTCTCCATCCTCTTTGCTATAGTCAAACTTCCCATCATTTTTCTCTTCCAAAGCTTTTATCATATGGTAGGTATATTCATTATACGGCGTAGGAATCCCAAGTTCCCGCCCCATGCGGACCAACGCGCCTGAGAACATATCAATCTCCGTATGGCGTCCCGCATCCAGATCCTGCAGTGTGGAATATCTGGCTGATGGGGGAACGGCACTTCCATGTCCAGAGGATGCAGCAGCCTTACTTATATCAATTCCTTTTGCAGAAGCAATGGCTTCCAGTTCTCTTCTAAGTCCGTCGCTGATTGCTTTCATATGAACGCTGTCCTGGTAACAGCCAACTCCTGCCCCTAGAATTGCCTGGGGCAGATTGTTGCATACATTCAGCCGGAATTTGCTCCACATTTCTTCCCTGATATATTCTGTAGAGCGATAATGCAGTCCTGTATCTGCAAAAAGAGCCTCAATGGCCTGCACACGTTCACTGTCATAGGGTGCGCAAGGCTCTCCGAAAATAATGCCAATGGTGGTTTCCGGGTTAAAACAATATCCATTTTCCTCTTTATGGGAAGCAACTTTTATTACCGAATAGATCACATGGGAAGCTCCAATTTCATCGGAAATCAATTTCTCCGCACGCTTACCCTCTGCAAGAACTCCCAGCCGGATATCCTTCCGCCTGGAAAGCCCCCATATCACATAAGACCCAACCGCACCTGCGCCAAGAACTGCAACTGTTTTTATCTTCATTGTCTTAACCTCCCATGTATATTTTCCCTTCTAGACAGATATTACTATTTTATCATTATCTGATAAAAACTCCATGCAAAAATTCTTGCTTTTTTCTACTTGACTCCACAATCCAGGCGGTCTATTCTTTAAATAGACATAAGATTGAGAATCTTTTCGCAACATATTTTACCATTTATTTTTTGGGGGATTTTTTCATATGAAGGTTGTCATCGCAATTGATTCTTTAAAGGGAAGCTTAAGCTCAATAGAAGCCGGAATGGCCATCAGGGAAGGAGTTCTTCGGGCAAAGCCGGATGCAGAAGTCATCGTAAAACCTCTCGCAGACGGCGGAGAGGGCACTACGGACGCCTTGATCGAAGACATGAACGGAGAGCGGATCGATCTGACCGTCACCGGACCCATGCACACTCCGGTCAAGGCTCATTATGGATATCTGAAAGACAGCAATACCGCTGTCATGGAAATGGCTTCCGCTGCCGGAATCACACTGGTTCCAGATGATGCAAAGGATCCTCTTCTTGCTACCAGCTACGGTGTGGACGAAATGATAAACCATGCCCTCCAGAAGGGGTGCCGCAATTTTATCATTGGAATCGGCGGAAGCGCCACCAACGACGGCGGCATCGGTATGTTAAAAGCTCTTGGCGTACGTTTTTTGGATGAAAATGATGTGGATGCAGGCGAAGGCGGACAGGCACTGGCGAAGGTTTCCAGAATCGACATTTCCGGCCTGAATCCGCTTTTAAGAGAAGCTCATATTCAGGTGGCATGCGATGTGAATAACCCTCTTTGCGGTGAAATTGGTTCCACATATGTTTACGGTCCGCAAAAAGGTGTGACAGAAAATCAGAAAAAGCAATTAGATGAAGATATGGCACATTTTGCGCAAATCACTTCCCAAGCTCTGGGAACGGATTACTGCAATACCCCTGGTGCCGGTGCTGCCGGAGGGCTTGGCTTCGCCTTTCTCTCCTACCTGGGGGCGACGCTGACGCCTGGGATTGAACTGATTCTGAATGCTGTAGGACTGAAGCAGGAACTTTCTGATGCGGACGTGGTAGTCACCGGTGAAGGCCGCCTGGATTTTCAGACAGCCATGGGAAAAGCACCTGTAGGCGTGGCGAAACTGGCCAAAAAACACCATGCAAAGGTTATCGCATTTGCCGGAAGTGTCACAAAGGAAGCAGCCGCCTGCAATAAAGAGGGAATTGATGCTTTTTTCCCAATTTTACGAAATGTCTGCACACTTGCGGAGGCTATGGATCCTGCCACTGCAAAAAACAATATGACTGCCACTGCCGAGCAGGTCTTCCGGCTGCTTTAAGCGATATAATGGTTTAATTCTGGCTGTAAACCGAATTAAACCATTATATCGCCTTTCTCCATTTATCCTATTAAAACTTTCTTCCCCTCAAACGCAAACCCATAATGCCTGATCCGCTCCTGTGTAATCCCCAGTGCCAGAAGCTCTGCATCGTATTTTTTCTCTATTATCTGATCGAGTGCAGATTCCACAGTATCTTCAAGTGTTTTTTCCGAATCTGGCTCACGCACCTTAAATTCCAAAATAATTGCATTATCCCGCTTGCTCTTGGGAAGCAGCATTACATCATATCTTCCAAAACCACTTTCTCTGTTAGAACGAACAGCATAACGATCTCTGATTTCTATCAGAAGCCCCAGCACAAATCCATGGTAAAAACGTTCCGGTTGTGTTCTCTCAGAGACATATTTTCCAACATCAAAGCTGCTGAACGTTGCAAGTGCAACATCATTCATATACAGATTCATAGCCTTAACATTTCCCTCAAGTAAGGCTCTGATAAATTCATTATAATTTGATGCTACCGGAGCAAACCATCCTTTAAACATATTAGAAAACATGCTTACCGTTTCCAGATTTGTTATATCCAGATGATACCATGGCTCCAGCGTCATTCCCCGATATTCCACGTCCTCCACTTTCAAATACCCACTTGCCACAAGCAGACTCCATATTGCACTTTCATCCTGCTCTAACTGGCTGAATACACCCTGCTCATCAAAGCTGACAGTAATCAGTTCTCCATTTAAAAGCCTTTCCATCTGCTTTTTCATGTCAGCCGAAGCCGTCTGGATTAATTTGCTGATAAGTGCATTAGAACTTGTTGCCGCCCAATATGGCTTTAGTTTCTTTTCCTTCAGATAATTCGTAATTGACCAGGGATTGTAAATATCCCGCCTCTGACCAAAAATAAATCCATCATACCACTGTTTTACTATCTGTTTTTTCTCAGACATTCCAAACGCATCTAAGGCTGAAAAGACCTCTTCTTCTGTAAAACCGAAGCAATCTGCATACTGCTCTGATGTAGTCGTAATCACCGCAAGATTATTTAAGTCCGAAAATACGGATTCTTTTGACACACGGGTAATCCCAGTCATCACCGCTCTTTCCAGATAAGGATTTGTTTTAAAGGCTGCATTAAAAAGCCCCCTCATAAATCCGATAAATTCATCCCAATATCCATGTATATACGCTTCCTGCATGGGCGTATCATATTCATCCAGAAAAATCAAAACCTTTTTTCCATATAATAATTTTAAGTATTTGGAGAGATTTTTCAGCGCATCCTGTGCTGTCACATCATTCATTTCTTCCGTGACAGACAATATATTCTGCTTCTCGCTTTCAGAAAAGCACTCCTGCTGTTCCAAATAGCGATGCTGTCTATACACATCCACAATAATATTTTTAATCTTCTGAACCGCATCCTCATAATTATTCTGCTTCACATCTGCAAAGCTAATAAAAATCACCGGATAGGTTCCCTGCAGCTCGCGATATTTCTCCTCTTCCCAAATGGAAAGTCCCTCAAAAAGGTCTCCCCTTTCTGCATACTGTCTTGAAAAAAAACAGTTCAGCATACTCATATTCAGTGTTTTTCCAAATCTCCTCGGACGGGTAATAAGGGTAATATCATCTGCATTTTTCCACCACTGCCTGATGAAATCCGTTTTATCAATATAAAAATAGTGGTTTTCTCTTAAAGAAACATAATCCTGTTTTCCAATACTGATAACCTGTCCCATACCTCACCCTCGCTTTCAAATGCTACGTCTCAAATTAATTCTCGTGGAACCGCGAACTCCGCCTGCGGCTACGTTTGCGTAGCGTAATAATTTGATGCTACGCCTTAAATTATTACTTCATTATACACTATCATCTGAATGCTTTACAAGAACAAGACCACCGGTAGCCACAAAATATTGCCAACCGATGGTCTCCTCCATTTACTCTCTCCCGACCCGGGATGCCATCTTCTCCTTATACATCTCCTGATCCGCTTCCTCGAAGGTCGCTTCCCCATTCTCCACAGTGCTGATGCCAAAGTAAACACTCACCTGCAGTATCTCATCACTGCGCTTCACCATCTGCTCCTTCATTTTCTGAACCAGCACCTCCGCTTTTTCCTTGGAAGTATGTGGACAAACCATAAAAATTTCATCTCCACCAACACGCATGGCAATGCATTTTTCCGGCAATACTGCCTTAATTCCATCTGCCACGCTCTGCAACAGCATATCTCCAAATTCATGCCCCTTTGTATCGTTCGTCTGTTTCAGATAATTGCAATCTGCCATGATCACAGCTTGCACATTTCCCAGATGCATTTTCTATCACTCTCTCAATAGTGCAAAAACATAAGTTTATTATACGCCTCCAGATAGTTTTATCAATTTATCCGCATAAATTCAGACTTTTATACTCCGATTCTCGTAAACAATAACCCAAAATGAGCAACACAAAACAGCCGGAAGAATTCTCTCATCCCCTTCCGGCTATTGTCAATTTACATAATTTTATTTTCCAAGATATCCAAGTACACCCTCTGCAACCAAATCTTCCTCACCCGGTTTCAGATTATAGGCATTTAAAAATATCACATTCTCCGGCATGCGGAATTCTGGCGGATAAACACCGATATCAATGGGCTGCGGCAACGCTCTGGTGTATTTGTTGCAGGCCTCGGCAGTCTTTCCCTCTGGAAGTGTCACCAGAAGCAGCGGCTGATAAGTTCCCAGACGTCCTTCATTTCGGAATTCCATTTTCAATTCAGGTTCTCGGCTCACAAGCTTGTCCTCCAGCTTCTTCAAAAGAGCTTCCTGATGGGCAAATCCGTCTTCTGGCTTCTCTGTGACAAACAATTCAAGTGCCGTAATAAAACCAGCCAGTTCTTCTTTTCCAGTCTTAAATGCACGTCCGATCCTTGCATTGGGGCTTGCAGCCATACGGCAGGCCTCAGTCAGATCCTTTCGTCCCACGATCAGGCCCGTACTCTGTGGTCCACGAATATGCTTTCCACCACTGAATACACACAGATCAGCACCAAGTTCCTTCGTATAATACCAGAGATTAGAGCTTGGCGGAAGCTGTGCAGCTGCGTCCACAACAATGGTAACTCCGGTCTTTTTCAATTCCGGGATCACTTCCTCGCAGGTGGGGATTCCCTCCTCATATAGTGTTGCCGGGAAAAGAAATACCGCAGCTGTTTTCTCATTTACCGCATTCACCATAGCTTCAACAGTTGGCTCAACAGAAACAATTTTTGCTCCTGTCAGACCTGTAAGTCTCCAATAAGGAATAATCTCCCGAAACTTTCCATCAAACATGAGAATCTCATTTTTCTCAAAACTCTCCACATGAGGCAACTGATCCAGCTTCTTTTCATCTGGTCCACACATTGCAGCAGCAGCGGAAAGAATTACTCCGCCTGCTGCCCCAGTTGTCACAAAAGCGGACTCATTATTGGTAAGCTCCGCTGCTCGCTCACTTACTTTCTGAAGAAGCAACGGATAATCCACGAAATGCTCTCCCGCCTGGCGCATAGCTTCTACGGTTCTTTCATCCATCAGTGATCCGCCAAGATTCGTATATGTCTCACTGGCGTTGATCAGAGGAGTGATCCCTATTTTTTCATAAAAAGATGTATGCTCACTCATGTTTATTTTTCCCCTCTTCTTAAGGCATGTCCTGCCAGAATTCCTGTAATATTGCCATGCTCAAGAGCCGGAAGACCATTGATATACAGAGCCTCCACACCTGTCGCACGCTGTCTGGGATCCTCGAAGGTCGCCTGATCTTTCACATTTTCATAATCCATAAGACAAATATCTGCCTTCATTCCAGCCTTCAGAACTCCACGTCCTTCCAAATGGTACATTTCTGCCGGCATAGATGTTAATTTCTTCACGATATACTCAACCGGTACATTTCTTTCCCTCATATAGGCAATGATCCTTGCAAAAGAACCAAATCCACGTGGATGGCAAAGCATTCCAGCAGGAATCGTATCACTTCCGATGGTGTAGCGGTCATCCATAAACAGCTTGTACTGGTCGTCATAAAGCTTTTTCTTCAGCTCTTCGGACTGATTTTCCACACCAGCGAAACCAACCTGCAGTTCATTCTCCACCAGAAGACGAATGATCGTCTCAGAAAATGTCTCATGGTTTTCTTCAGAAATCCGGGCAAAAGTCTTGCCAAGATCGCGGCTATACGGATCCTTTGTGAGAATAACAGTTGCAGTCTGGTCTGGTCCAAAGAAATACTTATGTCTCTCATCCATATCTTTCAGAAGTTTGCCTCGCAGTTCTTTGGATGTAAGTCTTTCCATAATCTCTGCATAGCTTCCCTGCTGTGCCCATCCAGGTACCAGCGCAAGTACAAGTCCTGCACCAACCATATATGGATAATATTCGTAATAAACTTTGTTTCCAGCAGCCTCAATGTCCTTAAATGGCTCAAACAGAGTACGGTAATCTTCCTCCATACTGCCAGTACGATAGTGGAGCATGTTCAGCCTTACCCCTGTTTTTCTCGCAATTTCAGCCGCTTCATATCTTGGACGAAGGGGAACCTGTCCGTCATCCAGTCTCTGATGTACGCAGAAAAGCCCATCATATTCCTGTACAATCTGGCACAATGCAATCAGTTCCTCCGTATCGCTGTATCCACCTGGATAGTAAGATAAGCCGACGGAAAATCCCACTGCACCTTCCTTCATAGTCTGGCGAATCACTTCCTGGGCTTCACGACGCTCTTTTTCACTCCATACTACATTTTTAAATCCGGTTACCATCTGACGGATAGCATTGTGGGATACGTTTGCTGCCACATTTACACCGGAACCATCCAGCTGGTCCAGGAATTCCCCGAAGGTTGTCCAGCCTTTCAGATAATGTCTGTAATCTCCAAAAATACCGGAATTAATTTTGATGGAATCTTCAAACTGCTCTGGTTTCATCGGTGCAAAACCAAGACCGCATTGACCTGTCACTACAGTTGAGATCCCCTGATAAAGAGCATTGGGATGCTGTCTGTTCTTCAAAATATTTAATTCCGAATGTGTATGTCCGTCAATAAATCCCGGTGTCACGGTAAGTCCTTTGGCATCCACAACTTTTCTTGCCTTGGATGCATCCAGGTTTTCTCCTATTTCAGTGATCATATCACGATCGATTGCAATGTCCCCATAGAAAGGCTTTTCCCCAGTTCCATCAACGATCAGACCACCTTTGATCAGTATATCCATAATTCCGCCATCCTCTCTGATTACTGGAAAAAGTATTTAGTCCTCCATCTGTACAATGCCTTCAATCTCTACAGGAGTATTTCCCGGCAGAGCTACTGCTCCGATTGCAGAACGTGAAGGCGCTCCGATTTCCTCTCCAAACAGATCAACCAAAAGCTGTGTTGCTCCGTTTGCTACCTGCGGCTGCTCGTAAAAATCAGGTGTACAGCCAACAAAAACAAGTACTTTTACAAAAGATTTTACTTTGTCAAGGCTTCCGATGTGTGCCTTGATCACGGAAAGATAATTTAAAATAGTTCTCTTTGCAGCTTCCTGGCCTTCCTCGATTGTAAGATCCTGTCCAAGTTTTCCCTGCGGACCTTCTCCCTCAATGTAGGAGCCACAGCCTGAAATATAATAAAAGTTATTTCCAAGAGATTTTACGCTTGCATAAACACCACCTTTTCCAGGTGCAGGTGGAAGTGTTAAACCCATTTTTTCCAGTTTTTCTTCGATTGTCATGATTTTTATTCTCCTTTTCGTTTTGGTGATGCCACCAGCTGACAACATCTTTGTTTGAATATAACCACATGAAGCCGCCAGTCTCTGCCATAGCAGAAACCCGGCGGCTTAAATCACTTTACGGTCTTACAGCTGTTCCATCTTCCAGACGGCTGAAGAGCCAGCTGAAATCCATATCGATTGCCGGATATTTTGCCGCAGCTTTTTCATCGAAATCTACGCCGATTCCCGGTTTATCATTTAAGTATGCATAGCCATTACGAACCTGTGGGCATCCTGGGAATACTTCTTCCTCTGCCTCATTAAATCCGGCAAACTCCTGAATACCGAAGTTCGGGCTGCAAAGATCCAGATGCATCTGTGCTGCCATACCAATCGGAGAAAGATCGTTCGGACCATGCCATGCGGTACGAACCTGATACTGCTCGCAGAATGCAGCAACTTTTCTTGCTGGTGTTAATCCACCGATGTCACTGAGATGACAGCGGATAAAATCAATCCATTGATTCTGTACAATTGTCTTCCACTCAAGCGGATGTGTAAATAACTCACCCATTGCCAGCGGAACTGCGGTCTGCTCTCTCAAATATTTGAAGTAGCCAACCTGATCAGGAGCAAGTGCATCCTCAATGAAAAACGGTTTAAACTGCTCCAGCTCTTTTGTAAAACTCAGTGTATCTGCCAGAGAAAGTCTCTCATGGATATCATGCATAATTTCCAGATTCCAGCCAATATCTGTACGGATTCTGTCAAACAATTTGACAACGCTCTGCATATAAGTTCTGGATGAATAGTAAGCACCTTTCGGTGCATTCTCCGGATGAACCATGTTCTGGATAGTTCCGTCGAAGTTTCCACCATAAGTTCCCATGTGACAGCGGATATAGCGGAATCCCTGTTCCATAAATGCATGAATCTTCTCCTCAACTTCTTCCGGACTGTTTCCATCTGCATGACGGTAAAGAGCGATTCCCTCTCTGCACTTTCCGCCAAATAAGCTGTACAGCGGCATTCCTGCAAGTTTACCTTTGATATCCCAAAGTGCTTCATCTACACCGGATAATGCGTTGTTCAAAACCGGACCGTTTCTCCAATAAGAACTTCCCATCATGGACTGCCAGATATCTTCTATATCATGTACAGAACGTCCGATCAGGAATGGACGAAGGTACTCTTCGATTGCAGTTACAACTGCTTTGTAGCGCCATGTAAAAGTGGCACAGCCAACTCCGTATAATTCCGGCTCTGAAGTTTCTACTTTTACTACTACAAGATTATTTCCATGAGGTGCTGTTACAAATGCTTTAATGTCTCTGATTGTAATGGCTTTCATAATCTCTTTCCTCCTAAATTTATCAACTCTTAACTGCGCCGCTTGTCATGCCGGCGATAAAGTATTTCTGGAAACACAGGAATAAAATGATAAGTGGAAGACATGACATAGAAGAAGCAGCCATCATATCATTCCAGTGCACCTGGTTCTGTGTATTCAAGGACACGATTCCTACTGTAAGTGTTTTTAATGCATCTTTTGAAATCAAAACGGAAGAATACATATACTCGTTCCATCCATTGATCAATACGAAAATCGCAACTGCAGCAATTCCCGGAACTACCAGCGGAAGAATGATCTTCCAGAAAATCGTGAAGCTGTTTGCTCCATCAACTCGTGCTGCCTCATCAAGCTCCGTTGGAATTGTTTTGAAATAAGAAGTCATCATCCAGGTACTGAACGCAATATTTGTTGCAGCATAAACAATGATCAAACCAAACAAAGTATTGGTCATATGATATTTTGTTAACATAGAATAGAACGGAACTACCAGCATAACACTTGGGAACATCTGAGTTACCAGAAGGAATCCAAGGAAAGATTTTTTTCCTTTGAAGTTAAATCTGGTTACACCGTAACCTGCAAGACAGGAAAATACAGTACAGATGATCATGGAACCAAGACAGGTAACAAGGCTGTTCATTGTCATTGACCCGAAATTGTAGATTCCGAAGAATTTTTTAAAGGAAGCCAGTGAAATCTCACTTGGAATCCAGATTGGTGTAGGAGAATATGTCTCCGCCTCTGTCTTAAATGCTGTAGAAACCATCCACAGAACCGGCACCAGAACGAACAGTGCCATAATTATCAGGAACACATATCGTAATGTTCCATTTAAGATTTTTCTCTTTTCATTAGTCATCTTTCAACACCATCCTATAGAGCTTACTGATCAGGTAACAAATTACAAATACAATGATTCCCCAGGCTGCAGCTTTTCCAAATCGAAGATCGTTGAACGCTGTACCATAAATGTTCAAACTGATCAGATTGGTTGCTGTACCAGGTCCGCCACCGGTCATTGTGTAAACCAGTGTATACTGTTTGAACCACCATACACTATCCAAGATCAAGGTTGTTGTCATAACCGGTTTCAATCCTGGAACAGTTACATGCAGGAACTGCTGCCATTTGTTTGCGCCATCAATTTCAGCAGCCTCATATAAATCATGTGAAATACTCTGAAGTCCGGAAAGGATCATAGTCATTACAAGAGGATAACCTTTCCAGATGCAAACTGCTACTACAGCCGGGAATGCGAATTTCGCGGATCCAAGCCAGGATACGTTAGAAGAAATGATTCCCAAGCTTTTCAGGATACTATTCAGTACACCATACATTGGGTTCATTATCCAGGTAAACAGCAGAGCAATTACGGTTTCCGGGAAAAGCCATGGAAGCATGAAAATTACTCGAAAAATTGTTCTGCCATGAAATTTCTTATTTAATGTAGATGCCAGTAAAAATCCAATGACGAAGTGTCCGGCAACTACAAGGATCATAAACCAGAAGGTTAAAAGTACGGAAGTATAGAATTCAGGCTTTGTAAAAGCTTCCAGATAATATTTAAATCCTACAAACTTCCATTTGTTTACAAGGTTCGTATTATAAAAACTTAAGTATGCCCCGTATAACATCGGATAAATAATCAGCAGCACCATCATGAGAAGGCCCGGCGCTATAAACTTGTAGCCTGTGCGCTGATATTTTTCGGTTCTTTTAAACGAGGTCTTCTTTTTGTTTGTCATCGACGCCATTTTATGCACCTCTCCTTAAAAAGTATTAAAAATTCAGTAAAATTGAGTATAGAAAAACTGAGGGGGGATATTTTCTCCCCTCAGCCCAAATTCAAGGTTCTATCTGACTGATCAGATAAGTCTTTTTAGTTGTAGTCCTCAAGCAGGTTATCAAGCTCGCTTGCAAATGTGTCAGCTGCTTCTTCGTTAGTAGCCTCACCACTGAATACAGATGAGTAAGCGTCACCAAGAAGGCTCTTCAGACCGCTGATACCAGCAAATGTAGTAGGTGCGATACAACCATTCTCAATTGTCTGAAGGTATCCTTTGTAGTCATCGCCTGTGATGTATTCTGCTTTCTGAGCTTCTGTTGTAGCCGGGATCTTTCCACTGGACTGCCAGAACATCAGGTCAGAATCATTATTTGTGAAGAATTTCAGGAAATCAACTGCTGCTGTTTTCTGCTCGTCAGAAGCGGAACTGCAAAGTGCATATCCTTCAGCATTTAACATTGTTCCAGCTGCATCTCCAGGAATCGGGAAGGAACCGATTTTTCCTTTCAGTTCTTCGTTGTTTGCATAAGCAACACCAATTGCGTTACTTCCTGTAAGCATCATGCTTGTGTATCCCATTGCGAAGTAGTTAGCTGCTGTAGCATAGTCAACTTCTGTGATACCTGTAGGAACAACACCGTACTCATTGTTCATATCTGTCCAGAATTTAAGCAGATCTGTGAAATTATCCCCAAGATCAGCAACCCATTCTCCATCATTGTCTGTTACAAGGTTGCATCCGTTGCTCCACAGATAAGACATGAAACGGCTCTGTCCTGAACTATTGTTGGAACCAACCATTGAAAATCCCCACTGATCAACTTCACCATCACCGTCAGAATCTTCTGTAAGAGCTTTTGCACACTCTAAGAATTCATCCCATGTTTTCGGAACTTCAAGTCCTTTTTCCTCAAATCTGTCTGTACGATAAAGCATCGCCAGCGGCTGTACGTCGATGGGGTAGAACGCCATTGTATCATCATATGTGCAGGCATCTACAACACCATTTGCAAATGCTCCAAGAGTTTCATCATCAAGATATCCCTTCAGGTCTTCCATAAGTCCCAGATCATATAATGTAGGCGCCTGGTCAGCACTTGTGAAGAACAGTGTTGGAAGATCATCTGGAGAAGTAGCCATAGCTGCCAGTTTAGTGTAAATATCGTTTGAGCTGACTGCCTGGATCTCAATATTTACGTTTGGGTTCTCTTCCATGAATTTGTCAGCATACTGATATACGTACTGTCCGTGCGGGTCCTCACTAGCATATGCACACATAACTGTAAGGTTAACTTTATCACCATTTTCTTCCGCCATAACATTCATCGGGAAAGCAGATACTGCCATAAAGCCAGCCATAGCAAGTGCAATTTTTCTCTTTAACATATAAAAATCCTCCTTATTGTTTTTGCTTTTTGTACAAATTTTCGTGATTTTTTAGTTTTTTTCGAAACATTTTGCTGCAGCTAATCATGTTTCCTTGTGTCCATCTTGTTTATGTTGATGATGTTATTATAGCAAGATTATCACCATTTTTCTCACCATTTTTCGAATAAAAATCATCATTTTTTGGATATGTATATCAATACTTCTTTTTTTCCCGAATATCCCATGTTAGCCGTGTTTTACCCGCGTCCTCTTTATATTGCTCAAACTGCTTTTTATACTGCAGTGGTGAAATTCCAAGACTCTCCCGGAACTGCCGCAAAAAAGTATTTACGCTGGCGTATCCCACCACTTCTGACAATTCTGTAATGCTGATATCATTCTTCTCCAGAACCCTTACTGCATTACTTACTCTCACAGAGTGGATATAGCTGTTGATGTTTTTTTCAAAAGTCTTACGAAAATTCTTACTGATGGTATTTGGCTGGAGATAAAAAATACGGCTTAATTCTTCAAGACTGAGATTTTCCGCATAATGAAAATCAATATAATTCTTAATATCACTCATGGTTTTGTACATACCGCTGATATCCTGTTTTTCTAACTGAAGCAGTCGATTCAGGATTATGGTCATCTCCAGAAGAAGAGCGTAGACCATATCTCCTTTTCCCTGTCCGTTGTCCTTTGTTTCCTCTCGCAGTTGCCAGATAATAGAAACCATACGGTTAAAGGTCACATCATCAATTCCCCGAAGCTTGTTTGCTTCCTCCGGGCTGTGGGTCCGATATACATTCATATAACTGTTTATAACCGGCAGACTCTGGAGAAATGCCGGAAGAACTGTAAGTCCGTAGCGGATGCACGACACCTGGGTAAACCTTCTGCTGTGAGGATCAGTTCCGCCTATGATCAGAACTCCGTTTTTCTCAATATGATACTGCTGATCACGGATCTTGTATTCGCCGCCTCCTTGTTCGATAAACAGAAGCTCACAGGAATTATGCACGTGATTAATGGGATTTCCCTTGTAATCTCCACTATAGCTCACATAAATATTCCGATTGTTTAATGCTATAGAATGGTCTTTTTCATTATAACAGTTCAAAAACTCGTTTAAATTTTCCAATTTTCCTCACCCCTCTCTTTTCTCGAAAACATTTCTCTGGTATGCATTCTTTCCATTGCCTGCTGCCTACGTTTCCTGTACTGCAGAGGCGACACATCCATTTTTTCCTTAAACTGGCGTAAAAATGTATTTACATTTTCGTATCCCACCATTTCTGCCAGTTCTGTAATACTTATATCTGACTTATCCAGAATGTGCACTGCGTTGGTAATCCTCACGGAATTAATATAACGGTTTATATTTTTCCCCCATATCTGGCGGAAATTCTTGCTGATGGTGCCTGGCTGCAGATAAAAGATCTTGCTGAGATTGCTAAGACTTAAGTCCTCCTGGTAATGCGTGTCAATGTAATGTTTCAGCTCATTCATGGCCTTGTAAGTTCCGCTGCTTTCCTGGCTTTTCATCTGCAGCTGCCGTTTCAAAAGAATGGTCAGTTCCATCACCAAGGCGCAGACCATATCACTGCCTTCTTCACCAGATTCCCACTCATCCCGCAGTTCCCAGAGGATTTTTATCATTCTCTGAAAAACGGAAGGTTCTAAATTCACAAGCTTAGCTGCATTTTCCGGAATCTGGGTTTGGTAAACATTCATATAGCCGCTCACTATGGGCAGACTCTGGAGAAATGATGGCATTAAAGTCAACCCGTAGCGAATATATGGCAGTTTTGTAAACGTAAACTTATGCCGGTCAGTGGCACCTATGATTAAAACTGTATTTTTTTCCACATGATATACAGTATCGTTAACCTGATACTCCGCTTCCCCTTCTTCTACAAAAAGAATTTCGCAGGAATTATGAACCTGATTCAAAGTTTCCGGTTCATAATCTCCACTGTAACTGATACATACATCTTCTTTATCGAAAGCTGCTCTTAATTCATCAGCAATGTAATTATTTAAGTAAAAATCAGGAGCTTTCATAAATTCCTCCCTTTCTGACTCATATAAACTTTCTATTCATGAGCTTCACAGCAATGTATTCCTCGAATCATTACCTGCAAACAACATACATAAAATCGTTTTCTGTAATTTAGACCTACGAAAAAAAGAGCCGACAGATACAGCCAGCCCTTTTATCACAAGCATTAACAGCCTTTTATTATGTATGTACCGGGCAAGCAGCAGGCTCTAACGCTTCATTTCAAAATCCTGCCCTATATTGTGATGCATCTCGATTGTCTGCTGCATTTCCTGAGGGTCTGTCCATAACATATCCCCACTGACGGTATTTTTCATAGCACTGGCTGCATTTCCATATTCCAGCGCAGCCTGGCAGTTTCCATTCTCCTTTAATAATCCATACAGGAAACCGGAAATATAAGCGTCTCCGCTTCCGATTCTGTCTACAACCTCAATTTTCTCATAAGGCTTTTCTTCATAATAGCTGTCTGTTTTTTTCTCATAGATTACAGAACCAAAAGTATGAGACTTGGGACTGTGCACGATTCTCTGGGTTGCTGCAACTACAGCAATATCATATTCATCAGAAAAACTTTTCAGGATTTCTTTTATATCCCCTGTTTTTCCAAATGTGAGATTAGCTGTGGATTCTGAGCAGAAAAAGATATCTACAATGGGCAAAATCTTTGTAATGCAGTCTCTTGCCTCATCTCCAGTCCACAAATTCCCCCTGAAATTTACATCAAATGAGATCAATGCACCTTTTTCTTTGAATTTTTTCATCATTTCAATAGCATTTTCCCTTACCGGACCGCCAAGTCCCAAGGTGATTCCGCTGGTATGGAAGCATCTTGTATTTTCATACATTTCTTCTGGAAAATCTTCTAAAGATAATTTATTCACAGAAGAATACTTGCGGTCGTAAACCACCTGCGGTTTACGAGGATCTGCTCCATATTCATAATAGTAAATTCCCAGTCTGGAATCTGCACTGTCATCTCCAGCCAGGTAATCCGTGTCAACACCGTTTCTTCTGATCTCCCTTTTCGCATAATTTCCAATGGCGTGAGACGGAATCTTGGAAATAACACCTGTAGTAAGCCCCAGATTGGCTGCGCCAACAGCTACATTTAATTCTGCCCCACCCAGCTGTTTCTCAAACCTGGTACCCTGGGTTAAACGTTCGTTTCCTTCTGGTGATAAACGAAGAAGCACTTCGCCTAATGCCAGCATATCAAATTTTTTTCCCATTTTATTATCCTCTTATATTCTTTACGATTTCTGCGGCTTCTCTGGTCAGCTTCTCAATTTCGTCAAACCTGCCTTCTGCGATCAGTTTGCCTTTTACCATCCAGCTTCCTCCACAGGCAAAAATACGATCGTATTCCAGATATTTCTTTACATTCTCCGGATTGATTCCGCCTGTTGGCATAAAACTTAAGGAAGTATACGGTGCTGCCATTGCCTTAATAAATGCCAGTCCACCAGCCTGCTCCGCCGGGAAAAATTTGATTACAGAAAGACCTCTGCGTACTGCCCGTGCAGCTTCAGATGGTGTAATGCAGCCTGGAAGCACCGGAATCTTTTTCTCAATACAGTAATCGACAATTTCCGGGTCAAAACCAGGGCTTACAATAAATTCAGCACCTGCCTGAACAGCACGGTCTACCTGATCCACAGTGAGTACGGTTCCTGCACCAACCAGCATCTCTGGGTGTGCCTCTTTCATAAGACGGATAGCCTCTCCTGCTGCTGCAGTTCTGAAAGTTACCTCTGCGCAGGCAAGTCCGCCATTGCAAAGAGCATCTGCCAGCGACACTGCATCTTTCTCATTTTCAATTACTACAACCGGTACAATTCCCATTTTTTTAATTTTTTCCAATACTGTGTTCATACTTTCTCCTTTTTCACCACTTAATTTACTACGAAAATCCTGTCTAACAATAGACATGAGCGTTTTGCAAATATATTGAATTCATCATACCATTTTTTTGTTTTCAACAGATAAGCTCCATTTTTTAGCAGATATTTCTTTTTTATTATTAAATTCATCTGATGTGCTTATAATATATCTCACCATACTCTATTTGCAATATGTAATTACTACCAATTATTTCCTTCATTTTTAGGTTATTTTTCCATTTTGACAGTTCTTTTTTACAAGTTTCCTGTAACTATAGTCTTTTGCGTTACTGTTCACTGGTAACATTCCGCGAGGTGTTTTTTGTGAACAAAGTTCACAGAAAACCCGAGAGTTGCGGCGCGAAATCATGCAAAGCATGATTTCTGTGCATCGCGAAGCGTGTTACTGTAAACGGAGTGAACAGTAACTCTTTTGCTTTTGCCATAAATATTTCCTGTAAAATTTTTTGACATTCTATTTAAAGCATGATAATATAATTAGTATAAAAAAGGTGCTACTGATAGACGGTTAGTCCGATTTTATGTATACACAAAGTAGTCGCTCAGTTTCTCGGACCGGGGCGGCTATTTTTGTGGCTTATTAGTATCTTTGCCGAATGTGTATCCGGCACAAAAGCAAGTAATGCCAAAACTCATTACTGCAATAAAGTCCAAAATACTCATTGGCTTAGCCCTCCTTTCCGTTTGATTCCCTTCCGGGTTTCTATGTAATCAGAGGGTCACAGTCCCTCTGCCGAAGGACTAACCGCCTACCGTTATGGTAGCACCCAAATATAATTATATCAGTTGTATTCTTTTTTTACAATTAGTAATTGTCTCTAATTTCTGCTTATCTTAAAAGATAAATTTTCTATTCCCCCATCGTCAACATCGTATCAATACAAGCCTTCGCCTTCACTCTCACATTCTCATCCAGCTTGATCTCTTCTCCGCCCTGACCGCAGACGCAATTATAAACATCCATCAATGTAGTCAGTTTCATATTGTGGCATACGCAGTCCTTTGACAGCGGATAAAATTTCTTGTCCGGGCACTCGTACTGGAGATGCTGGACAATGCTGTTCTCGGTGCCGATAATAAATTCTTTAGCATCGCTTTCCTCGGCATATTTCATAATTCCGGTAGTACTTCCAATATAATCTGCCATTGCAGAAACCTCTGGCAGACACTCTGGATGAACCAGTAACTTCGCTTCCGGATGAGCGGCTCTGGCTTTTTTCACATCTCTTACAGACATTCTAAGATGAGTTGGACATCCCCCGTGAACGAACTTGAACGTTTTTTGCGGAACCTGCTTCTCCACCCATGCGCCAAGGTTGCAGTCCGGGATAAACAGGATCTTGTCATTGTCGATATTGTTCACAATCTTCAACGCAGAAGAAGAAGTTACGCACACATCACAGATTGTTTTCAGTTCGGAAGTGGTATTAATATAAGCCACAACTGTGTAGTCCGGATTGGACTCTTTCAGTGCGGAAAGCATCTCCACATCCAGCTGCTCTGCCATTGGACATCCTGCGCCGCTATTGGAAAGGTAAACCTTTTTCTCCGGAGAAAGAATTTTTACTGTTTCTGCCATAAATCTTACACCACACATCAGCACGTTCTTCTGCGGAGCCTTAGCCGCCTGCTGGCTCAGTCCATAAGAATCACCTGTGTAATCTGCTACCTCCAGAATCTCATGGCTCTGGTATGCATGCGCCAGAATGCAGATATCTTTTTCCTTCTTTAAACGCAGAATTTCATCCTGCAGCTGTCTTGTTGTCATCATAATCGTTTTTCACTCCTGTGTTTTCATTTATTCCGGAACTTTAATTTTCCATGTATACCCGAATGTGTTCTTAAATATCTTCTTACCCTCATTGGCTGCTAATAGCTCCACTCTTTTCGGACATTTTCTTAGGATTATATTACCTGCCGTCCTCACTGTCAATAAAAAAGTTTACAGCTATCTTGTCAATTGTAAAGTTTAGTGATATACTACAGGGCATGTCGTTCGGAAAATTTGAATCCGCGCGCACAATTGCAATCATTCACAGAGAAATTTTATAAGCCTGCGCTTCAGATTATTTTTGCAAAATTTCTCTGTACACCAAATTTATCCACGAAAAAAGGACCATCAATTATGAAAACAGATATCCTCATCGCAGGAAGCGGCTGCTCCGGTCTTTACTGTGCCCTCCAGCTTCCCCGCGACAAAAAAATCACCGTCATCACCAAGTCCGACCTTACCAGTAACGATTCCTTTCTCGCCCAGGGCGGCATGTGCATGCTGAAAGAACAGTCCGACTATGACAGCTTTTTCGAAGACACCATGAAAGCCGGACACTACGAAAATGACAAAAAATCCGTAGAGATCATGATCAAAACCTCCCCGGAGGTTGTCAGGGATCTTGTTTCTTACGGTGCCCAGTTCGAGCGAAACGAAGACGGCAGCCTTGCCTACACCAAAGAAGGCGCCCATTCCACCAACCGTATTATTTTCCACGAGGATGTAACCGGAAAAGAGATCACCAGCACCCTGCTCCGCGAAGTCCAGAAGCTTTCCAATGTAGAACTTCTGGAATACACCACCCTGGTTGATATTCTGGAAAAAGACAACCACTGCTACGGCGCTGTGATCCGCCGTCCAGATGGTTCCCTTGACACCGTTACTGCAACCTATACCGTTCTGGCCAGCGGAGGGGTAGGTGGACTTTACAGACATTCCACCAACTTCCGCCACCTTACCGGCGACGCACTTGCTATTGCAGGTAAGCATAATATTGAACTGCAGAACCCGGATTACGTGCAGATCCACCCTACCACCTTCTACACCAAACATCCGGAAGACCGCAGCTTTCTGATTTCCGAATCTGTCCGTGGCGAAGGTGCCAGACTTTACGACAAAAACATGAACCGTTTCGTAAACGAGTTGCTGCCCCGTGATCTTCTTTCCCAGAAAATTCACGAACAGATGGCAAAAGACGACACCGACTTTGTCTGGGAAGACCTGCGCACCATCCCGGCAGAAACTCTTCGCCACCATTTTCCAAACATTGTTGAACACTGCAGGGAAATGGGCTATGATGTTTTCAAAGAATGTATCCCGGTTGTTCCGGCACAGCATTATTTCATGGGCGGCGTAAAAGTGGATTATCATAGCCGTTCTTCCATGGAAAATCTCTATGTAGTAGGAGAAGCTGCCTGCAACGGTGTCCATGGCAAAAACCGCCTGGCAAGCAACTCCCTGCTGGAAAGCCTTGTTTTCGCAAGACGGGCAGCGCAGGATATGGCAGAGCACGATCTTAAGAATGCTTCACCCCAGAATGCCATCGAAGTTGCTGATTACCTTGCTTCCCACGTAGACTTCACCCCATACCAGGACATCCAGACTCTGGCCAAAACTTATCACCATCTTGCCACACAGGCCATCACCCTTGGCCAAAATCCAGAAGGCAGAAAGGAATTTTTATATGTATGATCAGGTAACTCTCGGATTAAATGTTGATCCGTTCATTTTAAGCGCATTAAAAGAAGATATCACAAGCGAAGACGTATCCACTAACAGCGTTATGCCCAATCCCACCCCAGGCGTTGTAGATCTTATCTGCAAAGAAGATGGAATCATCTGCGGACTCCAGGTTTTTGAGCGTGTTTTCACACTTCTGGATCCATCCACCAGAGCTGAATTCTATGTAAAAGATGGAGACCACGTAGAAAATAAACAGCTTGTGGGAAAAATTTACGGAGATATCCGTGTGCTCCTTTGCGGAGAAAGAACCGCCCTTAACTATCTCCAGAGAATGAGCGGAATCGCCACCTACACCAGCCAGGTTGCAGCTCTTCTTGAGGGAACCGGTATCAAGCTTCTGGACACCAGAAAAACCACCCCGAACAACCGTATTTTCGAGAAATATTCCGTTCGCGTAGGCGGCGGCAATAACCACCGCTATAATCTTTCCGACGGCGTTCTTCTCAAGGACAATCACATCGGTGCCGCAGGAGGCGTAAAACAGGCCATCTCCATGGCAAAAGCCTACGCTCCTTTTGTCCGCAAAATTGAAATAGAGGTAGAAAACCTGGATATGGTAAAAGAGGCAGTAGAAGCTGGTGCGGACATTATCATGCTGGATAATATGACCACTGAACAGCTGAAAGAATCCATCGACTACATTGCCGGACGTGCCGAAATTGAAGTTTCCGGAAATGTAACAAAAGAAAATATTGCCAGACTCACTGGTTTGGGTGTAAATTATGTATCAAGCGGAGCACTTACACATTCTGCTCCTATTATGGATTTATCTATGAAGAATCTTCATCCGGTGGAGTAAGCCCTATTCGGCTGAACTCCCCCACCGACAGTAATTATCAGAATGGAAGTCACCTGTTTCCCGCCATCAACACGTCCCAAAACATGTTTGACAAAGGCTCTACACGGTAACAGGTAACTTTCATCACAAACCAGCAGACAGGAGATAAAAAATGAAAGGTGAAGAAAGACGAAAACAACTTCTGAATATCCTATCTTCCAGCAATAATCCCGTTTCCGGCGGTACCTTATCTAAGGAATTAAATGTAAGCCGCCAGATTATTGTCCAGGATATTTCTCTCCTGCGTGCCAACGGAGCCACCATTTTTTCCACCAACAAAGGCTATCTGCTCCAGGAGGACAGGAAATATTCCAGAGTTTTTAAGGTTTATCACACAGATGATCAGGTTGAAGAAGAATTAAGCACCATCGTAGATGCCGGCGGCCAGATTCGCGACGTATTCGTCTACCACAAGGTCTACGGCGTGCTGAAAGCTGACATGGGAATCAAATCCCGCCGCGACATCCGCGCCTACATGGAGGAAATCAGCACCGGCAAATCCAGCCTTCTGAAAAATGTAACCTCCGGCTATCACTACCACACCATCGACGCCGAAAGCGAAGAAATCCTGGATGCCATTCAGGAAGAACTTCAGCAGAAGGGGTTTCTTGCGAAATTACAGGACTACGAGCCCGTGGATTTCTGGGGCGGTCAGGAATAAAAACGAAAAAAGTTCAAGAACCAGGCTGAGCACACGTCTCATCCTGGTTCTTGTTATTCCAAAAGAATTTCAATCAACTCTGTTATATTTAGAATATTTGAAAATATAAGGAAAAAGCAATCTGTTACCTTCGTCTGACTATTTTGCTTTCCTGGTAATAGCGTTCCTTGTTCTTATACATTCTTTCATCTGCTTCTTTGGCAATGTCATAGATGTTATCCCATTCTTTCTCAGAACTGAAAACATATCCCCATGAGATTGTCATAGAATCCACCAGTTTCCCATGCCATTGTGCAACACGCCGGTCAAAGCTTTCTATTATGCTTTGAAATTCCTTTGTATTTCCGGTGATGATCACAACAAACTCATCTCCTCCGATTCTGTAAACATTTCCATACTTTCCAAAACTTTCCCTCATACAATTGGCCGCTGCACATATAAGTTCATCGCCTGCAGCATGTCCAAGAGAATCATTTGTATGTTTTAGGTTATTAAGATCCAAGGAAATATATATCCATTCCTCGCGGAGATCAAGGTTGTTTATCCTTTCTTCGTATGCATGTCGGTTAAAGCATCTTGTAAGTTCATCTGTGTTTGATATGTACAGCAGTTTTTCTTTTTCATATTTTTCTTTCATAACTCTTGAAAGCAGGTAGAACATACAGCAGGAAGCCAATACAAGATACACGCCAACTATGAGAACCGCAAAAATATTTCCTTGCCGATAAAAGGAACTGTCTATAGTTACAGCTACAATATAGTCATCATACTGACTGAGTAAACATTTGCAGCGTTTTCCACCTATCCTTATGAGTCGGACATCTGTCTCGCCGCTTTTTTTATCAGATGATACAACAAGCCCTTCCAGTTTCACGCCTATCTGTCTGGAATCCGTAGCACCTTTTACAATTTTGGTCTGGGAGTCTGCCACGAAAATTTCGATTCCCTTATAAACAGGCATATCACTTACTACAGCGGAGATTTCATTTTGCTTTAGTTCTTTAAGCAGACGCTTTGGTTCGATGCCGATCTGGATCATTCTGGTACCGGCTTCGTTCCATGTAATGGCATACATCAGTTCCTTTCCTTCAGCGGTATTCGGAGTAACATCCTGACACATGGTAAGATTTTTATTTTTAAGCATGGGCTTAAAATATTCCATCTGCTCTCCGGAGTCAAAACTGAAGCCATAGTATTTTGGCAAAGTACCACTGTAGATATATCCGTTTTTATCAAACAGATGAATTTCGTCTACTAATATCAAATCTGCTATTTTCTGCAATTCTTCTACATCATATTCCACCTGTGGTTTTGCATCTATAATATAGGATACAGCCTTTGCTCTTACTATATAATCGTCCTTTAGCGATTCGATGAGTCCATTTTCACTATCATCATTTTTATTGAGCACGGTGATAACACGATCCAGCAGTACTTTTGACATCCTGTATGTATTACTGTCATTGACATACTTTAAAATTCCGGCTTCAAGCAATAATGCAATCGCAATGGTTGCAAACGCTAAAAAAACAAGCTTTTTTTTCTTCATAAATATATTTTATCATAATTTCCATATGTAAACCATACATAATTTGCATGAATTTTCTCCGAAATTACCGTTCGGTTACTGTTCACTCCGTTCACAGTAACGCGCTTCGCGATGCACAGAAATCATGCATTCGCATGATTTCGCGCCGCAATTCTCGGGTTTTCTGTGAACTTTGTTCACAAAAAACGCCTCGCGGAATGCTACCAGTGAACAGTAACACCGTTCGTTACTGCTCACTCCATTCACAGTAATGCGCTTTGCGATGCACAAAAAGACGAACCTTCTTGTGACAAGCACAAGAAGTAGCGTTCACAACCTGGCCGGCAACTCATAAGATTCTTTTGTTATGTAAACCAATCATACTCGCCTAATTGCCTTTCAAAAACTGTTGAATATGATACCTTCTTATTGTCACGAGCAAAAAAATTACCTCATCTCGTGCGCATAATTCCCCCATATTTTCACATACTATCCATACACTACAAAATATGGAAACCCACAAAACAAACAAGCTCTATAGTGTGTTTAAAAAAGTCAATTGTTTCCCACAATTGCATCATAAAGTACAGGAGGAACAGATAAATGAAAGCCACAGGAATCGTAAGAAGAATAGATGATCTGGGCCGGGTGGTCATCCCAAAAGAAATCCGCCGGACCCTGCGAATCAAAGAAGGTACCCCGCTTGAAATTTTCACCGACCGTGAAGGCGAAATCATTCTGAAAAAATACTCTCCAATCGGAGAGCTTAGCCTTTTTGCAAAAGAATACGCCGAGTCCCTCTCCCAGTCCACCGGCATGCTTTCCTGCATCACCGACCACGACCAGGTAGTAGCTGCTGCCGGTCCGGGAAGTAAGGAATTCATTGGAAAATTGATCAGCAGCCAGCTGGAAGCTGTTATCAATGACAGAGAAGCCAAATGTCTTAGTGCCAGAGACCGTGGCAAAGTCCCTGTAGTAGATGAACAGCCAGCTCCATCCACATCTCAGGTCATCCAGCCCATCATAGCCGCCGGAGATGCTATCGGCAGTGTCATCCTCATGGGAAGAACCGACAAAGACATTCCAAGCACCAGCGAAAAGCTTCTGGCGCAGACTGCTGCCGGGTTTCTTGGACGGCAGATGGAACAATAATTTTGTTATCGCTGCAGTCAACGTCTCGATAGAGCCTGTTTAAAAAATCATTCCCGCAATCTGCCAGTGAACAGAAACTAAAAAACTGCTGTATCCATTTAACCCCTCTTCAAAGTCTATTAAATGGTACAGCAGTTTTCGTATTTATATACCTCAACAATCCTGTTCTGTTTTCTCTTCAGATACAGTGCTTCCCTACTTGCCCTGATCCCGCATCTTCTGCCTCTGCCTGGTAATATCAAAATACTCCGGCGAAATAATCCCACGGGCAACCAGTGCATCAAAAACCTCCTTCTGCGACCGCGTCATCACCATACCTACAGTTGAATTATAATCTGTAAGCACACATCCTGTCTTCTCGATCATCCAGAACAGTGCCGAATCATTCTCCGGGATCATCTTCCAAATCTCCTTCTCCGGATATGGCAAAAGCGCCATCATGGTCTGAAGATGGCCCTTCTCCTCAATCAATCTGTAATCCCCATCCGGCATAATAACTCCATCTGAGAAATTCGGAATCTGATCAGCTTTCTGCAAAAGCTCCTCTGTAATCTTCACCACAAGTTACCCCCTGTAAATTATTTTTTAACGGACATGTCGCCTGTCGGCGACATCACCATATATGAAAGTCAGCTGTTCCGCACCTATAGCGCTCCCACAGCTGCCGACCGCATTCGTAATCCGTGCTATCACGCCACCGTACGGTTCCGTATACAGCGGTTCAACCAACTTAACAAGTGACAATCTAACATTGGGGCTGCCGGAACAGGCAGCCCCTTGTATAATAATTCGCATCTGCTGTCAAGAAGAGAGACGCTGTCCGCAATATTCACAGTTGCACAGGCGGCCTTTTATTATCTGATTTTTTGCGCCGCAGCTTGGACAGGTAACTGTAATATAAATCTTCTCATTCACACGTCTGTTTGGTGCAGTGATCAATATATAATTTTCTTCTCTATCAATCTGAATATTCCGAATATATCCTTTTGCAATCATTTTTTCCAGTTTTCTTACGGCATCTTTTCCCATCTCAGTCTCAAACTTCTCAAATGAGAGCGTACTCTGGGCATAAGATTCAAACCAACAGGCTATTTCTCTGGCTTTTTTCTTCTTCAATGTTTTCTGGATTTCCCGGAAAGTTGGATATAAAAATAACAATCCCAGTATAATCTCCGTTGCTGCCATTCCCCAGCGTCCTTCACCAATATATTTCTCCGATGCGCCAATAGCTCCCAGAGTAAAAAGTATACAGAAAACACAAAGAACCCATTTCAGTTTTCCTAACGCTCCTTTTTTTTTATTCTTTTCTGTTAAAAAATCATTCATGTCTGCTTCCTCTTTCCCCAATTAATCAATCTCTGTTATATACGAAAGCCTGTTTAAAAAATCATTCCCGCAATCCGCACGCCCTGATGAATCTTCTGTCAGCATATACCAAAATCCGTCTGTCAGCCAGCTCCCAGCAAAAGCCACGCATCGCCTAACGGATCGTAATAATAAACCACATTATCTCCTGCCGCATAATATTTTTCTTTTGTAAAATGTTCCTCATGATCTGTCCCTATAACAAATACCGGACAGTTTCTTCCCTCAATATATTCCTCCGTACCGGTATACCACAGGGACATTCCAAGACCAAGGTAATAACTAACTTCGTCTGTTTGCGCAATCAAGTCCCTGGCAATATTTATATCCAATGAATAATCATACTCTGATTGATACTCATCCCAATCATAATATATTGAAAAATCATAGCAGTAGGCTTCCGCTGCAAGGTGTCCATCCTTTAGCGATACCATAGGATGGTATTGCACACTCATATTCTGCTTCTGCACAGAAACCATTACATTGGAAAAAATCTCGCTCATATTGCAGCGCAGGATAATAACTTCATTCTCCTGCCCCATATACCATGGATTGTTCAGATCTTCCAAATATTCCCCTTCTTCCGTAACCTGAGTCGGATAAATACTGATCTTACAATCAAGTCCTGGAACAATAGCATAGATTTCATAACCTCCTGCATCAACAACAGTTCCATCCTGCAAAAAAGGATAAGCCGCAGCCAATTCTTCCTGCCTGGTATATTCAAGTATCTCTGATGTATCTGCATTTTCATAAGTGTAGCCCAGAAATGCCATTCCAGCCTGGCATTCATTTTCTCTGATAATGTCTTGCAAAATTGCCAGATTCTCTTCTGCCCCAGAAGTTTGGGCAGATACTTCTCTCACACATTCACCGTAGTTACTAAAAGAAAACAGTACTGCGCAAACACATACAGCAATAGAAAATTTTTTCATACTTTCAGCTCCTTCCTGTCAGAATATGCCTATGCCTTTCTATTTCAGTGTGGTTACAATCAATTTACTTTCCAACGCAGCTGCTATCAGATCTTCCTTACAGCTATATCCTGCCTTGGCAATCATTTCCTGAAAATTCCACCTTACCCCGGAAGTCGAACAATCCATTTTCCTTGCAATCTCCGAATAGGACATCCCATGAATATACAAACGCAGCATCTCCAGTTGTCTTGGACTGATATCACCGCTTGTGATCCAGTTAAGTTCCACCTTTGGCGTTATATCCGGAAATACACGCTCACCATTTAAGGTTCTGTAAATCACACTCCGTATGTCCTCTTCACCGTTATCTTTATACCAGAGACTGTCCGCACATCCGCTTTTTGCTCTTTCCAGCACCTTGGGATCGATTAGAGACGTAACAACCAATACCTTTGTATATGGGTACTTTTCCCTGATCATTTTTCCGGCGCTCAGCCCATCGTGATTATGAAATGTCTGAACATCCATGATTACAAGATCTATCACTGAATAATCACAGATTTTTACAGCTTCACGAGCATCCGAAATCGTCTGAACATGTCGAAATTCCGGATCCTGCATAAGAATATATTCAAAATACTTCTGCATGATCTTCTGATCTTCTACTATCAGTACACGTACCATCCAATCTCATCCTTTCTGTCAGCGGCATCTTCAATATCAGACAAAACTCAGGGACAAATGAAATTTGCATTATGCAGTTCATTGATTCGGCTGCTTTTCTCAGTGCAGATAAACCACCGCCTTCTTCCGCATTTTTTTCAGGCGCATCTCCATCATTGGTGATCCGGATGTTGTATTCATTTGCATATTTGTCTATCTTCACAAAAACAACATTGCCGTGGGCATGTCTGGCACAGTTTGTCACACATTCACGGATTGCTCTGTCTGCCAGAGCTCTGTAAGATGGATACAAAGGAAAGTTTCCGCTGATCTGAACCGAAATCCCAAGCTCCTCTGCATGCTTAATCGTATCCTCATACAGTTTTTCCATACTCTCTACGGCAGAACCGGTAAGAATATAAACCAGATGCTTCAATGCAGACAATTGTTTATCCATTTTGTCCTGATTTTCTTTTCTCTCCAATATTCTACGTATTGACAGAAGACTTCGCCCAAAATTGTCATGGACCTGCATTTTCATAGCAAGCGTTTCCTGCTCTCTGATTTTATCACCGATTTTTTCGTACATTTCCTCCAGCTTATGATTCAGGATTTCCAGCTTTTCATTGTTTGCCCTGATCTTTTCACTATTATAATAAATTTCTGACACATTAACTGCTACTGTCTGCAGATATCCTGCACAATCAGGCTCCTGCAGACGATATTCCTGAAACATCCAGACAGAATCATCTGGCAAATAAAACACGTTACTGTCGCTGCTTAATCTAATAAGCCCTTCTGATACAATTTCATTGTCCATTGCTTTTCGCAATGTATCATAATCCTGCAGATAAGCCCCCGTCATCATTCTGCACAATTCCTGCATCTTGGTATTACACAAAACAATCCTTCCAAGTGAATCCGAAAAGCATACTCCACATGGAACGTCATCCACAGCTTCATTCACAGACCAGTACGACAAGGAATGATTATATTTGTATCTCTCCTTCCAGATTGCCCAACAAAGATAAAATGTCAATACAACAATCCCTGCTGTTAAAATACTGGCCGGATAGTCCTGAAGCATTGGCTCATATGCACTTTCCCCAATACTATATCTATGCTCATTCATCAAAGAAACCATAAGAACAAAAGAAACCGCAAAAACAGTCGTTGCCGTTATCACTTTCTTTTTCCCGGAAAAGCAAGTGATTCTTAACAGAAAGAGAATAAGTTCCAGAACCAGGCAGATTTCCAGAAGAATCATCAGAAAATTCTGCATTGCTATGCTGCATTCTACAAAACTATTCATCTGCCACCTCGCTTTCTGAATATGCTGCACCCAACAAACCATTCTTTTTCATCTTCCTGCTGCACTTTAAGTTCCGGTCTTTCTGACATTAAGCCGCGCAGATCTGCCTCGGATGCAATATGAACGGAAATCCGAAGATCATCCTCAATCTGCGACACACGATAAAACATAGACTGCATCACATCAGATAGCCGTTCTGCAAGCCATTCAAAGGTATCATAGCATTTTAGTATATCATCTGCATTCAGCTGAACATTTCCATTTTCCACATAATAAGCAGCCCGGATCTTGCATAATTTTAAACTGTCACAGGATTCTGCAAGACTTTGCCTGAGATCTTCCATGGTAAGCACATTTCCATCCGATGTATATTGTGTCAATACCAGATTTTTTCTGCGCTTCAAATATGTACCAATAACTACAATTTTACCGAGAAGCAGATCATATTGTTCCCTTGATTCCGTCTTTTCCAGTTCATCCATCAACTGCGACAGCAATTCCAGCTGTCCGGCTGTCTGATTCTGTATCATGTTTAACAGCCGATTCTGTTCTTCTGTTTTTCTTCGCTCCGCTTCTTTCTCATAGGTTTTCTGCAGCAGTCTGTTTCTGGCAATCAGTTCTTCCTGCTGTTCCCGAATATCCTGATATTGATCCAGCAATATTGAAATATCTTCTGACCAAAACAGATGTCCTCCCCTTATGGGAATATGGTTGATCCGGATTCCCTGTTCCTGCACAGATGATCTGTGAATGATCATTGTACGCATTTCAGGAGAAAGCTTGGGAAAATCACCGGAATGATAATAACGCTGAAAACAATCATCTGTAATCTCTGCGTCCAGCCCTCCTGAGGTCTGGAATAGTTCAAAATATCGATTGTTCGTCTGTATCAATCCGCATACTATACAGCCCTGATAAATTGCTGCCATTAAAAGACAACACACTGCTGTCATATCCCCTGCAAGGGTTTGGATGAAAGACAAATGAAATATATTTCCAACATTCCATCCCAGAAGCAATATTCCTGGAATGACCGGCAGCCAAAACTGTTTCTTTCCCGGAATCCTGCTTTTTCTGATCAGAATAATTTCCATTCCTGTCAGACAACTCAGCATCCACCCCTGAATCACTGCAAAAAGAATACCATAACTATAATCCCTATCCGAAAATGGAGGCTGTTTAGAAAACCGAAACACCAGCTGATGCAAATCATTTGTAAAAACACTTATGATCAATACTGCCGCCACAGTCAAAAGAATTATGATTTGTCTGACCGTTTTTTCTTCATCTTTTTCAACAAAAAACAACGCTGCCGACAGACCCAGGACAGGGATCATGATCATCGGAATATAATACAGATACCAACATATATGTTCTCCAAGAGGTTCATGAAAAATATGAAATTTCACTGTTCTTACAAAGAACCAGAATACCATCAGACAACCAATTGCAGTCAGACATCTGCGCATTTTTTTATATACTACATGCTTTTCCAGATAGATCACCCAGGCACAGTACAGCCCCAGGTAAATACAATTGCGGCACTGGTCTGCAAAATTTCTTGCAAAAGTATTTTTCGGTCTTACCAGCCTGCAGAAATAAGCCAGAAGCACGCTTATCAGAATTACTCCATACGACAACATCCTCTTTTTATTATATGTCATGAAAATTCCTCTCTCATTGTATACTTTTATAACAAGTATACTATAAAACTCTGTTTTATTATATAGTTTTTAGAGAAATTTTCAATTTTCAGAGTTTTCCGATCACTGGTCACTGGTTCAGAATGAACAATAACTCTATTACCACGAACAGAGTGAACAATCATGTCCACTCTGTTTGTCATTACTTAAAACGGTCTTGGCTGACCACAATATTCGCAGAACCTTCCCACATTCTCTGCACCACACTGGCATTTCCATGAACCGCTGTCAGGACGCATTCCTGCGTTCATGTTCATTCCAGACTGCATCCCTGCGTTCATGTTCATTCCAGGCTGCATCCCTGTGTTCATGTTCATTCCAGGCTGCATTCCGGCATCATTTTGTGTCAAAGCAGCAATGATCTGATGTCCAGTCTGCTCCACTTCCATCAATTCGTTTCTCTTTTCACTGCTTATGGAAAAAGTATTCAGACGAAAATCCATATCGTCAAACCATGGAGTGTTAACCTTAATGCGCATAGTATAATCAAACTCATAGTCATACATTGGCGGCTGATAGCTTACCGTCTTTCCATCCTTTGTATAGGTTTTCTCAATCTGTTGTCGATCCACCTCTACTCTACACTGTACAATGGCGGATAAAGGAACTATATCCGGATTTTCATTGACATCCAGTTTCCGTGCAACAGTAAAATTTCTCTTATGATCATCAATGAAAACGGTGTAATTTCTGGTACTGATCTGACGGGTTATGCAAAAATCCATTACTGCCTTTTTGTTATTTTCACGATATTCCAATTGGCGTTTTATATCCTCTACCGTACTGTGCCGCCGTTCCTCAAACCATGGTGATAATTTTTTTGCACAGTTTTTACATAGATTTCCGTCATCTAATTTTCGATTTCCCAGTAAACCTATTTTTTCTCCGCAGATATCACAGATTTTCTTATCAAATAATCCCATAGCTTTCCTTTCTTTTCTGCCGCACCAGAATCATGCAGTTCTGGTGCGGCAGTATTTTACACTATTCTACAACATCTATTTTGTCAAAATAAGTCTTTACGGAGAAGTCCTCCCCATCTGTTTCAGAAGTTTCTTCTTCACTGCCATCAGACTCCGGTTCAAAACACAGTTTTCCATCATCTAATAAACTGAGCCTCATAGTATCACAACTAAAAAGCATAGTTCCAGCCTCATCTTCTGCTGCAGCTTTCAATACCAGAATATTTCCATCCATTTCCCCCTGGAGTTCAGCTCTGCTTTCTTCTCCGCTTTCAATTACGATAAGCTCAGACTTATCTTCCTGAATAGACAACATCATCTCAAATCCGGTCAGTTCAGAATTGACCGGCATCTGCATTCCAAATGCATCCATCAAAGTGCAGATCCATTCTCCTTTGAACTCCTCCATGGTCGGGTTTTCCACCGGTTTGCCTGGTACATATGGCTCATACTCTTCCTTTTCCTGGCTTAGGATCATTGTCGTTCCATCTGCAGTTATCGTTATTTTGCCATCAGCATACTCACATTCTACCGTTTGATCACTATAAGTCATCAACAATTTATCATTTTCTATTTTCCACTCTGATTGATCTGCCTCTGGTTCTTCCCCACTGTAAGACGTTATGGTTTCCATCTGACCGCCTTCTTTAATATCCACGGTCACTTCCATTCCCATTACTCCTGGATGAAACAAAATGTCTCCACCCATGGAAAGCTCATTTACATACCAGGTTCCAATAACATCCTTTTCTTCAAGTGCATAAGCATTCACGCTCATCAGGCCTGTCATTAAGACTCCAACTGTTCCAGCCACCCACAGTCTCATTTTTTTGTTCATAAAAACATCTCCCTTCTTGTTATTATCGTGTTTTTTGTTATTTTCATTATACGTGAATGCTTTCCTATTTGCACTAGCACTTCTGACAGTAACTGAACCGATCGGGTACATCGAATATTAAGTAACCGCCATATTGACTTGTCTGATTTTTCATCTGCTGCGCCTACGTCAGTCACCGTAGCCACCCAGAATTTAATCCACACAAGAAAAGCCTGTGATACCACCCTTTTCAGGCAGTATCGCAGGCTCACTTTACGCTACGACATAATAAACATTACATGTTTATATTATATATTTATAATGCGGACTTGCCGCGGGTAATTCTTATTCCTCTGTTCCGTACAGAGTGATCAGCTTCTGCAGATACTCGTATCTTGCCTTAGCCTCGGACTGGTTCTTAGCGAACAGTCTGGCAGCTTTCTCAGGATTCTGACGCTGTAAGGAGTTGTAACGAACCTCACCGTTCAGGAATTCCTGATAATCTGTCATATCCGGTGCTTTGGAATCAAGGCTAAACTTGCTTCCCTCAGCAGCTGGATTGAAGCGGAAGTTGTGCCAGTATCCACACTTAACAGCAAGCTCTTCCTCTGTCTGAGCTTTTGACATACCTTTCTTGATACCATGGTTGATACATGGAGCGTATGCAATGATAAGTGATGGTCCCGGATAAGCCTCTGCCTCTGCAATTGCTTTGATAGCCTGGTTGAAGTCAGCTCCCATAGAGATCTGAGCAACATATACATAACCATAGCTCATTGCGATAGAAGCCATATCTTTCTTCTTGGTCTCTTTACCGCCAGCTGCGAACTGTGCGATCGCACCTGTAGGTGTAGACTTGGAAGACTGTCCGCCTGTGTTGGAGTAAACCTCTGTATCGAATACCATAACGTTGATGTCACGTCCGCTTGCGAGAACATGGTCAACACCACCGAATCCGATATCGTAAGCCCATCCGTCACCACCGAAGATCCACTGGGATTTCTTAGCAAGGAAGTCTTTCTGTGTAAGAATGTCTTTTGCCTTGTCGCATCCGCAAGCCTCAAGAGCTGCAACCAGTTTCTCTGTTGCTGCACCGTTGGTAGCACCGCATGCGAAAGTATCCAGCCATTCCTGACCAGCAGCTTTAACGTCTGCATTGTCACCGTTAGCTACAACATCTTCAATTTTTGCTTTCAGGCCATCACGGATAGCTTTCTGAGCAAGAAGCATACCATAACCGAACTCAGCATTATCCTCAAATAAGGAGTTGCCCCATGCAGGACCCTGTCCCTTAGCATTTACGGTATATGGTGTAGAAGGTGAGGAGTTACCCCAGATAGAGGAGCATCCTGTAGCGTTTGCAATGTACATTCTGTCACCAAACAGCTGGGTGATCAGTTTTGCGTAAGGTGTCTCACCACATCCAGCACAAGCTCCTGAGAACTCAAGAAGCGGCTGTTTGAACTGGCTTCCCTTAACAGTTGTCTCTTTGAATTTAGCGATAACGTCTTCTTTAACCGGAAGAGTTACACCGTAATCGAAGTATTTCTGCTCTCCCATGTTTGCTTCAAGGTTTTCCATGGCAAGTGCCTTAGCACCTTTCTTGCCTGGGCAGACGTTCGCACAGGAACCACATCCTGTACAGTCAAGAGCGGATACAGTCATTGTGAACTGATACTCATCTTTCATACCAGTCATTGGTAATGTCTTGATTCCCTCTGGAGCATTTGCAGCCTCTTCAGCTGTAAGAGCTACCGGACGGATAACTGCGTGCGGGCAGACATAAGCACATCTGTTACACTGGATACAGT
>OLNN01000298.1_pt1 | contig 55978 bp, 52 predicted proteins | sample 1672141 | NCBI WGS metagenome assembly OLNN01 (sample SAMEA3136652, study PRJEB25190) | human gut metagenome | biome: human gut; feature: human-associated habitat; material: faeces | place: Austria | collected 2013
ACTTATTACTGTTGTTCTCGCAGATAAGATCAATCACCACGAATATATTCGAAGCTTAAAGCCTCTCATAGCATAGGACTTACCAACTTAATAAGCCCTATGGCTTATTTAAGTGTGCCTAAAATATTTCGTCATTTAACGTTTCTGCATTTATCATCTCCATTTATTGTGGATAACTGCTCTCATATTTCAAATTTGAGTTTCGCAATTACCTATGATAAACATTTATTTAGGTTATAGTTTATCACTTCTTATCTGACCATAAAATTGTTACCTACCGCTCACTCCGAAAAGGGATGTGATTATTCGAGCAGCGTAGGGAACTCCTGTTCCTAGTATATCATAAATCTGCAAATATGTGAACTTTCAGAAATTTTCCGCCTAAAACTCGCACCACAATCACGGCTGTGGTGCATTCCCTGTCTATTCCTTTGTTTCTTCCACATTCAGGAATTTCAGTATCTCCTCATAAGACCGTCCACTCTTTACAATTGCTGACAGGATTTCATCCGTAAGCGCTTAATTTTTAGGTATGATAGAAAAATCCCCGACTACTTTTCAGTAGCCGGAGCACCTTGACAATTCACATATGATTGATTTGATTCGTTTGCACGACGTTCGATCTCAGCTTTGACTGTTTCGTTCCATGGCGCCAGAAGTTCTAATTCATCATCACTCATCCTATCATCAGACAGTTTTTCCAGCAGATAGGTAAGATAGTGATAGACGTTTACTCCATTAGCTTTTGCCATTTCTACCATTGTGTACACAATAGCGCTGGCCTAGGCTCCGTTTGGTGTGTCACAGAACAGCCAGTTTTTACGATTATGTGCTTAAAAGCATAACCGTAATTATGTGCCGAACTTAGTTATGTGCTCTTAACATATTTCAAGAAAAATGTCATAGTTACCTTACACGGGTCTGCCCCCAATGCTCATTTTGAGGCGCTTACCGACGTTGTAACGTCGCCCCATTATAAAAAAGGTAATCAAGCTTTGAAATGTCTCTCGGATCCTAGACAAATCTTTAAAGAAAATCCCAGAAACAGAACAAATCCTCAATAACTTTGATTGTAGGCATTATAGCAGAGATACTGCTATTTTGCACTACGCCATGTTATGAGGCACTTACACTCTTTCTTCGCTTTATCCCATTTACCAAATAGTTTTTACTTAAATACTTCACATGTAGCAATATCCCATAATAGCTGAAACATAATAGCGACAAGACCAATATTTAAATAATCAAATGATTCCCCAAGACCATGCATAATACAATTTCGGATATTAAGGCTTCCAAAAATATTCTCCATAATTTCCATGTACTCTGGTAAAATTTCCTCTTTTGCAAAATCAGTTTTAATCAATGATCCCAATGTTCTGGTCAGTTTTCTTTTATTTTTTCGTCCTACACCAGTCAGGATCATCTCATTTTCTGCTGATTTTTCTAATGCTTCAGTTCTTACGAAAAGGTCATACATTTTTCCCATTACATAACTTTCCTTTGCATTAAACTGGAAGCTGGATTTATAATTAAGAAACGCTTCAATATACTCTTTTTCACAAGCATCAAAAACTATTTTAGTATCACTTTTTTCTTGTATTCTACATAAACCTTTGTCTAACAGCTTATTTTGCAAACTTATCACTAGTCCTCTCTCAATCAAAGACGGTAGAACAAAGCTTGCTGTCACTGCATGAGGCTTTTTATTAACAATAGCATCTATATAGTCTTCCATTGCTCTTCGGTAAATTTCATTATAATCTATCGCTAAGTTTTCCAATTGAATTTCAGGAAGTGTTCCATTTCTCTCATAAATTAATGTATGATACTTCTTATAAACGCTTCCCAAATATTTAGCTGTATCTTGCAATAAAATTTTTCTTTTTATAAAATTGCTTTTCTCTTCTTCATTATCAAAATGTCCAACGGGTTCCGGGAATTCAGCATTACTCACATCAAAGGCATAAATATCACAAAAATCTTTTAGAACAGATAACTTTGCTTTATGAAGTTCATCCACACTTTTAGCATGAGTCAAACGATTCAGCATTTCTTCCGCATACGCTACAAGCTGATCCGGATTATCAAGATAAATTGACAAATCTGAACGTCTTTTAAAAATTTTATGATATAACTTCATAAGAACATCTTCCTCTCATTTATCCCCACCCCCAATGCTGCATTCCCTGAAAATAGATCATCAGCCGGTTGTCTGGCGTATTTGTTCTGTTCTGTGAATAAGAAATGTTCGCAGAATGAAGAACTTCGCCAAATGTTGTAACAGTCTCCTGATTTGCTCTTGCCATAGCAGTTTCTCCTAATATATGATGATTTACAATATATCAGGAATATCGAGGCAAGTCACTACGCCATGTTTTGAGGCGCTTACACTTTATTTTTAATGCCGAATTATTTATAGGATTCAAAGTACTCTTTCTCACAATCTCTATAAATAATTCGGCCTCTTGTCATTACAAATAATTCAAAAACTACATAAATAGATTAAAATTGATTTTATATCCAGCACTTTTCATTTCTTTCGCCAACGCTATTTTCCAACCATCATTTTTATCCAATGGAACATAAACAATACCCGAAATATCATTTGGTACTTCAATATTATCTCTCACTAATGCGCATACATTCTTTCTGCCCAATTTAGCAATTAAATATCCATGCTCAAAAACAACGTTTTGGCGTGCCCTGTCCATTTTTTCCTTTTCTCTTTCCTTCGCATAACCAATATCACAAGGTGTATATAAAACAATACCAAATCCTACGTCAGAATATTTTTCAATTTTTTCTATAATAGTCAATCCATCATTAGCCTGCTCATGTAAAATTATTGGTTCAAGATTTAATTTTTCTATAAATCGAGCAACTTCAAGCTTGGCCTCTACATCATGTCCATGAACAATAAAAACTTTCCGCTTATCAAAATGATCTCTCTGTTTTATTTCTTTTATTTCTGAATTTGTACATAAGCTCTTTGCTTCTGTAAATAATTTTACAGTTACATCAGTTGTATATTTATCATACTCTAATATATCTTCGGGACTCACATACATCAAAAGCCCCTCAGGCATTTGAGAATTTTCTAAATCAGCTAATTCTCTTACAGACCTTTCTGTAGTAACAATTTTTAAACGAATAACCTTTTCTTTTTTTATGCTATACCCATCAATAATAAATTCTTCTTCACTCATATATGGAACTAAAATGTCTTTTATAATTTCATCTTTATTGGTTTTGTCAATTTCATAAATTTTTTTCTCTCGTTTGGATTTTCCTAATCCATCAACTGTTTCAACTAAAATTTGATAATACATGTAGTTCCCCCTTATCTCTTTTCTGCAGCATTTTGCAAAAGAAGTTCTTTTAATCATTAAATAACTCGGCAAATATTTCTTATATCAACTAAGGGAATCTATTTTTTTACCTGCAAATCCTCAAAAAGATCTTTTAGATATACTTTCTTTTCCAGCATTTCTCTAAAACTTCCTTTCACAGCCTCAACATCTTCCTTATAAGTCATCCCATACCAACTATCATTGGTTCTCAGAACTTTCACACTGATCTTCCCCTGCCCCAGCAGTTCCCCAATAAAAGACGGGATCAGATACTCTGCCTTCATTGGATTCTCTGGTACCTCCTTCTCAAAGAATTCCTCAAATCCCTTTTCCAGAGTCTCCACAAAATCAGGTGTCAATCCCCACATATTCATGGAAACCAAAGATTCTATATCTAACTTCACGCCATCTGTTTCTGCCCCATCCGCAGTTTTCATAATGTTATGAGTTTCCACAACCTCAGTAAGATTGTTTTCCTCATCCATTTTACAAATTCCACGAGTCACACCGCCATTGTCGGAAAGAGTGTTCTTCAGAACAAAACCAGCCATACAGGAAGTTCCACCATTCACCAGATATTCGTGAACTTTTTTGAAACCTTCTTTGCCGTAATAGTCATCTGCATTAATGACGACAAATGGTGTATCCAAAAGTTCCTTCGCAGCTAATACCGCCTGTCCAGTTCCCCAGGGCTTGGTACGACCTTCCGGAAAATCTCCCGGAATATTATGTATGTCCTGGAAAGCATAGGAAACGCTCACACTATGTTCTGCACAGATTGAGGCAATTCTGTCACCTATGATTTTCTTAAATTCCCCTTCGATATCCTTGCGGATAATAAATACTACTTTGTTAAAACCAGCTTCGATTGCATCATGGATAGAATAGTCCATAATGATCTGTCCCTGTGAATCAACTGGTTCTAATTATTTGATTCCTCCGCCGAAACGGGAACCGATGCCGGCGACCATAATTAAAAGTGTTGTTTGCATGATATGTTCCTTTTCCCTTTAGATTCACTTTTTAGTATTCTGGATCTAATTGACAATATCTTTACCTTAATTGTTTTTATTACTCAATTTTTACCATATCATCAATTTCCGGGATTAATTTTACAGTTAATTTCTTAAAAGCTCTATATGCTTTTAAGTTTTTATTCCACAAGTTGTAATAATTATCATTGACATCAATATCTCTTATTAATTCAAAGTTGTCCGCAATGATAGCATTACAATTGTCCAAAATTGAAAAAACGTTTATTAATCTCGTTACCGATATATTTCTTTCCTCATATAGTTTATTTTTATTGCCTGAAAATACTTTTTCAATCACATTAGAAATCCTAGACAAATTATAAATAGCTTTATTTATATAAAAACAAGTTTCTAAAAAATAAAACTTTTCAACCTCCGATACATCGTTATGTAAAATTCCTCTAATTTTTTGAGTATATGATTCTGCCATAAGAACATAGTAGCAAATATCATTGTCAAATAAATTAATCATATCATCAGTGTTTGGAATATCTTTTCCAGTTCTATGATTTGCTTTATACCTTTTGATGTATTTATAAGCCAGCCAGACCAACGGAATAACAGCAATTATACATGTAAACGTATTTATCCAGACTATATAACACTGAGGAATAAGAGTATTATCTGCACCAATAGATATTACGCTTAATGCAATTTCAATAGTAGCCGTTAATCGAAGTTGATGATCATCACGCGTATTTTTTACAATTTCCTCAATATTTTTCTTCTGTGAAAACGCCTGCCAATCTATTGCATCATATTGTTTCATTCCAATCACCTTTACTTTTCTAGCTCAATACAACCCTATCCCATTTTTCATACTCATACAAAAATCTTTTTATGTAAAATCTATCACGCTCATATTTATCATCATTTATGGAAAAATATAACGCAGCGATTTGATCAGGACACAAAATTTCTGATAACAATTCACCGTTATCCTCTTTCATTAATTCTAAAATTAACAACTCGGCTTGGCAACAAAACTCACTTTTAAGCAAAAGCTTCATTATTTGACGATAGCTTCTATCGAATGACCGCTTTTTAAAGTTCCATTCTTTACTTTTACTGTTTCTTATATTTTTCGGATAAACCATTTTGTTGATAGAAGTTCTTGAAGCCCCCCTCACTTTTTTTGCAATAATTCTTTTTCCCTCTTTATAGGGATTTCTACCACTTCTTCCAAAATGCTCTCCGATAAATTTTATGCATTCACGCATTGCATAATTGTACTTTTCTGATGGATATGATATTTTCACATATGCAGACATGTGACTTCCTCCCCTTTGTAAATTTCTATCAATGCAATATATTCTTTTCGCCACTCAAACTACGTTTCTATTGAATGGTGCATCTGTTTGTGCCTAACGCCCAGTTTCTTTTCTCCAGAAAGTCTTCCACCAAACTCAAAAGTTTATTCTAGGAAAGAATGAATTTCTTCTCCTTTACAATCTCGTAGAATCCAGTCATTTCACATGGTCCCGTTTCTTCGCGGAGCTCAGCATCTTATCTGCGGAACAATTTCACTGGTTGATGCAAGGGGTTGCCATTGATTTTGTCATCCACATATTCCAGCTGGCACTTCTGTCTAATACTGATATTTTTGTGCTGAAAACAAACAGGAAACTTTTTCCTGCTCGCCTCCATGAACTGATTCATGACAGTAAGGTCATACATGTCGATGAGTCACTAGTAAAAGTTATGCTTTTTGTTTTATTTATATTTTATCACCCCATCTAATACAACTATCATTGCATTCGTGATTATTCCGGTGCTCTCTGGTTCTTCCGCAATTATCCGTATCATTCAACTTTTGCATACATTAACTTTGCTGCTAAAAGTGCTTTGTTGCATCTCCCATACATAGTGCGTTTTACCATTCGCATTTTTAATTTACTATTTGTCCCCTCGACAAAACCATTTGAAAGTTCACTGGCAACAGAATTTTCCACAGCTTCTATATCCTTTTCTAATCCATTTGCAAACCGAGATATCTCTTTTAAATCAGAGTTTTTGTACCGTTCTATAAACAAATACAATAAAGGCATACTTTTCTTTTCATATACTTCACGGAATTCTCGAACACAACGCATCAATTCTCTGAGTTTAGGATATTTCTGTAAAATATATGCCTTATGATTTGCACTAAGTTCCACTCCCATCCCAAGATACGGAATATGCCGTTTCGTGAAAGGTGGTCATATTTTTGTAATGCCTTTTTGTTTTGAATTGCTTCAGGTGAAGAACTTTTGTAAATTGCAACATCAATTTGGAATCGTTCTATGATCTTATTCATATAGTCATATGCTGCAGATTGGCCGCCTTTATATCCTTTTTCAATAACATTGCGATATACATCTTTTCGACTGATGCCAGAAGTTAAAGTTTTGATTACATAATCATAAAACTCATCCATTCTGCTACGAAAATCTTTTTTACAAAGTGCTTCATATTCTCCATTGAGATATTTTGTCACGGTGTTTTTGCTGCAATGTAACACTTTAGAAATTTGGCGTTTACTGTATCCGGCAGAATTATATTCCCTTATCTCAGTGTACAGTTGTACCCTTTTTTGATTATATTCGCTAAGGTTATCCACACTGCATGGCATTTTTTTACTATCGCTTTCAACTAATGATTCTGCAATGCTGTTAGAATCAGATGGGATTCTGATATCAACGGGCAATACAGAATTTGTAGTATTTTTTATGGTCTCTAATAAATTTTGATGAAGATGAAATCTGTCAGCAATCTGCATAGCATCAGGCAATATTTCCTTTATGGCTGCTGAATAAGCACTTGCCCGGTCTCGAGTTACCGTTTTTACATGTTTATTTTTACTTAACCATTCTTTTAATGTTTTACCATCACGTCCATCGAAAATTGTCACTGGTTTATGCGTTGTCTCATCTACAATAATTGTCCCATAAGTATGCCGTTTCTTAAATGCAAAATCATCCACTCCAATGATGCTTCCACATGGAACCTCCGGTTGTTCTACATATCATTTGGTTAACAATCGGATAATGCTGTCACCACTGATTTTCATATTTATAGAACGACAGATACGAGCACTACCTTCACAGCTTGTTTCCAATGCCAAAGTGCATATAAAATCTTCACAACGCTCTGTCATACAGCTGTAATAATTCAAAAATCCATTCACATTCTCAGCAAAAGTTGTAACATTACAGGAAGAATTGTCGCACTGATATTCGTAAGCATTTGCAATTAAATACGTTGTTCTACCCAAAATCGGAAGATCTTGAAGTTTTCTTTTATAAGTACCATATTTATGTTCTGAAACCATTCCACACTTAGGGCATATACAATTTTTCGAATGCAAAGAAACATGGATATAAATTTCTTTTTCGTTTTGAGTTACTTCTTTGATGCCTATTTCTTCCGGGTAAAATTTTTGTAAATCAAGGGTATCTTTCATTTGTTTCAATTCCTTCCATAATAACAAAATTCCTAAAACAATTCTATCATTTTAGCACTTTTGTTTCAATTACATTTACGGATAATTGAGGAAGAACCCTCTTGAAACGGAATATGCAACTATCTTTATGAACAACAAATGAATGGAAAATCTTTCTTGCAAAATAAACAACCATTTTATTTTGCAAAATAATGTGTCAATCCATCCAGAATATCTGATTCTAATTTAATTTCATCCTTGACAGTAACGTAAATTCCCTGACCGCAATATTTTTTCTTGAAATTAATTATTTTTTTGTATTCCTTGCTGTTCAGTGTTGATGGAGAAATCGGCTTATCCAAAAAATACACAAAAACCTGCTTTCCATTGGATATCATAGTTTCAATCTCCTCTTCGGTACCCGAAGCATAGTGCTCTGTTGGCTCACCAAATTTCGTCCAAAAGACAGCAACGGCCAGGTCTGACGTTTCAACAATCTGTTTATTCAAAAGCTCCTGAGCTTTTCCACCAGATTGTGCAAAAGAATCATCCTTCCAATATCTCGTACGTAATACAATATCTTTGTATTCTCCAATAGTACTATTAAAGCGAGAAATTGCACTCTTTATACTATCCACGTACTCTCCCACATCAGATGGGCAAGAAATCAAAACATCATATCTATTTATTGTTTTAGGCATTATTTTCACACTCCCTTCTACTATTTTTACTTAACAGTGCTGCCATTTCCATTGTTTCTCTAAATAATTTTTTCGAATGCTCTGATTTACATGCAAGCTTCCAATTATATTCTCCTGGATAATAATCGGAAATTAACAACCTGAAAAATTGTGTTGGTAGCCAGTCTGCATTACGTATCCACATGTCGTCTTTATTGTATCCATACGCTATATATGGTTTTTTTTCTTTTGCAAATTCATGAACCACTTCATAATTCATTTTAAATTTCGGAGTATCCAGAAGTTTGTGCTTGTCTATATATGCATCGACGTCAATATCTTTATCTAATGGAATTGCATGCAAATGTGCATGATCAATACAGCCACCTGCAGTATGGCTTATCACTGCACCATGCTCAAAAAACAAAATCTTTTCCTGACAATAAACCTTTTCTACTAAAATTTCTTTCGCCTTTTGGAGCGACAGAAATATTTCCTCACTTCCATTGCCAAAACTATTTATATGCATCTTGGAAACTATGAGAAAATGTCCTTTTAAAACTGGCGAAACATCTGGAGTTATAAATACATTTTCATCTTCATAAACTCCCCAGTCAGTTCCACTCAAACCAATTTTTTTATTCATAAGAAATTTTCCGTCACCACAAAAAAAACAATCACAACACATGTTTTCTGCCCTCCAAAATGTACTTCATTTTAATTTTTTCTTTACACCAGTACTTGCTCATGAGAAATTTTATTTATAACATTCATATCATTATCGCTGTCCCAATCGATAATTGTAAATTTCCCTTCCTTTGTATATGAAAATTCAATACATAATGACAAGCAGCCACATTCATTTACAAACTCTCCCAAATTAATAATCCTACTCTGATAATTGCTTAATATATTTAATAACATATCTATCATTTCCTTGATCTCCGTTTTGGACTTATCTGCCTGAATCATATCAATAACTCTAAAGTTCTTTCCCCATCCAGCAATTTCCACTGCTGCAAACGCACAATCCAAATTCGGATATCGTTCTATCATTCTGGCAGAATCTCCCCACACAATTTCCATTCTTCTTACTACTATTCTCGGAAATAATTCATCCAAAGAAAACTGCATTCTTCCATATACTTTTTCTCTATCCAATACATTTTTGCAATACCAGATTTCTATAACTTGCTTTTCTTTTATATTTTTCAATTTATCTCTGCATAAGGCAATATCTTCACGACTCCTAATCATAAAATTAGGAAGTTTATAAACAGATTTTCTGTATACAAGTTTAATAATATATACAACCATCTCAGCAGAAGTACTTAATTCTTTCTCTATTTTTTTTAGGCATTCCTCATAGTCAGATATATGATATCGATGTATTGTTGCATTTAGCTCCTCATCATCACGTAAATTCCAAATAGTGAGTATCTTATGTTTTATCCATTTTGGCGGTATAAAATTGTCCCTCTGGCTTAATGTGCCCATTTATTATTCCCCTTTTAAAATTTCATTTACATACTCTCTTCCTGTATAAAACCAACCTGATTTAATATCCTCTATAATTGAATTCATCTGTAAAACCGATTCATTCATAAAGTCAAATCGCAAAGAATCTCCTACCACACGAGTCGTATCCGCAGAAAACGTCTTTTTACTGTACAATACAGTTTCGGTTTGAAATTTATTAATTTTAACATAAAATTCGGCTTCTCCATTTAATTCCAGATTTCCATATTTCTCATCCTTACATCTTCCACAATTATCACATTCATTGCTATGTGAAAGCAGGCAATATTTCATATGCATTAACTCTGAATGCCCAAAGACAATCTGCTGCATAGGGAGACTTGTATGTTCTTTTAGCTCAGCACATCCATCAAACGGCAATTCTAATGAATAAGTTCCCATTCTAACTCCCATTTTCATTAAGCTGTCAGCAGTAAAATGATTATATATATGCAGATCATTCCCAGATATATACTCCAAACATTTTCCCACATATCTTCCTATCAGCATAAGATCGCTTACATTTGACAGAACAATGCCTTTTATGGCATAATTCTTCACAATAGCATCCACTTTATCATATACCGTTTCGCAATTTCTTTCGTAAATCATTGGTGGCATATAAATACAGACACGATACTTCCTGCACAATTCATGAAGCATGCTTTTTAATTCATCCAACAAAAAGCTTTCATATTTTATGTATACCCAGTCAATATCCTTCCGCAGCAAAGAATACTCTTTATCAGGCGAAATGTTTTGCAAGAAAACAGCTATTTTTTTATTTTGTGGTGATCCAATAACTTTTTTACTGTCACTTTTTTCAGCTTTTTCTGGCAAAACATCAACATTTGTATCCATGATTAGATTCCTATCTGCTTCTGGCAACAAATTTCCACTTGTCAATCCCCTTGGACTTACAGCCCATAAGCGGCTATTGTAAATTTTTTTCTTATTTTCACTTTCTCTTTTTTCAAAAATATCATCGATGGCATGTCGGTAAACATTTACTATTTCACCAATATAATTACTATTTCGGAGTCTTCCTTGAATCTTAAGACAATCAATTTCTCCTTCCATGAGATGCTTCAATCCATATAGCCCTTCTAAATCACGTGGTCTTAACAGGCTTCCTCTTTCTAAGACTTTCTTCCCTGCTTTAAGTTCATATCCTTTCCAACAGGTCATCAAACACCGTCCTCTGTTTGCAGATGAGCCAAAGCAATAAGACGAGGAAAAACATTGTCCCGAATAGGCAATACATAGTCCGCCATGAATAAACACTTCAATTTCCATTTGGCTCATGTCATTACTTTCAAGACATATTTGCTTAATTGCATTAGCCTCCTGGTAGTTTAATTCGCGCGCCAGAACCACTCTTTGAAATCCCATATCATGTAATACCTTAACACCATAATGATTTGATACAGACATTTGTGTACTGGCATGCAGACCAGCATAGGAAATATTTTTTCGAATCTCCGACGCTAATCCAATATCCTGAACCAAGATTCCATCAACATGATCTTTTACCGCCTGTGTTGCCATTTGCAGCGCTAAATGCATTTCATCTTCTCTAATCAACGTATTTAATGTAAGATATACTTTCACATTATTTTCGTGTGCATATTTAATATTCTCACGAAATTCTGATTCATTAAAATTTTTACCAAACATGCGGGCATTAAACTGTTGATAGCCCATATAAACACTATCCGCTCCATTTTCAATAACCGCCTGCTGACACTCTCTATCCTTAACTGGTGCTAAAAGTTCCACTTTCTTTATCATCTTAATTCACTCCCTGTCCTGTAGCCAGTTTCTGCCTTTTTTGATACTACCAGCCAGATCGTTTTTAATCATCTGATATGGAATCTTATCCATTATTTTTTCACTACGTACTATATTTTTCTCTAATTTATCCTTTTCTCCTAGTTCGATATATGCATTGCATATACGCGATAAAGTATCTCCTTGTCCTTGAATGTAATGTGCACATTCATAAAATTCCAGTGCTTCTTCATACTTTTTTACAGCCTTACAAATATTGCCTGATTTCTCCATAATAACACCTTGTCTTTTCAAAGTGTGGGCGATTCCCCGATAGTCACCTAATTCACTGTACATAGAATTAGCATCTTCCAAATATTTTTTAGCTTTCTCATATGATTTATATTCTTCGGTTAATATAATTGCCTGATCTTTTTTCGCTTCGGCAATTCCCCGAGTATACTGCTCATCCTTTGATAATTTTTCAGACTTTTCGAGCCAGCCTAAAGCTTTCTCTGCATCATGAAAACTCCAAAATTTATTTTTACCTATCACATTCATAACCTGCGCGAGCCATACATTTTCCCTACACTTTTCAAAACAAACAAGTGCCTCTTTATAATAGCCTTCTGCTATGTTTGGCTCTTCTTTTCTACCAAGTCTGCAAATATCACCTTTGCATTTAATTATCATTCCTTTTGTGACTAATGAAAATTTATCAAGAGGCAGGTTTTTAAGAAATTCAAATGCGCTGTCTGAAAGTGATTCGTAATAATCTTGCATAGCATTAATGCATTTCTCTGCGGCTTCGATCTGCCCATCCTGAATAAGAAACTCCGTGATCATCATAAAGCTACGCATGCATTCAAACACAACACCTCTGATGGAGTTGCTTAATCTAGCATCGTGTGTATGTTCACAAGAATCGGCTTGCATTGCAACGTATCCGATTAATTTAGCCCACAATGCATAACATTCCCTTTTTTCCTTTTTTCCAGCCAGACGCTCCCATTGTGCCTTCACCGGCATCAACATATGTAAACTCTTTCCATTTACAGAAAATTGAACAAGGCTTCTGCTAGAAAGCGCTCTTAGAGCGTCATCCCATGAAATTTCCGGAGATATATGTTTTAAAGCATTAATAAAGTAAGTGGAAAAATTCGCACTTAATCCTGCAATCAATCCCCATAGCGTTACTGCACCTGGCGTCATTACAATTGCATCATATGACATTTTTAATGCAATTTTCATTGATTGATGTCTCTTGGATTCCGTTTGATCACAGACTTCACTCCATTTATTTTTAATCCGTTCTAATGTATCATTTGGATCCTCTATTAAAGAAGCCGTCAATACCATTGTCAACGGATGATTTTCCATTTTCTTAAGAAGAGTTTCAAATGCAGATATTTCGACTTTAGACATCTGATTTATATACTTTCCCCTTCTTTCTAATAATTCTGTAAACAAATATTTTCCATCTTCTGGATTCAAAATATCCACAGAAAAATCATACCAGCCTGTTGGGGCTTTCATCTGACTTGAAACCAAAACCTTATACCCATTACACACAAGTGTATTAACAAATTCACAAACACATCGAAACTCTTCACTGCCTATAGTTTTAACTTGAAAATCTTCCCAGTTGTCGAAAAAGAATGCATCATAATGTTTCTTTGTGCTATGTATCTGCTCCAGAAGATTATCCAAACCCATAAATGCTTCTTTGATTCGTAATGCAGCACACATAGCATGTATGAAATCAGCTTTCGACATACAGTTTTCTAAATTTACAAATGGCATTGAAAATTTGTAAGCACCTTTATTATGCAATTGATAATAATAGCTGCAAAGCGTAGTCTTTCCCACACCAGCTACGCCTCTTATAACAACAGGCCGATTATTCTCCAAAAGCTTTTCAAGCTTTTTTATCTTATTTTCGCGTCCAACACAACCATATGGAAGAAAATACAATCCTTTCTGTGAAAATAAAAGCTCATCATTTATACTATCACAAGTAGGAATACTCTTCTGATTCTTATCAAAGTTTGAAAAAAACAACTGCAGGTCAGTTAAAACCCGATCTTCCAAGTCATGTTCGTCCCTTACTTTAAAAGAAATCCCGATATTTTCACGATAGCGATTCTGAAGTGACTTTATGCTTTCCAAATCCCTAAAATTTACCTCTGACATAGATACTTCTCTCTCAAGAAAATATGTAAAAATCTGCTTATCTAATTTCAAGGCCAGTTCAATTACCTCAGTCGTACTCAAATATGGTACCGCTGCTAAAGAATCATCTGACTTCCAGAAAATAGCTGTAACCAAATCAATTTTCTCTGAGATCTGATTTCGAATCAACGTATCGCTTTTCCCACCTGACTCAGCATAAATTAATCCTTTAAGTTCCTGTCCTATAATAATAATTCTTTTTTCTTTTCCCACTCCCGTATTAAAACGTTCAATTGCACGCTTTATACATACAAAATATTTTTCTGTGTCAGCAGGGCCTACGATTAGTAAATCATACGTTTTGGCATCTTGGGGCATAGTTCATCTCCTAGCTTTTTGTGTATTGTGCTTTATTAAATGTAAGTGCCTCATAACATAGTGTAATGCAAAATAGCAACATCTCTGCTATAATGCCTACATCATTGTTTGAGACACTTTTTCTTTTTCGCTTCATTCTGCACTGTTCTGGCAGCTTCTTTGACCAGGGAAGAGGCTGATCAATGACGGATGAATCTTCCAGATGATGATTATTGGGCATTTCTGCGAGCAGGTGTTTCAGATACTCATAGACATCCAGATCATCTCAGCATCAGTAATTCTTCATGCTCTGTCTTACCATTTTTCTCATGTTTTGATGAGAACATTATACCATTTTTTATGGCTTTTTTCTATCATTTCAAGGCACTTTTTTCGCTGAAAAAGTGCCGATTTATAGGCTTTTCCGGCACTTTTCAAGGCATTATCACGGCTGTCAGAAGCAGCTGTTTTCATAATTGATTTTTACCTGGTGATAGGCTTTTTTCTGTTCAATTTCCAGTCCCTGAAGGAGCCACTCAACCTGCTGAAAAGAGATTTCTTTCACTTCATCCGGTGTCCTTGACCACTGAAATTTCATATCATCCAGTAACTTTTGGTTGCAGGATAAAGCCATTCTGATCATACCTCAGAACTTTTATGGAATCTCTTTTTCTGTTGCAAAAAATAAACACATAGTCACCATTGTACGGATCCAGTTTAAAACTTAACGTAACGACTGCAACCAGCCCCGGGATATAAAGTTTCATCCCCTGAAAATAAATCATCAGCCGATTGTCTGGCGTATTCGTCCTGTTCCGTGAATAAGAAATGTTCGCAGAGAATGAAGAACTTCACCAAATGTTGTAACAGTTTCCTGATTTGCTCTAGCCATAGAAGTTTCTCCTAATATATGATGATTTACAATATATCAGGAATATCGAGACAAGTCACTACGCCATGTTTTGATGCACTTACAATTTTGTTTAGATGGAACTTTGTCTGGAAGTTACACCCTCTTTAGCAGTAATTTTTGATATGATACTTTTCATCCCATCACCACTTTACAATTCTTCTTATAGCAGGCATCCCATACTTAATAATATTCCGCATGTCATCTACTTTCAGTTTGGCTATGTAATTTCTATCTTCAATCTGCTGCCTGTTCACATGCAATAGTCACCTCGTTACGATTTATAATTTACTCTGCGCTTGTTCATCTATTTTTAATGTTCTTTACAAAACTTCTTTTATTATGCGTTGCTCCACTTCTGCCACCTGTCAGCATTTCACTTACTTTTACAGGGCATTGTTCAATGATTTTGTTTATAAGTATCGCCGTTCCTAATACAATAAAAAGAAAAATCAAAAGGCATCCTATGAAATAAGTTCTATTAATAATAGCGTTACTCAATCCTATATTGTTCATAAATGCAAGCAATACAATTACGATACCTTCATGTAAAACATATATCAGGAATGTCGAGTGGCACAAGATAGGCGCCAGTTTGAAATTTATATTTGGAAAACCGAACCATACACATACAGTACAAATATACAATAGAAGCACCGTTACAAAGCAGTCCTCCAAATATATTGCTAATCCCCACGAAACAATAGCAACAATCATAATGGCTATATATGGCAATTTCAATATTTTTTTTGTTTTTGCATTTTTTCCGCAATAAGCCCCAAACAAAAATGCTGGAATCATTCTAATTGTGCGCTCAAACCAATAATCATACACAAAAGAAACACTGCCAGAGATATAAAATTGATGAAACAATGAGGCACAGATAGAAATTAGTAGAACCCAAAACAATAATCCTTTCGAATTGCTATTCCTTATACAATCAATATGGTATGAAAGTCCAAAGAAAATATACAACACAAAGATATACCATAGCGGTCCATCAAACGGTTCTAATGTGTATCCCAGCACAACTGTAGATAAATTTGGAATTCCATTTTGAAGTATATACAACAGAATATATAGTGTATTCCATACAACGAATGGAAGGCACAGTGTTTTTATACGTTTTTTCATTTTAAACACAAAACAGTGCTCTGATGAAAAAAAGAAATATGCCGATGTCGCAAAGAAATAGTTTAATGCAATTGGGCCTAAAGTTTCAATAAACTTTCTATCGTACCCCCCCATACCAGCCATAACCAGCAAATGAGGAGCAGTATGATAAACGATTATACATATAGTCATCCAGAAAGTAAAAAAAGTAAATTTTTCAGATTTAATTTTTGACATTTTCCCCATTGTATTACCTCTATTTGTTTTACTCGTTGCTTAGTTTATCTTTAATAATTTTAACAAATTCACGTTTTTCATTCTTATCAAATGTAATAAAAAAGAGAGTAAAATATCCAAGAGCTGCCACAATCATAATACTTATAAAAAAATGCTTCCAATTATTTAACACTAAAAAAAACTTTATTGCGCCAAAAAGGGTACTTGTCACTGCGAGAGAAATCCATGATTTTAGTTCGCTCTTCCAAAATAGCCAAATCGGTTTCTTCAAAAGTTTAGCTGCACAACCGGGCACTATCACACCATGGGTAAATCCTAACACTATTGTACTTGTTCCAGCAATTGCATAAACGCCTAACTCTGTAAATTTCAAAAGTATTAAAGTAACACTCATACTAATCAAACTTGCCATAAACAGAATAACAGAGTACACCTTAACACGATCAATTGCGATAAATACAGAATGAATGCTGTACATATACGTACTAATAATAATATCAAGTAACACGAGTATCATTAGCACATATATCTCAGTATACTGGCTTTCCGTATACTCTGTTGCTCTTAACCATAATTTTAAAAAATCTTTTCCATACGCAATAATTCCTGCATACGGTACTGTAAAAAAAATAGTGAGGATTTTGAGTTGTTCAGTTGCCTCATCAATCAGGCTATTATTTCCATCTGTTGCGAAAACCTTCGTTAATGCTGAAGAGAAGATATTTGAGAATACTCCCAGAGCATTACTTAATGCTAGCGGTATTTGTTTGGCAAGTGACAAACGTCCCATCATTACGCTACTTATAAACCAATTGCTAAATAACAAGTCAAGTCCATTCAGCAAAAGATTACTAATATTTGAAATTAAAACCCAAAAGCCTGATTTTAGAAGTGTCATCAACTTTTCAAAATTAAACAATCTTTTCTCAATACCGAAGTCTTTAAACAATTTCTTGGTCACAAAATAATTTCCAACAAATGTCACTATTCCCGCTATAAGCGTTGCCATACTCAAATAATATACCTTCGGGGGTAAAATAGAAAAAAGAGCAAATACCAAAACACTTTTAACTATATTTGAAACTATCTGAACCAAAGAACTGTACTGCATCTGGTTTGTTGAAAAAGCAGCCGCAGTATACACTGTTCCAATTAGTGACGCTCCCATATTAAGAAAGCTCAACAGAAATGTTAGCTTTACTTGTAAAACAAGTTCTGGTGATATACTTATTATCAGTTCTATTTTCCCGATAAACAGAATTGATAACACCACTATTATCCCGTATAAAAAACAATTAGCAATAAAAACCGAGCAAAAATACGATTTAGCTTCCTCGATACGATTTGAATTGTAGGAAACCGAAATATAGCGGCAAGCCATAGAATTAATAGCAATAGCAACTAAACTAGCATAAGACACAAAATTATTTGCAAGATTTATAAAACCATATGCTTCTTCTCCAAGTTTTCCCACCACAAAAGGAGATAGCCAGAAACTAATAAACATTTGGACTCCTAATGTAATAAGGGCGGCAAATATATTAACTAGCGTTGCTTTTTTATTCTGCATCTTTAACTTCCCCAAGTTTACTACACTTTATGCAATCGATAAAATAGAGAACATGTTCCTTAAGTATCAGTTCTCGTTTGATTTTTCCCACAAAAGTTCTCAACGATGATGACTGTTTCTTATACTGACCCTTAAAAGTATTTACATCAAACTTTGCCTCCTTATTGACTGCTGAAATTTTTTTCGCATAGGTCACATTCATACCGCAAGGATAGCAATATTGCGGTGGTAAAATTCGAATATTTTTCTTGCCGATAATGTATCTATTGAGTTGTGATTCATCATGCCACTTTGCTATGATATTTCTTTTGAGATCCTCTTCTATATTTTTCTTTAATGTTTTTGACATCTTAATAAAAGCATTACTCGTTCCGCAAAACATTGCTCCAATAACATAATATGATCCACAGTTCCACGGAATGTACGCTGTTGATTTCTTATTTCGATCATAAGGAAAATCTATCTTTTTTTTACCAGCATATCCAGGATGAATAGTAACCGCTAATGTCTCGTTTAATTTTTCTCTTGGTAAAAATTCTTCAGGTGTAATTACGGCATCACACACCATATTAGAATTGGAAAACATCAAGTAATCGCACTTTTTCAATTCCTCTTCCACTTTTAAGAAAGTGGAAAAACGAAGCAATGTAATCAATGGCCACGGCTGTGGCTCTATTTTGATTTTTTTGACATCGGGATCGTCTTGTCCATAAATTTCTTCTGCATCTGAAAACACAAAATAGCGTTTTTCAAAGTCAACTAAGAATTTTTCCTGAAAAGACTTATAAAAATCTTTCCAAAAAAGTACATAAGGTCCAGTACATATATATAAAATTCCTATACTCTTTTTCATGCTCATCTTCCTTTAAACCTCAATTAAATGCCAATTATTTTCATACAAATCAATTGGCATATCTACTGCCATCCATTTCGAAGGTGCAACTACAATTTTATTCGGATTCTGTGACATGTACTGTGCCCACCATCCAAATGTTGTATTACCAATAATAAAGTGTTTGCATTCACTCATAACAGCAAGGGAAACATAAACCGGAACATTCTTGTCCTGAACAACATAATCATACTTAGTTGCATCAATTAAGTTCCTTAGCACGTATTCAACATTATCTGAGCAAATAAAAAACAATGGATTTTCTACCGTTCTCGTTATATATTCTATTGCACTCTCCCAGTACTCCATAGAGCAAACATCATACATCGAACTTCCGACGTTATGCTCTACTTTCACACTGATGCATACACTATTACGATTTTGTATTTTTTCCAATCCAGGATAAGTGAAAAATTCAGAAAATTGCCGACCGCTGAAGAGTTTCAACAAATCGTCCTTTATATCGTCAAAATACAACTGTGATTGAAAATAACCTTCAAGGTATATCGGTGCATTACAATTCAATTTCGGTTCAATATACCCATTCTCACAAAAAAACATTCCATTATCATTGAAGAGTTTATTTAGTCTTTTCTCTGTTTCAAACTTATTAATATAATTCTTGTTTCTCGTAAAAAATCGATAAATTTTTCTAAGTAGATATTGTTTTGTAAAATTCTTCTTTCCCAGCAGAATACTCTCATGAATATATTTAACATTTGGAAGATCATAATTCTCCAACGAATTAACCCAACCACATCTTAAAATATCAGAATCATCCATTACTATTGTAATCTTCCTCGGCAAAGATAACTGAATTTTTCTCGCAAGTGCATACTGAAATAACTGATTTCCTATTCTTCCCTGCAGAGGTAGATAAATATTACCTTTTTTCATCTTCACCATAATATCGTTCCCACCTTTTTGTATAAAAATTATATTGTTTTATTATTCGTGCCGGATTACCAACTGCAATTGAATAACTCGGAATAGATTTTGTAACAATTGAGCCTGCACCAATAATACACTTTTCACCAATTGTGACGCCAGATAATATACTCACTTTTTCTCCTATCCAACATCCATTTCCAATTTTAACATCCTGTGCGCTTAATTTTTGGTCCATATATGGTGTAGTTGATTCCGGATTAATACCATGATTCTCATTCGTCACAAGAACGTTCGATGCAAAAAGCACATTATCGCCTATCTCAATATTTGCTTCGACTGATGCTAATGCGGAAAAGCAAAAACCAATATAACAATTATTTCCAATTGTTATATTGGCTTTGCTGCCACTTCCATAAACAGCCAGCCTTACATTACTTAAAATAGTTGTATTATCACCTATCTTTATATTGCTACATCCAGACAGTTGAAGAAATGGTTTTGTAATCGTTGAATTTTTTCCAAAATCACAAAATTCCGACTTTTTCTTCACTCCTATTTCTTTTCTCAATATAACAACGCATTTAAAATAATGCCATATCCGTTGCAAGGTTTTGTATATCACTTATTCGCCTTCCTATTCATTATGCTTTTTATCTTTGAGTCATCGCCCCATACCGCTTTACTGTCATATGGACGATCTGGAAATTTTCCATAATCAAGCTTAATTTTGAAACCGTTTTCGCGAATGAAACGTTCAACCCTATCAGAAAGTTTTTCAGGTCTTCCGTGACAAATGTTTATAATCCCATTAATTTCATTTTGTTCAACTGTTGCAGCAACTTGTCGCGCAAATTCATCATAATCAATAAAGTCCCATTGATTCTGGCCCGTTGTAAATGGGAATAGTGCTTTTCCATCTTTTTCTGCCGCTGCAATTTTAGAGAATATTGAGCATCCACAATCTGTATTGCCTACAATGTAATATCCTCGTAGCCATTGAAATATAACATTTTTATTCTTACAGACTAACTTCGTCAAATTTCTTAGCGCATCCTTTGATATACCATATAAACTTTCCGGATGCGTTGGAGTGTCTTCTTTTATACTCCCCTCAAAAAATCCCACCTCATGCATAGAGCCAATGACTGCAATTTGCTTTACACCAGACTCCGTCATCTTTTTTATAAACTCAAAGTGTTTTGGCAAATCTTCTATATGCGAAGGGTCATTGTGAACAAATCCATTTCTCCATGCCATATGTAAAAGGAGTTCTGGTTTGCCTAATTCTTCAAAAGGATTATCATACAAAAAAATATCTCCTACCTTAACCGTAGCACGGCAATCAATGAGATTGGATGCAGAATGACACGCTGCAATAACGTCATTACCATCATCACAAAGTTGCTTAACTACTCCTGTACCCAAATAACCACTTGCACCCGTAACTGCAATTTTCATAAGCAATTCTCCTATACTGAATTTCAATTTACATGTGCTCTCTTATTAATAATGTCATTTTTTCTACTATATCTTTCCAAAGAAATTGATTTCCTGTAATTTTTACAATTCCTTTTATTTTTTTAATTCCTGTTTCATTTTTTATTATTTGTTTTGAATTTTTGTAGTGTGAAAACTGCTCAAGCTGCCTATGGAATATTTCAGAATCAAGAAACTCTGTAATAGACTCTTCCGTAAGCGAATCAATCCGTTTCATATTTTTAGAAAGGTAATCTCTTAAGAGAAATTGTTCCACCTCATGTGATTTTGATACGCCACTCTGACGTATTCTATAACTCAGTTCCACTTTCGGGATATTCCCAGCTTTATATCCATAAGCTATTGCTCGAAGGATAAAATCATAATCTTCACACCGAGGAACATTCCGATAGCCTTTTAGTGTTTGATAGACTTTTGACTTCGCCAACCACGTAGGGTGTGCTAGACAACTTCCCCAGCGTATAAACAGCTTGACATGAGAAGCTGTAATTGGAAATCTCATTTTATCTTTTTGAACATCACCGCTTTCATCTATTGTTTCAATGAATGATCCTACAATATCTAAATTATTTTGCTGCATATATTGAAGTTCATCCTTCAAACGATTTTTCCTACTAATATCGTCAGCATCCATTCGTGCAATAAACTTTCCTGTTGCTTTACTAATTGCTCTATTTAAACTTTGAACCAAGCCTATATTTTCCTTGTTCTCTATAAATTTTATTCTTTGATCATTTGCCGCTTGGACTGCCATCTTTATATTTTTGTTTTCCGGATTATCGCTAACAATTATGAACTCAATATTCTGGTACGTTTGATTTATAATGGAATCAATACTTTTATTCAATTCATCGAATGACTCATTATAAGCACTCATAATCACTGAAATTTTAGGTGTCTTGTCCATTTCTGTTCTCCGCTTACCTTTTTCAACCTCTTTGCCAGGAATTCCGACAATAGTAGCATTTTCTGTTAGGCAACTTTTTACAACAACTGCACCTGCACCAATTTTAACTCCATTGGCGATTTGAATAGCACCTAGTATTTTTGCGCCTGTTCCAATATCAACGTTATCACCAATAATAGGACATCCTTCGGTTTTGCCATTATTTCCGATGCAGTTATCCCCATGCAACATACAATTTTTCCCAATTTTAGATTCCGCATTTACAATAATATTACCGTAATGCCAAATATGTAATCCTTCGCCAAAAACCCCCGCTGGTATATAAATTCCTAATTTTGCGCCCAATTTATTCTTGCTCAATCGGCAAATGAATCTTGAAAAAATATTACTTGCCTTTTCTTCTGTACGCAGTTTTTTTTGAAAACAATACAGATACCATTCATGTTCTTTAAGCAACGCATATTTAAAAAATTTCTTATTATCTTCGAAATATATTCTTCTTGTGTTCTCCATTGCTTACTCGATTCTCTTCTTTTTATTCTGAAGCCATGTCAGTAAATATACAGCATAAATCCACCTACGTTCCATTGCAAAGTTGTAAACATATTGTGACTTGCTAAAAGAATTTTTAGGATAACTTCTTATTAGCGTTTGAACATCCGTCCTTGAACAAAGTTTTCTGATATTTTGACTTGCTGTTCTAAATCCGTTTTTATCCGCATAAAACACTTCAAGTTTAATGCAAGTACGAATATGCCCAATAAAATTCGTATCCAACCGATATTGAGCCTCTTTCGTCAATCCTAATTCCTGTATTTTTACACCCATATAATGATACAATTCCATAACAAGTTCCAATTTATTTGGCTTGTATGTATGCGTTAAAGAGCCCTCATTAAAACAATAATAATAAACAGGTTTATGGAGAACATATACTTTTTCGCACAAGGGATATGCCTCCACGCTAAACGCCAAATCTTCCCAAATAAGTTTTCTTTCAGAAGGGAACTTCAAGTTGTTTTCGGCAAACAGCTTTTTGTTAAACAATTTTGCAGTCGCTGTATAAGAAAGTGCATCTTTTTTCTCAGCATAATTTCCCATCATACAGTTAATTATCACACTTTTTATGTCAGCACCCGTATACAGACGTTCCGCCACTGCAACTTTCATTTCTTCATCTTTATAAAACATATTTGCGATTACTACATCTGCATCCGTTGCCTCTGCTTTTCCCAGCATAGCTTCAACCGCATCGGATGTTAAATAGTCATCTGAATCAACAAATGTAATATACTTTCCTGTGGCTCTTTCAATGCCATAGTTCCGTGTCAGGCCAAGCCCTTCATTTTCTTTATGAAGCGCTCTAATTCTGGAGTCTTTTAATTCATATTCCTTGCAGATTGAAAGTGAGCTATCTTTTGAGCCATCATCCACCAGGAGAATTTCGAGATTTGGGTAGCTTTGTCCAATAAGTGAATCCACACATCTTTTCAGATACTTTTCTACATTATACACAGGAACAACAATTGACACTTTCTGCTCCATCCTTTCTTCCCCTTTCCTCAATACCAATTTAATAGAATCCCCAGTTTCAAAGCAAGTGTTCCGCTAAACGTCAGCCTTTTAAAAGTCGGATCAAATAAAAGCGACACTTTATCATAGAACACTGTTTTGTAATCGCTTGCTTTTTTCAGGAAATCCATTTCCCCCGGTTGCAGAAGATCACTGTAATACTCCAGCATTGCTGTACTGATATTGGGGTACGACTTCTTTTGTAATGTCTTTTTCAGCCTATATTGAGTCGCTGTTCCTTTTGTTCCTTCTCCTGTAACACTAGTATCATACCGAATCCAATAGTAAAGCTCTTCATCTACATAATATACTTTACCAAACCAATGACATAATGTTCCAACCCACATATCATGTGGCAAATCGTCCACTTCTGGCCACACTCTGCAAACCAGCATTTTTGCACTCTTATTGATAACCGTTGCTGCACCGTAATTATATGTTTTAATTAACGTAAGTTTTTTTGTCAACTGTTCAGGTTTCAAAACTTTTACCTGTTCATCCAAGCGATTCAGTTGAACATCACTCCGCTGCATTTTACAATATGCCAGCTGTGGGACTTCATCTGCGTCCTGCATCGCATCAATGCACCGAATCAGCTTATTCGGTTTCCAAACATCATCCTGGTCTGCAAATGCATAGTAATCTGCATTGCCGCACATCGAAAGACCAACCCAAAAACTTTTTGCAAATCCGACATTTTCTCCCTTGATAATTTCAATTTTGTTTTGTGGATGGTTTTTCGCATATTCTCGCACAACTTTTACCGTATTATCTTTACTGCAATCATCTCGCACTAAGACTTGAATATCTACACCACTCTGCTCAAAAATTGAATTCAGCTGCCGCTCAATATACTTTGCGCCATTATATGTAGAAATTACAACTATTACTGTTTTCATATTTTTTCCATCTTTCCTTTATATACTCTGTCAACTTTCTCTCCCACATTTTTAATGATACTATTAGCTCTAAAATCATTAAATGCCCAAAGAATAAACGGAAAGAACGAGTAATCCACCAAGTCATTATCAACAAAATTTGCTATAAAAACTGCTATTAATGCTCCTAATACACATGCATTTCCTTTATTCTTTTTAGCTAAACAATAGGCAATAAAAAAATAAATAAGTAAAATTAAGATTCCATATCTTAATAATACATACAAATATCCATTATCCAAGACAATCGAACTCATATTTTTTCCATCAACATAAGTAATGTTGTCATTCACGAACGATTCATTACTCATAATGTTTATAAGGTGAAGACCAATTCTTCTCATTTTAAATATCGCCAGTCTAAATCTTCCTGAAAAGAAATCGTCAATTGTGTTCCAAATTCCGCCTTTTAGTAGTAAAAACATCATTGAAAATGAAAAGCTCGACATACAAGGTATACTTAAAATTGTAGTTCGATACAATATTTTATATTCATCTTTCTTCATTTTTTTTGCAAAAATAACAAATAAAGATAATGCCAATGACAGAATTAACGCATTTCTCGAATGACAGAAAGTATTTACAACTCCTGCAAGAAGCATAAAAAAAGCTATTACATTATCTCGTATTCTTTCTTTTGCAATACAGATATAATACACTTCTAAATAAAGAATCAGCAATGGCAAAACATTGCTATGGTAGAATCCCAATGAATGTCTGTTATAGTTAATTTGCTCTACCGTATTGCGAGATGTTAAAATGTCTGGCAATACTCCAAACATGCAAAGAATCAAAACACTGCTTATACCGATTACAATTATTTTTGAACTCGTTTTATAAACTCTTTCTATATCAACCTTTTTTGAATTATAAATAAGTAAGATTAAAATGCTCCAATATAAATCTCCGGTTTTCACACCATACAGCAATGTCACCATTAAAACAGCAAACATTCGGAAAAAATCTTTCTTTTTCAATCTCAGATTAATACAGGAAATAAAAATCAATGTATATGAGCCTATGCGCAAATATCTTGCCAATATATCCATACTACCGATATTATAGACATCGCCAATAAACAATGATACATACAGTATAATGTAGGACAAATAAAATAAAATTTCATCCTTTTTAAATTTTGTTATCACTTTTCTCCCCCATGATTCAACATCTGCGCAATGCAAAGCAAACTAAAGTTAATTGACCTAAGCTTTATACCATAAATCACACTCCACCCAAGAATCCTAATACATCCACTAATCCTACCCCCAAAACCATTGAGGCTAGAATAATACATTGTATCTTTTATTCTTATACGAAACCGATTCCAATATTTTTGAACATCCTTATTACCACTGCGCTGAAAAAAGTTCTGATATATTTTTACCGGAAGTGTGCAAAACTTCAATTTTTTTTTCCGAAAATCATCAAACAATTTTGTGTCAACACAATCCATAAACAGGCCTTCATCATAAGTATATCCTTTGTATGCTTTTAATCTTACAGCAAGGCAACTATTAATTGCATTGAATTTATTCTGTGGAATTTTTTGTTCTGGGAATTTAATATACTTTCCTTTCAGCCATCCTGATTTATTTGGCGAATAGATCACACCATTTTGCCCATATATCACCGGGGCAAAAACATCATATCTTTTATCCGCTACTTTACTTTTTAAGCAATCAAAATATTCCTGTTCTACAGGCGTATCATCATCAAACCAAATTACAATATCATCTTCGGACTTATTATCCAAGATAGAAAGTGCGTAATTATAAGCCTTTGATAGTCCTACATTTTCTCCCATACTATAGTAGGTCAGCAAATCAATTGGAAAGTATCCTCTATTTTCCACTACATAATCATCTGTGCTATTATCTAAAACAATAATGTGAAGATTTTCTTTTTGTAGTCGTATTAAATGTGAAATTGTAATTGAATCTTGTATTTTTTTGTTGTACAAAACGACAACTGCATAATATTCGTTCATCATCTCCGCCTTGTTTAGTTCTCATTGCTTTTAAGAAATACATTCTCATACTGTCTGCAGATCTTATCCCACGTGTACTCTTTCGCCACACGTTTTTTTGCTATCTGCCCCATCTCTGCAATTTCATCTGCATTCATTTGGTCTGCCTTATCAATCAACTTTGCAAGACTACCCGGTTTATGGCTCCAATACAAAGCGCAATCCTCTGCCACTTCTTTGTTGAACCCAACATCAACCAGTAAGTTCAAATCGGTACTTCCAAGGGCTTCAATCAGCGAGGGGTTTGTACCACCAACCGTGTGACCATGGAAATAAGCATAGGCATTCTCTCGAATCTTCTTCAGTAACTCTTGCTCGTAAACAGTGCCAACAAACTTAATTCTCTTATCGCTCTTGAAATGAAGTTTTTCTTCTAGCTCATCCAAGAACTTGTCATTCACATTCGTAATGATGGCAAAGTTTTTCTTGCTCTTACTCTTCATAAACTCTCGAATCATGACTTCAAAAGAATTCTCCGGCACAAAACGACCGACAACAAGGTAATAGCCCTTCTTCGTCAATCCTTTTCCTTTATACCAGTTCACCAGCTTTTCATCATCGTCAGCCAGTTTGCTGAGGGTCAGATCTGCGCCATACGCAATAAAAGTCGTTTTGGGATTTCTGCCCTTGATGCCCTTACCGTCATAGCACTCGTGGATATACTTTTCGATATTTACAGAATCACAGATTGCAAGATCACAATACTTAACCATCATCTGTTCAGAAATTTTCCAATACTTTCGAATCGGCACAGACCACTTGGCTCTCATCCACTCATGTCCATCTGGGTTTAAGTAAACAACGCCACCAAGTTTGTGAATTTCTTTATAAAAATGACCTGCAAGAGGACCTATGCGGCATGCCATTATGTAAACAATAGGATGAGGAATATGATTTTTTTTGATATGTTCACAGCAAGCCTTCAATGCCGCTACGTCATAATAAATAGCTTGCGCAGGACCAATTTGAGGAACATCAATTTTAAAGCAGTGAGCATTATGAAGTTCAAACTCATGATCATTAATTTTCGTTACACCCTCGAATTTATTCTCGTCCATGCAGCCATCACCATTAGCTTTGCAGGCAACATGATATTTAATATTTTGCTTATTTTGGTGGTATTCTGTAAGCTTATATACGAATGTCTCATACCCGCCGTAAGCACCCAAAGATTTGGCACCTACTAAATATACATGCTGCACTTCTTTTTCTTGTTGCATTCCTCTATCCATCCTTTGTTTATATTAAAACATATCTATTTTGGGATTACTTATTTTTCTTTACTTATTACATTGATCCATCTTTCTTTACCACAACCATCACCGTCTTCAAAAGTATCTTAATATCCAACCCAATATCCCAATTCTCAATATATTCCTTATCCAGTCTCACAACCTCTTCAAAATCCGTAATATCACTTCTCCCACTCACCTGCCACATCCCGGTAATCCCCGGCTTAATCGCCAGTCTCACTTTATGTCTCGGTTCATACAAATTCGTCTCCGAAATCAACGGCGGTCTCGTCCCCACAATGGACATATCCCCTTTCAGCACATTAAAGAACTGCGGGAACTCATCCAGGCTCGTCCTTCTGATGAAATCTCCCACCCCGGTCTTATGTGACCCATCCGGCAACACCTTATTTCCGATTACTCTGGGGTCGAAGTCCATCTTGAACATTTTCCCATCGCCCAGTTTGTTCTCTTTCATAAGCTCGGCTTTCCGCGCTTCCGCATTCATGTACATGCTGCGGAATTTGTACATTTTGAATTTCTTTCCATTCTTTCCCACACGTTCCTGGGAGAAGAAAATCGGACCTGGGGATGCCAGGTAGATGGCGGGGCCCACGAAGATGGTAATGATTCCTGTGAAAATACAGCCAACCAGTCCGCCGCAGATGTCCATCAGGCGCTTCAGGAAAAGCTGTCCGAAGGATGCATAATTCAGACTTGTGGTCAGAACTGTATAGCTTCCAACTTTTTCCACAAACTGTCTTTTGCCAGTCTGATTGGTGATTTTTGCAAGGTTCAGATGAACGGTTACGCCAGTTTCGGTGAGCTTGTCGATAAGCCCGTCCGGGTATGGCAGATCTTCGGAGATGACGATCAGCACCTCGTCAATCCACTCCTGGCAGACGTACATAGGCACGTCACTTTCGCCGGCAACAACAGGGACGCCGCAGATTTTCTCACCGGTACAATCCTCATCGATCACAACCACTCCGGCAAGGGAATATCTGGCATAATTGTTTTCCTGCATGCTGTGCACTACGTTCTCTGCTACCGCTTTGGAGGTGATGATCAGCAGCTTCTTGTCGCTACCGTTTTCCATTTTTTTATGTAAGGAATTTTTCCAGATTTCTCTTATGGCATAGGTGAGGACCAGATAGATCACAATTGTGGTGATCAGGATCATTCGTGAAAAGCTCTGGCCTTCCTGGATTATGAATAGGTAAGCGATTGCAAGAGCACCTACTGCCACAGCATTTTTCAAGGTGGTGACAAACTCCTTATAGTGGCCTCTTTTCAGAACGCTTTTCATGGTGCCGGAAGTGAAGATCACCACCAGGTCGGCAAAGCCAAGGAATATTGCCATATTTCGATACAAAATATCTCCATACACATTGAATCCGTACCCGCGGAATGCATATGCCAAAATAAATGCCAGCTGCAGACAGATCATATCCAGAACAATAAAATCCGCATGTTTTAACCAGCCCTCTGAGTCCTTCCGATACATATTTTCCTTTTCCCTCCCAAGTACTTTTCTTCCGTTCAGCTTAGGTAAATACAGCTGACATAATCCTTCCATTCTTTAAAATGCAATGGCAAAATCTATTTTATATCTTATATTTATAACTTATCTAAATTTATATTTCCCGCCAACGCTTCTCGGTTATGCTTTTTCTCAAGCATATTTAGGTCACATCTCTCCTAATCTGTAACCACCGTTCATGCGTCAGCGGTATTATTTATTTCCAATTTCGACAAATTTCACCATTCCAGTCTTCTTAATAAAATACCACCCTGCCCTATTAGTGTCAACCCCTCCTGGTTTCTTTCTGGCCTTTCCTGCAAAGTTTGGTAATTTTATCCACTTAACCAGATTTTCCCACTGGTTTTTTCCACTACTTTTTCATAAAGTGTTTGATAAACAGATACATGAGAATGACCAGTGCCCCAAAGTACCCCAGCACTCCAAAGGCCGGAATTCCCATTATCTTCGGTGTCATGTCCGTGGTGCAGATAATACTGGAGCTGATCAGAAGTGCCATTACCCAAAGACCAAGCACGATATTCCGGATCAGGCGGCGCATCAGCCACGCCAGGTCATCGGAGGCGTGAAGGTCCAGGTTGATCTTGGTCTGGCCTTTCATACAGCCCTGCAGGAAATCTGCTGCCAGCGCAGGGATATCCACAGCGCGGAGCATGGAGCGGTACAGTTTTTTCCCGGTGCCCTTCATCTGCTTCTTCCAGTTCCCCTCCTCCAGAAAGTTTCCCTTCAGACGGGCAGCTGCAATCTGTACCATATTGATCTCCGGGCTGATATCTGCCAGCACCCCTTCCATATGCGTCAGTCCTCTTGCAAGCATGGTAAGGCCATGGGGCATGACGATCTTGTTTTCCTTCATTACGTCCATCAGATCTGTAAGGATTTCTACTATATCGATTTCGCCAAAATCTGCGGTGCCGTATTTCGCCATAAGGTCGCGGATGTCTGTGTAAAGGCGGCTCTGATTGGGTTTCCCTTTAAATTCTCCAAGTGCCAGCACTGCATCCTGGATTTTTCCAATATCATTCAGTGCCACCCCTTCGATAGCCTGCCCGATCAGCTCGCGGTCACGATCATTCAGCCGTCCCATCATTCCCATGTCGATCCACACGATCTTGCCGCCCTGGATCATCACATTTCCCGGATGGGGGTCTGCGTGGAAAAAGCCGTCGTCCATAACCTGCTTGATAAAATTATCCACAAATTTGCTGCCGATCTCATCAAGATCGTAGCCGCCTGCAAGAAGTTCTTCCTTATGGTCGATGGGAATACCGTCGATGTATTCCATAACAAGGACACTGGCTGTGGTATATTCTCTGTAAAGAATGGGCGTTTTTACAAATGCCACATTTTTGTTTTTCCTGGAAAATTCTTCCATGTTGGCTGCTTCTGTCAGGAAATTCATCTCTTCCTGGGTGACGCGCCACAGCTCTTCCAGCACAAGATTCAGATCTACCGCTTCCTTGATGCTTACAGGGGGAAGGAGCTTCACCGCCTTTTTCATCAGTCCGATATCGCGGGCCATGATTTCGTAGATGCCCTTTCGCTGAACCTTTATCACAACTTCCTCGCCGGTTTTCAGGACGGCGCGGTGTACCTGGGCGATAGAGGCTGAGCCAAGGGGCTTCTCCTGGATTTCCTGAAATTCTTCCTGCCAGGGACAGCCGAAGGCTTCCCGGAGGACTTCTTCTACTTCTGCAAATGGCATGGGGTCTACATCAGAGCAAAGCTTCATCAGCTCGTCGCAGTAGCGCTTGGGCAAAATGTCGGAGCGCATGGACATGATCTGTCCCAGCTTGATGAAGGTGGGGCCAAGATCTGTGAGAATGAGGCGGAGCTTCTCTGGGGAGACGCCTCGGGTGATGGCATGCTTGTGGAGGACGGCTGTAATTTCTTTTAGCCTTTCTTTATACGTGCCGGCGTCTTTGCCATTTGACTTCTTACCAGCTGTGCTGCTTTTCTCATTTTTATCCTGTTGGTTTTCCACTTCCAGATTCTTTCTTTGTGCCTGATCTGCTTCTGACTTCATCGTACTGTCATTCTTTGTCACACCCATGTCTGTTCCCCTTACTGAAAAGGCAGGATTCGGGTACTTTTTCTCCTCATCCTGCCTTCATAAATTTCTTTATTTCGTTCTGCAATGCCGTTCAGGATTTCCTGCTGCACTTCTTAAACAAGGCAATACTATTTCTTTTTCGGAAAATGTTATTGCTTATTCCTGAGGATCGTCCTCGTATTCTTCTTTGGCTTCCTCGACTTCTTCTGCCTCTTCTTCGGCAGTCTCCTCTGCGTCTACGTCTTTCGCCTGCATCTTGCTGATCTGCTCTTTCAGGGCAGCCAGCTGATCCGGGGTCATTTTGCCAAGTACTTCCTTCAGTTCATCCGGGTTGGACGGCTTCAGGGTTACGTTTACGTTCTTCTTCACGCTCTCTTTGATATTGTGCTTCAGTTCCTGATTGAGGACCTTGCCCTGTTCTACAGTGAGCTCACCTTTCTTTACCAGTTCATCCAGAACTTCTTTGGATTTCTCTGCGGTCACTGCTGCAGTGCCGATTCCTGCAAGTAATAATTTTTTGATGCCTTCTCCAAGTTCCATAGTGTGTGCTCCTTTCTTATTTACAGCTGTATCTGCCAACTCCCTGTGGGATTTTCGTTTTCAGCAGATCGGACTTCTCATAAAAGTCCAAGAAATGCCAGTCCTTTGGGTACGAAAATGATCAGTCCGGCGATGGCGGCCATGATGGCGGCGATCAAGACGGCTCCGGCGGCAGTGTCCTTGGCGATCTTCGCCAGGGGCTTGTACTCGCTGGTTACCAGGTCTACCACGGATTCTACGGCGGTGTTCACCAGTTCCAGTGCCATCACCAGTCCGAAAAGGCCAAGACAGATGCACCATTCCACTGGGGAAAGCTTCAGGATGATGCCTGCGATCACTACCAGGACTGCCATGACACAGTGGATCTTCATGTTCCGTTCCTTGCGGATGCAGGTGAAAATTCCTTCAAATGCGTATCCGAAACTTTTCGTAATTGGTGGCTTCTTGGGTGCTGTCATTTCGTACACTTCCTGTCTGTTGGTTTGGGGATAGTATAGCATATTTTGTGCTAAATTACTATAAATTTAGATATTTTTTACATTTTTCTCATTATTACTGTACGAATTCAAAAAGGGCAAGCTGCAAAACAGGCCTGCCCTTACATACATTTTCTAAATATCCAGTTTACTAAAATCAATCACCAGGTTCTCATAAATTCCTGTTTTTACCGAATCCTGCAGTGTATATTGTTCTGCATCTCCTTTTTCAAAATTATATACAAATATCTGATTCTTAGCCGCATCTATGATCCAGTATTCTCTTACACCTGCTGTTCTGTATTTAAAAAGCTTCATATAATAGTCCATTCGTTTACTTGCAGGAGAAACAATCTCAATAATCCAGTCTGGTGCACCATTGCAGCCTTGATCATCCAGTTTATCCGGGTCACAAATTACTGAAATGTCTGGCTCTACATAAGTACTAGTCGTGTCATCCAGATATACTGCAAATGGAGCAGCATAGACTTCGCATTTCCCCTTATGGGAACGGATGTACTCAAGAATTCTGGCTGACAGTTCCATGGATATTTTCTGGTGTGTTCTGTTAGGTGGTGCCATATAGTATATATGTCCATCAATAAGCTCCGCTCTCTCCCCTTCTGGAAGAGCATATATATCATCTATTGTATAAACTTTTTCTTCGAGTAATGGCATGTAATCACTCCTTTTCGATGATTTCTATTACTTCTAAGTATATCGAAAGAACTTCTTCAAATCAACCATTTGAAAATGAATTTTCATTGATATAAATCAAAAAGCAGTTTATAACTTTATATCTTTCTGCCGTTCTTTTAGTTTCTCCATAACCGTAGGATACCGCTTATAATCTGTATGGGGCAAAGCCTGGGCTGCTACCATTAATTCCAGGAAATCCTCCACTTCGGCGAACTGAATATAAACCATTTCTTCCAGGATCTGGTCAATATCTGTGAGGAGACTTCGGTTTAAAAGAAGCTTCTGAGCTCCTTCCAGGGATGAGTTTCCAGCGTTGATAATGTGGTCGCGGTCCATATCGGGGTACATGCCGATGGTGATGGCGGATTCTTTGGATACATGTTTGCCAAAGGCTCCTGCCACGTAGAAACGGTCTGCCTGGTTTAAGTCAAGACCGGATTCACGGAGCATGATTTCTACCATGGTGTGAGCGGCGGATTTGGTGCGGATGAATTCGTCGATGTCTTTCTGGTAGAAGTACAGACCGGGGGCATATTCCACACAGAGCTGGTTGTCTCTCTCCTGGATAAGAGGGCTTTTTTCCGGGGAAAGCTTGCCGCGGATGTCGATCCAGCCTTCCAGGAAAAGCTCTGCGATCAGGTCTATGATGCCGGAACCGCAGATTCCCTGAGGCGGAGTTTCTCTCTTTCCATTACTGTCTTTGCATTTCTCATCTGATACATCTTCTGACAATAAATTTGTCATTTTTTCAGTGTTAGATTGTACTGAATCTGTGATATTTTTCTGTTTTTTTCTCTCTCCATGCATAACTTCAAAGCATTCTGCCTGTTTTCCAATTACATGCACAAAGATGTTTCCATCCCTTATCTTCACTTCATCTACTGCCCCTGCGTCTGCCCGCATTCCAGTGCGCACCACGCCTCCCTCCAGTGCCGGTCCTGCTGCGCCTGCGCCGCAGAGAAGAAATTCTTTATTTCCAATCACCAGCTCGCCGTTGGTTCCGATATCGAAGAAAACACTGATCTCGTTTTTCTTGTATAATTCAGTGTCGATCATGCCACTGATAATATCGCCGCCAAGGTAGTTAGACTCGGCAGGGTAACAATAAACGTAGCCTTTCAGCGGAATGTCCAAATCGCGCGCCAGCTGGAAGCTGGGGCAGTCGGCATGGACTGCGTGTGGGGTGTAGAAGACGCAGAAAGCGTCCATTCCCAGAAGGAAGTGAATCATAGTAGTGTTGCCTGCGATTACCATGGAGAGTGCGCTGCGTGAAATACTTCTCGCTTTTTGGGCAGCATTTTTCGCCCCTCTGTCGTCACACGATTCGCTCACACCGTTATTTTCTGTCTTTTGTTCAGAAGGTGTACCTTGCATTTCCAGACTTGCATCCAGCTTATCCAAACATTCACATATGGATTCCACTGTAGCCCGCCGCACTTCTTCCAGCTTTTCCCTATTATCTTTACAGTAAAAAATCCTGGACAGAATATCTGTCCCCCACTGGATCTGCTTATTGAAGCAGCTGACCTCTTTCAAAATCTCTCCACTGTTGCAGTCCAGAAGTCTCGCCACCACAGTGGTACTTCCCAGATCCACCGCCAACCCATAATGCTGCGCGGTGGTATCTCCTTCCTCAATCTCCACCATTTCCCAGTTTTCCCCATTCCAAGCAAGGGAAACCGTTATTTTCCACTTTGCGTTGTCTAGCAAAGGGTATAACTTCCGCAAAATGTGGACAGTTATATGAACTCGCTCTTCCACACCTGCTACCGCCAGGCTATCCAGGATCCGCTGCTGATCTGAGCGGGGATCGTCTTCAGTTGGGAGGGGGAGTTTGAGATATATTTTTCGGCTGAGACCATTCATCGTTTTTCAGCTCCTTATTCTTTACTCATTTTGAGTGCATTTATATATTCTATTCCTTTTTGGGTATTTTTTATTGACGTAATTCGAATTATTCTATATAATAAATATATGTATTTCAAATTTAATATATTTTCCCGAGCAGTTGGGGGACGTGCTCTCACCCATCCGAGTTTTTATGGAGGAGGTGATACTTATGTCAACCTATGAAGAATTTATGGTTATTTTAACCGCAGGTATTTTACTTGTTTCTATTCTGGAATTCGCCATACATAAGAAATAGCCGTCCTAACCCTGGAAAAGTTGCGGAACGGCTATCTCAATAGTCAACACCCAATATAACAGGATCAGGTAGAGAGCATCTACCTTCCAACTGTTCTGGTGAGTATATTATATCTATTCTATATGATTTTGTCAATCAATAATAGAAAATGGAGGGATTTTTATCATGACTTTTGGAAAAAGACTTATGCAGCTGCGTAAAGAACATGGTTATCGCAATCGCGACACTTTCGCGGCTGAGCTTGGCATTCCTGCCAACACTTTGCGCAATTACGAAATGGACATTCGGGAACCTGGCTTTCCATTTCTTATAAAGATATCGCAGTTTTTTCACGTCTCTACCGATTACCTGTTAGGATTAACAGAAGAAAGAGCGACTACAGCTGTCGATGTTCAATCCCTCTCCGAACAGCAGCTTATCGAGAAATATCGTCTTCTCGACAGCACTGGAAAAGAACTTGTAGATTACGCAATTGCCATTGAATTAAAGCGAACCACTTTATTGGAAAATCAAAAAAATCGCATTCTACATTATGAGCAGACATTTAATTCCTTAAAGCAGTCATAATCGTTTTATGCATTTTCTATATACTTCTACAACCAACAGTGGACTATCTCTGCATTTTCTCTGGCTACGTCAAAACTCCCCGCCAGCTTCCTGACAGGGAGTTTCTCAATTCCAGTAATCTTTATTTTGCAACAAAGTTCACAATCTTATTCGGTACATAAATCTCTTTCACAAGAGTCTTTCCTTCCAGGAAGGAAGCCACTCTTTCATCCTTCTTAGCCAGCTCAAGAGCTTCCTCTTTCGCACAGCCGTTCGGGATTACGATGGTTCCGCGAACCTTACCGTTGACCTGGACACCGATTTCTATGGAGTCCTCTACAGTCTTGCTCTCTTCATATTCCGGCCACTGGGAAAGGGAAAGTAAGCCTTCTCCGCCGATGGTCTCCCAGATTTCCTCGCAAAGATGAGGTGCAAACGGGCAAAGGAGCTTGATGAAGATTACAAGGTCATCCTTGCTGATCTTGCCAACAGCATAAATCTCATTGATGAGAGTCATCAGGCAGGCAATTGCAGTGTTGAACTTCATAGCCTCGATATCGGAGGATACCTTCTTGATTGCCTTATGGATCTTAACCTCCATATCCTTGGCTGCCGGCTCCTCTGTCATGATATCGGTCAGTCCTGCAACTCTCTCAAGGAAACGCTTGCAGCCTCTTACGGAGCTGTCGTTCCACGGAGCAGCTGCGCCGTAGTCACCCATGAAGAGAACGTAGGTACGAAGTGCATCTGCACCATACTCATTTACAATGTCAAGCGGGTCAACAACGTTGCCCTTGGATTTACTCATCTTGTCGCCATCTGAACCAAGGATCATACCCTGTGCAGAACGTTTCGCATATGGCTCCGGAGTATTGACAATTCCCATGTCATACAGGAAATGATGCCAGAATCTGGAATAGATCATATGTCTGGTTACATGCTCCATACCACCGTTGTACCAGTCAACCGGCATCCAGTATTCCATCTTCTTGCGGTCTGCAAGAGCTTCTGTATTGTGTGGATCCACATAACGAAGGAAATACCAGGAAGATCCAGCCCACTGTGGCATGGTATCAGTCTCTCTCTTGGCATCGCCGCCGCATTTCGGGCATTTGCAGTTTACGAAGGAATCGATCTTTGCAAGTGGAGACTGTCCGTCCTCACCTGGCTGGAAATCCTTGATCTTCGGCAGACGAAGCGGAAGCTCCTCATATGGAACCGCTACGTCACCGCACTTCGGACAATGAACAATCGGGATTGGCTCGCCCCAGTATCTCTGACGGTTGAATGCCCAGTCTTTCATCTTATACTGAACACCAGCTTTACCAATGCCCTTCTTCTCAAGCTCTTCCAGCATGCGCTTGATGGAATCCTTCTTATTTGTATAGCCATTCAGGAAATCGGAGTTGATCATCTCGCCGTCACCTGTGTAGGCTTCTTTCTCAATATCGCCGCCCTTGATAACCTGGATAATGTCAATACCAAATTTCTTGGCGAAATCATAGTCTCTCTGGTCATGTGCCGGTACCGCCATAATCGCGCCGGTACCATATCCCATCATTACATAGTCTGCAATGTAGATCGGGATCTTCTTGCCATTTACAGGATTTACGCCTTCAAGTCCCTGGATGCATACACCTGTTTTCTCTTTTACAAGCTGGGTTCTCTCGAACTCAGTCTTCTTCGCACACTCTTCACGGTAAGCCTTGATCGCATCCATGTTTGTGATGCGGTCAGCATACTTGTCGATCAGCGGATGCTCCGGTGCGATAACCATGAAGGTTACACCGAACAGGGTATCTGGTCTGGTGGTGTAAATCTGCAGGGTCTCATCAATTCCGTCAACTGAGAAGTTTACGAAAGCACCTGTGGATTTACCGATCCAGTTTACCTGCTGCTGCTTGATGTTCGCCGGATAGTCCACATCCTCCAGTCCCTCAAGAAGCTTGTCTGCATACTGGGTGATTCTTAAATACCAGACATCCTTGGACTTCTGGATAACGTCGCTGTGGCAGATATCGCATTTGCCGCCCTGACTATCCTCATTGGAAAGAACAACCTTACAGGATGGGCAATAGTTAACTAATGTCTTATCACGGAAAACAAGTCCGTTCTCAAACATTTTCAGGAAAATCCACTGGGTCCATTTATAGAAATCTTCCTGCGTGGTATCGATCACACGGCTCCAGTCAAAGGAGAATCCAACACTCTTCAGCTGATTGGTGAATTTCGCAATGTTCTGGTCTGTGATCTCACGAGGATGTGTATTCGTCTTAATCGCATAATTCTCAGTAGGAAGTCCGAATGCATCGAATCCGATGGGGAACAGTACATTGTATCCCTGCATTCTTCTCTTTCTGGAAAGTACCTCGATACTGGAATATGCCTTAATATGTCCGACGTGCATTCCCGCACCACTTGGGTATGGGAACTCTACAAGGCCGTAGAATTTCGGTTTATCACTTCCGTCAACAGCTTTAAATGCCTGCTGCTCTTCCCACTTTTTCTGCCATTTCGGCTCAATTTTCTTAAAATTGTGTTTCATTGATGGTTCCTCCACATTTATTGTGCCTGTCATAGCTGTTCAATGCCTTCACAGCTATTGCCTGTCAACAAAATAACTGTCGGCTGATCCGCCTGTTTATCGCGCAGATCAGGCGCGTTATTTTGCAAAAATCCTTTTACCATTCTAATCCAACATAGTGGTTTTGTCAACGAGAAACCGCCTCTATTGCGGCCTGAAGCTGATTATCCTCGTCATGGGTATAATCCGTCCGGTTCAAAAGGCTGGCATCCAGTTTTACCTCCACATCCGGTGTGATTCCCACCTTGTGGATATCATTGCCCTTGGGGGTAAAATATTTCGCCGTAGTCAGCTTCACCGCACTTCCATCAGAGAGCTGGCAGATGCTCTGAACGATTCCCTTTCCATAAGTGGTGGTTCCCACAATCGTTCCAATCTCATAATCCTTCACAGCTCCGGCAAAAATCTCCGATGCACTGGCGCTGTTCTCATTTACCAGCACTGCCAGCGGAATGTCGATCGGGGTGTCTCCGTCACACTTCATCTCCTGTTTTTCCCCATATTTGTCCTCTGTATACACGATCAGTCCTTCGGGCAGAATCTGGCGCAGCACATCGCACACAGAAGAAAGCACCCCACCTGGATTGTCACGAAGATCCACGATCAGCTTCTCCATGCCTTTTGCCTGAAGATCTTTGTAAGCATCCTCAAACTGCTGGGGTGTCACCATGGTAAACTCTGTAATTCGCAAATACCCTATAGAATCCTCCAGCATTTCATAAGAAACAGTGGGCAGCTCCACATCGCTCAAAGTCACTGTTATTTCTTCCGGTTCATCTGCCTCCTGGTGATAAACGGTCAGAATAGAAGTACCGTCCTCCTTTTCCCGTATCATCTTTGAGACCTCAGCAGGCGTCATTTCCGTTACATCCGTTCCGTTCACAGCCGTGATCACATCATTCGCCTTCAGCCCGGCCTCATCTGCCGGACTGCCCTCATAACAATCCACCACCAGAATACCACCCTCCGTATTTTGGGTAATGCTCACGCCGATTCCAGAGTAAGAGCCCTCGGTGTCTCTCATCTCCTCCTCGTATTCTTCCTCCGTATAATATCTGGAATACGGATCCCCCAGCCCATAAAGAAGCCCGGTATAAATCCCCTCCTTCAGCGAATCCTCATCCACATCTTCCAGATAATTCTGATCTATAATATCTTCCAGATACTTAATCTTCTGGGTAACTGCCACATCCGACAGTACATTACTTCCCGCACGTCCCGCTTTCTGAAGCCCCACATATCCCCCGCCCAGCACCAGGGATGCGCAAAGCACACCAGTTACAGCTCCCTTTATAAATTGTTTATCTGCCATTTATAGTTCTCCTCATTATACAAGTTACAAATTTTATCCAATTACCAGCATTGGGGCAAATGATATTCCTAAGCAAGTCATTTCAGGTGCGCCCTTAGTGCAGGTGAGATTCACAGCTTACGAAGACTTAACATCGAAGGCTCTCCTGAGATGTTTAGTCGTAGTTAGCTGTTAGCTCACCGGAGCGTTGCACCGACTTGCGTGGAATATCATTTGACCCAATGCGTCCGCCTTGAAACACCTTACTTGTTTTTATACAAAAGGACTGCCAGATCTCTCCAGCAGCCCCCATATCCTCTTCTCATATTCTGGCGGAATGCGAATAACCGCCCTTATTGTAAAACAGAACTCTCACACCTTCAAGTGTTTTCTTGTAGTAATAAAGCTTCCCACAAGACCAATTCCAATTCCCAGTGCCAGCGCCACCGGAACCAGTGTCTGGTAGATCTGTCCAACCGGAATGAAATCTACAACACCCAGAAGTACGCTGAACTTGGTATATACATAGGTTACCACATTATTGTAACAGAAATACAAAATGATCAGTGGAATTCCCGCACCGATCAGTCCCAGGATCATACCCTCCAGAAGGAACGGAGCACGTACAAAACTATCGGTAGCACCAATATATTTCATAATTCCGATCTCATCCTTACGAACTGTAATACCAACGGAAATGGTATTACTGATCAGGAAAATGGCAATCAACAGCAGGATCACGATCACTGCCACAGATACATAGGAAACAATACGGTTAATGGAACCAAGAGTCTTGGCAGCCTGCTCAGACTGATTAACCTCTCGTACATTATCCAGTGTCTTGATATAGGCAACCAATTCAGACTGTTTCTCAATGTTGTTCATATACACACGGTAGTTGGATGAATTTGCCAGCGGGTTATCATCCTTGAAACCGTCTGCTGCCTCAGAGTCATCACCGAAGTATTCCTGCTTCATCTTCTCCCAGGCTTCATCACCGGACTCAAACTCAATCTTGGAAACCTCCGGGCGCTGCCTGATCAGTTCTCCAACTGCATCCATCTGCTCCTGTGTGGTTCCTTCATTAAAAAGCACTGTGATCGGCACATCTTCCTCAACCTTATGCGCCAGCGTATTCACATTATTTACAATGGAAAAGAAAATTCCGAAAAGAAAAATACATGCTGCCATCGTAATAATAGAAGCAATGGAAAACATGAAATTTCTCTTGATATTCTTGATACCCTGCTTCAGAGTATACCAGATGGTACTAGGCCTCATAATATTCTCCCTCTTTCTCGTCGCTGATGATCACTCCATTATGCATGGTCAGTACACGCTTCTTCATGGAATTGACAATCTCTTTATTATGGGTTACTACCAGAACGGTGGTTCCACGCTGGTTGATCTCCTCAAGGAGCTTCATGATCTCCTCGGATGTCTTCGGGTCAAGATTACCAGTAGGCTCGTCTGCAAGAAGGATATCCGGGCGGTTTACAATTGCTCTGGCAAGAGCAACTCTCTGCTGCTCTCCACCTGACAGCTCGTCCGGGTACGCCTTGTATTTCCCTGCAAGTCCAACCTCCTGAAGTACCTCCGGAACTCTCTTGCGGATAACTCTGGTGGGACGGTTCACAACACGCTGTGCAAAAGCTACATTCTCATACACATCCCTGTCCTTCAGAAGACGGAAGTCCTGGAATACGACGCCAAGCTTACGGCGGTATTTGGCCACACGGCGGTGCTTCATTCCCTCAAGCTTCTCTCCGCTTACGATAATCGTACCGGATGTGGAATCCAGTTCCTTCAAAAGCAGTTTGATCAGCGTGGATTTACCGGAACCGCTATTTCCTACTATAAATACGAATTCACCTTTATCTACATGGAGATTGGCGTGATTCACTGCCGGCAGTCCCGGTCCATAGGACTTGCTCACATCTATCAGATCAATCATGATATCCTCCTAAATTTTTCATGTAAAAATTCAATTCAGCAGTTTGCTTAATTTTTATGTAACATTATTGTAATATATGTCTGGTAAAAATGCAACCTTATTTTTTGCAGTACCTTATTATACCAGAGAAAACCAAGAACGCAATAGATTTCACAAAGGAAACACAAAGCAGGTCCAGGAATGATTTTTCAAACAGGCTCTAGTCCAGCACAAAGATGAAAAATGCCTGCCACAAACAAATGCAGCAGGCGCAGAAATTACAAATATGAAACTTAATACTCCAGAGTCTCCATATACTTCATGTATCTTACAACCATCAGCGCGATCTTGAATGTGATCGCATCCTCGAATACACGAAGGTCAAGTCCGGTGCTCTTCTGGAGCTTGTCCAGACGATAAACCAGAGTATTACGGTGAATGTAAAGCTGTCTGGAGGTCTCGGATACATTCAGGCTGTTCTCAAAGAACTTGTCGATGGTAACCAGAGTCTCCTCGTCGAAATCATCCGGGGACTTGCCGCCGAAGATCTCCTTAATGAACATCTTGCACAGCGGGATCGGAAGCTGATAGATCAGACGGCCTATTCCAAGAGAGCTGTAAGCAATAACATCCTTCTCAGGTGAGAAAATCTTGCCTACATCAAGAGCCATTCTGGCTTCCTTGTAGGAACGGGAAACTTCCTTCAGCTCGCTTACGATAGTTCCGTATGCAATATGTGTAGTATTCTCTTTCTCAAGTCCTAAGGTATCAAGGATGGTCTGGGCAAGCTTGTCCATCTCCTCGTATCCTTCGTTCTCCTCAAGTTCCTTGACAATGATAATGCTCTTCTCATCAACAGCTGTGATAAAGTCCTTGCTCTTGCCGCCGAACAGACTCTTCACGCTCTCCATGGAGCTGTGCTCTCTCTCCTGCTCAAGCTCCAGGATCATAACCACCCGTCGAACATCAGCATCAATATGAAGCTTCTTCGCACGATTATAAATATCTACCAGAAGCAGGTTATCAAGAAGCAGGTTCTTAATGAAGCTGTCCTTGTCAAAACGCTCCTTATATGCAACGATCAGGCTCTGGATCTGGAAAGCGGCAAGCTTTCCTACCATATAAGTATCTTCATCTTCTCCGTGGGCGACCAGAATGTATTCCAGCTGGTAATCATCACAGACCTTGAAATACTGATAACCTTTCACAAGCTGGCTGGCAGCCTGGGATTCCACAAATGCCTGAATATCCTGTGGCTGAATCTCAAATTCACTGTAGGTGGACGCCAGTGTCTTGCCATCTGTGTCAATAATGCAAAACTCCGTCCTGGATATCTCCCTGAGCCCCTCAAGTGTATTCTGCAGTACCTGATTTGATATCATTACCCTTCCGTCCCTTCTTGTAAATTATAGGGCTACTGGTCTCACAGCTGTCAATGTATTCCAGGATAGTGAAAACATTGTCAAAGAGAGCAGTAACATTATATGTTCGCCGGTATACCCGGCATGAATCGCTGTCCATTAGTGCCAAAATTCGCGGTCTCAAATCTGTAATATTGCACAAAGCCTCAGACAGTCTTAGGAAAATCTACTGATTCCAAAAATTCATGAACCTATTTTAATACAAAATCACCAAAAAAGGAAGAGGAAAGTAGAAAAAATTTACAAATTTCCAGCATATTTTTTTAACTTTTTCTATATCACTCCAATTTCAAGCCCTATTTTCCCCTTTTTTTGCGGTGCGCAAAAGGCTTTGGTAAAGTTTTCCTTTTTACTTACGTTCAATAAATCCCTCACCATGGACTTCACGCACGTCAGACACGATCACAAAAGCATCTGGGTCAATATGGTCCACCAGCTCTTTCAATGCCACGATCTCCTTGCGTCCCACAACGCAGTAAAGAAGCAGCTTGTCCTGGCCGGAGTACATTCCCTTTCCGTGGACTCCGGTCACGCCGCGATCCAGTTTGTCCATGATTTCTCTGGAAATCTCGTCAGGCTTGCTGGTAATGATATACGCCTGTTTGGAAAATTTCAGACCTTCGATCAAGCTGTCTGATACCTTTGTTACAAGATAAACGGCGATGATGGCATAAAGTGCTTTCTGCACACCGAACACATACATACCTACAAGTACAATGGCTCCGTCAATAAACTGCATAATCTGGGCAATGGAGTAATGGCGGAGCTTCCGCTGCAGCAGTGCCGCCATCATGTCTGTGCCCCCGGTAGTTCCTCTTCCAAGAAACACAAGTCCGATTCCAATCCCCTGGATTACACCACCATAAACGGCTGCCAGCAAAAGATCATTTCCTGCAATATCAAATGCCGGAAGAACCGCCAGCCAGAATGACAGGCAGATTTCTCCCACCAGTGCCCTTTTCACAAACTGGAATCCACTGAGCTTCATTCCGATCAGAAACAGCGGGATATTCAGACTTAAGTTCGTGATCCACAGCGGGATGCCTCCCGGCACGACTCCCTCTGTCCACTCTTTTACCAGGATCGCAATACCGGAAAAGCCTCCGGTTACCATACCGGACATATCGAAAACACTGTTTATGGCAGTTGCCATAAGGGCTGTACCCACAATGATCATCAGGTAGTCCAGGAAGGCAGCTTTTTTGTTATTTTGGAACATGGCGTTACCTCCGTATTCTGCTTTCTTATTCATCATCCTCCAATTGCTTTGTAAGATATCTTCCAACGATTTTGGAAAATCCGGTAATATTCCGGATATATGCAAAATCCTTTCCAAAAATCTTCTTCTCCGTCGCCAGATCTTTCTCTTCCCCGGCGAAAACACCCAGCACGCTCACTCCCTGGCTGCGCAGCTTACGGATCTGGGCTGCAGTGTCGGTAATTGCATACTTCCCATGATACGGTGCCGGATTCTTCGCATTGGGACGATTGACAATAACATCGTAAGGACGTCCATCACTGAGAATGATCAGAATCTTTTTCTCTTCCTCCCGGTTCAGAAGGCCGTATCCTGCTGCCCGGATGGCAAGTCCGTCACGGTTGTTGGATGATGTTACATAGTTAAATATATTTTCATTTGCACTTCTTTGGTCGTCATATTCTCTGAAGCGGTGGAGAATGGTATAGTCCCAGAAGGTGCAGTAGCTCATCACTCTGTGGGGCAGCTCTGCATTGCTAAGTGCCTCGCTGATAATGTAGGCCTGCAGCGCTACCTCGCCCTGGCGGCTCATCTGGGAACCACTGGCATCGATCAGCACATCCACCACAAAATCAGAAGAATCCCCCTTCAATTCCCGCCTAAAAACCTGTGCATCACTGCTTCTTCCAAGCCGCCACAGCCTTGATGGAACAATCATTCCTCTGTCTGAAAGAATCTCCTGATTTTCACTTTTGATGACCAGTGACTTTTTCAGCATTTCTGTGAGAAGGGCGATATTCCGCTTCACAATGCGGTGTTTGTCATGATAAAGCCAGATATTCTTATTTTTCAACCTTTTTGCATATTCATACTGGTAATTTCGTTTTACCGGACTTTTCAGAATTCCCTCAGTAAAATACAGGCTGCAGTCGCTGTGAATGTCACGGCACATCAGCTGGTTCATCCGCTTCTCTTCCAGCTCGCTCAGATAAGTTTTTCCAAAATTCAGTTCCACATAGGTGTGGGCTTTTTCCAAAGCCTCCGGAGGCAGAACTGTAATTTTCTGCTTCGACTGCCGTTCCTCTTCCATCTCCCGGGTGACATCCGCATTCTCCATGCCCGCCACATTGGAGGTAAGCTGCTCCATATAGCTTTCCAATGCATCCTCATACATTTCTTCGGAAAGATAGTCGTGCCAGTCAAACTCCGTCAGATCTTCCATAGTGACAGCAAGCACCTGCTCAAGGGTTGCCTTTTGGGAAAAGTCGGGGTCAGCGACTTCATTGTATACAGTGTCTATCATGCGGATTAAAGACATTGTATCCGCAGCTTCTGCTGCGCTGGAAATCAAGTCAATATAGTGATAGATCCCTTTGTGTTTTCTATCTTTTTGTTCTTTTTTCGTTATATTTGTTATTGTTTTGTTTGATGCATCCGCATTTTCTCCTCTGTCAATCCGCCTTCTCAGCAGATTCACTCTCAGATAGCCCAGCTTATCTGCTGTCGACGGCATAGTCTCATACTCCTGATCCAGTATGTCCTCGCAGGCTTTTCTCTGCATCTCCCAGATTCCAGGGCGCTGTTCACAGATCCGTTCTCCTATGGCTTCTTCAATACAGAGCTGTGAAACAAAGGTAAGCGCCGCTTCATCCGCGCCCATGAAGATTTTTTTCACCAGATACATTCCCAGAAAATCTTTATCAAAGAATTTCGCCAATGCGCCCTGCTTAATCCCATCATACAATGCAATATCCTTTGACCTGAGGAACAGGGAAACATCCGGCTTCATCTGCTGGGTGTAGTCCCCGCTGATGGTCCAGAGCAGATTTCGGATACGGTTTTCCAACTCTAATTGATAATCCTGGAGATTCAGTTCTTCACAGTTATCCTCTCTTGCCTGAAAATTTTCGCTTTCCTCCGCTACAGGTACTTCCATTGAAACTTTTTCTGATTTCTTATCCCCAGCTACAATTTTAATTTTTTCTTTCCCAATAGCTGATTTCTTAAAAAATTCCTCTGCATCTTCAAGATCAACCAATTTGGCAGAAATTTTTAAAGATTCGTTTTCCTTATTCTCCATAAACATCTTCCCGTGTCCAGCTTTGCGGAATTCTGGTTCGCACCACATCCTCCACGATTTCCTTCTCAAACACATCAAATGTTTTATTCACAATTCCCATGCGTACCGCCTGCCATGGGGAAAGCCCGGTACGCACAATCTTCATGGCAGCAAGCAGGCCGCGAAGATCCAGCGGCTTTGTGGAAATCTCGCTGTTCATGGATTTCTGCTGCAGATCCAGAAATACTCCCATAAACTGCTCCACAGCCTCTTTCTTTGCATCCGGGAACATCCTGTTGAAAATAAATCCAAGCGTTTCCTCATTCTGCGCCGGCATGTCGATCACCAGGAAACGGGAAACCAGAGCCTCATTCAGCTCCTTGGTTCCAGCATACCCGTAATTCATGGTTCCAATAAATCTTGCCGCCGGGTGAAGATCTATTTTGTCATATCCTGGCACATCAATGGACCGGCGGTAATCCAACGTGGCATGAAGTACAGAAACCGCATCATTCTTCGCCATATTGATCTCATCCAGAATACCGAATCCGCCTTCCTCTGCGCACTGGTAAATGCTTCCCTTACGCAGCTTCACCTGATTATCCACGAAAGTATCTGTTCCAATCAGGTCACCGCTGTTTGTATTCACATGGAAAGACACGTTATACACCGGTCTCCCGAAAATATATGCCAGATTCTCTGCCAGCACATTCTTTCCCGTAGCCTTCGGTCCTGCCAGAAGCAGATTCTCCTGCTCCAGCACCGCTGCCATGGCCATCTCCAATGTTTCCTTCCCATAAAATGGCAGCGCCGGTTTTATCCGTCTGTGCTTCGCTTCCTCTGAAACACCATATTCCTGTCGAAACTCATCCGCCGCCTTAATAAGTGCCGCACTGACACTTTGTTCCTCTAAAAAATCAAATTCACTCATCTTTTTCCTGCTTTCACTTTACCTCTTTATTTTTCCTGCTTTCGCTTTACCTCTTTAATAGAAAAGAGGACTGCAGCTGCAGTCCTCCTGATCACTTTACGGCTCAAACACCAGATCTCCATAAGATGGCATCGGCCACATATCTTTATCCACTAACATTTCCAGTTCGTCAACCGGCTCTCTTAATTTCTCCATTGCCGGAACCAGTTTCTCTCTGCAGAACACTGCCCTGTCACGTCCTTCCGGATGCGTCTCGATCTGATCTACCAGCTTGCTCAGCTTATTCATGGTACTGTTCACTTCTTTCAGAAGCTTGCTTGCTTTCTTCAGAAGATCCATCTGAACGCTCACGTCAATTGGTCCAACTGCCTTCACCTGATTGATGGACTCTGCCAGTACAGTTGTATACTTGATAACTGCCGGAATGATCTGCTTGGTTGCCATGTCCACCATGGTTTTCGCTTCGATGTTAATTGCTTTCGCATAAATCTCATACTGGATCTCCGCTCTGGACTCCAGCTCAGTCTTTGTAAATACTCCAAATTCTCCAAACAGTTCTACAGCCTTATCTGTAGTAAGTGCCGGAATGGCATCTACCATAGATGTCAGAACAGGAAGTCCACGGCGGCGTGCCTCTTTTTCCCATTCAGGAGCGTAGCCATTGCCGTTAAATACGATTCTCTGATGCTGGGTAGCATATTCCTTGATCAGATCATGGACTGCCAGGTCAAAGTCTTCTGCGCTCTCCAGAACATCGCAGGCTTCCTTAAACGCCTCAGCAGTAATGGTATTCAGCACCACATTGCATGCGGAAATGGAATCCTTGGAACCAACCATACGGAACTCGAATTTATTGCCGGTAAAAGCAAAGGGTGAAGTACGGTTACGGTCTGTAGCATCCTTCATGAAATCCGGAAGCGTCTTAACGCCTGTATCCATTTTCTCCCCTGTCTTACTTCTTGTAGCAGTACCAGTGCTGATCAGCTGCTCCAGCACATCCTCAAGCTGCTCTCCAAGGAAAACCGAAATAACAGCTGGCGGAGCCTCATGACCGCCAAGGCGCTTGTCATTTCCAACATCTGCAGCGGACTCACGAAGAAGATCTGCATGCTTGTCAACTGCTTTCAGGATACAGGTCAGAACCAGAAGGAACTGAATGTTCTCATGTGGTGTCTTCCCCGGCTCCAGAAGATTAATTCCGTCATCAGTAGTCAGGGACCAGTTATTGTGCTTACCGGAACCATTCAAGCCTGCAAAAGGTTTCTCGTGAAGCAGACAGCGCATGCCGTGACGGCTTGCCACCTTTTTCAAGATACGCATCATGATCTGGTTGTGATCTGCTGCAATATTAACAGGTGCATAGATCGGCGCAAGCTCATGCTGTGCCGGTGCAACCTCATTGTGCTGGGTCTTGGCTGTAACTCCCAGCTTCCAGCACTCTTCATTTACTTCTTTCATATATGCGGAAACTCTCTGACGGATGGTTCCGAAATAATGGTCATCCATCTCCTGTCCTTTCGGAGGCATGGCTCCGAAAAGAGTGCGTCCGGTGTAAACCAGATCCTTTCTCTGCATATATTTCTCTTTATCAACAAGGAAATACTCCTGCTCTGCACCAACAGATGGTGTCACCCGTTTGGAGGTCGTATTTCCGAAAAGTCTGAGAAGTCTTAATGCCTGTGTATTGATGGCTTCCATAGAACGAAGAAGCGGTGTCTTCTGATCCAGCGCTTCTCCTGTATAGGAACAGAAAGCGGTAGGAATGCATAAGGTTCCACCTGCTGCATCATGTCTTACAAAAGCCGGTGAGGTACAATCCCATGTTGTATAGCCTCTTGCCTCAAAGGTGGCACGAAGTCCGCCAGATGGAAAAGAAGATGCATCCGGCTCTCCCTTGATCAGCTCTTTACCGGAAAAGCTCTGAAGGACTTTTCCATTCTCCATAGGTGCGGTGATAAATGCATCGTGCTTCTCTGCAGTTACGCCTGTAAGGGGCTGAAACCAGTGACTGTAATGAGTGGCACCCTTCTCGATGGCCCATTCCTTCATCTCGTGGGCAACCACATCTGCAACCTCCATGGAAAGCTCCTTGCCCTCTTCAATGGTTTTCTTCAGCTCTTTGTAAACCTTCTTCGGCAGACGGTCCTGCATGACGGAATCATTGAATACATCACATCCGAATAATTCCTTCACATTAACATAATCTCCCATTGTTCCTCTCCTCTCGTTCATCTCGCTGCTTATTTCCCCAGGCTGCCATTTATCTGCGGTACCTTCTCTCCATAAACAACGATTCATCACACATTACTGGTTCTTATTTTTTCACATGTAAGCACTCTATGCTTTCACAGGTGCAAGGCAAAAAAACGCGCAAAAATCCTCTCTGGTGATACCAATCGGTCTCACCCTGTTTACTTGTCGCTCTTCAAGCAAAGGTTCAGCGCCTGCTGCAGATTCTCAATCTCTACCACCCTTGGGCTTCCGCCGTATTCTCCGTCCAGCGTCCATGCTACTTCTTCCTCTGCTTCAACTGTAAGCTTCCGTGCCTTGAAAGAATAGATCAGGTCAGAATTGTCCTCCATGTTGAGAAGATTCCGGACAATCTCCTGCATTTCCAGCGGGTTCTTAGGCTGTACGATCAAAGTGACCTCAAAAAGGCCGTCGTTCATATCCACATCCTTGGTCAGATTCTTAAATCCGCCCACAGACCTGGAATTGGTGATCATTCCGTAGATAAAATTATCTTCAATCACACCATTCTCTGTTGTCACTTTCATATGGTAAGCCTTGATATCCAGAAGTCTCTTGGCACCTTCCAGGACATAAGCAAGATGGCCCAGAATGTTCTTCAGATCCTGACTTGTCTCATACGACACATCTGTAAAAAGACCAAAAGCAGCTACATAGGCAAAAGTCTGGCTGTTAAATCTGCCTACGTCGCATCTGTAAATCTCTTCCTTCATGATCATAGATGCCGCATCCAGCATATTTTTCGGCATAAAAAGGCTGTTGGCAAAGTCATTGGTGCTTCCTGCCGGTATGTATCCGACCGGAACCTTGCTTCCCACCTCGGTAATTCCTGTAACCACTTCATCCAGCGTGCCGTCACCGCCGCTGCAGACGATCAGATCCACCTTGTCCGCATATTTCTTCACCTGTTCATAGGCATCCTTCGGGGCCTGAGTTGCGCGGATGATCACCTCATAACCGCCTTTATTAAAGATATCTACTATATCCATCAGAGATGTCTTGATCTTGCCCTTCCCTGCTTTGGGATTAAAAATAAATACCAGTTTTTTCTCCAACTTCATTCCTCTTTTTCATTACCATTTATTTTACACATAAAATCAATTCACATATGATACTATAAAAAAAAGAGGGCAAAATGTCAACGCTTTTGCCCTCTTTTATAGTCTTTTTAGAATTAAAACAAGCTAAATTTTTTTGGTCTGTTCTGCTTATTTTTGGAAAAACTGAAGCATTTCTTTTCCATTTTTTATATTCTTCCTGCTTAAGCCTCACGCACAGCGTCTTTCATAGACTTTACATAATCCTTTACATATGGGACGCAGTTTTCTCCATGTGCGGCACAAATTTTCACAATGGCGGAGCCTACAATCGCACCGTCGGACTGGGCAGCCATTTTCTTTGCCTGCTCCGGGGTGGAGATGCCGAAGCCTACTGCACAGGGAATGTCCTTTGCAGCTTTTACCAGCTTCACCATCGCTCCGATATCGGTGGTGATCTGGGTTCTGGTTCCGGTTACGCCAAGGGAGGAAACGCAGTATACGAAGCCATTTGCCTCTTTTGCAATCCGGGTGATCCGGTCGTGGGATGTGGGTGCGATCAGGGAAATCAGCTCCAGACCATACTGTTTGCAGACCACATCGAACTCCTCTTTTTCCTCAAAAGGTACATCAGGAAGAATCAGTCCATCCATTCCAATTTCTGCTGCTTTCCTGATGAAACGCTCTGTTCCATAGGAAAAAACAACGTTTGCGTAAGTCATAAATACCATTGGGATACTGGTTTTTTTACGGATTTTTACCACCATGTCAAAGATCTTGTCTGTGGTTACTCCGCCGCTCAGTGCACGCACATTGGCTTCCTGGATCACAGGACCTTCTGCTGTCGGGTCGGAAAACGGGATTCCAAGCTCGATAAGGTCTGCGCCTGCTTCCTCCATTGCATAGACAAGCTGCTCAGTGATCTCCAGAGATGGATCTCCGCAGGTAATAAATGGGATAAATGCTTTTCCTTTTGCAAATGCTTCTGAAACTCGGTTACTCATGGATATCCTCCCCTCTGTATCTTGCAATTGCTGCACAGTCTTTGTCACCCCTGCCGGAAATGGTAATGACTACGCACTGATCCTTGCCCATCTGCGGCACGATTTTTCTTGCATAGGCAACAGCGTGGGCGCTTTCAATGGCAGGAATGATTCCTTCTGTTTTGGAAAGATATTCAAAGGCTTCTACTGCTTCTTCATCTGTTACAGGTACATACTGGGCACGGCCAGTGTCGTAAAGGTGGGCATGCTCCGGTCCGATTCCCGGATAATCCAGTCCTGCGGAAATAGAGTAAACCGGCGCGATCTGTCCGTACTCGTCCTGGCAGAAATAGGATTTCATTCCATGGAAGATTCCAAGTCTGCCAGTGGCAATGGTGGCTGCGGTCTCTGCAGTGTTTACGCCGCGGCCTGCTGCCTCGCAGCCGATCAGCTGTACATCTTTGTCTTCAATAAAGTGGTAAAAGGTTCCGATGGCATTGGAGCCGCCGCCTACACAGGCAAGAACTGCATCTGGAAGCCTGCCTTCTTTTTCCAGCATCTGTTCTTTGATTTCTTTGGAGATAACTGCCTGGAAATCGCGGACAATGGTTGGGAAAGGGTGAGGACCCATAACGGAGCCCAGTACATAATGGGTATCTGCTATACGGTTGGTCCATTCACGCATGGTCTCGGATACGGCATCTTTCAGGGTGGCAGTTCCGGAGGTTACAGGATGAACTTTTGCTCCAAGGAGACGCATCTTATATACATTTAATGCCTGGCGCTCGGTATCTTCTTTTCCCATGAATACCTCGCATTCCATTCCCATAAGGGCTGCTGCTGTGGCTGTGGCTACACCGTGCTGTCCGGCTCCGGTTTCCGCGATAACACGGGTTTTGCCCATTTTTTTTGCAAGAAGCACCTGACCTAAGACGTTGTTGATCTTGTGGGCGCCGGTGTGGTTTAAGTCTTCTCTTTTTAAATAAACCTTTGCGCCGCCAAGGTCTTCGGTCATGTGAGCTGCGTAGTAGAGACGGGATGGTCTTCCTGCGTATTCATTTAAAAGTTCTGTAAGCTCCCGGTTGAATTCCGGATCGTCTTTATAGTGGTTGTAGGCTTCTTCCAGTTCGATCACCGCGTTCATCAGGGTTTCGGGAATATACTGGCCGCCGTGGATTCCAAATCTTCCGTTTGACATAGTGTTGGTTCCTTTCGTTTCGCTGTTTTGTATATGAATTACTTTTTTCACTCTAAATCTGCTTCTCGCTCTTTTCTATATGCTTCCAGTGTATTAATCTGCTTCAGCATACGGGCAATCTGCTGTATTTTCGCCCGGTCTTTTCTTCCATCGGTTTCCAGGCTGCTGCTCAGGTCTACAGCCCATGGGTGTAAGGTTCCGATGGCGCTGCGGAGGTTTTCGGGACCGATTCCTCCGGCAAGGAAGAATGGGCGGCGGACTGGGGGAACCAGGGTCCAGTCGAAAGGTTCGCCGGTTCCTCCTGCGCCATGGTCTAAGAGGATGTAGTCGGCAGGGCTTCGAAGGGCCCGCTGTACATCTTCGGGTGTTTTTATGGAAAAGGCCTTGATTACAGGCTTTCCGGTCATATTCTGGATTTTTTCGATATAGTCTTCGTCTTCATCCCCGTGAAGCTGGGCTGCCCATAGGGTGCCATCTCTTAATAAGGAAATGGGGAGTTCCGGGGCAGCGTTTACGAATACACCTACGGGAAGGATTTCCTTGTCCAGTCCCTTAACCAGGACTTTGACCTGTTCTGCCGTAAGGCTTCGTCTTCTTCCTGGAACTTCAATTATGAATCCCGCAAAATCCGGTTTTGCTCCATTTACAGCTTCAATATCCTCTTTGCAAGTCAGACCGCAAATTTTTAATTTTGCCATACTGTTTCATTCCTTTTCTTTAATTTTTTATTTTCCAACTATTTTATCAGCACATTGTACATCTTAGATTGCCAGAGCGTGTTTGAAAAAGGCTTTCTGCAAGATGTGCGTCACAATTTGTGGGAGATTTTGCCCGGATGAGGACGCCGTAGTTGGCTACGGCAACCGAATTCGGGTGAAATATACCGCAAAGTGGGACGTGCATGGAATATCACTTATCACCATGAGTCAGCTCAGACAATCCCTGCATTTAATACCCCAAGTGCCGCTTTTTTGTCAGGGCTGCGCATTAAGGTCTCCCCGATCAGGACTGCATCTACTTGGTTTTCATATAATATACGGATATCCTCCGCTGTCTTAATACCACTTTCGGAAACAAACACCGTATCAGCCGGTGCCATGTTCCGCAGTCTGATACTGTTTCCCATATCAACGGTAAAATCATGGAGATTCCGGTTGTTCACTCCCACGATTTTTGCTCCAAGATTCAAAGCACGGTCCACTTCCCACTGATCATGAGCTTCTACCAGAGCATCCAGCCCCAGCTCCTGTGCCAGTTCCCCAAAGGCTTTTAACTGGCTGTTATCAAGAATCGCACAAATCAGAAGTACAGCGGAAGCCCCAAATGCTTTTGCCTGGTAGAGCATGTACTCATCTACTGTAAAATCCTTTCGAAGCACCGGAATATTCACTGCCTGGGAAATTTCCTGCAAATACCTGTCTGCGCCCTGGAAATAAAAGGGCTCTGTGAGGCAGGAGATTGCAGAAGCACCGGCCTGCTCATATTCCTTTGCAATGTCCAGATAAGGAAAATCTGGTGCGATCAATCCTTTTGAAGGAGATGCTTTTTTTACTTCACAGATGTAAGACATTCCCGGCTTTTTTAATGCCTCCAGAAAAGAGATTTTTTCCTCGGCATGTTTCGCCAGATCGGAATTCTGCTGTGAGATAAGTTCCCTTAATGGGAATTTAAATTTTTCCTCCGCAATACGCTCTTTTGTGCGCGCTGCTATCTCGTTTAAAATACTCATTCTATCTCCTGTAAAACTCTCTGTGATGTCATTCTCTCTTGTCGTCATCTTTATCCAAATGAGTTATATTGTTATTTTTCAGTGCTATTTTGTTTTGTGATGTGATTATTGTTATTTTTGTTATTATTTGTGTTTATTTTTCACTCCTGATTACTCTTTTGTATAAATTCTTCCAGTTTCTTCAGTGCAGCCCCGCTGTCGATCAGCTGCTCTGCCATCTTCACACCTGCTTCAATGGAAGCTGCTTTGCCTGCAATATAAAGTGCGGCACCAGCATTCAGGCAAACTGCATGACGTTTCGCACCTGTCTCTTTGCCTTCCAGAATTGCTTTTGTGATTTCGGCGTTCTCCTGCGGGGTTCCTCCCTGAAGCTCCTCTTTTGTGCAGCGCTCATAACCAAACTGCTCCGGAGTGAGTACATAGGATGTAAATTTGCCATCTTTGATCTCGCATACAGAAGTCGGTGCACTCATGGAAATTTCATCCAGACTGTCCTGTCCGAAGACAACCATTCCTCTTGTTACTCCAAGATTTGCCATGACCTGCGCAAGAGGCTCAACAAGGGCTTCATCATAAACACCCATCAGCTCCATATTGGCGCCAGCCGGGTTGCTTAACGGTCCAAGAATATTAAATACAGTACGGATTCCCAGCTCTTTACGGATTGGAGCCACATACTTCATTGCAATGTGATAGTTCTGTGCAAACAGGAAGCAGATTCCGATTTTTTCCAGAAGTTCCTGGCTTTTTTCCGGTGGAATTGTGATCTTAACGCCCAGAGCTTCCAGCACATCTGCAGCTCCGGATTTTGAAGACGCAGCGCGGTTTCCATGCTTTGCTACCGGCACACCGCCAGCTGCGATCACGAGGGAGGCAGTGGTGGAAATGTTAAAGGAATTGGAGCCGTCTCCACCAGTACCTACGATTTCCAGTACATCCATGTCATGAAGCAGCTTGATGCAGTGTGCTCTCATGCCTGCCGCGGAAGCGGTAATCTCATCAATAGTTTCCCCTTTCAACGCCAGAGCAGTCAGATAGGCTGACATCTGTACCGGAGTAGCTTTTCCGCTCATAATCTCGTCCATTACCTCTTCTGCTTCCAGATAGGTTAAGTTCTGTTTCTTCGATAATTTGATAATACTTTCTCTGATCATTTTTTCTGCTCCTCTCTGATGTTGTCCTTTATAAATTGTCAAATCTGACTTGCGCTTCCAGAGCGTGTTTGAAAAATCATTCCCGCAATCTGCACGCCCCACTTTGTGGGAGAT
>OLNN01000301.1_pt1 | contig 55858 bp, 38 predicted proteins | sample 1672141 | NCBI WGS metagenome assembly OLNN01 (sample SAMEA3136652, study PRJEB25190) | human gut metagenome | biome: human gut; feature: human-associated habitat; material: faeces | place: Austria | collected 2013
CAATGGGAACGCCGCCCTCCACCAGCTTGCGGGCGCTCTGCGGGTTGCGCACGACAATGTCAATAGAGTTCGGGGACTTCCCGAAGATTTTAACGTTTTACACAAAGTGAGCGTTAAAAATTTAGACAAAATGTGAAGGAGACTGCTTTATGGAACACAAAAAGACTATGCTGGACTACATTGCCGACTGCCCGGAGTTTATCCGCAACAATGTCGCCGACAGCGCCGCACTGACAAAGCCCCTTGTGGATGAGTATGTAAACGGCGGCTACAAGAACATCTGGATCGTTGCGTGCGGCTCTTCCTCCAACGGCTCACTCTGCGCGCGGCAGTTTATCCGCCGCCACCTGAAGTGCGAGGTCAAGATCGTCACCCCGTTTCATTTTGTATCCAGCGAGAATGATTTCGGCGAGACGGATATGGTCGTTGTTGTCAGCCAAAGCGGCTACAGCCTGAACGCGCTGGACGCCATCAAGGTCATCGAGGCAAAGGGCCGCCGCTGCATCGGCCTGACCGGCGACGTCAACAGCGATCTGGGCAAGGTGTGCGATGTTGTCGCCAACTACGGTGTCGGGCGCGAAACAGTCGCCTATGTCACCCGCGGTGTCACCACGCTGGCACTCTTCTTTATGCTGTTCGCCGTGGAGGCTGCTGTCCGCCTGGGCATCAAAACCGCTGCCGAGGGCGAGGCTGTCAAGCAGCAGCTGCTGAAGGCCGCAGACATCAATGCCGCCGTACAGGCACAGACTCCTTCCTTTATTAAAGAGCATTACCGTCAGCTGTCCGGCATGACCAACGCCTATGTCTGCGGCGTGGGTGCCAACCTTGGCACCGCAAGTGAGGGTGCGCTGAAATTCGGCGAGACCGTCAGCATCCCCACCGCCGTCTACGAGGTCGAGGAGTACATCCACGGTCCCAACATCCAGATGACCCCCCGTTACAGCGTATTTCTGATCGACGGCGGCGAAGGCACGGAGCGCATCCACCGTATCTTTGAGGGTACCCAGATCGTGACGGATAATGTTTTCCTGCTGACGCGCTGCGCCGACTACAAGGACGAGCACAATGTTATGTATGTGCCTATGGATGTGCCGGAGGAAATCACCCCGCTGTGCTGGCTGCCCTTCTTCCAGATGACCGCCTGCCAGCTGACGAATGACCTGGACCGCTGGAACAAGCACCCGCTGCAGCGCGCGATGGAAAAGTTCGTTTCCTCCAAGAGCGCAAACTATGTCAACAGCCCCTTCAGTGAAGACACGCCGGGCCGCGCGTAAGAGCGATGGCGTGGATATCTGCTGTATTTTTCTGTCTGGGTGCTGCGGATACCTTGTTGGGTGATCGGCTGGGGTTAGGCAGCGCCTTCCGGCAGGGCTTCGCCGCCGTGGTGGATCTGCTGCTGCTCATGACCGGCTTTATGGCGCTGGCACCGTGGCTGGGGACCCACCTGGCCCCGGTTATCACGCCGGTGTTTTCCGCCGTGGGCTGTGACCCTTCCCTGTTCGCCTCACTGTTTTTGAGCTGCGATGCAGGCGGTGCCGTGCTGGCCGCGCAGATCGCACAGGAACCGGCTGCCGGGCTGTACAACGGTTTGATCGTGGCGGCCTTTCTTGGTTCCACGATCAACGGTACGATTCCGCTGGCGCTGGGCCGGCTGACAGGCACCAAACGAGCCGCCGCCGTTCGCGGATTGTTTCTCGGCTTTCTGGTCCTGCCGGTGGGCTGCCTGCTCACCGGGGCGCTGTGCAGCATCCCCTTGTCAGTTCTGCTGCACAACACCTGGCCTGTACTGGCTGTCGCGGTTCTGTTGCTGCTGCTTTTCAAATCCGGCAGCAGTGCGATCGGTCCGATCTTCAACGGCATCTCTCTGGCGGTGCGCGGTCTGACCCTATTCGGCTTCTGCATCTCCGTTTTGCAGGAAACGACCGGTATTGTGCTGCTGGAGGGGCTGACCCCCTTGGCGGAAATCTACCCGGTCATATGCAGTATCGGTGCGTTTCTTGCCGGGATCCTGCCGTTTTTCGCCTTTGTGCAGCGCCTGTTGACCGCACCGCTGGCCAGGCTGGCCGCACGGCTGCAGCTGGAGCCCGCCTCCATCACCGGTCTGGTCGTGACCTCCGCCAACTGCATCCCCACATTGCTGAGCCTTGATACGCTGGAGGAACGCGGCATCACACTGAATACCGCCTATGCCGTGGTAGCTGCTTACAGCGTCGGCGATTTTCTGGCATTTACCCTGCAATTCAGCCCTGCACACGCCCTGCCGATGATGGCAGGCCGCCTTTTAAGCGGCTTGCTGGCAGTAGTGCTCTGCCTGAAAACAACACCCAAAACCACCTGAATCAACACCCCCAACGGGCAGCCAACACCCGTTGGGGGTGTTGATGTTTTCCTATATCGTTCCATGGCAGCACCAATGACAAAGGGACCGCCTCTGGCGGTCCCTTTGTCGGAGGATATATCCTGTCAGCGGCACGCACGCCAACAAAGCGAGGCGATGCCTTAGAAAATTTCCAGCTTTACTGTCAGATGCCCGGTTTTGATTGGGCCTTTATTTTTTGGCTGACTTTTGCGGGTGGTCAGACGAAATCCTCCCGCATGGGGGTGAAGATGTCCAGCAGGACGCCGGGCTCCAGGGCCTCGCAGCCGTGGATGATGCCGTCGGTTTTCAGCATCGTGTCCCCGGCGGTCACTTCGCGCACTTCGTCGCCGATGGTAAAGCGGAAACGGCCCGACACGACATAGGTGATCTGGGTGTGGGGATGGCTGTGCAGCGCACCCACTGCGCCTTTTTCAAAGGTGTTTTCCACGCACATCAGGCCTTTGTTATAGGCCAGCACGCGGCGGGTCACGCCGGGGCCTGCAGGCTCGGGCAGGGTCTCGGCATGGGGGACCCATACGGTATTTTCATGCTTTTTCTCCATGGATACTTCGCTCCTTTATTTTGTGGTGTGCTGCTTTTCGGCGGGCAGCTTTTCCTGCACGAATTTCCCTTTCGCGCGTTGCACTTTCCCCCATCATAGCACGGTGCGTGGCAGGGTGCAAGCGTATTTCGGCAAAAGCTTTGACTGGTCTTGCCAAGATTTCGCCAAGGTGATGCAATAAAATCATGAAAATTTCACCGGAAAGGAGCGCCCCGCATGAACTTTTTCCAACGGCATATGACCCTGAAGGGACACATCGTCCTGTTTTTGGGGGCGTTCTTCACGGCGCTGCTCTTCTGCCAGAACGCCGTCGATATCCTGCCTTACGCCGGGATGCTGGCGCAGACCGGGTTGCTCTGCCTGCGGGATAAGCACTGACATAAGGAAAAATCATTAAAACTCCCCATTTTTGACCCGGTGTCCCCGGGCTTGAAAATGAGGAGTTCTTTTGCAATCTTTTGAATTGTTACTGAAAAATTTATATAATGATGGTGGATGTGTTCAAAATTTTACCTTACATATACTCCATCGGGGTGACTTCGCCGTAGATGGCGGTGCTCATGCGGTCGTGCAGCAGCCGCATGAAATCTTGCTGCGGGCCGGGCTTTGGCTCGCCCTTGAACAGTGCAAAAACGTGGTGCTGGGTCGCCTTGCCGCCCGGCATGATAAACAGCGGCCGCTCCTTCGTCTTGACAAAGGTTGAGTAGGCGGCATTCTGGAAGGTCAGCCCCATGCCGCTCACGGCCATGCGGTAGGCGGTCATGCCGCTGGCCAAAAACAGCGTGCGCTTGGGCTGGAAATTGTAGGTTGAGCACATCCACTGGGTCTGGCGGTTCATGCGGCCTTTGACGCTGGGGCAGATGAACAGATCGTCCGCCAGCCAGTCGGCGTCGATATCCAGCGGCGCTTCCGGGCTGCAGGCGGCGTCCCTGTAGGCGGCCATCCGTGGGTTTTCGCAGCTGGTGATGAACATATACTGCTCGGATGGCAGCCGCAGATAATGCAACGAGGAATGGTAGGCGTAGCTCTCGACGATGGCGATGTCCACCACACCGTTGAGCACCTTGTCCAACATATTGATGTCGCGGTCCTCAAAGATGGTTAGCCGCATATCAGGGTAGAGGCGGTTCAGCTCCGGCATGACAGAGGAAAGCCAGATGCTGCCGCGGTTGCGCCCGATGCCGATGTTGATCCGCAGTTCCGGATCATGGGAGGAAAAATCCGAAAGCTCCTGGTGCAGCCGGTCCTGCATGACACAAATCTTTTCCAGCTCGGACAGGTAGTAGGCCCCGGCCTTGGTGATGCGGATGGGCGTGGTGGAGCGGTCAAACAGACGTACGCCCAGTTCCTCCTCGGTGCGGTTCAAAAACGCCGTCAGGGCAGGCTGGGAGATAAACAGACGCGCTGCCGCGCGGGTAATACTCTGCTCCTCGGCCAGGGTAGTTAAGTAGTTCAAACGGTCAGATAAGGTATTTTTCACCAAAAAAGCCCCCAAAAGTTTGTGGAATGACAATATGGTAACATAAAAAAATGACGTTGTAAAGAGAATCAAGAAAATCCATAACATTGACATTATGGGGCAATATCTGCTTTGGTATTGGAACTTCGCAAAAAAGGCTGATATGATAAAAGCACAAAATAAATCGGCCAAGCAGAACAACTTCTGTGAATAGTGTGGAGGAGGTTCTAATCCATATGAAACAGGTATTGATTGAAGAGCCGTTCAAGGTTCGTGTACGCCAGGACGCAGAGATTCCCACCCCCAAGGTAGGTGAGGCCCTGCTGCAGGTTATGTATTGCGGTATCTGCGGCGCTGACCTGGCAAGCTACACCGGAAACCAGCCGTTCACCACCTACCCCCGTGTGCCGGGCCATGAGTTCAGCGCCCGCATCGTGGATATCCCCGAAAATGACAAGGGCCTCAAGCCCGGTGATATCGTCACCTGCAACCCCTACTTCAACTGCGGCAAGTGCTACTCCTGCCGTCGCGGTTTCGTAAACTGCTGTACGGACAACCAAACGATGGGCGTTCAGCGCGACGGCTCCTTCCAGGAGTACATCACGATGCCGGTTCAGCGTATCTTCTCCGGCAAAGGTCTGACCGCACGCCAGCTGGCGCTGGTAGAGCCGTTCTGCATCGGCCACCACGGCATCACCCGCGGTAATGTGCAAAAGGGCGATAAAGTCCTCATCGTCGGCGCAGGTCCTATCGGTATGTTTGCGATGCTCAGCGCCAAGGCCATCGGCGCCGAGGTCTACATGACCGACCTGCTGGACGGCCGCCTGGAAAAAGCGACCCAGATGGGCGCGGACGGCGTGGCCAACGGCAAGGACCCCGAGGCATTGAAGGACCTGAACCAGAAGGTCACGAACGGTGACGGTTTCGACGTCTGCGTGGAGTGCTGCGGCGCACCCGAAACCTTCCTGACCTGCATCGACCAGGCCGCCTTCGCCGGCAAGATCATCCTGATCGGCAACGGCAAGCGCGAGACGACCTTTGTGCATTCTATCTTATTGAAAAAGGAACTGAACGTTTTCGGCAGCCGCAACGCTTACAACTCTGACTTTGAGCAGGTCATTGACATCCTGGCAAGCGGCAAGGTCGATGTGGAGGCACTGGTCAGCGCCGAATACCCGCTGGACCAGGCGGGCGAGGCCTTTGAGGCCCTGCGCCACAACAGCGGCAACCTGATGAAGGTTGTGCTGAAAGCGGCTGAATAACACTAAGGAGAAAGCCATGAGCAAAAACAACGGAGCAGAATTGCAGTTGAGCAAAAAAGGTTCAATGATGCACTATCGGCGCTTGGCAACACCGTACCTGCTGTTGGCACCCATGCTGGCGTTTGTAATGTGCTTTATGATCTGGCCCATCATCAACGTGTTTATGATGAGTACAGAGTCCTACAAGGTCACGAAACCCAACGACCGCCACTTTATCGGCCTGGAAAACTTTGTGACCATCTTCACCAAAGACCAGATCTTCTTAAAAACGCTGGGCAACACCGCCGTCTACGTGATTCTGAGCGTCGTGTTCCAGACCGTGCTGGGTTTCTGGCTGGCATGGCTGCTGACCCGCAAGTTCAAGGGCCGCGGCGTTATCCGTGCACTGGCTCTGGTGCCCTGGGCCGTTGCCGGTTTGATGGTCGGTATCATCTGGAACCTGATGCTGGGCCAGACCTACGGCGTCATCAATGACTTGCTGCGCCGCGCGGGCATCATTGAAATGAACATTTCCTGGTTCTCCAACGGCAGCAGCGCCATGTTCGCGGCCGTCATTGCCAACATCTGGCGCGGCATCCCCTTCTTCACCATCAGCTATATGTCGGCGCTGTCCGGTATCTCCGATGATCTGTACGAGTCCGCCAAGATCGACGGTGCCAACTCGGCGGTCACGTTGTTCCGCATTACGCTGCCGATGATTAAAGACACCATCATCTTTACCACGCTGCTGCGTGCGATTTGGACCTTCAACGCTGTTGACCTGATCGTTTCCCTGACGGACGGCGGCCCGAACCGCGGCACCACCACGCTGGCGCTGTACATTATGAATACCTTCACCGGCAGCTATGATTACGGCTACGCCTCGGCGCTGGCAGTTATCTCCACGCTGATCATGATGGTCGTTGCGTTCGTCTACATCCGATTTGGCAAAATGGGCCAGACTGACAACTAAGGAGGCAAACCCATGACAAAACGTGAAGCAAAAGATCTGGGGTGGCGCTGCCTGACTTTGTATCTGCCGCTGATCCTCTTCCTGATCGGGACGCTGTTCCCCTTCTACTGGATCGTCAACACCTCTCTGAAAGACAGCGTTGAGGTTTTGAGCCTGCCCATCAAATACTGGCCCGACAATCCCACGCTGAGCAACTACTCCTACCTGTTTGAGAAGATGGGCTTTGGTAACAACGTTGCCAACACCGCTTTCGTCGCCGCACTGACCACGATTCTGGTCACGCTGCTGAGCCTGCTCTCCGGTTACGCGATGAGCCGCTACCGCTTCTACGGCAAAACCTTCATCTACGTGCTGATGCTGGCGACCCAAATGCTGCCCGCCGTCGTCCTGATGATCCCCCTGTTCCAGACGATGGTCAAGCTGCACCTCATCAACAGCCTGTGGAGCCTGGTGCTGATCTGCACCTGCACGAACCTTCCCTTCTGTATGTTCATGATGATGGGTTATTACAGTTCAGTCCCGCGTGAATTGGAAGAGGCCGCCCAAGTGGACGGCTGCACCCTGCTGGGGGCGGTGTTCCGCGTCCTGATCCCGGTCATGCTGCCCAGCATCGTTGCCACCGGTGCATACGCATTCATCAATGCGTGGAACGTTTACGTCTACGCCACCGCGTTCATCACCGATAAAGCCAAGTACACCCTGCCCCTGGCGCTGAACGTATTCCAGGGCGAATACGGCACCGACTACGGCAAGCTCGCCGCCGGATGCGTCATCGCACTGATCCCCGTTGTTGTAATTTTTGCCTTCATCCAGAAGCACCTCTCCGGCGGCGCGACCTCCGGTGCGGTCAAGGGATAAGGCGTAGAATTAGATTTCATTTATAGGAGGAAAACACAAATGAAAGCAACCCGTACCACCGCTGCGGTCCTGAGCGCTGCCATGGCCGCTACCCTGCTGGCCGGCTGCGGCGGAAGCTCCGCCACCAGCACCGCCGCCTCGACCTCGACCGAGAGCACTGCCGAAAGCACCTCTACCGCTGCGGCTGCCCCCACCGGCGAGAAACAGACCCTGGAGTATTGGTATCACTCCGCTGACCCTGTGACCGACGCTTATTTTGAGGATTATTTCGACAAAATCAACGCCGAGCAGGACCAGTACGAGATTAAGTACACCAGCTTCTCCTTCGCCGACTTCCAGGAGAAGTTCCAGATGGCTGTCTCCACCGATACGATGCCCGACATCGTCAGCCTGGGCTTCTCCAACGTGGCGACCTTCACCGCACAGGATTCCCTGCTGCCGCTGGATGATTACCTCGACCAGATCGAGACCCTCGACAAAATCGACAGCAGCATGGTAGACAGTATGCGCACCCTCGGCGGCGGCACGCTGTACGGCATCCCCTATGCATACAACCAGGAGGTTGCCTGGTACAATACCGCCAAGTTCAAGGAGAAGGGCATCGATGCTCCGCCCGCTACCCAGAAGGAGTTCCTGGAGGACTGCGAGAAGTATGCTGACCCCGCAAACTCCTCTTACTTCTACTCTCTGCGCGGCGTGCGCCCTTACGACAGCCTGGTTGCCTGGCTGTGGACCTACACCGACGGCCTGGGCTATGACGGCTCCTGGTTCGACGAGAACGGCAAGTGCATCCTGGGCGACGCCAAGTTCGCCGAAGCCCTGGACACCTACGCCAACCTCTACAAGAACAACGAAGTCTCCGGCGACTCCATCAACAACAACTTCTCCCAGATCGTTGCAGAGTTCGGTTCCGGCGTCTCCATGTACATCATCCACAACTCTTCTTCCGAGTCTACCCACCTGACCAACTTGGGTGAGGGCAACTTCGCAGCCGCCCGCGTGCTGGCCAACGATGAGGGCCACTACTTCGCTTCCGGTCTGCAGCCCAACGTCTATTGCATCACCAACCAGGGCGACGACCACGACTACTCCGGTGCTGTTTGGCTGATGAACGTGCTGCTGGACGCCGAGTGCGAGGGCGGCATGTGCCAGGCTATCGGTCGTGTGCCCTGCAACAAGGACGTTGAAGAGCAGGATTGGTACAAGAATGACCCCGAGATGACACTGTACGCCAGCTACCTGGAGGACGAAAACTACAAGCAGATCCAGAACCCGTACTGGCTGACTGAGTTCTCCACCTTCATCTCCGACGATATGACCGCTGACTTCCAGGCCGTTCTGATGGGCAACATGACCGCTCAGGATTGCGTCTCCGGTTGGGCTGCCAAGATCGACGAGTATCAGGCTGCCTACGAAGCACAGGCATAATTGAACATCAGCCGCAAGTAAAGGAGCATGAAAAAGCCTTTATTTGCGGCTTTTTTAGAGAAAATCAATAGGGAGGTTGCCATGGCAGATACAGTTATTTTATTCCAGGATGATTTCCAGTCTTTCCCAATCGGTCCGCTGCCCTTTGACCGCGAACATTCCGCAATGGGTGAGTATCATTACAGCCCGCTGCCAGGTTACAGAGGGCAGTGGTATGACCCCATCGCAAACTGCAACTATCGCGGCCCCAGCTGGCTCGTCACCGCCACCGACGGCGTACACTACATGGAGCAGACCCGCGTGCGCAATCCGCTGACCCACGGCGTCTGCCCGGTGCTGGCTACCGGCGAGGAGCGCTGGCAGGACTACACCTTCACTGTCACACTGCGCACCCTTTGCAGCAACGAGGAAGCCGGTGTGCTGTTCCGCTACCAGACGTCGCTGATGCACTACGCCTTCTTTATGAATGACAACAAGGTGCAGTTCTGGCGCATCGAGAAAAAAGAGCGCACGATGCTGGCCGAGGCCCCCTACGAGTACAACTGCGACCAGTACTACACGATGCGCGTGACCTGTAAGGGCAATACCTTCACCGGATCCATCAACGGCGAAAAGCTGCTGACTGTGCAGGACGACCGCTACACCTACGGCAAGGTGGCGCTGGCGGCCTTTATGCCCACCCAGTACACGAACGTGCTCATCACCACCACGCCGGAGGAGGCCGCCCGCATCGTCGAGTGCGAGGATGCCGAGCAGGCCCGCCTGGCCGAAAAGCGCAGCCACTACCCCCGCCCCAAGCTGCACAAGGTCATCGACCTCAAGGACTTCGGAGCGTCGCGGCAGATTCGCTTCGGCCATCTGATGGGCGGCGACGACTGGTACTTCGTCATGGCACAGCACCAGAAGCGCGTGTTCAAGGAGCGCTACTGCAACATCAGCTGCCTGACAGCCGTCAATGTCGAGACCGGCGAGGTGCTGTGGCAGGTGGGTGAGCCTTCGACCCTGGCGGTGAACCAGGACACGACCTGCGACCTGCCGTTCCAAATCTACGATATCAACAACGATGGTTACGACGAGGTCATTTTTGCCCGAGATTTCAAGGTCATGATCCTGGACGGCCGCACCGGTAAGCTGCTGCGCAGCATGGATACGCCCTACAACGACGACCCGGCGGATGAGATTCTGGGCATCGAGTTCCAGAAGCACGCATTTGACCGGCTGAACGTTGATGCTATCCGCATTGTGAACGTCTCCGGCAAGGAGCATGCCAGCGATATCCTCATCAAGGACCGTTACGCCCGCCTGTGGGTGTACGACGAGAACTTCAACCTGCTGTGGAAGTTCACCCACAACAACACCGGCCACTTCCCCTATGCCTACGACTTCAACGGCGACGGCAAGGATGAAATTTTCAGCTGCTACAACATGATCAGCAGCGACGGCAAATTGCAGTGGGAGCTGCCCATCGACACCGATCACACGGATGAAATCGTCATTGGCAAGTTTGACCCTGATATCGATGAGGAGCTGCTGGCTATTGTCTCCGGCTGGGAGGGTTTCATGATCGTGGACAAGCACGGTCACATCCTGGCCCGGGATATCAACGGCCACGGCCAGCGCATCAGCGTAGCCAACTACTGCCAGAATATGCGCGGTCTGCAGATTGCCACCACCACCTACTGGGAGAACCAGGGCATCATCTACCTGTACGACTGCAAGGGCCATGAGATTTGGCACATGGAGCCTTCCTCCAACGGTAATGTTGTGGCGCCTGTCAACTGGAAGGGCGACGGTACCGAGCTGATTTTGCTCAACGGCAACGTCAAGTACGGCGGTATGCTGGACGGTGACGGCGACCGGGTCGTGCTCTTCCCCGACGACGGCCACCCCGACCAGTGCGCCGAGGTGCTGAACCTGACCGGCGACCCGCGGGATGAAATCATCCTGTGGGATGCCCACAAGATGTACATTTATACCCAGGACCGCCCCGCACCCGATGGGCCGGTCTATCACCCGGAAAAATACCCCGAGTACAGTGCCTCCAACTACCGGGGCGAGTTCTCCTTTGCGCACTGGGACAAGGCCGGGGATTGATATTACTTCTACTTAGGAGCCTACTATGTTATACGAACGATACCTGCGGGCCTACGCAGAGCAATTCCGCAAGACAGACCGGAATATGTGGAACTACGAGGATGGCTGCGTGCTGATCGGCCTGCGTGCGCTGTACCAGGCGACCGGTGATGCGTTTTACTTTGATGTGCTGAACAGCTTTATGGAGCGATACATCGAGCCGGACGGTACCATTCGCCGCTATGTGGCCGAGGAATACAACCTGGACTACATCCCGGCGGGCTGCGCGCTGTATACCCTGTATGACGAGACCGGCGAGTCGCGCTACCGCAAGGCCATTGAAACGCTGGAAGAACAGCTGCGCCACCAGCCGCGCACCCCCTGCGGCAGTTTCTGGCACAAGGGCATCTACCCCAACCAGGTCTGGCTCGATGGTCTGTACATGGGTCTGCCGTTCCATGCGGCTTACGCCCTGCGGTTTGGCGATGCGGCCACGCTGGATGACATCATGCTGCAATTCCGCAACGCACGCAAGTATCTCTACAACGAAAAGACGGGCCTATACTACCACGCCTGGAACGAGACAAAGGACGTGTTCTGGGCTGACCCCAAGACCGGCCTGTCCCAAAATTTCTGGACGCGGGCCATCGGCTGGTATTTGATGGCGATGGCGGATATCTACGCCATGCTGCCCGACAGCCGCGCCGACCTGCAAAAGGAGCTGGCCGCCCTCTGGAAAGAGGCCATCGACGGCATGTTGCGCTGGCAGGAGCCGGACAGCGGCCTGTTCTACCAGCTGCCTGCCCTGCCCGATGTGAAGGGAAACTACCTGGAGACCAGCGGCTCCCTGATGGTGGCGTACAGCCTGCTGAAGGGCGCGCGCCTAGGCGTGCTGGCCGAGCCGAAATACCGTACGGCGGGGGAGAAGATTTTGGTCGGCATCGAGCTGCGGCAGTTCACCGTCCACGACGGTAAGGTCGAGCTGCACGGCATCTGCAAGGGTGCGGGCTTGGGCCCGGCGGGCAACCTGCGCCGAAACGGCACCGTGGAATACTACCTGTCCGAGGATGTGGTCCACGACGAGCAGAAGGGCGTCGGCGTCTGCATGATGGCCTACGCCGAGTATCTGCAGGCCAAACAGGCCGGTGCGCTGACCGACGACTTCCCCAAAGTGGAGATTTTCAACAAGGGGTACGACCCCATCATGCCCGGCGACCCGGCGTTTATCGCCTTTGAGAAGAACCGTGTGGGCAAAACAGGGTGAGCTGTATGCAGTTTTCCATAGCAAAGCCGGAGGAAGTTGGCGTGTCCAGTGCGGCCCTCAGCCAAACGCTTGATTATCTGGCTCAGCGTCGGGTGGCGCTGCACAGCCTGCTGGTCATGCGGCATGACGCGCTGATCTGCGAAGGGTACGCGGCACCATTCACAAAAGATACGCTGCATCGTATGTACAGCGAGACGAAAAGCCTTGTGTCGCTGGCTGTCGGCGTTATGTGCGCCAAAGGGTATCTCGATTTGGACGACCATATCGTGGATCACTTTGCCGAAAAGCTCCCCCTGGGCGGCCCTAGCCCCGAGCTGGCACGGCTGACCATCCGGGATATGCTGCGCATGGCAACGCCGTACAACGGCACGACCTACAAACGGCGGCCAACTCAGGATTGGGTGGGGTCGTTCTTCACCGCGCGGACCGACCACGAGCCGGGCAGTTTCTTCTGCTATGATACCAGCAGCAGCCATACGTTGTGCGCCCTGGTGGAAAAGCGGATGGGCCGCCCCCTACTGGATGTGCTGCGCCGTGAGGCACTGGATGCCATCGGATTTTCAGAGCAAAGCTATTGCATCCGGGATCCCATGGGCATAAGCCAGGGCGGGTCCGGCCTGATGGCTACACCCCGGGATATGCTGGCGCTGCTCCGCCTTGTTGCGCAGGGGGGGCAGTGGGATGGCCAACAGCTTTTACCCCAAGACTATTTGCAGGCTGCCACGGCCTGGCAAATCGACAATGCCGAGAACGGCGGCAGCGGCGGCTGGGATTTTGCCCAAGGCTACGGCTACCAGTTCTGGCGGCTGACCCATAACGCATGGTCTATGTATGGTATGGGCGGCCAGCTGGCCATCTGCCTGCCGGATCAGGATATGCTCCTTGTGACGACGGCCGATACCCAGCCCCTGGCGGGCGGTGTGCAGACGATTCTGGATGCCTTCTGGAACTGCCTGCTGCCCGGCGTGGCCGATGCTGCGCTGCCCGCAAACCCTGCGGCTTATGCCGAACTGACGAAAAAGTTATCCACCATGCAGCTGCCGATTGTGGAAAACCTGGCGGCCCCCGACACCGAGCTTTGCTGTGCGACGGTGCAGATGGGCCTCAACGCTCCCGGCCTGACGGCCCTGCAGCTGCAAGAAAACGCACTGGTGCTGCACTACGGCGGCAAGACCTGCACGCTGCCTTTCCGGACGGGGGCATTGGTGCAAAGCCATCTGTGGGACGACCCCGCGCTGCCCTGTGTTATCGCCGCTGGCTGGCGTGCTCCGGACTCCCTCCTTGTCCGGGTGCATCTGCTGGGCGAGCGACTGGGCAGCCTGAGTTTGCAGCTAAAGCTGCGCCCCGGCGGTGCGACCCTGGCTCTGTGCAGCCATGAGGAACACCCCGACCCCGATTTCAGCGGCACTGCGGAAGGTGTAACCGCAGTGTGAACCCAAGCGGGCCGCCTGCTGCCATGCGCAGCGGGCGGCTCGCGTTATTTTTACAGGCACGGCCCTTGCAAAGTGCGGCGGAATGTGCTATGCTATTTTTGTACAAAAGGGGAGCTTGCGTCAAGCAGGCTGAGAGTGGGCTGTATCGCCCTGACCCGTAACCTGATTTGGATAATGCCAACGTAGGGAGATACGCGCACGACCACTCTTTGTGAGTTTTTATGCGGATATGTCTTTGCAGGCGTATCCGCATTTTACTTGCAAGGAGTGTTTTTTGTATGCTGGGTACCTGTATTGAAAATGTACGGAAGAACGTGCCATTGGTGCATAACATCACGAATTATGTCACCGTCAATGATGTGGCGAACATCCTGCTGGCCTGCGGCGGCAGCCCCATCATGTCCGACGAGCCGGAGGATGTCGAGGATATCACCACCATCTGCGGCGGGCTGAACATCAACATCGGCACGCTGAACCAGCGCAGCATCGCGGGAATGTTCCGCGCCGGGGCCAAGGCCAACGCCCTGGGCCATGTCGTGCTGCTGGATCCCGTCGGCGCGGGCGCGTCGGCTCTGCGCACCAACACGGCCGTGGAACTGATGGAAAAGGTCAAGTTCACCGTTATCCGCGGGAATATCTCTGAAATCAAGACGCTGGCGCTGGGCAGCGGCACGACCAAGGGCGTGGACGCCGACGTGGCCGACGCTGTGACCGATGCAAACCTGGACAATGCCGTTGCATTTGTCAAGGATTTCGCCGCCAAGAGCGGGGCCATCGTTGCTGTGACCGGGGCAATCGACCTGGTCAGCGACGGCAAGACCTGCTATGTCATCCGCAATGGCCGCCCCGAGATGGGCAAGATCACCGGCACGGGCTGCCAGCTCTCCGGCATGATGACGGCTTTCGTCGTCGCCAACCCCGACAACCGGCTTGAGGCCGCTGCCGCTGCCGTCTGCGCCATGGGCCTGGCGGGCGAGATCGGCTGGAGCCGTATGCAGGACGGCGACGGCAACTCCACCTACCGCAACCGCATTATCGACGCCATCTACAATATGGACGGCGCAACGCTGGACGGGGGCGCAAAGTATGAACTGCGATAAAAAGGACCTGCTGCTCTACGCCGTCACCGACCGCCATTGGCTGGACGGCCGCAGGCTCATCGACGTTGTGCGCGAGAGCCTGGACGGCGGCGTGACGATGGTGCAGCTGCGGGAAAAAACGCTGGAAGAGGGAAAATTCCTTGAAGAAGCGAAGGAATTGCAGGCGCTTTGCCGCGAACGCGGCGTGCCGTTCCTTGTGAATGACAACGTGGAAATTGCCCGCGAGATGAACGCCGACGGCGTCCACGTTGGCCAGAGCGATATGGAGGCACTGGACGTCCGCGCCATTCTCGGCCCCGACAAGATCCTCGGCGTGTCGGCGCAGACTGTTGAACAGGCCGTCCTGGCCGAAAAGCACGGCGCGGACTACCTTGGCGTCGGCGCGGTGTTCCCGACCGGCTCCAAGGACGATGCCGACGACGTGAGCTACGACACGCTGAAGGCCATCTGCCAAGCTGTCTCCATCCCAGTCGTTGCCATCGGCGGTATTACACAGCAGAACGTTGAAAAGCTGGCGGGCAGCGGCATCTGCGGCGTGGCGGTCATCAGCGCCATCTACGCGGCCAAAAACATCGGGCAGGCATCGAAGGATCTGAAAGCTGCCACGGAGAAAATGCTGCATGACTAAGGGCGCAATTTTTGATTTGGACGGCGTGCTGCTCGACTCCATGGGCATCTGGAACGACCTGGGTGCGCGGTATCTGCGCAGCCGGGGCCTGATGCCCGAGCCGGGCCTCAACGAGATTTTGTTCTCGATGAGCATGGAGCAGGGCGCGGAATACCTGCACACCCACTACCCGCTGGCCCAGTCCGCCGCCGAAATTGAAGCGGGCATTGAGACGATGCTGCGCGATTTTTACTACAACGAGGTCCCCGCCAAACCCGGCGCGGCGGCGCTGCTGGCCGCGCTGGCGGCAAAGGACATCCCGATGGCGGCGGCGACCTCCAGCCCGCGCGGGCATGTGACCCACGCTTTGCAGCGGCTGGGGCTGCTCGGCTATTTTGCGCAGATCTTCACCACCGGTGAGATCGGCGTCAGCAAGCACGAACCGACGATTTACCTGCTGGCCGCGCAGGCTCTGGGCAGCGCACCGGGGGAGACGATCGTGTTTGAGGACAGCCTCTACGCGCTGAAAACCGCCAAAGCCGCAGGGTTTTACACGGTCGGTGTCTATGACGCCGACGGCGAAAGCGACCAGGCCGGGCTGAAAGCTGCGGCAGATTTGTATGTGAAGGAGCTGGGGGAGGCTGCCGGGAGGTGGTAAAACACCTCGGCCTCGTAAACTCGCCCTGCCACCTAACAAAAACGCGGTACACCGGGGGCACCACCTTGTATCGCGCAATAAAACATTGCTGTATATATAGGAAGGAAGTATCATTATGAAAACAGCATTGACCATTGCAGGCAGTGATTCCTGCGGAGGCGCCGGTATCCAGGCAGACATAAAGACCATGACCGCCAACGGCGTTTACGCCATGAGTGCGATCACGGCCCTGACCGCCCAGAACACTACCGGCGTGACGGACATCCTTGAATCGACCCCGCATTTTCTGGCGGAACAGCTCGACGCGGTGTTTACCGATATCACCCCCGACGCCGTCAAGATCGGGATGGTCTCCTCGGCGGAGCTCATCGAGACGATCGCCGCCAAGCTGAAACAGTACGGCGCAAAGCATATCGTCGTGGACCCCGTCATGGTCGCAACGTCTGGTTCCAAACTCCTGCGGGACGACGCCGTCAGCGCCCTGTGCGCAAACCTGCTGCCGATGGCTGAGGTCCTGACGCCCAACATCCCCGAAGCCGAGATCCTGGCCGATATGCCGATCAAAAACGCCGCCGATATGGAAAAGGCCGCGCAGACCATCAGCGAAAAATACGGCTGTGCGGTGCTCTGCAAGGGCGGCCACCAGATCAACGACGCCGACGACCTGCTTTGGCGCGGCGGCGCGGGCAAATGGTTCCGCGGCAAGCGCATCGATAACCCCAACACCCACGGCACCGGCTGCACGTTGTCCAGCGCCATTGCGTCCAACCTGGCAAAAGGCTATGACCTCGACGCTTCGGTCGAGCGCGCAAAGGCCTATATCTCCGGCGCACTGGCCGCCATGCTGGACCTGGGCCGCGGCTCCGGCCCGATGGACCATATGTTTGCGCTGAAAGGAGAGTTCACCGAATGAAAAAGACTTCTACTTTCCAAAACGGCCTGATTTGGTTCGGCGCGGGCGTCTCGCTGGCAGAAATCCTCACAGGTACGTCCTTTGCACCGCTGGGCATGGCAAAGGGCTTTGCGGCTATCCTCATCGGCCACATCATCGGCTGTGCCATGATGCTGCTGGCGGGCCTCATCGGCGGCCGCACCGGCCGCAGCGCCATGGAGACCGTCAAGATGAGCTTCGGCCAGAAGGGCGGCCTGCTGTTCGCGTTCCTGAACGTCCTGCAGCTCGTCGGCTGGACGGCCATCATGATTTACGACGGCGCACTGGCGGTCGGCGGCATTTTTGCGATCGGCCGCTGGGTGTGGTGCCTGGTCATCGGGGCGCTGATCGTGCTGTGGATCGCTGTGGGCATCACTGATTTGGGCTGGATCAACAAAATTACGATGGCCGCTTTGTTTATTTTGACGTTGGTTTTGTGCAAGGTCATCTTCTTCTCCGGCAACGCCATGGTCGGTGTCGGCGGCGAGAGCCTGACCTTTGGCGCGGCGGTGGAGCTGGCCGTGGCGATGCCGCTGTCCTGGCTGCCGCTTATCAGCGACTACACCCGCGACGCCGAAAAGCCCACCCAGGCCACCTGGGTCAGCGTGCTGGTCTACGGCGCGGTGTCCTGCTGGATGTACGTCATCGGCATGGGTGCGGCGATTTTCACCGGCGAGTATGACATTGCCGTCATCATGGTCAAGGCGGGGCTGGGCATTGCCGCGCTGGTCATTCTGGTGTTTTCCACCGTTACCACGACATTTTTGGATGCGTGGAGCGCGGGCATTTCCGCCGAGAGCCTGTCCGCCAAACTGGACGGCAAAAAAACGGCCATCGTCGTGACGGTCATCGGCACGCTGGGGGCCATTCTGTTCCCGATGGACGATATCACGGGCTTTTTGTACCTGATCGGCTCGGTCTTTGCGCCGATGATCGCGGTGCAGATCGCCGACCACTTTATCTTAAAGCGCGACCGCTTTGCCGTGGCCGCCGACGCGCGCAATCTGGTCATCTGGTTGGTGGGCTTCATCGCCTACCGCCTGCTGATGGGTGTTGACACCCCGGTAGGCTACACCCTGCCCGATATGCTGCTGACCGTGGCAATTTGTGTTATTGCCGAGAAGGTCAAGCCGACGAAGGCGTAAATCCATAGTTTATAGTGCGTGGGGGTTCTGTCCATCAGAACGCCCACGCTTTTTTGCGTATCCCAGGCAAAGCGAGGGCCGGAGGGGGCTTTGCCGCCGTGCCTGACTTGCCCGCTTTCCCCGCCGATAGCCGCCACGAAACAAATTCTTGCGCAATATCCGCGCAACAAGCGCGCAATAAATCTGACAAAACCTGCCAAGTTTGCCTAACTGCGCAACTGATTCGACACGAGTTGTACAAGACCAACTGACGAAGTGTACAAAAATATGACTGACTCTTTTTGCAAAACGCCGAAAATGAGCAAATCAAGCTGGATATATTGCGGTTTCGCAACAAGAGTGCTATATTTCTATATAAGAAATGTAAAAACCAGATAGGCAGCGGCAAAAAAGGCTGCTGCGTATTTTTAACGAGGTTGCGCACCAGCGGTTGCGCAACGGGAAAGGGGCCGGCCCCTTTCCTATTCCACAGCGGGCTGTGGAATAATAAGCTCTGTCAGGTAAGGGAGGGCAGGCTGATGACAAAGAAATTTTCTGTACTGCAGCGCGCAGCGGCATTGCTGGCCGCTCTGTGCCTGCTGGCGGGTTTGGCTCTGCCCGTCTGCGCGGAGGGCACCGACGACGCCCTTTCTGCGCAGAATGTGGAAACGATACAGCAAGGGAACGACCCCACCGTCGAAACCCTGCCGGGTGAGCAGACCGACGAGGACAAGACCGCCCCGGACGGCGCGGCTGCCACGACCCCGACCCCTACGCCGACGGCGACGCCCGCCGCGACCACGACCCCCACGCCGACGGCAACGCCCGCCGCGACCCCGACCCCCGCGCCGACGGCAACGCTCACCGCGACCCCGACCCCCACGCCGACGGCGGCGCCTACCGCGACCCCGACGGCGACACCCACCGCGAAACCGACGCCCACCGTGACGCCGATACCGGATGACGAGGAGAACGGCGAAAGCGAAGAAAAATTTGTAACCTTCGCGGCAGTCAATGCAGTTGCGGAGAGCGACAAACCGGTAGACGGCACGACGTACACCTTCTACTTTGCCCCGCCTACCGACAGCTGGGTCGAAAACGATAAGGTTATGTTCATAGGCAAGCGCGGCACGAATGAGAGTCAAGCAAAGGATGGCGAGATATCCTGCACAATGAACCGAGTCCCAGGCTATGAGACCAAGGATAACCGCCCAATTTATTTCGTGCGTCTGCGATACCAAAATGGCAGTGAAACGGCAGAATGTCCATGGGGCGGTTATGTATATATAAAGTTTACATCAGGTAGTCATAGCATTAAAATGGATGGGCCGTTAGGCAATGACAATAAACCATGGCTGTTTGTTAATGCCATGGGGGACCATATCTTTGACGCGGTCAACCTAAGTGACACCACAGACACCACAGACACCAAATGGGACGGAGCTCGCCTGAAACTCTACGCCGATGTCGCCCAGCAGATTCCCTACACCGGCCAGAAAATCTCGTTTCAAAACAAAACGGCGAACACTCTCACCGGTATCAAAGTGACGTTCTACGAAGAAGTCGATGGTAAATACACGCCAGTCGGCGAGACAAAGAACATTGAATCGCTTGCCGCAGGCGGCGTCTCTGAGGGAATCGAGATTCCGGATGGTCCTTGCCGCTATGTCGGCTTCACCGATGCAAGCGGCAAACCCATCGGCAAAACGTACTATAACTTCTACAATGATAACGTTGCTTCGGAAGAGGTAGGTACATTCCAGTATAACGCCGAAACGAATTACTGCTTTATCTACAAAGGGCCGGCTGACGTCCAGTGGGGCGCGCCCAACGCAACACGCATTTACTTTGACGCGACGTTCTCGGATATGTCGTATAGTGGAGATTCCGAAAGCAAAACGGCAGACGGAATGCCGGGAAACGACGGAAAGCTTTACTATATCCTGACCGGGGAGGGCAAAACGAAGCAGACAGGTGAGATGACCCGGCTGGAGGATCGTTCCGAGTCAAGACACCTTTGGTATGTAAATGCCCCGGACGGCTACACGAGCGTACAGTTCTCCAATACAGCAACCCCGCCGACGAACAATATCAATGGCATCAATGGCCGTGCAACGGACACGCTGACATGGGATAGCAACCTGACAGAGCCGTGCTTCTATGCGGACACCGGCGATGACATTAACTACGTCGGCAGTTATCGTGGAGGCTATTGGGATGAAAAATCTGCAATCCGCGATGCGGAAGCGGGCAAGAAGAAGGTCGACCAGAACAGGGAACCGGTCGTTAATCTTGAAAAGAAGGAATTTACCCAGCAAGCTAACACAAAGTATATCAGTACAACGCTGTATGACTACTACACGGATTACGAGCTGAACGGCAATAACCGAGCAAAAAATAACTGCACAGAATATAGCAACCAGCGCAGTTATGTCACGTTTGAACAGTTTGACCGTGCCCTAAGTGATTATTACAGCGAGTATGCCACTGAAAAGAATACGCCAATCCAGTACCCGCTTTATACCGGTCATTTCCAGCCAAGCAATCTGGGTGATAATAATAGGTTTGCAAACATTGCAAATAACCTGGGACTGTACGGCTGGGGTTTGTATGACAGTTGGGCGACCGAAGAATCACAGAAAAGCTATTGGCGCTTTATAGCAGCAAATAACTCAAATTACAATGCGGCTTACGATGCGAACAAGGGGAACGATTATTCAACGCACGGTAATAGCGCCTTCCAAGGTCTGGTCAGTACCGAGTTGACTGCTGACGGAAGCCCAACTATAGCAGGAACAACGCTTATAGAACCGCATTTTAATGAGGCATTCTTGACAGGCAAAAACAAAGCAAAAGCGGTTCTGGGCAAGGTCTACAAAGATGTTGCGTTCCCCTTTAAGCAAGCAGCGGTCTTTGCAGATCCAAGCAAGAATGATGACCCGGAAAAGGAAGCGCAGTACTGGTACTTCGATAGTAATAAAACATCACTCTATCTAAAACAGGATGGAGAGGATTATTACTTAGAGGGCGACGGCACGGATAAAAACTCTTTGAACCGAAATGCGTCAAACGGGACGAATAGTGGTTTCGGGTTCTTCCCCTTCAACCAGAACATAACACAGTACACACAAAACGTAGGTGCCAACCAGTATAACTACGGCTTTGGTGCTAAGCTGCAATTTGACTTTACGTTGACAGATGACGGCAATGTCGTAGTAGGAAAAGATGAGAAAGTCCCCATCAAGTTCTTCTTCTCCGGCGATGATGATGTTTGGGTGTTTATCGACAACAAGCTGGTTTTGGATGTCGGTGGTGCGCATGGTAGGGTTGACGGTCTGCTGGAATTTAGCGCAGCAGGCGACAAAAATACAGTAACAGCGTATGTCAGTGACGCGAAAGCGGGCCAAACAGATGGCTTTGGTATTACCTATGACAAGATGGCGCAGCCAAAGACTGTAACCTTTAACAAGGATAAGAATAACCCTAACGATAGCGCCGCAACCAGGACGTTCCGCTATCAGAGCAACGAAAACAACCAGATGACGCTCACCAAGAACACCAAGCACACCCTTACCATGTACTACATGGAGCGCGGTATGTGGGAGTCCAACATGGCGGTGGCGTTCAACTTCCCGGACCATAACGAGCTGCAGGTGGAAAAACAGGTCGATACGACCGATGTTCGCGGCTTGCTGAAAACCTACTTCACGAAGTCCACCCGCCAGTTCAAGGTCGGCATCAAAAACTGGGCGACCCATTATGCCGCACTGGACTCGACGGCAACAACGGATGCAGGCGGTGGCTCCGGCATCGGCTTTACGACCAAGCAGTATACCATCAAGGACTACGGCTCGGTAAATGCGGGCAAACTGATGGACGCGGCCGGTGCACAGTATACCACCAGCAAGGGCGAAGAGATCTGCGAGGTGGGAGACAACGGCACGTTTGACCTGCAAAACGGCGAAACCGTCACCTTTGCGGATCAGTTCCGGCGCGGCAGTTATATCTCGCTGCAAGAAGAAGCCAACCAGAACGACCAGAAACTGTATGCCCCCACCTGGGAAATCCACGAGAACGGCAAGCTCGTCATGAAAAGCGTGGACGATGGTGCAGTTGACCTTGTACAGGATGCCCCGCAGAAAATGCAGGGCGATGGCACAACCCCGGATGATGGCCGTATGGAAAAGTACCAAACGGGCCCCGGCGAAGACGGAAAGCGAATCGATAACGCCGGCTACACAGCAGAAACCCAAAAGCCGGAAAACTCCATCGTGTTCCGCTCGTACAGGGACCCGGATGGTACAAACCAGTTCACCAAGCTGAAGGTGAAATTCATCAACAAAGTCAAAACCGGCTCGCTGAGCATCACCAAACTGGTGCCGGAGGACGAGCAAACGACTTTGGGGGGTGAAACGTACACCTTTACCGTGCAGTACTCGAACATCGGCGGTATGCAGCTGGAAGGCGAAGAGGTAGTAACCGAAACAGTTAAAGTTCCAGCCGGCCAAACCGTTCCGCTGGACGGGATACCGATTGGCACGAAGGTTACAATCACAGAAGAGACCCCGGAGAATCAGTATATCAAGAGCATCACCGTGGACGGAAAGTTAGTAGACGGCAACGAAGCCAGCGGCACTATTGTTGCAGACACGACGGACGCGAACGACAGCAGCAAAACGGTACCCGGCGTTCAGGTGGTGTTCACCAACACGGCACACAAGCCGATCACGATTGATGTAGAAAAGACATGGAAGAATGCCAAAGGTGACCTGCCGACATCGATTTGGATCAAATTGCAGCGCCGCCATGCGGGCAGTACGGATGACTGGGAAGATGTGCAGGGCACGAAAGTTGAACTGACGAAGGACGACGACACTGGAAAGTGGACACACACGTTCACCGGCATGGATGCCTATGACATCAGCGGTCCTACCTATTATGCGTACCGCGTGGTGGAATCGGATGCGGAAGATGGCAAGTACACCGCCGACGGCACGCTGAAACTGGGTGACTATAATTACCAAGTTTACAGCGAACCGAAAACCATAACGGAAAATGTTGATTCGGCATCGCTTATCCTGACCAACACGCAGGTGCCGCCGGTGTATGAGCTGGCTATCACCAAGCAGGGCCTTGACGAGAACGGCAAAAAAACCGGGCCGCTGAACGGCGTGGAGTTCAAGCTGGAAAAGCTGAAGGGCAACGACGTTGATACGACGTTTAACAACAGCACAGGTTTCATGCACGGGACGACCGATGGTGTCGGCGACAACGCGGGCAAGTGCAGCTTTAAAGACCTGTCTGAGGGCAGCTACCGCTTGACGGAGCTGAAAACCGTGGACGGCTACAACCTGCTGGCCGCACCGATCGAGTTTACCCTGCAAGACGGCAAATGCCAGATAAACGGCATGGATCAAGACATTGTGAATGGCGACGCCGCAAGCGGCTACACGGTGAGTTTGACCATCAACAACCGCAAGGGCTTTACGCTGCCGCACACCGGCGCGGACGCCCCCAGCCTGTGGCTGCTGATCGGCCTGCCGCTGCTGGTGGCCGGGCTGCTGGTGCTGGTATTCCGCTACAATCGGAAAGGGGGCAAGCGTTCCTGATATGGCCCCCGATTTCCCCGCTACGATAATCTTAAAAAGAAAGAGGTTATGACAGATGAAACTAAAACGTTTCCTTACCGGCGTCCTCAGCGCCGTAATGGCCCTCAGCGTCTGCGCCCTCCCCGCCGCCGCGGCGGAGAGTCAGGTGACTTTTGACGTGAATAAAAAGGTGGGTAGTTTGACCATCACAAAGCTCGAACAAACCCAGACACAAAGTGAAGCAGGTAAAGGCGAGGGTTCGCCGTTGGCAGGCGTTACTTTTACGGCGTATAAAATTGCTGATATCAGTCAGTCCTATGAGGGCGGTAAGGCAACGTTAGCGTACGACCTTAACGCAACGCTTAAAGGTAAGGGACTTGATAATAGTATCTTCAATGGCAATTCGAGTATGATTGACAGTAAAACCGGATTGATTGATTCGAAGCTCCTTTACGATGAAATTAACAAGAAATTCAGCACGCTCACAAATGATGAGAAAGCGGCAATGAAACAGGGCGATCCGCAGACAACAAATGATGCTGGCGTGGCAAGCTTTACCGAACTGCCGCTTGGTATCTACATGATTGAAGAAACTGCGGCCCCCAGCCAGATTTTGACTAGAACGGCTAACTTCGTTGTCTCAATTCCTATGGTTCAGACAACGGAAAACGGCCAAGAATGGGTTTATAATGTCAAAGCTAGCCCAAAGAACGTTGCTACTTATGGCGGTGTAAGCTTGGTCAAGACTGGTACTACGGCAGGAAGCAGGGAAAATGGGGTTGCGGTGCCGAATGTTTTGTTCCGGCTCGACAAGGAAACAAGTGATGGCGTGTGGGAAACTGTTGACTTGAACGATGCCATCAAGGTTACCGCAGGTAAAAAGTCACAAACGGATGATCCAACCACCAAGGGATATTTGACAACGAGCGATGCAGGTACTATTACGATTGAATCTGGCTTGGCTCCTGGAAAATATCGTTTTGTTGAGATTTCTGCATCCAATGGTTATGTCGCAAATACCGATGCGAATGCGAACATCTTTACGGTTGAAAAGGATAGTGATGGAAGCCTAATTACAAAGGTAGGCGGTAAGAAGGTCGAATCTGTTTCGGTGACGAACGAAAAGCCAGACCTTGACAAGAAAGTCCCTGACCGAAAGGACGCTACAACCAACAATGATGCAGATTATGCAATCGGTGATGCTGTCCCTTACACCCTGACGATACATGTGCCCGCGAACATTGCCAAGATGGCGACCTTCAAAGTTGTAGATACGGTAAAGGCTTCTCAGCAGGAGTACAATAAGGACTCCTTTAAAGTGACGTACAACGGTGGAACAGACGGCGCAGATATTGACATCCCTGCCGATAAATACGCGGCAGCTGTTATTACCACGGATACGACAAATGACGTCAGCTCGTTTACCATTGACTTTAAGCCGAAGGGTGCCGATGAAAAAGTTGGCGGATTGGATGATACTTTTGCAGGTAAAGCTATCACGATTACGTACACTACGACATTGAAGGATGGCGCGGTGACGGATAAATCCGGCAATATCAATAAAGCACAGTTGTCTTACTCCAATAAGACGGACATTGGTGCGGATGGAAAGGAAATTCCCAACCCGGGCAACCCTTACGAGATTCACGATGAAAGTGTTGTGTACACGTTCCAGACTGGCATTTACAAAGTAAATGAAAGCAATACTGCGATGCAAGGCGTTACCTTCGCACTGTATAAGGAAGTAAATACAGCCACGGACAAGGAAATAACGTGGACAGGCGATGACCGTAATGAGAAGAAGGGCATAACATTTGCAGGCAAAAATACTGAGTATGCCAGTGACGATGAAGTGAAGGCGGCTGGACTCAATACAGCAAAGAAATGGATTAAAGTGTATGAGAAGGAGTCCGGCGAGGACGGTAAAATCACATACAAAGGTTTGCCCAACGGTGTTTATAAGTGGGTGGAAACAAAGACGCAGACTGGCTACAATCTGTTGAAAGAGCCTGTCGATGCAACGTTGAATGTCAACTATCAGGCTGAATGGACAGTAGGTACGTCTTATTCGGAAGATGGAACACTGATTAAGCGTACTTACAATGAAGCCACGACGACTTATGATAGCGATGCAGCAGTGAAATCTTATACTGTTGTCAACCGTAGGGGCTTCCAGCTGCCTGTCACCGGTGGTTTTGGCACACTCCTGTTCAGTGGTATCGGCGTGCTGCTGGTGCTGGCCGGTGTGGCGGTGCTGTTCAGCATGAAAAAGAAGAACGACCGCGCTTAAAACCGCATGATGCAAACACCAAAAGATAATTAGAAGGGTAAACCCATAGGGGAAGGGCCGGGATTGGCTCTTCCCCTATGGTGGTTATGGGGGTATAATATAAGGCAAAGGGGATATGGCGGCGGGGTGGAATCCCTCCGGCCGCCGATGGCGGCCACCGCTCCCCTTCTGGCCCTCCCCCGTCCCGGGGGAGTCTGTCTTTGACAAGGGCGGCTTGCGGGCCGATGCAGGCATCGGCCCCTGCAAATTGCCACAGATATTTCCCCCCACGAACAGAAAGGCACACCTATGGATACCACAGGCAAATTAAAACTTGGATTTGCGGCGCTGATGATTCTGTCGGGCATCGGCGTGGCGATGTACCCGGTCGTCAGCAACGCGGTGGCACAGCGCCATGCGTCGGCGGTCATTGACAGCTACGACGATACCGTCCAATCCATGGATACAGAAAAGCTCGATGCTGCAAAAGAAGCGGCCCGCAGCTACAACGAACAGCTCAGCAATGCCGTGGGCCGCGACGCGGCGGGCGAAGCCGCCGACACCGGCACAAGCTATGTGGACCTGATGGACGTGGGCGAGAGCCTGGGCTACATAAAAATCCCCAAAATAGACGTCAATCTGCCGATTTATGAAGGCACCAGCGACGAGGTGCTGCTCAAGGGCGTCGGCCATCTGGACGGGTCGAGCTATCCGCTTGGCGGCGACAGCACCCACAGCGTGCTGACCGGCCACCGCGGTCTGGCCGAGGCCGTCCTGTTTACCGACCTGGACAAAATGCAGGAAGGTGACAAATTTTACCTGCACGTCATGGACGAAGTCCTAGCCTACCAGGTCGACCAGGTCAAGGTCGTGGAGCCGGAACACACCGAGGATTTGGAAATCATCCCCGGCGGGGACTACTGCACCCTTGTCACCTGCACGCCCTATGCCATCAACACCCACCGTATGCTGGTGCGCGGCGTGCGCGTGCCCTACAACGGCGAGGACGAGGACGCCGACACCCCGCAGGCCGTGCAGTACCAGGCATTGAACACCGGCAACATCGTCAAGCGCGTGGTGGACGCCTGGCCGTGGATCAGCGTGACCGGCAGTATTATCATCGGCGGCGAGGCACTGCTGCTGCTTTTGCTGCTGCACCGCTGCAAAAAGCGCGAGGAGGAAGACTGATGAAACGCCTGCTGCTGCAAATTTTTGCGTGGCTTGCCATACTGGTGGGCGCGGGGCTGATGCTGCAGCCGACGGTCAGCCAATACCTGACCCGCCGCAAAAGCACCGCCGCCGTGGAAACCTTTGTGCAGTCTGCCGCCGAGTCCGCCGCCGTGGCCGCTGACGACCCGGCTGCCGAAAACACGCGCCCCTACGCAGATTTATACGACGCCCTGCAAGCCTACAACGCGGAAATCTACGCCGCGGGGCAAAGCGGGCTGAAGGACCCCTTTGCCTACGAGACGCCCGCCTTTGACCTGACGGCCTACGGCCTGCCCGATGATATGATCGCCGCGCTGTGGGTGCCGCGCCTGGATTTAGATTTGCCGGTGTATCTGGGGGCCAGCACCGAAAACATGGCCCGGGGCGGCGCACTGCTGGGGCAGACCTCGATGCCGCTGGGCGGCGCGAACACCAATACGGTCATTGCCGCCCACCGCGGCTACTACGGCGCGGAGATGCTGCGCAACGTGCAGCAGATACAGATCGGCGACAAAATCACCCTGACCACGCCGTGGGAGACCCTGACCTACCGCGTGTGTGAACTGAAAATTATACAGCCGGACGACATAAATGCGATACTGATACAGCCGGGACGGGATCTGTTGACCTTGACGACCTGCCACCCCTACACCCAGAACACCCAGCGCTACCTGGTCATTGCCGAGCGCGACCCCGACGCCGCCCCCGCCACCCATGAGGAAGATTTGGCCGAGTGCGCGGGCAGCTGGGACGCCGCGCCCCGCCAGGTGACGGTGGAAAGCCCCGACGGCACCGCCGCCGTGGAGGAGATCGCGCCCGAGAGCATCAGCCCGCTGCCGAACGAGGGCAGCGGCGAGGATGCGGGCGGGGCGTACTCCAACTGGATGATATGGCTGGAAAACAACGCCCTGTGGGCAGGAATTGTGCTGATTGCCGCCGTGGTGGGATGCGGGCTGATCCTGCGCCGCCACAGAAAGGACTGACCGATGCAGACACGAGAAAAAGCGCTGGCCGTGACGGCCGAGGTGGGCAAGGCCGTACTGGGCAAGCCCGAAGCAATTTTGAAAATCATGATGGCAATGCTGGCCCGCGGCCATGTGCTGGTGGAGGATATCCCCGGCGTGGGCAAAACCACACTGGCCCAGGCGTTTGCCCGCGCTATGCAGCTGACCCAGAACCGCGTACAGTTCACACCGGACGTATTACCGTCTGATATTGTGGGGTTTTCGCTGTACCAAAAAGAGACCGGCAAGTTCGTTTACCACCCCGGCGCGGTGGCCTGCAACCTGTTTTTGGCCGATGAGATCAACCGTACCAGCGCCCGTACCCAATCCGCCCTGCTGGAAGTCATGGAGGAAGGTGCGGTGACGGTGGACGGCGTGACCCGCAAGCTGCCCCAGCCCTTCACCGTCATGGCGACGGAAAACCCGGTTGGCTCGATCGGTACGCAGATGCTGCCGGAGTCGCAGCTCGACCGTTTTATGGTCTGCGTGGTCATGGGCTACCCCGACACCGAGGCCGAAATGGAGATTTTGACCCGCCAGCCGCGCCACGGTCTGCTGGATCGCGTGCAGCCGGTCATGGACCAGAACGACCTGCTGACCATGCAGGCCGAGGTGGACAACATTTATATGAGCGAGGAAATTTTGCGGTATATCGTAGAGCTTTCCCAGGCGACCCGCAAAGACGCACGGCTGGCGCTGGGGCTTAGCCCCCGTGCGTCGCTGGCCGTGGCCGGCATGGCGCGGGCCGCGGCGTACCTATCGGGGCGGGAGTTTGTCGTGCCCCAGGATGTGACCGCGATTTTTGCCGACACCGCGCACCACCGCCTGAGCTTGACCGAGCAGGCCCGCACCGGCGGGGAGACGGTGGAAAACGTGATCGCCGACGTGCTGCACACTGTGCCGCGCCCCCGCCCGGAGAAACCGACCCATGGCAGGTAAGGTGGGCTGCGGCCTGCTGCTGGCCGTGCTGTTTTGCGCCGCCGCGGTCAGCCGTGCGCCGTTTGTGGTGTTCCTGCTGGCGCTGGCTGTGGTGTTCACCGCGTTTTTGTGGTGGGACGCCCGCACGCTGCGGCGGCAGGTGACGGCGGCCTTGCAGCTGCCCGCCAAACCGGTGCGCCCCGGCGAGGCATTTGCCGTGACCGTGCACCTGCAAAACGCCGGGCGGCGCACCGTGCCTGAACTGCGGGCCGTGCTGCGGGCTGAGGATGCCGAGAGCGGTACGGCCATCGAGCTGCCCTGTGCCGCCATGCTGGCCCCGGGCGGCCGCGCCGACCTGCGGGTGACGCTGCGGGCCGCCAAAAGCGGGCTGTGGCGGTTCAAACTGCAAAAACTGACGGTGCGGGACCACTTGGGCCTGTTTGCGGCGGACTGTCCGCCGGACGGCCAAACGTGGGAGCTGTGCGTGCTGCCGCCCGCCGAGGGAGAGGCCGACGGCGCGGGCAATACCCCGCAGAACCGCGCCGAGCAGGAGAGCCGCGCGGGACAGGACATTGCCGACGGCGTCTACGACCTGCGCCCCTACCGTGTGGGGGATCCCTTAAAACAAATCCACTGGAAATTGACGGCCAAGGTGGACGAGCTGACCGTGCGGGAGCCGCTGGGCACGACCTACCGTGCCGACCCGGCCGGCACGCTGCTGGCCGAGGATGGCGGCACCCCGCCGCCCGTGCTGCATTTTGGGCGGGCGGCTGTGACCCGGCTGCGCACCCTGACCCGCCGCAAGGCCGCCGACCCGGACACCGGGCTGGAATTTGTGGACCGCGTGCTGCTGCCCCAGCAGGGTGCGGCGGCACGGCCTGTTCTGCGTGGCTGCGTGGATTTCTCGATACTTTTGCTGCTGACGCTGGGGCTGCTGGCGGCGGTGAACAGCGCGTTTTCGCTGGCGCTGCCCGCCTGGGTCTGGCCCGGCGCGGTGGCGCTGTGCGCCTTGTGGCTGGCGCTGTGCTATGCGCCGCTGCCTGCCGCTGCCAAGCGCGGGGCTGTGCTGGCGCTGGCCGTGGGGTATCTGGTGCTGCTGTTTTTGGTGCAGCGGGACTTCCTGCGCGGCATGGATGCCTTTGCCAACGCCGTGAAGCTATGCCTGAATACACGTTTCAACGCGGATTTTGCCGTGGGTGAGGCGGGTGCGTGCGGACTGTTTGTGCTGCTGGCGCTTGTGCCCATCACGGCGTTTTTTGCCGCTGTGACGGTCTGGCGCAGCGACGCGCTGCTTTTGGATTTGGTATTGCTGCCTGCCGTGGTGCTTGTGCTGCTGGCGGGCGCGGGCGGCGGAGCTGTGGGCTGGCTGCTGCTGCTCCTGGGCTGCGTCGGCGCGTGGGCGGCGGCGCGGTCGGTGCGGCGCAGGCGGCTGTGGGGCAAAAAAGATTCCACCGTTTACACTGCGAATGTGGAAAACTTCCTCACGACCCAGAAAACCACCGCCGCCGGGATGATGCTGGTCTGCGCGGTGTTGTTCCTGCCTGCGCTGGCACTGCGCCCGGTGCTGGCCCTGCCTCTGGATGCTCTGCAGCCGGTGACGGAGCGCGCCCGGGCGGCGGCGCTGGGGGCGGCCATCGAGTGGCTGCCAAAAATCAGCGGCGGGGCATTGAACTTTCACGTCAGCGCGGCGGCGGGCGGCGTCGAGGACGGCAGCCTGACCCAGAGCGACGGCCTGGCCCTGCAAGGGCTGGAGGATTTACTCGTCACGACCGACGAGAAGCCGACGGAGACGGTCTACCTGCGCGGTTTTATCGGCGCGGAATACGATGGGCATAGCTGGCAGCCTGCGGACGCCGAGCAGTTCGACAATGCCGCCGCCAGCTGGAAAACCGACGGTGACAGCCGTTTGGCAATCGCGAACCTGCCGTTTCTGCGGGCCGCTTACGATGGTGCCGCACCGCAGCAGATGACCGTGCAGCGGCTGCACGCCAGCGATGCCTACACTTTTGCACCCTATAACGCCTATTTTAACGACTACTACCGCCTGGATGGCGACGGCGCGGCAGCAGGCCAGACCGCGCAGGACGACACGTTCTACTACTTCCCGCGCGGGGAGGCAAAAACGCTGCTGACCGCTCGTGCCGACGCGGATCCCAGTGTGCTGGACCGGCTGGAAAGCGCCTACGCGGCCTACGCCGAGAGCCGCTACCTGGCAACACCCGACGGCGCAGACTACGGCACACTGCAAGAATTTTGCGATGCAGCGGAAAAAGAACACAAACTGACCGGCGACGCCGACGCGATACGAACCTTTGTGCGCAGCTACCTGAACGAGCACTGTACCTACACCAGTGACCCGCCCCAGCCAGCCGACGGGGCCGACCCGGTGTTGTATTTTCTGAACGAGAGCCATGCGGGCAGCAGCACGCAGTTTGCGTCGGCGGCGGTGGTGCTCTGCCGGATGCTGGGCCTGCCCGCCCGCTATGTGGTGGGCTATGCCGCCCCCCAAAGCCTGTTTGCCGAGAGTGACGGCGGCTGGCAGGCCGTTTTGCAGGACGATAACGCCCACGCCTGGGCCGAGGTGTACCTTGCCGGGCAGGGCTGGACCCCGCTGGAAACGACCCCCGGCATGGTCAGCGAACTGACCGAGGACCAGCTGGCCGCCGATACGAACGCCGTGCTGACTGCCGATGATGCCGAGACCCCGCTGCCCGCCGCAACGCCCGCGCCGGAGGCGGACCCGACAGCCCCGCAGGCCCGAGCTTTTTGGTGGCTGCTGCCGCTGGCGGCGGTGCTGGCCGCGCTGGCCGTGTGGGGCATTGCCCGTGCACGGCGCACCCCGGCCGATACTGTGCGGGCGGAGTTCCGCGCGCTGTACAAAAAGATGTGCCGCTGCGGCCTGGGCGAAGGGGTATCCTCTGATCAGGAAGAGTTTAAACAATTTTTATGGGAACACACCAAAACGGCGGCCCCGCAGGATGTGGAAACGCTGCTGACGCTTGTGCAGACGGCGCAGTTTGCGCCGGGGCCGGTCAGCGCGCAAACCGCGCAACAGGTACACGGCTTGTGCCGCATACTGCGCAAAAATTTACACAGGTAATTGCCGGAAAATATGTGATATTCTCCAGGGGGGAGAAGTAACAAGAGCAAATAACGCCTTGACGCGGCGCTTCAAACCTATTATTATAGTAGTGAAATGCAATAGGGAGATGAAATCATGGCGCGATTGCCGAAAAATGACAAAGTTGTGGACATTGGAACGATCGCTGCGGCTTTGGGAGTGTCAAAAACAACGGTATCCCGGGCAATATCCGGCAATGGCCGTGTGGGCGCAGCAACCCGTCAGCGCGTACAGGACTACGTGAAGGAGCATAACTACACCCCCAGCGTGATGGCACGCGGGCTGGCGATGCGCTGCTCGTACAACATTTCGCTGGTGATCTCCAAGCAGTTCTCTGATTTTGAGATGCCGTTTTTGCGCAAGACGATGCGTTCGGTCTATCAGGTGGCGGAGGATTGCGATTACGATGTGCTGCTGACCCTGGTAGGCGAGAACGAGACACGCCCGGTGGAGCGTCTTTTGGACAACCGCAAGATCGACGGCCTGATTCTGACCCGCACGCTGGAACGCGACCCGCTGATCCCGCTGCTGAAAAGCCGCAAGCTGCCCTTTGTAGCCATCGGCCGCCCCGAGGATCCGACCGTGATGTCGGTGGATCATGACCAGATCGGCGGCTGCCGGGAGCTGACCAGCCTGCTGCTGATGAAGGGCATGAAGCGGATCGCCCTGCTGGGCGGCACGATGCTGTACACCGTCAATATGTCGCGCCTGGAAGGCTTCAAGCAGGCCTATGACATGATGGACCAGAAAATCGACGAGAGCCTGCTGTTTTTGGAGCTGGAAACCGACGACCTGCGGATGCAGGCCGTGAGCCAGGCGTTGGAGCGCAAGCCGGACTGTATCCTGTGCATGGACGACCGGCTGACCCTGCTGGCGATGAATATGCTCAAGCAGCAGGGCGTGCGGGTGCCGCAGGATATCCGCGTGGCGTCGCTGTATGACAGCAGCGCGCTGGCTGAGTCGTCTCCCGCCATCACGGCGGTGCAGTTTGACGCCTACGCCCTGGGCCGCAAAGCGACCCAGCAGCTTTTGCAGGTGCTCAAAGGCCGTGAGGTGGAGACCCGCGTGGAGCTGGGCTACCAGGTCAGTATGCGGGAATCGACGAAAACCTGAGATAGGGTATATAATAAGTATATTAGGCAGCACGCCGTGGAAACGGTGCGCTGCCTTTTTGTAGGGGCGGCATATATGCCGCCCGCGGTTTCCCGGGGAATGGGCGGTAATGGGGAACGCGCGGGCCGCATAGATGCCGCCCCTACAACTCCACAAAAAAATGAATCGCGTAATGGCGGCAAACGCACCGGGAGGGATGAATCCCTCCCCCTACATGGGGATAGAGTCGAGAAAAATAGAGGCGGATGGTGGTGCGATTTGCCGTGAAAACTGCGCAACATATGGAAACGGTTGCGCAACAAAGGAACCGTTTCCGACAAAAAGCAACCTGTTTTTTGAAATATTTCCACAAAAACAGGTATTCTAATTTGTGCAAGGTTCCAATCTTGGATAAAATCACCAAAAAACGATTGATTTTTCGCTATTTATGGTGTATTATAATATCAATCCGAAACGGAAACGTTTCCGAATAAGAAAACGCAATCACTACTGCAACTCTTGTTTTTCTTTAGAAGGAGGAAAAAACATGAAAGCGAAAAAGACTCTCTCCGTGACCCTGGCCGCCGCGATGGCAGCCGGTCTGCTGGTGGGCTGCGGCGGCAGCGCCTCCACGGCCACCTCTACCGCAGAGGCCGCTTCTACCGCGGACTCCGCCTCCACTGCTGCTTCTACCGAGGCTGAGGCCCCCGCAGCAGCCGGCAAGGTCTACTACCTGAACTTCAAGCCCGAGCAGGATGAAGCCTGGCAGGATCTGGCCAAGAAGTACACCGAGGAGACCGGTGTTCCCGTCACCGTCGTGACCGCCGCTTCCGGCCAGTACGAGACCACCCTGATGAGTGAGATGGCCAAGAGCGATGCGCCCACCCTGTTCCAGGTCAACGGCCCTGTCGGCCTGGCCAACTGGAAGGACTACTGCTACGACCTGTCCGGCACCAAGATCGCCGGTGATCTGACCAGCGACACCTACGCCCTGAAAGACGGCGACCAGATGCTGGGCATCGGTTACGTTATCGAGAGCTACGGCCTGATCACCAATAAGACCCTGCTGGAGAAGGCCGGCTACACCGTTGACGACATCAAGAGCTTCGACGACCTGAAGAAGGTGGCCGAGGACATCACCGCCCGCAAGGACGAGTTGGGCTTCTCTGCCTTCAGCTCCGCTGGTATGGACGGCTCCTCTGACTGGCGCTACAAGACCCATCTGGCCAACCTGCCCATCTACTTCGAGTATCAGGAGGACGGCATCGACAACACCGACGCCATCAAGGGCACCTATCTCGACAACTACAAGAATATCTTCGACCTGTACATCAACAACTCCACCTGCGATCCTACTGAACTGGCTGGCAAGACCGGCGACGACAGCCGCAACGAGTTCCTGAACGAAGAGGCCGTTTTCTACCAGAACGGTTCCTGGGAGTACACCAACCTCGTCGGCGACGGCAAGCCCTTCACCGATGACGATCTGACCATGCTGCCCATCTACATTGGCGTCGGCGATGAAGCCAACCAGGGCCTGTGCACCGGCACCGAGAACTACTGGTGCGTCAACAAAGAAGCCAGCGAGGACGACATCAACGCAACGCTCGACTTCATGTACTGGTGCGTTTCCTCTGACGAGGGTACCAAGGCCATGGCTAACGACATGGGCTTCGTTATCCCCTTCAAGAATGCTGTCGAGTCCCCCAACGTCTTCGTCAAGGCCGATAAGGAAATGACCGCCGCCGGCAAGACCCCTGTGGCCTGGAACTTCTCCACCATGCCTTCCGAGAACTGGAAGAACGGTGTCGGCTCTGCTCTGACCGCCTACGCCGCCGGTACCGGCAGCTGGGATGACGTTGTCACCGCCTTTGTCGATGGCTGGGCTTCTGAGGCTGCCCTGAACGCAGCTGCGTAAGTAGTGGGTACGCAACTGTAACGCATTACAATTCTTTGCAAACGTTTTTCTCCTAAAACCTCCTAAACATTTCTCTTAAACTGTTTTCTCCAGTTTTTCTCCTTATCCTCTTTCATCACCGGTCAGCGGGGCGGGCGGATTCGCCCGCCCCGCTCCATTTTTGCAACAGGAAATCTAAACAAAGGGGGGCTTTTCCGTGGAAAAAGCCATTAAACGCTACTGGCCAGTCTTTGTACTGCCCACCCTCATTGCCTTTATCATCGGCTTTGTGTGGCCTTTTATCTGGGGCACCGGGCTGTCGTTCTGCAAATTCACGACGGTCAAAAACGTCCAGTTCGCGGGGCTGAGCAACTACAAAATGATTCTTATGGATGACACCTTCACCCATGCATTCTGGTTCACGGCGGCGTTCACCGTTGTATCCACCGTGCTCGTCAATGTGCTGGCATTCGCCATTGCGCTGCTGCTCACCCGCGGTATGCGCGGTACCAACGCGTTCCGTACCATCTTCTTCCTGCCGAACCTCATCGGCGGCATCGTGCTGGGCTACATCTGGCAGATCCTGCTCAACGGCCTGCTGTCCGCCTGGGGCAAGTCGCTGCTGGCGTTGAACGCCACCTACGGCTTCTGGGGCCTTATCATCCTGATGTGCTGGCAGCAGATCGGCTACATGATGATCATTTACATCGCCGGCTTACAGAACGTGCCCACCGACCTCATCGAGGCCGCACGCATCGACGGTGCGACCTCCAGCCAGACTCTCTTTAAAATCAAGATCCCCATGGTCATGCCCAGCGTGACGATTTGCACGTTCCTGACGCTGACCAACTCTTTCAAGCTGTTTGACCAGAACCTGTCCCTGACGGCAGGCGAGCCCGCCAAACAGTCCATGATGCTGGCCTACAACATCTACGATACCTTCTATGCCCGCTCTGGACCTCAGTGGAAGGGCATCGGCCAGGCGAAGGCCGTCGTATTCTTCCTGTTTGTGGTTGTCATCTCGCTGCTGCAGCTGCATTTTACCCGCTCTAAGGAGGTGCAGGCATAATGGGTGCTACCAAAAAAGACCGCCGCATCAATGCGGTGCTGTCCGTCCTGCTGACCATCCTGTGCATTGCCTGGATGTACCCGGTGTTCATGATCCTGATGAACTCCTTAAAGACAGAGCGTGCCATCACCACGACCCACGCCTTTGAACTGCCGAACGCCGAAACCTTCGTCGGGCTGAAAAACTACATTTACGGCATTCAGGAAATGGACTTTTTGTCCTCTTTCTGGTATAGCTTAGTCATCACGGTCTCGTCCGTCGCACTGATTTTGCTGTGCTGCTCGATGTGCGCATGGTATATCACCCGCGTGCAGGGCGTGCTCGGCAAGGGTATGTACTACCTGTGCGTGTTCAGCATGATCGTTCCCTTCCAGATGGTCATGTTCACGCTGGCCAAGACCGCGGATACTTTAAAGCTGAATAACCCCTACAACATCTGCATCATCTATCTGGGCTTCGGCGCGGGCCTGGCAGTGTTCATGTTCACCGGCTTTGTCAAGAGCATGCCCATCGCCATTGAGGAGGCCGCCATGATCGACGGCTGCAATCCCCTCCAGATCTTCTTCAAGGTCGTCTGCCCGATTCTGAAGCCAACGATGATCTCCACCGCCATCTTGGAAACGATGTGGGTCTGGAACGACTACCTGCTGCCCACGTTGGTGCTGGATATCAAGACCTACCGCACCATCCCCATGGCGATCCAGTATTTCCGCGGCAGCTACGGTAAGGTGGAAATGGCCCCCATGATGGCCTGCATCATGATTACGGTGCTGCCGGTCATCGTGCTGTACCTGCTCTGCCAGAAATATATCATTGACGGCGTTGTGGCCGGTGCGGTCAAAGGGTAAACTCAGCCGAACCAGAAAAGAGGTCCGGTTTTATGACCATCAAAGATATTGCGCGGGAATCCGGCTTTGCCATCGGTACGGTGTCGCGGGCGCTGAACAACGCCCCCGGCGTCAGCGCCGAGACGCGGCAGAAGATCCTGGAAGTCGTGAACCGCCACAACTATGAACCCAACGCAAACGCAAAGCATTTAAAACAGCAGGCCAATGACGGCATTGCCCTGATTGTCAAAGGCACGCAGAATATGCTGTTCGCCGATATTTTAGAACAGCTGCAGAGCGTGATTGAAGAGAGCGGCTACGTGGCGACCGTCTATTACATCGACGAGGAAGCCAACGAGGTCGCCCAGGCCCGGCGCATCTGTGCGGAGCGTAAGCCCTACGGCATCCTGTTTCTGGGGTCGAACCTGGAGTATTTCACCCCTGAGCTGGAAGATTTGGGCATCCCCTGCCTGCTGCTGACCAACAGCGCGGCCACGCTGCGCATCGCCAACCTTTCCAGCGTGTCGGTCGATGATATGGCGGCGTCCGCCCAGATGATCGAGTACCTGTACAAACAGGGCCATCGGCGCATCGGCATCATCGGCGGCAAGCCGAACCTGTCCCGCCCGAGCCTTGCGCGTCTGGCAGGCTGCCAGAGCGCCATGCTGCGGCTGGGCCTGCCCTTTGAGATGGAAAAGCAGTACGCCTACGCACGGTTCTCGCTGCGCAGCGGGTACGAGGCGATGGAGTATCTGCTGGACCACAGCCCCGATATCACGACCGTGTTCGCCATGTCGGACCTGATGGCGCTGGGAGCCATCCGCGCTTTGCAGGATCACGGGCTGCGGGTGCCGCAGGATATCTCGGTAGCCGGGTACGACGGCATTGCCCTGGGGCAGTACAGCATCCCGCGCCTGACGACCATCCGGCAGGATATGGAGCAGCTGGCCCAGCGCAGTGCAAAAATTTTGCTGCACTGCATTGAAGAACCCGGCCGCGCCGTACACGAAGTCGTCCCCTTTGATTTGATCGAAGGGGAGAGCGTGGGCAAGGTTTGACGACTTTGCAAAAACAGCGCCGCCATGTAGGGGCCGCACATGTGCGGCCCGCGGCCTTGCTGTAGGTGCGCGTTTGCCGGAAGGCTGAGGGCCGGGCATACCCGGCCCCTGTGGTGCTTGTTGTAGGGGGCGATGCCTGGCATCGCCCTGCGTACGGCATCGTTGCAGGGGGGCGGCGTCCCCGGCACCCACCCCGCGTTTACATTCAAAAGAAAGAGGTTTTCTCTGATGAGAGCAAGCGGCATTCTGATGCCTATTTCCAGCCTGCCCTCGGCCCATGGTATTGGCGCTATGGGTGCGGAGGCACGCCGATTTGTGGAGTTCCTCTCCAAGGCCGGGCAGGCATATTGGCAGATCTTACCCATCTGCCCCACCAGCTACGGCGACAGCCCCTATCAGTCCTTCTCGACGTTTGCGGGCAACCCGTATTTTATCGATCTCGACGAGCTTGCCAAACGCGGCCTGCTTCTGCCTGAGGAATATGAGAACATCGATTGGGAATCCGCCCCCGATACCATCAACTACGGTGCTCTGTACGAAAAACGTTACAAGGTGCTGCGCTGCGCGGCAAACCGTTTGCTGGCAAAGCCCAACGCCGCCTACCGCAAGTTCGTGAAGGAAAACGCCTTCTGGCTGCCGGACTACGCGCTGTTCATGGCACTGAAGGACGCCCACGGCGGGGCCTGCTGGCTTGAGTGGGAAGAGCCGCTGCGCCGCCGCGAGCCGGAGGCCCTGAAAGCGGCCCGCGAGCAGTACGCCGACGATGTGGCTTTTTGGCAGGTGGTGCAGTACCTGTTCTACGCCCAGTGGAACGCGCTGAAAGGCTACGCCAACCGCATGAAGATCGACATTATCGGCGATCTGCCGATTTACGTCGCGCTGGACAGTGTCGATGTGTGGAGCTGCCCGCAGGAGTTCCAGCTGGACGAAAACCTGCTGCCCACCGAGGTGGCAGGCTGCCCGCCAGACGGCTTCTCGGCCACCGGCCAGCTGTGGGGCAACCCGTTGTTTGACTGGGACGCCATGGCCAAGACCGGCTATGCCTGGTGGGTGCGCCGCATCCGCCATATGTGCAGCATCTATGATGTGGTGCGCATCGACCACTTCCGCGGGTTCGCGGGATATTACGCCATCCCCTACGGCGACAAGACCGCCGAGCATGGCCGCTGGCGCGAAGGCCCCGGCTATGCGCTGTTTGCCGCCATCAAGAAAAAGTTGGGCAGCCCCCGCATTATCGCGGAGGATCTGGGCTTTTTGACCGAGGATGTCAACGCCCTGCTGAAAGAGTGCGGCTACCCCGGCATGAAAGTGTTGGAGTTCGCCTTTGACAGCCGCGACGGCGGCGACTACCGCCCCCACAGCTACCCGAACAACTGCATCGCCTACGTGGGTACCCACGACAACGAGCCGGTCAACGGCTGGATGGAGACCGCCGCGCCCGAGGATGTGGAGCGCGCCGTGCGCTACCTGAACCTGACGAAGAAAGAGGGCTACCACTGGGGCATGATGCGCGGCGTCTGGTCGAGCGTGGCCGACTTGGCCGTTGTGCAGGCGCAGGATGTGCTGGGCCTTGGGCATGAGTCCCGCATGAACACGCCGTCGACTTTGGGCGGCAACTGGTGCTGGCGCGCCGAGCCGGGGGTGTTCAACTCCCGCCTGGCCCGCCGCCTGCACGACCTGATGGAACTGTACGGCAGACTGCCCGAATAAACAAACGACCGCCGCAGCGCGTGAAAAGCGCCGCGGCGTTTTTTTGCCCTCCCGAGGGGAGGCTTTATGCAGTGTGGCCACAAATACAATATTTTCCCATTGACCTTACAGGCCGGATACAGTATTCTATTAGTAGTATAAATTCTAAAGAGGTGTTTTCCCGATGAAAGTGTGTCAGAAATGCCATACGCCTGCCAGGTATGATACGCAGAAATTCTGCTCGGTCTGCGGCACGCCGTTCCCGGATATGACGCCCGCGGAACCCGCCGCCCCGGCCCGGCAGCCGGCCCAGCCGGCCCAGCCGGTGCAGCCCGCGCCCCAGGCCCCGGTGCAGCCGCCTGTCCAGCCTCCGGTGCAGCCCTACGCCCAACAGCCGCAGAACCCCTTCGGCGCAGCGGCCCCGCAGCCCGAACAGCCCGGGCAGCCGAAAAAGAGCAAGCTGCCCATCATTATTGCGGCAGTCGTGGTCGTAGTTGTTGTGGCTGCCGCTGCGGCGGTGTTCTTCCTGCGCGGCAGCAAGGACAATGCAGCCACCCTGCCTGCCGCCGAGCCGGTCGCCACCGAAGCTGCCGACGCGGCGACGCCCCAGACGCCCGCCCCGGCGGACAGCGCCGCAGCAGCCCAGACACCCGCGCCCGCTGTTACGCCCCAGCCTGCCCAGACCCCGGCCCCTGCGGCGGCGGTCGCCACCGATACCCAGGTTGTGCTGCGCAACGCGGCGGCCAACGGCACCATTACGGTGGATGGTAAGGCGGTGGACTTTGCGTACGTGGGCAACGACGCGGTCATCCCCCGCAGTAGCCTGTCCGACGTCTGCCAGGTGCGCATCGTGGCCGACAACGGCAACGGCGGCTACCAGACCGCCGCCGTCTGGTACAACAAGGACTACGGCAATGAGCTGACCTTCGGCGCAGACTACGGTGCTTACACCGACTGCGACGCCACCGGCCTGGCAAAGCCCGGCGACAAGGTCGTGGATGTGCTGACCTGGGCGTTCTACCGCTCCTTCCAGGAAGCCATCAACGAGGGAAATTCCTCGCTGCTGCGCTATTCCACGGCGGGCAACTCGACCCTCTGCGCTGCGGAAATTCGCAATTACACCGGCAACACCTACGACCTGGGCAACTTCCAGGCTGTCAGCGACCCGGCCTCCATAAAATACACCGATGGCCAGGTCATCTACAACGGCCACTTTGTTGCCAACTACACGGACAGCGGCAGCAGCTACACAGCGGACCATCACCGCACGCTGCGCCTTGTGTGGGAGGACGGCATCTGGAAAGTGGACGCCTTTTCGCTGCTGCCAGACGGTGCGTACAGCTCCACCACCTACGCGCCCCTGCCGTAACCACCCCATAGAAGGTACGCATGAAAAATACGAAGTTGAAACTCGCGGCGGTGTCGCTGGCCCTGCTGCTGGCGGGCTGCGGCGCATCGGCCACAGTGGAACCGCAGCCGACGCCCGCCGCAGCCTTGGCCCCCACGGCGGCCCCGGCAGTGACCGAAGCCCCCGCCGCCACGCCGGAGCCGATCCCGCCCGAGAGCTATGACCAGCGGGACGAGACGTTCCGCGCCCGGCACGACGGCACGGAAGTGACGGTACACGCCACCGTGACCACGCCGACCGAGGGCGCGGGCTGGCCGCTGGTGGTGCTCTGCCACGGCTTTACCGGCAGCCGGGGCGGCGACGGCCACTTTGGCCCGCTGGCCGCACGGCTGGCCCATGCAGGCATTGCCAGCATCGCCATGGACTTTCCCGGCTGCGGCGAGAGCGAGGAACCGTTCACGGCCTACACCCTTACGAACATCCGCGCTGACATGACCGCCGCCATTGCCTATATGGGGGTGACCTACGGTGTGGACACGACCCGGCTGGGTCTGGTGGGCCACAGCATGGGCGGCCGCGCCGTCAGCCTGTACCTGGACGGCCGGGACTACCCTGTGACCGCCGCCGCCCTGTGGAGCCCGGCGGACAATACCGGGCTGGATGGGCTGGAATTTCTGGCCCATGATGCCGACGAGCGGGCGGCCCTGCGCCAGACCGCCGACGAAAACGGCAGCGTCGAGCTGCCCCAGTGGGGCGTGGCCGCCGGTGCGGCCCTGTTTGACGAGATGGCCGCCAGCGACCCCTGCGGCGTGCTGGCCGGGTATCCGGGGGCGCTGCTGGCGGCATTCACCGGCGGTGACGCCGAGCTGTTGAGCGAGGATACCGTGGCCCTGGTGCAAAACACCCTGGCAACGCGGGACCTGCCGTTTGTCGATATGACAAACGATTTCCCCGACGCCAACCACAACTACCAGGCCGCCGAGGGCAGCGCCGTCAGTGATGCGGAAATTGCCGCCCGCATTGAAAACGCCACGGCAGAGTTTTTGGTTTCGGCCCTGCGCTGACCGTTACAGTGCCGCGCCCTGGCTGAGCTGCGCCTGGCAGAAGGCGAAGAACCGCTGCGCCGCTGTGGGCTGCAAGGCCCCGCGCTTGCGGCAGAGATAGGCCGTGCGCCCCGGGTCGGGGTCGGTCAGCGGAATGATCTTTAAATCCATGCAGCGCAGAACAGGGTGATCGGGCACGATGGCAATGCCAAAGCCCGCCGCCGCCATACCGGCTACGACGGTATCTTCCTCCGTCTCGTAGGCAATTTTCGGCGTTGCGCCGATTTTTTGGAACAGGGCATCGATGGGGCGGCGCAGGCCGCCGCGCTTGGAAAAATACACAAACGGATAGGGCAGCGTCTCCCGCAGGGTGACGCTGCTTTTTTGTGCCAGCGGGTGGTTTGGCGGCGTCACGACGACGAAGGGCGACCGGGCAAAGGCAACGTTTTCAAACACCGTGTCGTCGCCGGGGTGGCTGACGAAAGCCATGTCGAGCCGTTCCTCGGCCACGGCTTGCAGCAGATCGGCGGTGAAGCTGCTCTTGGTGTGCAGCTCAAAGCGGGTATGTTCGTTGCCGGATGTGGCAAGAAATTTTTGCATCAAGTCCGGCACAGTCTGGGCCGCCAGCTTGCGGATGCCGCCCAGCAGCACCAGCCCGCCGCCGCGGCCCATCTCCTGTAAATCCCGCGTTCCGGCGTCGAGAATGCGCAGCGACTCGTTGACGGACTGCAAAAACAGCCTGCCGTACCGGGTCAGCTGCACGCCCCGGCCATGCTTTTCAAACAGGGGTACGCCCAGTTCGTTTTCCAGCTGGGTGACGGCGTAGTTCAAGTTCGGCTGGCTGACGTGCAGCGCCTGCGCTGCCCGGCCGTAGTGCTCATAGTAGGCGATGGCCTGGAAGTAACGGATGTGGTCGAGGTTCATACGATGTTTTTTCCCCTTTACTTGTAGGGGCGGGGCACGCCCCGCCCGCTGCCTTTCCGCAAGCTGCCGCTTGCCGTACACGACCGGGCCGGGCATGCCCGGCCCCTACAAATCATAAACTTTTTCGATGAATTTCATCAAAAACATATATTTGTATTTATAATACGCCGCTACTATAATAAAGTCAAATCGGTTCGTTGAAAAAGTAACGAACCACAAAAGAAGGAGAACTCACTATGGATCGCAAAGTTGTATTGATCACCGGCGGCGCTATGGGGCAGGGCAAGTCCCACGCTCTCAAATTTGCCGAGAACGGCTTTGACGTCGTTCTGGCCGATATGCAGGACCCCGAGGGTGAAGTCTTTAAACAGACCGTCGCCGAGATCGAGGCCACCGGTGCCAAAGCGCTGGCCGTCCGCGCCAACGTCTGCTCTGACGACGACATGAAGGCCCTGTTCGAGAAAGCCTGGGAGACCTTCGGCCGCCTGGATGTCGTCGTCGCCAACGCGGGCGTCATCAACTTCGGCTACACCTGGGAGCTGACCGACGCCCAGGTGCAGAAGGTCATCGACATTGACCTGATCGGCACCTGGCGCACTGACAAGTACGCCGCCCTCTATATGCGCAAGCAGGGCTTTGGCCGTATCATCAACATTTCCTCTACCTCCGGTATGTACGGCACCCCCAAGCTGGCCACCTACTGCATGGCAAAATGGGGCGTGCGAGGCCTGACCAAGACCCTGGCCCAGGAGCTCAAGGGCACCGGCATCGTCGTGAACACCGTCTGCCCCACCAAGGTCAAGACCCCGATGTGCGAGACCGACAGCTATGTCCAGTTCATCAATGACCTGACCGGCAAGCACTTTGCCAACTGGCAGGAAATGTACGACGGCGTCCCCTTCCTGGATGTTGCCGACATCTCGGATATGGTCTACTGGCTGGGCACCAGCCTGTCCGCCGGTAAGTTCAGCGGCCGTGACCTGGGGCTGGACCTGGGCACCCTGCAGCAGTAAGGGGGCACCATGAAAATCACAAAAGCAACGCGCTGGCGCGTTTTCGCGGGCGTCTGGATCCAGAGCCTGTTCACCTCCGCCACGGCCTTTTTCAGCCTGTTTGCTCTGCCACTGACCGGCCAGTTCGGGTGGAGCAGCTCGGAGTTCAGCATGGCGTACACGATTTATATGTTCGTCTACTGCGCCATGGGCTTCGTCGGCGGCCTGCTGGCCGAGAAATTGCAGCCCCGCGTGGCGATCTATCTGGGCCTGCTCTTCTTCTCCGCGGGCTGGTTCCTGACCGGTTTTGCGTCCAGTATCCCGCAGCTGTACCTGTTCTACGGCGTCATGGCGGGCGCGGGCGCAGGCACGATCTACCCGGCCTGCCTGCCTACGGCCCTCAAGTGGTTCCCCGACAAGGCCGGTTCTATCTCCGGCCTTGTGCAGGCGGGCGCATCCTGCGGCCCCTTCATCATGTCGCCCATTGCCCAGTGGCTCATTGACACCTACGGTGCGCAGATGGCCTGCCGCATCCTGGCGGTCGTGTTCCTCATCGGTGTCGGTGCAGTGGCTTGGATGATCGTGCCCTGCCCGGAGGGTTGGATGCCCGAGGACTGGACCCCGACGGCTACCCAGGCCAAGGAACTGAACGCCAAGAACTACAACATCCCCCAGATGGTCAAGACCCCTGTGTTCTGGGTTATGCTGGTCATGTTCATCTTTGCGAACGCCGCTGGCACGATGATGGTCAGCGCGACCTCGCCCATTGCCCAGAACCAGATCGGCCAGAGCGCTATGACTGCCGCCATGTGCGTTTCTATCATGACGCTGGCAAATATGTGCGGCCGTATCGGCTTTGGCTTCATCTATGACAAGCTCAAGGGCTGGAACTCTCTGATTTTGGTGCTCGTGCTCAACGGTATTTCCATGTGTATGCTGACCGTGGCCCACAGCCTGCCCTACTTCATCGCCTGCATCTGCCTGGTGGGCTTCTCTTTCGGCGGATTGCTTGTCGTGTTCGCCCCCATCGTCAAGAACGTGTTCGGTTCCAAGTTCTACAACCGCAACTACGGCCTGATCTTCATTGGCTACGGCATCGGCGCATTCGTCGGGCCTAAGATCAGTGCGACGTTCTACGATTCCACCGGCTCCTATGTGGCCGGGTACATCGGCTCTGCCATTCTGGCCGCAGCGGCGGTGGCGCTGGTTTTCGCCGCCCGCAGGCTGACCGCCAAAATGCAGGAAGCCAACTAAAACGATATCCGCTGTTTGCTTTTATCGGATAAGCTCTCTTTTGGACAGGAAATGCCCGCCGCGTAGTTTTGCGCGGCGGGCATTTTCTATTGGCAGGCAGGGCAGGCCGATGCGCACAGCGGCCCCTGCAAGGGAAATGGAAAATCCGCCGACGACATATTTACACTGCCCTGAAATTGTGCTATACTATTTCTGACCGACCGGTCGGTCAGAATGAAAGGGAACGCAGCTATGCCGAAATACAGTGTAAAAAAACCATTTACGATACTGGTGGCGGTCATACTGGTGCTGGTGCTGGGCTTTGTCAGCCTGACCGGCATCCAGACCGACCTGCTCCCCGCGATGAACCTGCCCTACCTGCTGGTCATGACCACCTACCCCGGTGCCAGCCCTGAGCAGGTCGAGGCCGACGTGACCCAGCCGCTGGAAAACGCCCTCTCGGTGCTCAACGGCGTCAAGAATGTCACGAGCCAAAGCAACGAGAATTACAGCCTGATCTTCCTGGAATACCAGGATGATACCGACATGGACAGCGCCATGGTCAAGGCCAGCACGGCCGTGAACCAGCTGGGCGACGCCCTTCCGGATATGGCGTCCACTCCGACGCTTATGGAAATCAGCCCTGACATGATGGCGACCCAGTATGTGGCGGTCGATTATGACGGCATGGATATCTACGAGTTGTCCGACTATGTCAGCGAGAACGTGCTGCCCCAGCTGGAACGCGTGGACGGCGTGGCGAGTGTTTCAACCACAGGACTTGTGGAAAAGTCTGTGCAAATTACGCTGGACCAGGATAAAATCGACGCAGTGAATGACAAACTGCTGGTCAAGGTCAGTGACCGCCTGGCCGACGCGAAAAAAGAACTGGACGATAACAAGAAGAAAATCAACGACGGTTTGAAAGAACTCGACGACGCCCAGGCCCAGCTGGACGCGGGCAAATCCGAGCTGAACACCCAGAAAGCCGACGTGACGACCCAGCTGCGGGACGCCATCACCGAGCTGGACAAACAAATCCCTGAGCTGGAAAAGAAAATCGCCGATTTGAAAACCGATATCGACGACGCGAACCGCAAGCTCGAGGACGCCAAGAACGCCGACACCACCCTGCCGGAGGTCACGCTGCCCATCGACGACGCGCTGTTTGCCAGCTGCAAGCAGATTTTGGCCGCGTGGGACCCCCAATATAACGCCAATGAGCTGCCCGCCAACCTGGCCGAGGCCAAGGGCAGCACGGCCAAGATGGGCGCAATGGTCAACGCCATCGAGCGCGCCACACAGAACATCAACAGCACCGCTGCCGCGGAAAACCTGCTGGAATCCGGCATGGACGTGGCCCAGAGCGCGGCCTACCTTGACGCCCAGTACACGGCGCTGACCGGGCGCATCCAGGCGTTGGATGCGGAAATCGCCGGGCTGGAGGATGACAAGGCCGCCGCCGAGGGCGACGAGGCCCAGCAGCAGGCGATCCAGGCGCAAATCGACGCCAAGCGCGCCGAGCAGGCGGGCTACCAGAAAATTCTGGACGACAACGCCCCCCGCCGCGCCCGCCTGACCGAACTGAACGGCTGCCTGACGACCCTGTCCACGACCAGCACGGCGCTGAATAACGCGACGGTATTGCTGCAGGCCCGCCAGCAGGCGGAGGCCGGGCTGAACGAGGGCATGAAGCCGCTGCAGCAGACCTTGAACGAGACCGTGCAGGCGCTGAATGACCAGCTGACCAAAGCCCAGGAAATACTGACCCAGCTCAACGACCAGCGCGCCAAGATGGAATCCGCGCTGGCAAGCCTGGGTGACCCCGCCGTGGACCCCGCCATGGCCGATGTGGCCGTGCAGCTGCTTTTGAGCGGCAGCGAGGCCCAGCTGCAGCTGGGCGAGTTCCAGATATCCAGCGGCCGCACCCAGCTGGAAGCCGGTAAGACCCAGCTGGAAGCCGCGCAGGAGGAGTACGACTCCGCCCGCGAGGAAGCGCTGAAAAACGCGAACCTGGATCAGCTGCTGAACATGGCGACGCTGACCCAGCTGATTGCGGCCCAGAACTTCTCGATGCCCGCCGGTTACATCGACGGCGGCGCAGGGGACGACAACCGCTACATTATCAAAGTGGGCGACGCCTTTGCCGACACCGACGAACTGAAAAACATGGTGCTGTGCAATATTGACGGCATCGGAGATGTGCGCCTGGCCGACGTGGCCGAGGTCGAAATGACCGACAACGCCGACGACGCCTACGCCAAGGTGGACAAAAACCGTGCGGTATTGCTGTCCATCTACAAGAGCTCGACGGCCTCCACCTCCACCGTCTCCAACGCGGCCAACGCCGCCATGGAAGAAATGATGGCCGAGACCGAGGGTCTGCACCTGACGCCCATCATGGACCAGGGCGACTACATCAAGCTTATCGTCAACAGCGTGCTCTCGAACCTTATCGAGGGCGCGATCCTCGCGATCATCGTGCTGGCGCTGTTCCTGAAAGACCTGCGCCCCACCATCGTTGTCGCCATCAGTATGCCGCTGAGCGTGCTGTTTGCCATCGTATGGATGTACTTTACCGGCATCACGTTTAATATTCTGTCCCTGTCCGGCCTGGCGCTGGGCGTCGGTATGCTTGTCGATAACTCGGTCGTTGTCATCGAGAACATCTACCGTCTGCGCGGGCGCGGTGTGCCTGCCCCCCGCGCGTCGGTGCAGGGCGCACGGCAGGTGGCCGGGTCCATCGTGTCCAGCACGCTGACGACCATCTGCGTATTCCTGCCGCTGGTGTTCACCACCGGCATGGTGCGCGAACTGCTCAGCGATATGGCGTGGACGATTACCTTCAGTTTGCTGGCGTCCCTTATCGTGGCGCTGACCGTCGTGCCCTGCGCGGGTTCCACGGTGCTGAAAAAGCAGAAGGATATCAAGCACCCCTGGTTCGACAAGGCGCTGAACGGCTATGAAAAGCTGCTGCGCTTCTGCCTGCGCTGCAAGGCTGTGCCGCTGACGCTGGCAATCGTGCTGCTGGGTGTCTCCATCTGGCGCGTGGCGACGATGGGCGTTGTCATGATCCCGGATATGAGCAGCAACCAGCTGACCGTCACGGTCAACGTGCCCGACGACACCGCCAAGGAGGATGCCTTCACCACGGCGGACAGCGTCATGGACGCCATCATGACGGTGGACGGCGTGGACACCGTGGGCGCAATGTCCGGCAGCCCCAACAGCATGGTCATGATGGCGGGCAGCAGCGCCGCTACCGACAACACGACGTTTACTTACTATGTCCTGCTGGGCGACAAGGCCCCGAAGGCCAAGGTCGTGGAGCAGGAAATCTACGACAAGACGGACGATCTGAACTGTGAGATCGACGTGAATTCCAACGGCATGATGGATATGAGCGCCCTGTCCGGCTCCGGCATTGAGGTCGATCTCTACGGCAACGACCTGGATGATCTGAGCGCCGCGGGCAAACAGGTCATCGAGGTCATGAACGGCATCGACGGCATCGTCAACCCTACCGACGGCCAGGACGCCAGCGATGCCGAGGTGAACATCACCATCGACAAGGACAAGGCCATGCGCATGGGCCTGACTGTGGCGCAGGTCTACCAGCAGATCGCCGCCAAGCTGACCACCGACACCACCGCCACGACCCTGAAAGCGGGCGGCACCAGCTACACCGTGACCATTGTGGACAAGACCGACACGCCGACGCTGGACGATATCTTCAACATGGAGTTTGAGACGACCACCACCGACGAGGATGGCAACACCGTAAAGGAGACCCACACCCTGGGCGAGTTCGCCACCCGTACCACCACGGCGGGCTACACTGAGATCAGCCGCGAGAACGGCTCCCGTCAGCTGTCCATCACCAGCGAGACGGCGGAAGGGTACAACACAACACTGATTTCCCGCGAGCTGGAACCCAAGCTGGCCGAATTGCAGCTGCCCGACGGTGTGACCGCCGAGCTGGCGGGCGAGACGACCCAGGTCACCGAGATGCTGGGCCAGATGGCGAAGATGCTGGCGCTGGCGCTGCTATTCGTCTACTTTGTCATGGTCGCGCAGTTCCAAAGCCTGCTGTCGCCGTTCATCGTGCTGTTCACGATCCCGCTGGCCTTCACCGGCGGTATGCTGGGCCTGATGGCCACCGGCGAGCAGCTGTCGCTCATTTCGCTGATGGGCTTTCTGGTATTGATGGGCGTCGTCGTCAACAACGGTATTGTGTTCGTTGACTACGCCAACCAGCTGCGCATCGGCGGGCTGGAGCGCAGCGATGCCCTTGTCGCTACCGGCCGGACCCGTATGCGCCCGATCCTGATGACGACGCTGACCACCGTGCTTGCCATGGTCACGATGCTGTTCGGCACCGATATGGCCAGCGAGATGAGCACCGGCATGGCTATCGTCATTATTGGCGGTCTGAGCTACGCCACGCTGATGACGCTGTTCATCGTGCCTGTGCTGTATGATCTGTTCTACCGCAAGCCGCCGGTGAATATCGACGTCGGTGATGACGGCATGAATGACCTGCCCGACGATGCCGCTGAGTTTGCGGCCGAATTCGCCGCCCGCCGTGCCGCCGAGAATGCGGCCGAAGCGCCCGCCGAGGAAAAGCGCCGCCCGGATCTGAGCCGCGCGGCCCACGCCCCGGCGGAAAACGAGACGCCCAACGAGGAAAAGGAGGCGGACCACGATGCAGAATGACCAGCAAGCCGCCCGCAAGGCCGCTGTGTATGAGGCTGCGCTGCAGCTTATCGGCCAGGGCGTCAGCCCTGCCGCGCTGAAAATACAGCAGCTTGCCGATGCCGCCGGTATCGGCAAGGGCACGGTGTACGAGTATTTTTCCTCCAAAGAGGAAATTTTGCAGGGCTTGGCCGAGTACTGCTTTGCCCGGGAAAACGAGCGTGTCCGTGCCATGTTCGCCGACTGTACGACGCTGGCCGGGCTGGAAGAACGCATTACCGGCTATTTACAGGACATTGCCGCCAGCCGGATGGGCAGCTACAAGATGATTGCCGAGACGCTGGGAATGCCCCGCAGGACGGGTGCTATGCCCGCCTGCATGGCCGAGCTGAAAGAAATCGTAAGTGAACTGCTGGCGCGGCTGCAGGCGGCGGGGGAAATCGCCCCGGAGCTTGGCATGGAGTATTGCTATATGTCGCTGCTTTCCGCCGTTGTAGGCGGCCTGATGGGCCTGTGCTATGCCGCTGACCACGACCGCACCGTGGAAGACCTGATGGATAACCTGCGGCTGATGATACGAAGGACCTTAGGAAAATAAAAACTGCAGCCTTCCCCTGAGGGGGAAGGTGGCCCCGCAGGGCCGGATGAGGGGCGCGTTTGCCGTGACCGATGTGAATAGGTTGTAGTGGCAAGGCTGCCCCTCATCAGTCCGCTTCGCGGACAGCTTCCCCCTCGGGGGGAAGCCTTACCTAAAAACGCCTGTGTACCGCATAGCAAAGCGCGGTGCACAGGCGTTTTGGATTATTTGCGATATTTCGCCAGCGTTTTTATAACCAGCTCGGTTTCCAGGGGCTTGGTCAGGTGCTCGTTCATACCGGCCTCATAGGCACGGCGGCGGTCCTCGGCAAAGGCGTTGGCAGTCGTAGCTAAAATCGGGATGCGCCCGGCGTCGGGGCGATCCAGCCTGCGAATGGTTCGCGTCGCTGTGTAGCCGTCCATCACCGGCATCATCACATCCATTAAAATCGCGTCAAACTCGCCGGGCCGGGATGCGGCAAAAATGTCCACGGCCTCCTGCCCATTGCGGGCAGCGGTGACGGTGGCCCCGGCGTTTTCCAATAGGAACTGGGCAATTTCCAGGTTCAGGTCGTTGTCCTCGGCCAGCAGGATGTTCACACCCTGCAAGGTGGTGTCGTCGGCGGGCTTTTCCGTCTCGGGCTGGGGCGCGGCGTTGGGGTCGATTTCCAGCGGCAGCGTGATGTAGTAGGTCGTACCGACGCCCTGCCGGCTCTCAAACGTGATGGTGCCGCCCATCTTGTCCGCCAGGCTCTTGGCGATGGGCATACCCAGCCCGGTGCCGCCGTAGGTCGAGCGGGCGTCCAGAACCTCCTGGGTGAATGGCTCAAAGATGTGCTTCTGGAATTCCTCGCTCATGCCGATGCCGGTGTCGGCGCAGGTGAACTTGACCCAGGCGGTCTTGCCGTCGCAGCGTTCCTCCCGCAGGGTCATAGTGATGGTGCCGTTGTCCTTGTTGTACTTGACGGCGTTGCTCATAATGTTCATCATCAGCCGCTTTACGTGGATCGGGCTGCCGATGAGATCGGGGTGGGGCAGGTCGATGTCGTCGCAGAGTATGCGGATGCCGCGCCCGGCGGCCTGCTTTTCCAGCACATCCTGCAACCCGGTCAGCAGCTTGACCATGTTGAAAGGCCGGTGCTCGAGCACGACCTCACCGGATTCCAGCTTGCCCATGTCCAAAACTTCATTGACGAGCTCCAGCAAAAAGCCCGAGGCGTCCCAGATTTTGCGGCGGCACTCGGCCTGTTTGGTCATATCGTCGGCGTAGTGGTCGCCAATCTCCACCATGCCCCGGATGCCGTTGATGGGCGTGCGGATGTCATGGCTCATCCGCTGCAAAAACTCGGTCTTGGCAACGTTGGCGGCCTCAGCCTTGCGGGCGGCCTTTTCCAGCGATTTCTGGTAGGCTTTCTCCTGCAGGAGCTTTTCCTCCTGATAGGAGTGCATCGTGCGGCGGCGCACCAATTCAATCAAAAGAATAATGAGGGTGTAGGAAATCACTACAAAGATGATGTTCTTGGGCGTTGTGGTAAAGACGGCGGCCTCCGGCAAAAAGGCGTAGACGTAGCAGTCGCGGCCCTTCTCGGTGTAGCCGAAGTAGCCGCTGGTGCCCATGCCGGTGTCACGTACATAGACCATCCTGTCATAGACGCCGCGCTGCTTGATGAGCTGCAGCGGTGCGACCTCGTCGGTGGAAAGCCCCAGCAGGCTTTCATCGTTGGCGGCAATGATTTCATTGCCGCTGGCCACGGCCAGCGTGCCGTCCGTAGCGATATGGAAGCCGGAAACCAAATGCTGGTACGACAATTTGTAAGTGTGGACATACTCGGCGGGGGTGTGGTAGAACGCAACAATGATGCAGTCGGCCCCCTCACGGGCTGAGGCGGCAATATCCAAAAAGGAGTCATCCCCGCAGACGAGGCGCACAGCGTAGGTCTTTTTCGGGTGGTCGGCCACATCCAAAAGGGAATCGGTCGTCAGCACCTTGTTCAACAGGGGCAGCAGGGCCTCCTCCTTACAGTAGCTTTTGGTGATCTGTCCATCCCGGGAGAGAAGCAGCAGCCCGGTCAGGTAGTGGTTCTCGACGAAGTGCGGTAAGACGTCCTCTGCAGCGGGGTAAAGGTCGTCGGGCTTATCGGTGAGGTACCAGATATCCCGGGCGCACTGCTGGGCGCTTTCGGTCACGCGCAGCAGGCTCTTGGCCTCGGATGCCAGATTCAGGCTGCTGTAATCGGCACACTGTTCCTTGATGTAATCCACGCGGGTGGACAGCGCATCCTCGGCTGTGGCGATGTCGGTGTTGGCCGAGTAAAAAGAGATGGAGACGAGCAGCAGCACCCCGATCAGCACGGACAGCAGCCAGAACCCATTGAGACGGGGCAGACGTTTAGCGGCCATAGTCCACCTCCAGATATTTGTCCGGGTCGGGCAGGTATTTAGCCAGGATAGCCCGGGTCGTGCCGTCGGCGCGCATATCGGCCAGGGCAGCGTTCAGCGCGGTATCCAGTCCGCGGTCATCGTTCAGGGCAAAGGCCACGCCCAGCCCCACCACCTGCAAAGGCTCGTCCAGGATGCGGTACTCGATGCCGAAATCCGACATGAACTGCAAAATCGAGGTCTCATGGGCGGCCACAGCGTCGGCGTAGCCCTTGCTCAGATAGGCGTAGATCAGCTCGCGTTTCTGCATCGAGAGCAGGGCGCGGACCTCGGGGATGCGGGGATCGCCGCCATCCAGAAGCAGCGCTTCCGGCTTGGTGGTGGCCTGCACGGCGACGGTCTTGCCCGCCAGGTCGGCCAGGGTCTCAATATCACTGCCCGGCATGACGGCCACGACCTGGCGGCTGACCATGTACGGCCCGGCCCAGCGGTACTCATCCTCGCGCCCGTCGATGGAAAAGCTGCCCCACAGGCAGTCGACGGTGCCATTCTCTACCAACTCTTTTTTGTCGACCCAGTCGATGGTGACGAACTGCGCCTTGTAGCCCATGCGGCGGAATGCCTCGGTGGCAAGCTCCACATCGATGCCGGTGGGTTGGCCGTCGGCGCTCAGGTAGTTGAAGGGCGGGTAGCTGTCACTGCCGATGACGATGGTGGGCAGGTCAGCATCCGGGTCGGCTGTGGCGGCCCGCGCGGCGCAGCCCGCCAGCAGGCAGACGGCCAGGCAGAGCACGGCCAGCAAAAACAGCAGTCTGGGGCGGTGGTGCTTCATACGCAAATATCCTCTATATTGGTTGGAATATTACAGAGAGTAACACTTTGGGAAAATAATATTTATTGTAGCATCGGATGCCGATACAGTCAAGAAAGGCAGCTGCATGATTTGACAAAAAATAGAAGAAACTTTACGGCGGCCAGGGGACTGGCCGCCCTGCAGCCTTTGCAAACCACATCATACCAGGATATGCGTCGCCTGTACCGATCAGCCGCGTTTGTTTCGGCAAAACAGTTGCCCCGGTGCGGGTGTGATGTTATAATAGCAATAACAATGTAAAATTTTGCCATCACAGCGGAAAGGAGCGGAAGATGAACAACGTCACACGCAGCATTTTCCGCGCCATCCATGAGGGCAAGTGGCTCAGCATCGAGTACAAAAACCAGCAGACCCAGCAGACAAAATACTGGGTCGCTGTCAAGGGGCTGAACCCCCGCACCCGCACGCTGACGGTGGACGGCCTGCACCTGAAACTGCTGACCGTCCAGGACCTGACCATCCACATTGACCGCATCCAGGCAGCCGAAGTTGTGGACGGCTCCTGGTGCCCGGTGAATGAGACCCTCGTTGCCGATATCCGGGATAACCCCGGCAAATACACAGCGCTGTTCGCAAACTCGGCCAATCTGCGGGTGCTGGACTACCTGGCCGCCTGCAACCGGCTGGATGCCACGCCCTACCAGACCAATTACAGCCTCGTCCACGCCATCGACGCGGATCGCTTTGACGAGGGGGCCGAGGACACCATCGAGCTGGGGGACGACCAGTTCCGGGAGCTGGTGCAGCGGTTCCAGCGCCGGGTGGATGACCGCAGGCAGAACGCCGCCCGGCCCAGTCTGCCGCAGCTGGGGCTGAACCTTATCAGCATAAACACCAACAAAGGGCTGTATGTGCTGGCTTACCGCCCGCTGCGGCTGGATGTGCGCCGCCGCACGCTGCGGGCCGACGCCGATCCGGTCATCTGCCGGGAGTTCACCATCAACGGCGCAAAGCTGAGCATCCACCAATTTCTGGACGCCGACGACCACGCGCTGCTGGACGACTTTTACAAAAATCAGGAGACCATCAAGGATCGTATCACCCGGGGCAACCCGCAGGTGCGCGGCGTGGACGATATGCCCTACCTGATCGCCATTGGGCGCGACTGCCCGGTGGATTTGGAGCATGAGTACCGCGGCATCCTCAATATGTTCGAGGACCCCTCCGGCGAGACAGCCACCGCACCGCTGCGGGCTTTCTTTGGCGAGATGACGGCCCGGCCCCGACGCCGCAAATCCTACCCGCTGGCGCTGCTGAACAACAAGGTCAACCTGGATCAGCTGCTTGCCATCAACAATGCCATGCGCTATCCCCTGGCCTATGTGCAGGGGCCGCCGGGCACCGGCAAGACAAACACCATCGTCAACACGCTGACTACGGCGTTTTTCAACGAGCGCACGGTGCTTTTTGCCAGTTACAACAATCACCCGATTGACGGCGTGGTGGAAAAATTGCAGCAGATTGACTACCACGGCCATACGGTGCCCTTCCCGATTTTGCGGCTTGGCAACGCCGAAAAGACCGCCGAAGCGCTGCGGACCATCGCCAAATTGTATGACCAGTGTATCCAGCTCCCGGTGCCGGAAAAGCTGCTGGACAAAAACCACGCCGACCGCACAGCCCGCGCCAAACAGCTGACCGAGCTGCTGGAACGCTATGAGCGGGTGCTTGACCTGAGGGAGCGCAAGGAGACCATCGAGCGCCTGCTGGAAGCCCGCAGCCAGATGAACTTCCGCTTTGAGCTGGAGGCCGGGCAGCTGCCCCAGGTCAACCGCGAGCTGGCCACCTACGGCGATATTGACACCGCCGACGCCATGGCCCTGCTGGACCGCAACGAGGGCGAACTTTTGCGCTACCTCTACTACACGTCGGTGCAGTACATCCGCCGCCTGGCCGAACCGAAATATGAGGATTTGATGGAGATTGTCCGCAGCGCCGACAACGATAAGGAGAAGGCAGCGGCTTTCAACAAGTACATCTCCG
>OLNN01000303.1_pt1 | contig 55703 bp, 51 predicted proteins | sample 1672141 | NCBI WGS metagenome assembly OLNN01 (sample SAMEA3136652, study PRJEB25190) | human gut metagenome | biome: human gut; feature: human-associated habitat; material: faeces | place: Austria | collected 2013
AATAAAAACAAAAGTATGTGAAAAATAAGATCAAATTACTTTCTTCCCACCCTCACAAAAAAAGAAAAAAAGGAATTATGAAATTCCTTAATCATCATAATATTCTCCATTACTTCTGTATTTTACTGTTGAACCATAAGTATTAATATAATCCTGGCTATGGTATCCATGTCTGTCAGGCATATCTCCACTACCTATAGGTCTTCCAGAAGCTTTATCATATAAAACATAACCTTCCCCATCACTATCCTGTTTACTGTACCATGTATCACCTTCACAAACCCAATCAGAATGAGGATCCTCAGATTGTGAAGATGCAGAAGAATATGATTTATGTTCATCAGATACTGGCTGAACATCAGCAGTATCATTAGTAGTGTTATTAGTAATATTTGCAGTATTATTTAATGTTGTATTATTTGCCGGTTCATTACTTAGTGAAACAGTATAAATCAAACCACCGATAAGGCAGCACACAATCAGTATAAGTATGGCTATAATAGTTCTTTCATTGTCCATCTCTTCACCAAAATTACATATTTAAAATATGATAAAAAATATCATACTTAGAATATTATTATATTGTTTATACTATTTAAACACATATTACTCATTAGTATCAGTTAAAATCTCTTCTATTTCCAAAAGATTATTGGGAAAATAGATTTTTTTCTGCTTATCTGATGTAGATAAACCCATTTCAATCATATGATCCAAAAGAACTTTCAGGCTATCATAATATCCATTAAGATTATATACAATACATGGAGCATTTATCTGTTTTAGGGCAACTTTAGTCATTATTTCAGTTATTTCATCTAAAGTACCGGTACCTCCCGGAAAAGCAATGAAAGCATCTCCAAGCTCAATCATTTTTCTCTTTCTATCCTGCAGATTACTGGTTATTATAAGTTCGCTTAAATTTTCATGCTGCAGGTTATCGTCTATAAAAAACTCAGGTTCAACACCAATTGCCATACCTTCAGCATTCAGGACACTGTCTGCAAGTTCCCCCATCAATCCTATTTTTGAACCGCCATAAACAAGTATATGATTATTTTCAGCAATCCACACACCAAGTTCCCTTACAGCTTCTTTCAGAAAGGGGTCACTACCTTCATGTGATCCAAGATATACAGTAATTTTCATTAAGTTACACCTATTATGTTATATATGCTCCAAATTCTCTTAAATTCCAAAAATAAATATTATAAATGAAACGATTGGTATAATTATTCCATGTTTAAAAGTTTTTTCATCACTGATTAATTTTAGTGACACATAAACAGACAGCATAATTGACAATAACGGATATAGCAATAGCCTGTCGGCATTTATTACTTTAACATTATACCACGCGGAAAGTACAGAAATTAAAAGAATTAAAACTGTCAAATAACCGATTCCTATTAATGCGTATCTTTTATTTTTTTCATAATCACTGCCTGCATCAGTTTGAGTATTTGAATCAGAATTATCTATTTTTGTTCCACATTCCTGGCAGAATTTAGAATCTTTTTCAACTAATACCCCGCAATTAGGACAATTAACCATAAAAACATCCTCCCAATTGTTTTTATTTATCTTGTTAACAATATATAATAATTATGTTTTGAAAACAGGAAAAAACATGATTTTCATTTAATGATATTGCAGAGCAGGGCTTTTTTAAAAAACAGAAACTGTCAAAACAGCATTTTGTCTGATTTAACAAAAATTAAAAATATAAAAAAGGTAGAAAAAATATCTTAGGTAATTTTTCTAATTAATACTGAAGTATTGTTTGTATTGCCTGTAGGCAGGAGCATTACTTCCTTATGGAATCCCCTGGTGTCTTTTTCAGTAACAGGAGAGTATAAAATAGCTCTCATACCGGTATAGGTTCTATAAAGAACAGGTGTTTTTTCACTTACCACATCCCAAATATTGGAAAATACCCTTTCTTTAGGTTCTGCAAAAGCAGCTACCATCAAAATATCATAATCCAAATCAGCTATTGTATTTTCATTACCTATAACAATTTTAATATCGTCATCAAGGTTTAATTTTTTCAAAACTTTTCTGGATAACTGGGCTACATCTTCCTGCTGTTCAATTCCAATACATTTACATCCGAATACTTCATTGAACATGATTAAAGTTAAAGGCAGCGGTCCGCTTCCCAGGAATACAAAGGTTTTTTCATCATTGAATTTAGCTAATTTACTTTCATTATTAATTAATCCTATATAACGCTCATAAAAGTGAAAAGAGTCAAGTACTTCTCTTGGATTATCTGAGTTAAGTATTTTTAATGCATTTTCCATTTCCAGTCTGGCACCGACATAAACATAAAACTTACGGATTAATTTTAATGCACGGTTCATCTTTTCATCATCAAGAATATGTTTAGCAGAGTCAAAATCGATTGTTTTATCATGTGCAATAACTTCAACTTCATCTAAAATCTCAATAACCTCATCGATAGCAACATCATCCAAAGCGTCCATATCATCATCAAGATTGCCGAAATTGGAAAGTTTATCAGCTATTTCTTCAATTTTACCCCAATATTTATAACAACTCATAATATCACGATATTTTTTCAAATTAAATAACAAATTATATATAGTATTTTCTAGTTTATTATATATTAAAGTTTAGTATATGATAATAAAGTATTACTAAAGCTTCAATTTAAGAAATAAAGTAATACTTTCATTTTTTTAAAAAATAAAGTATTAAAAATAGATTAAAATTTTCAAAAAAGTAATACATTTAATGGAGGAGCAAAAAGTGAACTTTAAAATTATTCAACTGTCTGACAATATTTGTGAAAAAACCAGGACTCAGGAGTTTTTATTTAAGCAGATCAAAAAAGAATACGGATACGGATATGTGCCGGAATATCATAAAGACATAATGAAACTAAATGAATATTACATAAATCCGAGAAAAAATAATTTGTTCCTGGCAAAAAATTCTGAAAATGATGAAATAATAGCTACAATAGCTGTAAGAGGCTATGACAAAAAATTCAGAGAATTTGAAGGAGTATATAATAAAGAAGATACTGCAAGCATCTGGAGATTATATGTTGATGAAAAATACAGAAGACTGGGTCTTGCAACAAAACTGTTCAAAGTAGTAGAGTCATTTAGCTATTTAAACAGCTATAAAGAAATTTATCTCCACACCCATAAAAATTTAAATGGGGGATTAAACTTTTGGAAAAAAATGGGATTTGAAACAACTGTAGATACAAACAATGACCTTCAGACAGTCCATATGATTAAAAAATTACCTAAGTTCAAACTCAATAATGTTCAATCCAGCCATAACTTAGCTATTGAATCTTTAACTCTTTAGATTATTATTTCCCTATCAGTTGTTATGTTATCTGCCATATAACTGATATGACCTCTTCTGGCTGTTTTTTAACATTGAAAAATATGTTTAGTTTATGGCCTGCAACTGAATTATTATATTCTGCATTTAATTTATTATGCATTCCTTCGCTTATGGTATATTTTCTTCCGTCATCTTCAACAATCCAGTAAGCTTTTGAAAAATCCGAACCGAACAGTATAGCCAGACTAAAATCTACTTTCATATATTATAGTTACATATGATTTAATAAAAAGTTTAGGCATATTAAAAAAAATAGTTTTAAGAAATTATAACTCAATCTACTTTTATAAAGAAAATATAAATCCTATTAATTTTATATATAATATAAACACTGATGGAGATATTATGAAAGACTCTGTTTTTAATGATGAATCAAGTTATTTCAATTCTTGGTATAATATAACCAAATACTTTGATAAATTTTTTGCCAATAGAATAGGAAACTTAAATATAAGTCCTAATGAGGTAATGTTTTTATCAAAAATTTATTATAATAAAGGTATTAGCCAAAAAGCAATTGCAAATCAAATGCTTGTTTCTGAAGCATATGTTACAAAAATGTTTAAAAGTTTAAATAATAAAAATTTAGTTAAAAAATCAATTGATCCAAAGAATAATACTCGTAGACAATTATTTTTAACAGAAAAAGGAAAAAAAGTTTTTGAAGAAATGATTGAAATTTTTAATGAATTTGAAGAATTACTATTTCAAAAATATGGCAAAGACCAAATAAAATATATAGCACATATTATGGCAACCATAGGAACTGATTCTTTGAAATTTCAATAATAAAAAATAAGAAAAATTATTTATTATATTTCTTCCCATTCTTTCATGTTTTTAACACAACCCGGATCCCCATATTTAATGTCATGGAAATAATTGTAAGCTCTTGCTCTACATCCTCCACAAATATAACGAGATTCACATTCTCCACAATGTCCTTCAAGTATATCTTTATCTCTGAATACTTTTAAAAGTTCATTATTAAGCCATAAATCATTTAAATCATCATTTATATTTCCTAAACAAACTTCTTTATCATGTGGGAAGAAAACACAAGGATATATTTTTCCATCAGGTTCTACACTCATATAAAATCTTCCAGCACCACATCCGCCTACAAACTCTGCAAGTTGCATCATTGCTGGATTTTGATATTCTACATTATAGAAATGTGTTGGAATCATTTCTTTATTATCATAAGTATGAGTTACAACATCCGTAAATTGTGGAGCTGTAGATAGTATTTGCATATCTTCTATACCATTTTTCTCATAAATTAATTCAAGTATTTCAAGTCTTTCATCTGGACTTAAATCTACTTCTTTAATATCTGCACCTTTTCCTGTTGGTATAAAATTATATAACATAAACCATCCAACTTTTAAATCAGCTAAAAAGTCAATCATTTCAGGAATTTCATCTTTATTCTTTTTAGTTACAGTTGTAGATACTTCTACAAAAGTATCTGTTTTGTTAAAGTTTTTAATAGCATTTACGGCATGTTCCCATGATCCTTTAACTTGACGGAATTCATCATGTGTTTTAGGATTTAATCCATCTAAACTTATTTGTACAAATTTCAAACCTAAATCTGAAAATTCTTTTGCTGTTTCATAATTATTAAAGATATATCCATTAGTTGCCATACTAACATACATACCTCTATCTGTTGCATGTTTAATGAATTTCTTAATATCTGGATGTATTGACGGTTCTCCACCACTAAAAGCAATTGAAGCTACTCCTAAATCAGCTAGTCTATCAATTCCATCTAGAATTTCTTCAGAGGATAATTCATTTTCATCTTTTTTACCAGCATTTTCATAACAATGAATACATCTGAAATTACATGCTTTTGTTATGTTCCAAACAATTTGGTAAGGAGCTCCTGGAGTAAATGGTTTTACAGCTCCAAATTTAGCTAATCCTTTAAATGTGCTGATTAAACCAAGTTCCCAATAATCATCCTGCATAGCTCTTATAAAACTTTCTTCAGAAGTTTCAAAACTTTTTAATGCACTGTGAATAATTTTAGAAATTACTTCATAACTTGCTTTACATTTAAAACATATATCATCTTGTTTACCTAAATAATAGTCTAATGAAGATTGCAATCTGCTTTTACCGCATTTGTCACAGTACTTTAAGGATTTGTTTAATAATTTTTTAGATAATTTATTATTGACAATATGTTGAAATGTTTTTACTAATTTTTCCATATCCATCTCATTTTCAGATTCCATTTTCATATCCCCATTTTAATTATTTATTTCAATTTAAAACTTAACTATGTAAATACTTAATTAAGTTAAGTATAAACAAATAATTATTTAGGTTCATTATATTTAAATCTTATCAAAAATTAGATTTTAAAACTGAATATTATTAAATAATTTTTAGAGAATCTAAATTTTTTTTAGTGATAAATATAGTTAATTTGTTTTGTTTTTATTATTTGTAATGGTAATTTTTTGGTGTTTTGTAAAAATACATCTGTATAATTTTTAGTTTATTAAAAAGGGGTCTTAATATGATAAGTTAAATTTTAATTGTATCTTTCATTAAGAAACATACTCCCGATAAAATAATCATTTGGCTATTTTTTGAATCAACTAGCTCATTTCTACGTTCATCTTCTTCATATACATGAGTCATTAATTCAAGTAATAATTTGTCTCGGTTTAATGTTTCATTATCCGACATGGTGAATCCTCCAATTTATGGTTATGGATTAATATGATGGTTTATGTGGTGAAATGTTCAAAAAAGAATTATTTCATAATTCTTTTATTCTTTGATTATATTCTTCAAGAGTAATATCTTCATTAATCAACTCTTGATTCAAATCCATTACAGATTGATCATCAAAAATTTCACCACCAAATGGATTAAAAGGTTTTACTTTTTTTTGAGAATTCATTTTCTAATCCTCCTGAAAGACATATATTTATTTAGAACTTTATATCTTCCCATACTTTATTTGCAGTTAAATTTTAATTGCATCTTTTTGAAGCAAACATACAAAAAGAAAAGAGAATTAATATGAATTTAATTATTTTTCATTATAATCTCTTTTAATTCATCAATTTTATTTTCTAATTTTTTATTTTCTTCTTTAAGTTCATCAATTTTACTATTCAAATCTTTTTCAGAATCATCAGTTATTTTACTCACATATATGGATGATATAGCTGCAGTTAATGTGCTGAAAAAAATAATTCCTAATAATATGACAAAATATGAAATTACTTTTCCTATTATTGAATGTGGAGTTATATCTCCATAACCAACACTTGTTAATGTTACAATAATATACCAAAATGCATCAATTAAATTTGTAACTGAATCTTCAATAAATAATATAGCAATAGATGAAATTACAACAAATATTACCACAACATATATCAATTTATCCAGGTTTGTTGATTTGATAAAATAAACAACTGAATGTCCCCATCCTTTTAAAAAGAGTAATACTCTGCTGAATCTTATTAAACGTATTATTCTTATGAATCTGAACCATCTTAAGAAAAAATAGTCTAAAGGTATTATTGCGATAATAGTTAACCAGTTTTCTTTTAAAAATTGTTTTTTATTATTTGATTTATATAAGTTATATATAAAATCAATCCATAAAATGAAACAAACAAATAAATCAAAGTAAATAATTTTCTGCTCTACATGTTGAGAAACATTGGAAAAAGTCAATATTAATAATAATATCATATCAATTATTACTAACAACAATACTGATGATTCAATTATTTTTTCTGTATATTTCATGAAAATCTATCTTTTTTTAGTTAAAATATTTACTTTTAATTCTAGAATTATTAATAACAAAAGTCAAAGTTTAATTGCATCTTTTTGAAGCAAACATACTTCAATCGAATCACATTTTTTTAATTAATATCTAAGTAATTCCAGACTTATATCAGAATTTTAAAAGTTTATTAGATATTTTTTCTAATAAACTTATTGTTCTGTTATTTTATTCAATACCAATAATATCCATAAGGATAATAGTAAAAATGATTATAATACTTTTCTCTAATTAACCTATCCTCATACTCAATAGATTTTTCTTTATCAGCTTGTTTATCATCATATTTATGTCTTGCTTCATCTAATATCCCATAAAATGCATCAGTATCATAAGAAGAATCTGGAGTGTTAATTATCATTTCTTCAATTTCTTCATTCATTTGACCATCCCAGGATATACAATAAAATGAATCTCCTGAAGCAAAATATGCATAAGATACATTATGATTTACAACATCTACATATTCAGTAATATATGACACATCATGTGTTCCAACAGTTAAATTTTTAGCCTTAAAATTATAATCACTTCCGTACATATATGAAATATTACTATCAACACATCTAATACCAAATGTAAAAATATTATTAATCATATAAGTACCTTTATTAAGTTTACCCTCCTGATATTTAGGAGGTAATTTAAAATCAACATTATTTATTTTTACTGTTTTCCAATCAGAACTATCTACTGCATTTACACAATTAATTGAAACTATTAAACTAATAAAAAGTAAAGATATTAAAAGTTTTTTTGAAATCATATAATCACTATTATGTATTTAGAAAATCAATTCATTCATCGAAACTTAAGCAGTTTTTTTCTAATTTTTATATTTTTAATTTTCACGTTTTTTAAGTAATTCCAGACCTATGTCTCCCAGTTTGTATTTTTGGATTTTTCCGCTTGTTGTCAATGGGAATTCATCAATAAAGAATACATGTTTTGGAACTTTATATCTGGCTATTTTACTTATTGCATAGTCCCTTACATCTTCTTCAGTTAAATCTGAGCCTTCTTCTTTGATTATGAATGCTCCTACGATTTCACCGTATTTTTCATCAGGTATTCCTGCTACCTGAACGTCCTGAACTCCATCTATTGTATATATGAACTCTTCGATTTCACGTGGGTAGATGTTTTCTCCCCCACGGATAATCATGTCTTTAATTCTTCCGACAATAGAATAGTATCCGTCTTCATCAATGGTAGCCAAGTCTCCGGAGTGTAAAAATCCGTCATCTTCTATGACTTCTTTTGTTTTTTCAGGATTTTTATAATATCCTTTCATTACATTAAATCCTCTGCAGACTATTTCTCCTTTTTTACCTACTTCAGTTATGTCTTCACCAGTATCCGGATCTATAAGCTTAACTTCAACATTCGGAAACGGAGTTCCTACAGTGTTTACCTTTTTCTCAAATGTATCTGAAGCATTTGTTTGTGTCATTCCCGGAGATGCTTCTGTTAGACCGTATACACTGGTGATTTCAGTCATGTTCATTTTGTCTATTACTTCTTTCATGGTTTCAACAGGACATGTTGATCCCGCCATGATTCCTGTTCTAAGTGATGACATGTCAAACATATCAAACATAGGATGTGTCAATTTTGCAATAAACATTGTTGGAACACCGTGAATTGCAGTACATTTTTCCTTTTGAATAGCTGAAAGAGCTAAAAGCGGATCAAATTCCTCCAGCATTACAATAGTTGAACCATGTGTGATTACTGCCATGACTCCTAAAACTGAACCGAAACAATGGAATAAAGGTACCTGAATACATAATCTGTCTTCTTCAGAGAAGTTCATGTTTTCCCCGATGTAATATCCGTCATTTAAGATGTTTCTGCTGGTAAGCATTACTCCTTTTGGGAAACCTTCTGTACCGCTGGTATACTGCATATTTACTACATCATTATTGTCAAATTCTTTTTTGATTTCTTTTAGGATTACATCATCCTGATTTTGACCTAACAATAATAATTCATTAGTGTTATACATTCCTCTGTGTTTATCCTGACCTACATGAATAACATGTTTTAAAAATGGGAATTTTTCAGAATTTAATTTTCCTCTCTGACAGGTTTTAAGTTCAGGCACTAACTCATAGATTATATCAATATAATTATTGTCTCTGAATCTGTCAGTTAGAGCTAAAGCTTTCATATCTGACTGTTTAAGAATATATTCCAGTTCATGACTTTTATAAGCAGTATTTACAGTTACTAAAACAGCTCCTATTTTAGCTGTTGCAAACATGAAAGTCAACCATTCGGGAACATTTTTAGCCCATATTCCTACATGGTCTCCTTTTCCAACACCAATAGATAATAATCCTTTAGCTAAATTGTTAGCCCTTTCATTAAATTCAGAATATGTGAATCTCAAGTTTCTATCAGGATAAATTAAAAATTCATGGTTCGGAAGTCTTTCTACTTGTTTTTCAAAAAAATCTGCTAGTGTGTCTTCACTGAATAACATTTTTTAACTCCTGAAATTAAATTTAATCTACCGGTGTGTATATTACAGCTAAGATTTTTGCTGTTTCATCATTGGAACTGTGTACATGGTGAGATACAATTGAATCATAGTAAATACTGTCACCAGTTTCTAAAACATAGTTATTCTGACCATAAATAACTTCAATTGTTCCTTCAAGAACATAGAGGAATTCTTCACCTTCGTGAGAGCTGAGTTCATGGCTTTCTTCAGCATCCACTTTAAAGTCAATGATAAAAGGTTCCATATTTCTGTCACTTTTTCCGGCAGCCAATGAGTAGAATTCCAGATTACTGTCATCTGTCTTGTTTTCATCACCTGAAAAGTATACAACTTTATCGCTTTTTCCTTTTCTAACGACTAAAGGTCCTGTTTGTTCATCATCATCAATAAAAGTACCTATTCTAACACCAAGTACTCTAGCTATTTTGGTTAAAGGAGTAAGAGATGGTATAATTTCCCCGTTTAATATTTTCTCAACCAATTCTATGTTAACATCACTGTCATTAGCTAATTCTTCAAGTGATACATTTCTAACTTCCATTAAAGTTTTAATTTTTTCTCCAATTTTATTTTTATTAGGCATCTTTTTCCACCATTAACTCTTTAATATAAAAATAATATGTTGTTTATAATTAATAAAAGTATTTTTTAGACACTTAAAAATAAAATTATATAGTGAAAATTATTAAAAAATAATATATAATTCATATAAGTGATTGTTATGCCGCCTTCAAAAGAAGATATTTTATTAACTTATTTAGGTAAAAGAGATGCAAATAGAAACTTATCAAATACTCCAAAACCTGATGAAAATCTTGTATATAAAGCAACAATTGAAAACTACTCCTATAAAGCTGGAAAATGGATTGTAGTTATAGTAATTTTAAGTTTTATCATGACATTATTTGCAGGGATAGGCAGTCTGATACTTTCCCTGTTTGTTCTGGCTGTTGTGTTTGTTTATTATTATGGAATTAAAAGATCACTGCAAAATAAACAAAGCAATAGAACAAGATATTACTGTACAAACTGCAATCATGCATTTGTAGGTCCTAAACCTTACTGTGAAGAATGTGGAATTCAGCTTAACTGTGACAGAAATATGTATAAATGCAGATGCTGCGGACAAACATTTATCGGAAAAAGAAAAATCTGTCCACACTGTAAAGGGAAACTATACTATTAAATAACCTGCACTAATTTAAGCAATACAATCAGTATTACAATTATCACCAAAGCGCTTTTTAATAAACAGAATGGGTTTTTCAAACTAATAACCTCTAAACATGTTTGATATTTGTATAATCAGATATTTCACTATTGAATGTAGCTAAATTTGAAACATTCAAATCATGAATATCATTGTGTCCTGTTATTCTTGCAAAAGTTTTAATTTCTTCAAGACTTGCATTAAGATAATTAGTTAATCTTTTTGCTCCAATATCTATTTTTAATCTGGAACGCAGTTCTTTATCCTGTGTTGCAACTCCCACAGGACATTGTCCTTTATCACATAATTTATATTGCTGACATGCCACTGCAATTAAACTGGCCGAAGCTATAGCTATTGCATCTGCCCCCATAGCTAAGGCTTTTGCAAAGTCACTGGAAACTCTTAAACCCCCAGTAATTACCAGATCAATATCCAAATCATGTTCATCAAGATATTTTCTGGCCCTATACAATGCAAATATTGTTGGAACGCTTGTTGCATCTCTAACTAATAAGGGACTGGCTCCAGTAGCACCTCCTCTTCCATCAATTGTAATAAAATCAGGTTTGACATAACTAATAAATTCCAAATCATTTTCAATGTATCCTGCAGCTATTTTAATACCTATCGGACGGCCTTCAGATTTTGATCTTAATTCATCTACCAGATTTTTTAAATCTTTCTTAGAATTAATATTCGGGAATCTTGATGGAGATATTATGTCTTCACCTGCTTTTTTACCTCTTACTTTAGCTATTTCAGGCGTTACTTTATCTCCCGGCAATAATCCTCCCATTCCTGGTTTTGTTGCCTGACCTATTTTAATTTCAATTGCATCTGAAGTTTTTAAGTTTTCATCAGTTACTGAATACTGGTTGGGAACATATTCAAAAATGTATTTATATGCTGTATTTTTAACTTCCGGAAGTATTCCTCCTTCTCCGCTACACATTGCAGTTTTAGCATTGAAACTTCCTTTAGCTAAAGCAACTTTACTTTCCTTAGACAAAGCTCCATAAGACATATGGGATACATATATTGGACTTTCAATAACCAGTGGCTTTTTAGCATTTTTACCTATTATAGTTGTAGTTGATACTTCAGCATCTTCTTCTAAAGGCATTGGATTTAACTGGTTTCCTAAAATAAGAATATCATCCCAATTTGGCATTGGCAATGCTGTAGCCATTGGTGCTGTAATGGGTTTTCCGGAATCACATAACTTATAAATAGTGTCCATATGCCTTACTGATTCATCATTTCTGATGTACTGTTCCGGAAATGAAATTAGCCAGTTATTTTCATTTGTTTCAATTGGTTCAAAGTTAGATATGTCTGATTTGCAATCAGGACATTCCTTAAGGTCTTTTAATAGTATTTTTTCACTTTTTTCATCATGAATATAATTACAAACCTTACACTGATATGTCCCATATTTTACTTTTTGGATTGCTTTGAATTTTGATAGCGGCGATCCGCATACTGGGCATTTTCCAAGTTTAATAAGTACCGAACCCTCTTTTTCTTCATCATAAACATAATGGCAGACTTCACATTCATAGGTCTTATAGACTATATCTTCTTCCATTACTTCAAAATTAGAAACATCTGATCCGCAATCAGGACATTTTTCAAGTTCTTTAAAGGATTTGCCTTCTTTTTCTTCATCATAAATATAACCGCATATCTGACACTGGTATTTCATTTTACCAACTCCACCATAATTAATATATTATATAACTTTAACAATAATATAATATTTTTGTATAATATAATTAATTCAATGTTAAAAAAAGTAAAAGTTTATAACTGTTTAATTGAATAAATAAAATATACTATGAACAATAAATCTTTCTGGAACAGATATGCACCAGTTTATGATAAAATTATAGGCAATAAAATAAACAATAAAGAGCTGTTTAATTTTATTTTAAAATACACAGGCAAAGACGACAGATTAATAGAGGCAGCCTGTGGAACTGGTGCTTTTACCTGTTTATTATCACCAAATTTAGGAGAAATAATTGCCTTTGACTATTCTGAAGAAATGGTTAAAAAAGCTAAAAACAAAACTAAAAACTTAAACAATGTTGAAGTTTCTGTTGGAGATTTAAATAATATAAATTATGAAGACAATTATTTTGATGTGGCTCTGGCTGCCAATGTGTTGCACTTATTGGATAAACCTGAAACAGCTATCAGTGAACTTACACGTGTTGTTAAGGATAACGGAATTTTAATACTTCCTACTTATGTAAAAGGAAATACTTTTCAGCGTTTGATGCTTAAAACATTGAAATTATTTGTTTTTGAAAGTAATGAATGGTCCAAAAATGAATATTTGTGTTTTTTAAAAAATCATAATCTTGAAATTCTTGATTATGATGTGTTTAATGCAGGCCAGCCCTTATGTGTAGCCATTATCAAAAATTCCAAATAATTTTTTCTACAATAGACTTTTTTAAAATTATGTAATTTTATTTTAATCAAAATAACGATTGATTTAATTGTATACAATAGACTTTTTATTAAAATAATTAAAGCTTTCTTAAAAATTTAAAAAAATAATAAATGTATGAAATTAAAATTTGTCTTTGAAATAATTTCCAAGTTTTTGGCATGTGTGCAATAGAGAATATAAATGCTGCAATCATTATTATTGAACATAAAACAACAGGGATGCATTCAATAATGCAAATGCATTAATAATTGTTGCATATCAGACAGAACCAATTCATTAAAACTAAATGAATCCAAATCTATCTGAAAATTCATAGTAAGATAAAAATCCGTCACGGTTTGAGTCAAGACTTTCAAATTCAGAAATGATTACTTCTTCAGGAGAATAACCGTCCCAAAATGAATCCTCCATTATATATTCAGTTAATTCTTCAAATTCATCAATACTAAGTTTTCCGTCATGATTCGTATCCAGTTCATTAAAAGTGTCAGAATAAGGATTTGTACCTAATCTGGCATAGAATTCCTCAGTGGTAAGTGTTGAATTTGGTGAATTTTTAACTATATCTTGAAGTTTCTTAATATCACTGTCTTCTTTACAGCTTGCTTTAAAAAGTTTATCACCTGCAGAGAAATAAAAAACATTAAAATCATCCGAAGATTTTGAATAGATAGCCAAAACATCACGGTGGTACAGAGTCATTTTAGTGAGGCTTGAATTTTTAATTGTATTTTGCTCATCAGGCAATGAGTTATCCTGAATCAGATCAATGCCAAATTTGTCTGTATGGTAACCTGTATTATCTGGAGTAAACTCCCCATTTGACGGAACACTAAATTTAACTCCGCCTAAAAAGATTTCTTTAGATGAATCAGCTGCAAAAACAGCTGAAACTGAAATTAAAAATATAACTGCAACCAGAATCGCATATGTTTTTTTCATAATATACCACATTTATTGATTATATATCTATATCATTAAAGTAAATAAAAATTAGTATTTTTTAACTAAACTGATTTGTTTAATTAGGTGATGCATTATTTAATTGAATTGAAAAGCAAGTATTGAAAATATAAAAGAAAAAATTAATTTAAGATATATTAATATCCGAGTAAAATTTTAATGCCTATTAAAATCAGGACCAAACCACCAAGAATTTCAAATTTGTCTCCGAAATAATTTCCAAGTTTTTTTCCAATGAAAATACCTGCAATACTGAATATAAATGCCACAATTCCTATTATTGTACATGGAAGCAACAGGGACATATTCAGTAATGCAAATGTAATTCCAACAGCAAATGCATCAATACTTGTTGCAACAGCCAGCAGAGTCAATTCCTTAAAGCTAAAAGTATCCATAATATCTTCATCATCACTGCTTAAGCTTTCACGAATCATGTTTAATCCTATAGCCAAAAGCAGGAAAAATGCAATCCATGGAGCTACAGTTGATACAAATGAACTGATTGTTGTACCGCAAATGTATCCGATTACAGGCATTACAAACTGGAAAAAACCAAAAAATAGTCCATAATATAAAATCTGTGATTTTGTCAGGTTTTTTTGTGTAAATCCCTTTGTCAGGGAAACACTAAATGCATCCATTGCCAGAGCAATAGCTATTATAATGATTGAAATTAAAGCTGTATCCATATTATTCTCCGATTAAAATATTCTCTTCAATATACAGTTTTATTTCTGATAGATAATATAGATTATTAATTTAAAAAAAATAATAAAAAAATAAGTAAATACTTATTTTCTTTTTACAATAACAACAGCAGCAATTATAATCAATGCTATTGCCAATATAGCTATTGGAAGGCCTGTAGAGGCATCAATCCCAATGTCGTTTAAGTTTTCATCAGTACTGTTTTCAATAGCTGGCGGTTCTACTGCTTTTTTACCTACACTTAAAGGCACCTGTGTTGAATTAGCCAAATAATTGTCATCACCGCTGTAATTAACATTAACAATATATGATCCTTTTGCTAAATCAGGAACAGTGACAGTAGTTTTTCCGTCAATCAACTGATTAGTATAACTTTTATCATAAACAGTAACCTTTACAGAACCGGTAGCACCAGCAGGCAAACTAACATGAACAACTGCATTTTCACCTTCTTTTACATCCTTAGCAGAAACGGAAATTGGTGCATTATGTTTTCCTACACTAAAACTTGAAGTGTTTGTACTTGGCAGATAGTTTTCATCTCCGTCATAACTGGCTAAAACATCATAAGAACCACTAGCCAAATTATCTATCTTAAAAGTAGTTAATCCTTTATCAATAGGAGCTGAATATGTTTTGCCGTCAACAGTTATAGTTATACTTCCAGTTGCATCTTCATTAACCCGTACAGTTATCTTTTCGCTGTCTCCCATAGCAATATTGTTTGTATTAACAATAATTGTAGAGTTTGCCTTGGTTTTTTCATTAGCTTTAACAGGGACAGATGCAGAAGCACCAGGTTTTTCTACATTAAAACTTGAAGTGTTTGTACCTGGAAGATAGTTTTCATCTCCGTCATAACTGGCTAAAACATCATAAGAACCACTAGCCAAATTATCTATCTTAAAAGTAGCTATTCCCTTGTCAATAGGGGCGGAATAATTTTTGCCATCAACAGATATGTTAATAACTCCAGTTGCATCTTCATTAACATGTACAGTTATCTTTTCAATATCTCCTACAGTAATATTACTTGCATTAACAATAATTGTAGAATCGGCTTTCATACTATCATCTACAGCAACTATTGTTGGAATAATCAATAAGAGCAAAATGAATAGTAAAATAATATATTTTATTTTGTTCATTTTTTAACCTCCACTAATAAATAGTGATTAAAAAATACTATGTTTATTATAATATTAAAAATTTACTTAAAAAACAGGAAAACAATGAAAAAAATTATCCGCATTTTCTTAATGAAATCATTATGTTTAAAGTCATAACAATAGAATAACTGCTTTTTAAATTAATTATATCTGCTCCATATCATCCATTCCCCATAGTAAAAACCTGTTTACAGATAATTTCAGCTAAATTATTATAATTTTTAATTGCCTACATCAAATTATTCAGAAAAATTACAGTTGAAAAAAATCTATTGTAGACATATATTTCAAGTGTAAAAAATCTATTGTATAGGAAATTATTTTATAAAATCAAAAACAAAATACCAGTAACGACAAAAGGAATTAATAAAATGAATATTTTAATTGACGGAGCAGGTGCAGTAGGATTAGGATTAGGTGCATCTATGCTTTCACAAAAAGCAAATGTATCCTTTTATGCAACAGGAAAAACAGCTACTGCAATTAAAGAAAACGGACTTGAAAGAACAGGATTATTCCACCATTACTCTTTTACACCTGATGAATATCAAATATATGATGATTATAAAGACATTCCTGAAAAAACTTTTGATTATGTTTTTATATGCAGTAAAACAGTAGCTAATGAGGATATAAGTAAAAAATTAGCTAAAAATAAAGAAATCTTGAAAGATAACTGTAAAATAATCATATTCCAGAATGGATTTGCTAATGATGAACCTTTTTTAAGATATTTTTCCAAAGATGAAGTATACTGTGCAAGAGTAATTACAGGTTTTTCACGACCTCAAAGACATATCAGTGAAATAACTGTATACACAGAACCTATACTTTTAGGATCACTTCAAAATGCAGATCCTGACTGTTTAGAAAAAATAGCTCAAATGATTACAGCATCAGGAATTAAATGTGAAACAACAACAGAAATTGATAAATATTTATGGGCTAAAATGCTTTATAACTGTGCTCTAAATCCATTAGGAGTAATTCTTAACTGCACATATGGTAAATTAACTGAAAATGAATACTCTAAAAATATTATGAACAGTATTATAGATGAAATATTTGCAGTTATCAAAAAAAGTGAATACTCCACATTATGGGATTCCCCCAATGAATATAAAAAATTATTCTACTCAAAACTAGTTCCAGATACATATAACCATTATTCATCAACATATCAGGATATTCAAAAGAAAATAAAAACCGAAATCGATACATTAAATGGAAGCGTTATTCGGTTAGGTGAAAAATATGATGTTGATGTAAGCACAAATAAAATTATTTATAACTTAATCAAATCAATAGAATCAGAATTTTAAGGTTTATTAGTTATTTTTTCCAATAAACTAATAATCTTATTATTCTGTTCAATAAGAATATCCATTTTTCTTGCTTGTGATGCAAGTAAATGTCCGTTAACATTATCCAATCTTGCAACACAGTTTCTATCATATAATTTATATAATTCTTCAGCTACTCTTAAATCCCTTGCATAATCTCCAGTTTTATAGTAGCCTCTTTTTTTATGTTTAGTTATATTTGATGCAGGTTTGTTTAAAGAATTCAGATTAATAAGTCTTGATCCACAATCAATACAATAATTGCTGTTATTATCTTCGTATTTACTGCCACATCTTGGACATTCTTTCATTTAATCACCTTTTTAACGCCACCAAAATATGTAATAATTGTTTCTTTCAGTACTTGGTGTTGAAACATAATATGACTGGTCATTTGTCTGTTCACTATCATACTCCTGTTTTGCTTCATTTAATATTCCATAAAAGGTACTTGTGTCATATGAAGAATCAGGAGTGTTAATTATGATCTCCTCTATTTCATCAGTCATTTATCCGCTGCCCCCGGATATACAATATATTGAATCTCCTGATGAAAAATAAGCATGAGATACATCATGTTTTGCAAAGTTATTGTACTGATAAAAGTATGCTACATCATGTGAACCTATAGTCAGGTTTTTGCCTTTGAGATTATGCCAGCACCCGTAACTGCTTGCAATATAATCATCAATACATAAAATACCAAATGTATTTAAATCCTTATAATGATAATTCGTATGGTCATTATTGATGTCACCACCCTGATATTTTGGAGGAATTTTAAAATCAACATCATTTATTTTTACAGTTTTCCAATTGGAACTGTCAACTGCATTAGCACAGCCCATAGATATTATTAAAGCAATTAAAAGTAATGATAAGAAAAGCTTTTTTGAAAACATAGTAATCTATTTGTACTAACTTATATATAACATTTTATTAACAATATTTTAAAAATAAATTATAAAAGTTTATATATCTAAAAAACAAAAATAGTATTGTTCGTATTTTGATATATCTTATTTTTTTACGAATACGAACAATGGTGATGGTTAAAAATGAGTATTCGCTATTACTCCTTTAGTGGTGTTTAGGAGGATGAATACTCATTATATATTTAAATTAATTCATCTAATTTTTTACCGTATTCTTCAATTAACAAATAATCATTAGCTACAACATCCAATAACTGAGTCTTATAATCCTTAAATAATGCATCATCATCAAGAATCTTTTTTTTGTTATAAGGATAGCTATTTTTAATATTATAAATTTCCTGATTGATTTGGCTAATTGATTTTATGAAAACATCATCATCTTCAAAAATTGTTTTGCCTTCAGGAATTAGAATAGCCAGAGATCTCATAGAAGTTAAATCATAATTCTCAAAAGCATCTACAATTTCTTCAAACAAATCTTTCTCATAAATACTTTGAACAGGGTTAAAAGAAGGATGCAATTTATAAATTAAATCCAAATAAAGACTGTTTAAACTGTCCAAATCATCTTTAGACAACTCAAAATGAATATCTTTTCGTTCAATAGCTAAATCTAATTCGCCCATATATTTTTCCAACATGCCAACTGATTCTTCAAATTCAATATCCAGCTTTTCATCAATTTCAGATAAATCCTCACCCTGATTAAACAGCTCAATATATCTTTTAATCATTTCCAATTCAATATCCAAATTATAAGCTTCACATTCAAGAAAACCAAAACTAAGCAGATACATATCTTCAATTTTAGGACAGATATGAAACCTCAGTTCATCATATTCAAAAATTAATTCGGCTAATTTTTCCTTTAAACTAATTGACATTGTTAAAACCTTAATTCTATATATATGAATTAAACATATTTATAGATATATAGGTGATTTTAAATGGAAATAAAAGAAAATAACCTTAAAGAATTAATCGAAAAATACATGAGCATTGAAGAAACAGAAGAAAACCATGAAGAATTACATCAGTTAGGTCACGAAATCGACCATGTAATCTTTGACAATAATTTTTATCTTGTAACACATAATGACGGCGAAGAAAAAGAAATTGTTTCATTAATAGTAGGTGAAGATGATGAATACTTCATACCATTATATACAGATGATGAAGAAGTAAAAGAAGCAATTGAAATATTTAAAAAAGAGGACAGCGAAGCCAGTTTTGAAACTGAAATTGTATCATCAACAGACATATTGGAAACCTACTTAGATGATGATACTTTCCTTGGAATAGCTATTAACCCACCAAAATATGACTTTGTAATATTTAGTCAGAATGTCATTGAAGATCACCAGGACTGCTGCTGAATTTATACCAGGAGATATACTCTCCTTTTTCTTCAATTAGATAAAAAATGAAATTTAAAAAGTTATTAAAATGAATATGGTAAAAATCATATTAAAACTTTTTTTTCAATGTTAACTTTATTGTTAACAGTTAAATTATGCTATAAGCTGTAATGAATAATATTAACATCATCTTCTGTTGTATAAGCATATTTGCCACCTGTAATAACTACTAAAAAGTTAGGTTCTTTGAAATTTTTTGTATGTTGTTCAAGCTGTTGTTGCTTTATCGCACCATTTTGGACTCTCAATAAGAATGGCACATATCATTTCTTCTAAATATTCATCAATTTATTCATCAATGAGTCCAGATTTATATTTGAATACCTCGATATAATTCCTCAATTCATAGATTAAATTTATTACATATAAATTAATTGGGCAACTTTGCACATGATATAAAAAAGTATACTATTAAACTTTCTTTTACTTGAAAGCGAATCAGCTTTTGAAAAGAATATTATAAACTGACTAAATAAAAATAATTTATAAAAATATTGTTTAGTAACTTAACAGCGAATCTATTGGAAGTTTCATCATGTTAAAGTCTAATAATGCATCTATGAATTAATATTAATGTAAATTTATTAATTATATATAATTTAAAAATGAAATAATAAATCAATTATACTCTGGAGAAAGATATATGAAAACTGAAGATTTAGAAACTTATAAAAAAGACGGAACTAAAGCTTCTAAAAGTCAACTAAAGGAATTTATAAAGTTATATGCTACAATAGCTAAAGAACTCAAAAGTGAAAATTCAATAGAACTTAACTCTGTTAAAACAAATATCAAAGAAACATACTCTAAAGAAGTTTATTTAACATTAATTGATGAAGCAAAAAGATTTGTAAAATTCAATGTTTCTCAAGGTTCTAAAGAATATGTTATCCCTATATTTACAGACATTACTGAATATAGCGAAGGCAAACAAAAAATATCAACTTTATTTTTAGATAAATTATCATGTAAAGTTTTATCTGCAGGTGATATTGGAAAATTAGCCGATGATGATGAAAATTTTAAAGGTTTGGTGATTAATCCTCATTCACAAAATTTTATGATGGATCGAAATGGTGGTTTTTAATATGGAATTTATTTGTCCGGTTTTAGGTGAAGGTGATGAAAGAGATTTTATAGCTATCGGTCATGCAGAAAACTTCAAAATTGCTGTATTTACTGACTTAGATATGTATCATGAAGGTTGCAAATATTTAGGAGTAAGTGGCTATGAACCAATTAAAGTTTCTGATAAATTATTCAAAGACCTTGCTAAAAAAGATGATGAATTCACAGGCATTATTGTAAATATTCACAATGAAAAAAAGATTATAAATAAAGAAGAATTAGAAAGATTATAATTCATCCTCTTCAGCTTCCTCATCATCGACAATAGAAAAATTACTATAATATTTATATCTATAAGACATTTTAAATCCTTTATCTGCTTCTCTTTTTGGTCTTAATTTACGCCTTTTAGTAGCAGAAATTTCTTTTTTAGGATTTTGATGTGTTTTAACTAAATTCTTATTTTCCCTTACAAACTGCTGTTGTCTGGTTCTAACACGATTATACTTATACACACCTTTTCTCAACAGACGTCTTCTGGTTGTTACAAATCTTAACACAAAATCACTCTATTGTCTTGAAGCAGATTTATCTAAAGTAGCTTGAATTTCATCAATTCTATCAACAACCACTTTAATAGCTTGTTCACCTTGACGGGTAGGATTAATACCTTGCTCAACTAATAATGCATCCCTAATATCCCTTAATCTATCAATTGAATCAATTTTCATTATTGTACTATAAAACATATTTCTCCTCCAAAATTTATTATTAACTATATTACATTTTTATTTAGAATAATTTATAAATCTTATCATATTAAAACAAATATTATGAAATACAACATTAAAACAATCTACCTGGCTGGAGGGTGCTTTTGGGAAGTGGAAGCATACATTTCAAGATTAAATGGAGTTATACAAACAGAAACAGGATATGCAAATGGTATAACCCATGATCCAACATATGAAAAAGTAGCTGCAGGTAAAACAAAACATGTAGAATGTGTAAAAGTAAATTACAATACTTATGAAACAACATTAGAAGAAATACTTAAAGAATTTCTAAAAATAATTAAAAAACCAGCCAAACCGCAACACAAATTAGGAATTTACTGGCATGAAAGTAAAGATGCAAAAACAGTTTTAAAATTCTTAAAACAATCAGAACCCAAATTACCTGTTGAAGCAAATTTTTTAAGGGGATTTTATCTTGCTGAAGAAAAATATCAGAAATACCTAGATAAACATCCTGAAATAAACTCAGATATTGAAATAAAAATGAATCCAAGTGATAATTTAACATTGCTTTCATATCAGGTAACTAAATTGGCTATGAACGAAGAAGCATTTAGCGGAAAATATGCTGATTTTGATGAAGAAGGAGTGTATGTAGACATTACAAACAATGAAAAACTGTTTTCATCAAAAGATAAAATAAAAACCAATTCAGGATATGCATGTTTTAGTAAAGCTATTGATGAAAATGCAATTGACAATCTTCGAGATTTCTCATATGGAATGGTTAGATTGGAAACCAGAGCATCTAAAAGCGGAATACATTTAGGATATAAAAGAAAAGGTCATTATGAAATAAACTCCGCAGCACTTAAATTTATTTATAAATAGCTACACCTTTTTTAATAGCTTTTAAACCATCCATTAATAATTTCCTTGGACAGGCAATGTTTAACCTTAAAAATTCATCACTGTTTTTACTAAAATCAACACCTGCAGATAACAGCACTCCAGTTTTTTCATTTAAAAACTTAACAAAATCCTTTGAAGAAATATCTAAACTGGAACAGTCCAGCCATAATAAATAAGTAGCATCTGCATCTATTAACTTAATTTCAGGAATTTCATCTTTTATAAAATCAGCTACAAATTTCTTATTGTCATAGAGATACTGGCGTAATTCATCAAGCCAAGGCCTGCCATTTTTATATGCTGCTATTGCACCAGTTATAGCAAAAATATTGGCTCTACTAACCCACTCAACATCTAAAGCATTGAAAATATCTTCCTTTAATTTATCTCCAACAATATAAACTGCAGCAGTATTCAATCCCGCTATATTAAATGATTTAGTGGGAGAAACTGTTGTAACAGAATCATAATTGCTTATACTGGCAAAAGGAATGTATTTTTTATCTGGATCAGTTAAATCACAATGAATTTCATCAGATATTATATTTACATCATATTTAGCACACAAATCAGCTATTTTTTCCAAATCCTTTCTGGACCATATTTTACCAACAGGATTGTGAGGATTGCAAAGCATCATCAGAGTTACATTTTCATCAGCTAATTTTTCTTCCAAATCCTTAAAGTCAATTTCATAGCTTCCATTTTTATACACTAACTGATTTTCCACAATTTCTCTGTTATTATCTTCAATTACATAGAAAAATACATGATACACAGGAGTTTGTATTAAAATTTTATCGTTTTCTTTAGTTAATTTACGGATAATAGTTGCTATTGCAGGCATTACCCCATTGGCAAATTTTAAATTGTTTTTATCCATATTTAATCCGTAATATTTCCACCAGTTAATATATGCATCGTACCATTCATCTGGAATTATGGCATATCCATAGAGATTTTCATTAGCTTTATTTATAATTTCTCCGGATATTTCAGGTGCAACTTTAAAATCCATGTCAGCTACCCACATCGGCAGCTTAGTATCAAATAAATCCCATTTTAAGCAGTTGGTATTTTTACGATTAATTATGCTGTCAAAATCATATTTCATACAAATCATTTTTAATTTCTTTTATAGCTATTGCTGGAACACAAACAGCTAATTAACAACATTATTTCCAGTAGTTACATTGCCTCCAATCTATATATCATCATAACTGGAGTTGCTGTTTATATTTTATTTCTTCTAAAGATATTGCCCTTATTAATGCAGTTTACATAGCCATTATAAGACATTAAATATTTTATAAAAAAAGTAGTTTAAAAAGAAGAGAATTAATCTTCTTTTTTAAAGAAATCATCCTGAATATCATTAACTATTTCAGTGAATCTTTTAGTTACATCTGATTTAGGTTCAATAGTAACCATTACTCCACCTTTATTAGGTGAATTTGATACTTTTTCAGTTAATGGTAAATCTCCAAGATAAGTAATTTCCATTTCATCAGCAAACTCTTTTCCATCACCTTTACCAAAGATATGGAGTTTTTCACCACAATGCGGACATTCATAGTAAGCCATGTTTTCAACTAAACCAATGTTTTCCACATTTAACATTTCAACCATTTTTACACATTTTAAAACATCTTCCTGGGATACTACATTAGGAGTAGTTACCATAACTACTGCATCAATATCAGGAATTGTCTGTAAAACTGTTAATGGTTCATCACCAGTGCCCGGCGGGTTATCAATAATAAGAACATCAAGAGGACCCCATGCTACATCAGCTATTAACTGTTTAATACTTCCTGTTTTTTGTGGACCTCTCCAGATAATAGGTGTGTCGATACTGTCTAACATAAATGCCATTGACATTACTTTAAGACCGCTTGGTGCTTCAACTGGCATCATATGACGTTCTTCGTTAATCATAATGTCCTGATCTTCTACACCTAACATTTTTGGTATGTTTGGACCATGAATATCTGCATCCAATATTCCTGTAGTAAATCCTTCTTTTTGAAAAGCTTCTGCAATATTTGCAGCTACTGTTGATTTTCCAACTCCACCTTTACCACTCATAACAGCAATTTTATATTTAATTTGTCCTAAGTTTTTTGAGAGGTTGAGCTGTTGTTCAATCATTTGTTTTTGTTGTTCAGGAGTCATTTCTCCTCCATGACCATGATGTCCATGTTCTGGCATAATATCACTCTCTAAAAATTTTATTTCTTATATAATATATTATAGTAACTAAAAGTATTTAAAAGTTTACACATAAAAGTTAGTTAAATTTCTTACTAACTTCTTCTACAGCAAGTACTAAAGGATCAGTAACCATAGATACTGGAGGCGCATAAGCAAATTCAACATTACTTAATTCAAAGCAACTTAAGCCCTGAGTAATAGCTAAAGTCATTGTATCAATTCTTTCAGCTACTCTTTCTTCAGCAATTATTTGACAACCGATAATTCTACCATTACAGTCACAGATAATCTTAATATCCATAGGTTTAGCATTAGGATAATAACGGGCTCTTGTAAGTGCTTCTACTTTTTCAACAATAGGTTTAATATTGTTTTGCTGAGCAAAACTGGAAGTTAAACCAACAGCACCAAACTCTAATTTACCTACTTTAGAAACCATAGCATTTAATACAGGATTGAAATTAGATTTTTTACCAGTTATTGTACGAGCTAATGTCTTGGATTCACGAACAGCAGTAGTACCTAAATGACTGATGGTATTAGCTTGAAGAATTAAATCCTGAGATTCAACACAGTCTCCAAGAGCATAAACATCTTCAACAGAAGTTTCCATTTTTTCATTAACTAAAATAGCCCATCTTCCGATATCACAGCCAGCCATTTTAGCTAATTCCAATTCAGGCCTTACACCAGTAGCTAAAATAACCATATCTGCATCAATACAGCTTCCGTCACCGAAATATGCTTTTTTAACTTTTCCACCTTCTCCTTCCAATTTAGTAATAGGTTCACCAAGCATTACATGAATATTTTCCATTTTCAAATATCCGGTTAAAATATCAGCCATATCACTATCAAGAGATCTTGGAACAATTTGAGGCATCATTTCACTTAAAGTAACATTTAAACCTAATTCTTTAAGAGCAAAAACAATTTCAATACCAATTAATCCGGCACCAGTTACAACAGCACTTTTAGAAGTTTTAGCCCATTGCTGAACTTTCCTACCGTCCTCAATGTTTCTTATTTGGAAAACACCCTCTAAATCCACACCTTCCATAGGAGGTACAAATGGGTTTCCCCCAGTAGCTAAAACCAATTTATCATAATCAATAGTTTTTTCACCATCTGCATTTTCATAAGTGACAGTTTTTTTGCTGCTGTCAACTGCAGTTACTTCAGATTTTATTAAAACATCAATATTGACTTCTTTATAATCTTCAGGTGTTTTCATAATAATATCATCAAAAGAAGAAATCTTTCCAGACAATACATAAGGAATAGCACATGGAGAATATGCCACATTTTCATCACGAGTTATAACAGTAATTTCTGCATCTTTATCTAAACGCCTAATATTTGAGGCAGTAGACATTCCGCCTGCTCCCCCACCAACAATAACAACTTTCATCGTTAAAACAACCTTTTTTTAAACAAATTAACAAAATATTTATGAATTTAACATTAATATTTATTAAAATATAAGTATAAAAAAGTAACTATCAAAAAAAGTTCAATTTAAAAGGTGAAATAAATATGAAAGAAATTGATTTTAATTTAAATGAAAATCCTTTTATTAATTTCCAGTCATCAAGATATTCAATGACTGCCAGAATCAACGTTGAAAAAATGTGGAAATATTCAAAAGAAAATAACTATTCATTTTTTGTATTGTCTTTAGGGTGTTTAATGGAAGCTGTAAACTCCATACCTCAGCTTAAAAGAAGAATAGTTAACGATAAAGTAATTGAACATGATTATTTAGATGGAGTCTGCCCAATAATGGATGAAAACAATGAAATCTATAAAGAAATGAGAGTAAAACCACCTGAAACATTTAATGACTTTGAAAACTGGCATAATTATGTTAAAAAAACATCAGCTGATGTGTTATCCAGCAAAATAGATGAATTCAATGTTAAAATGGAAAAACGAGACTGTGAAAATATAGCTAATTACTCCTGTATCCCATGGGTTGATTTTGAATCAATAACAAGTGGAATATTAACTGGAAATCAAATACAGCCATTAATAACCTGGGGAAAAGTAAATAAAAACTATGAAATGAGTGTAGCTATTACTGTAAGCCATATTTTTGTTAATGGCAGAGAATTAGGATTATTTTACAAAAAAGCACAGGAAAACTTTAATCATCTGAAGTAGATTCAATATCAGTAGTTTCCAATTTAAATATAACTGGCCTTAACCCATCATTACAACTGACAATAGCTATACCTGGTTTTTTAATCCAATCCCCATAATAAAATAAATTATCAACACCGTGAGACAATGCAAATACATACTGATATATTGCTTTCCATGCTTCATCACAAAAGCCTTCAGGCTTTGCCCAATCCCCATAATAAACTTCACCTTCATTTAGAATCGGACATACTCCCAAATCATCAATACCATATTCTTTAGCCAAATCCTCTTGGAATGTTGTTTTTAAAACTGTTATTTTTACTTTTTTCATTGTAATTCAAAAAAAAATAAGGTAAAGATTTTATTCAAAATCAATACCAGTTATTCTAAATCCACCATAATGAGATTTGAATTTAATGTTCATACCAATTAGCAATGGGGTAATAGATTCAATTAAATGAGCTTTATTTAAAGGCCCAATATCAATAGATCTTAAACCAGGTATTTTTTCAATAATATCACTAGCTATCTCTTTAGCTTCCTTATCATCACCACAAATCAAACAGTCACATTCAATTGGGTCTGGAATATTTGCCAAATGAGAGTTACTGATATTGTTAAATGCTGCAACGACTTTAACATCTGCATCTTTTAAGATTTTTGCCGCCCTTTCTGCTGCTGAACCCGGATTTATATGTAAAGGATTACTTACCGGTCCGCCAATAGCTGTTTCCAATGGTACAGTTGCATCTAAAAGTACTTTTCCTTTTGCATTTTCTTTAATAGTCTTTAAAGTTGCACTTTGAGCCTGTAAAGGTACGGTTAAAATTAACACATCAGCTGCAGCTGCTGCATCTTCATTAGCCATACCAACTAACTCTTTAGGATTGTGCTCTTTAATTTCCTCATTAGCTTCACCAACAACAGTTAAAGCTTTTTCTTCTTTACGAGATCCCACAATTACATCTTCACCTGCAATAGCTAAACGTTTTGCAATTCCAAGACCTTGAGGTCCTGTTCCACCAATTATACCAATTTTCATTTTTTTATCCTCCAAGGAAAGTTATTTTTTGTCATAGAGTAAACCACCGACAAAAATCATATATTCAGGTAATTTCCCATCTTTTGCATAGATGATTTTATAACCAAAAGTATCTTCAATTGTTCTGTCAACATCCCCACCAAGTGATTCAATAGAATATCTTAACTTAAATGGCATCTTACAAGGCATACCAATTGTTTTAGTGCATTTCATACATAAATTACAGTGCCCAATAAATAAACCTAAAGAATCTTCACTTTCCAATGCATATATGTCATTCATTAATTTGACTTTCATTCGCTCAAGTCTTTTTATAATAAAATTCAATTCATTAGGGGTATATGTTCTGTCTAACTCCTCTTGTGAAAAATCAAATTTAAAAGCAATTATTTTAAGTTTATTATATGAATTCCAGATTTCATCAGGGTCAAAATCAAAAGGAGGGCAACCCCAATTGTTGTCATACTGATCACATTCTTTACAGATTTCTAAAAATTTTTCTATGTCAACATATTTATCATAATATTCAGACACATTAACATCTGCTGTGAGTTTACTTATGTTAACCATAATATTATTTAAATAAAACAGTATAATAAAAGTTTCTAAAAAAAGAAAAAGATAAGAGATTAGTTAAAATCTCTTAAGCAATTGTTATAGTTCTTCCAACTTGGTATTCGTTCCAGATAGATGTGATAATATATTTACCTGGATTTAATCTAATTAGTAAGTTAGCCATACCATTTTCATCAGTTGTTCTGTTGTAGAATACACCGTTTACATTAAATGTTATGTTTTGATTAGCTAATGGTTTACCTTGACCATCTAAAGTTTTTGCAGTGAAATTGCTGCCGTCTTGGAATTTCATGTCTAAATCTTTTGTAATTAAAGTTGGCAATACAGTAACATTATTTCCAACTGCATATTTACCATACATAGTTGTAATGATATAATCACCAGGATATAAATTAATATTTAATGTAGCAGTACCATTAATAACCTCTTTAGTGTAGAATACACCATTAATATTGAAGGTTACATTTGTACCATTAGCTGGTGTTCCATCACCATTTAATACTTTAACAACAAATTGTGATTCATTTTTGTAGTATTTTACTAAGTTTTCAGTTATTACAGTTGATAATACAGTAACATTAAATCCTAATTCTTCACCTGTTACAGAATTGAATGCAGTTAAAACATATTTTCCAGGGTTTAACCAAATACGTAATGTAGCAGTACCATTAGTAATATTTGCTTTATAGAATACACCATTAATATTGAATTTAACAGTAGTATTATCTTTTAATGCTGTACCATTGCTGTCAGTGAATTTTGCAACAAAATGAGTATCATTACGATAGAATTTAACAATATCATTAGCTAATATAGTTGGAGTTACAATTATGCTAGATTCTACAGTAGTATTTTCATAAGTAGCAGTTACTTTGTAAGATCCTGATACTAAATTAATATCCATAGATGCAACACCAGTTCCATTAGTAAGTTTTGTATAATTTCTGCCATTAATATTAAATGTAATATTAGCATTTGCTATAGGATTATGACTTGAATCAGTCAAAATAGCAATAAGTTTATCAGCACTGCCATAAATTTTAACAAGTTCTGGAACATCAATTAAGAATTTAGGACCATTATTTGCTACAATAGTTTTATTATTAGCCTGAACAGTTTTATCTCCTAAACCAACATTTGAAACTAAAGAATTATAAGTTACAGATCCTGCACCAGTAGTATTAACTGTGTATTCACCAGTAGTTTTAACAGTACAGTTAGTTACAGTTGCATTACCATAAGCAATTTTAACACCGGTAGTTTCAGCAATGATAGAGTCACCGCATTTGCTTGCATTACCTATATTATTACCATTAGTGATAATATCATTTTTATTTAGGGTTACAGTACTTGCACTAGATGCAACACCTGTAGTAAAGTTACCAACAAGAGTTATTTCGTTTCCAATTAAAGTTTCATTATTTCCACTTACATAAATACCATAAATGTAACTGGAGTTACCTACAACATTATTGTTGTTGTATGTAATGTTATTGGCTTTGTCACCCCAATTACTTGAGTAAATACCATATGCAACAACTGGAGATTCAACAAACACTTCATTGTCTTTTAAAATACCATTTGAATTGTCATATATTTGAATACCATCAGCATAATAGTTATCAGAATCAGAGTAAAAAGCATTTGATGCTATTGTAAAGTTTTTACCACTAATAGTAATACCGTAAACATAGGTATGACCTTTGGTACTTATATTGTTGTTTTCTATAATTGCATTATTCCCACCTTCAATGTATAAATTATGAATAGTATCATAAGCTCCACTAGCATTGTTATATTCAATAGCAATATTGTTTGAAGCTATATTTAAATTAGCAGATCCTTCAACATAAATACCTGCAGACATTACAGTAGGAGGCATATAATTTACAGGAACTGAAGGGATTTCAGCAAAAATATAATTATTTAAAATATTCACATTATCAGAATCAATTATTCTAATAATATTATTAATGCCATTGCCATTAGTTTTACCGGAATAAACAATAGTGTTGTTGTTAATAGTTAAATTAACTGCATTTTCAGCATTAATTACAAAACTGTTTTTATCAAAAGCACTATTAACTGAAAATATGTTGGCATCTATATTTGCATTAGCTCCTCTTACATCAATTGCTGATTCAACACCACTAGTGTTAGTTAAAACAATGGCAAAATTAGAAACAGAAATATTATCTGCTTTAATTACAAGAGAAATATCCTTTAAAATAGCTTTTTCACCAATTAAATTGATTTTTTTATCAATAGTAAGGGTACTTAAATTAAGTCCACTGAAATTACCTGCAAATATTAAATCAGAAAAGGTAATATCATTATTTAAAACACCATCTTTCCCAAAGTAAGTGAAAAAGGTATCATTTGTAACAGTGTTACCAGTTACAGTGAAAGTAGTGTTAATAGTTTTATTAGCATATTTTTTATCACCAAAGTAAACTACAGTAGCATTAGTATTTCCTGTAGCTAAATTTGGTATAGCAATAGTAGTTTTACCACTAACAAGTTTTCCATTGTAAGTTTTATTGCCAATAGTTATATTTACATCACCAGTTGCATCTTCAGGTAAAGTTATAACTGCAGAAACATTATTTCCATAGAATACAGCAGGTGCATCTATAGTCATGTTATACACAGAAATTTTATTTACATTAAATACAAATGGGGTGGAATTAGTTCCATTATAACTTGCAATTACACTATGTTTACCAATTTCTAAGTTTGTAAAAATTACACTTGCACTACCATTAGCAATAACTCCAGATTGATTGATTTTATTATCTAAACTGAATTTAATATTACCAGTAGTAGTATTTGGAATTATTTTAGCTTCGACAGTTGCATTTTCACCATAAGTGATATCTTTAGCTGTAACATCTATAGATATATCATTAGTTGCTTCACTTACAACTGCATTATCATCATAAGATGATAATACACTAACATCATCAGTTGTGTTATCAGCAGCAGAAACTGCTGAAAGTGAAAGAGCAACTATAGCAACAAGAAGAAAAACAAGTATCTTTTTATTCATAATTAATCTCTCCATTATATATAAGAATATTCTTAGCATCCATATTATGCCATTTATCCAACTATATGAATGCATGTAATATATATTTGCTCTAATACAATATAATCCTTTTGAAGATAAAAACAAATAATATCGCCTATACTTCAATATAACAGCATTATTAAAGTTAAAAAGAAAAAAGGTAAAGAAGAATTTAAAATCTTCTTTTTTAAGCAATTGTAATATTGTTTCCAACTTGGTATTCGTTCCAGATAGAAGTAATGATATATTTACCTGGGTTTAAACGGATATTCAAGTTAGCTATACCGTTTTCATCTGTTGTTTTATGGTAGAATACACCGTTTACGTTAAATGATATGTTCTGCTTAGCTAATGCTTTGCCTTGACCGTCTAATGTTTGTGCAGTGAAATTGCTGCCGTCTAGGTATTTCATGTCAAGATCTTTGGTAATTAAAGTTGGCAATACTGTAATGTTGTTAGATACCCAGCAGCCTTCGTATTCAGCTGTTACGATGTAGGTGCCCGGACGTAACTTAATACCTAAGCTAACGATACCATTGTCATCAGATACTCTGTGGTAAAAGACTCCGTTGATGTTGAAGGTTACTTCCTGACCAGCTGCTACTTTACCGTCTTTACCAATTACTTTAAGAGTATAGCTGGATTCATTTAAGTAATATTTAACCAAATCAGAGTTATCAACAAGTAAAGATTTGACAGTTACTTTATTTGAGTTTTCCTCACCGGTAACAAGGTTATAGTTGGTTATGATATATTCTTTAGGAAGCAGTTGGATGTTTAAAGTAGCTATACCTTCATCATTGGTAGATTTAGTATAGAAAACACCGTTAATGTTAAACTTAACAGTAGCATTAACTAAAGCCTTACCGTTGCCATCTAAAAATAGTGCAGAATACTGAGTTGCATTTCTAAACATTTTAACAATATCATGGCCAATAACAGTAGATTTAATTGTTACTGTTGAGCTAACTGTTGTGCTATTGTAAGTAGCTGATGCATTATAAACTCCAGCTTTTAAATTAATGCCCATTGAAGCAACACCACTCTTATTAGTGTATTTAGTATAATTCACACCATTGACAGTAAAAACAATTGATGCATTAATAATTGGATTTCCTTGACCATCAATTAAAGTAGCTATAAGCTTGTCTGTTCCTCCCTGGAATTTAATAAGTTCATTAATACTTAACTTAAATTCTACAGGAATTACTGTTATGTTTCTAATCAAAGTAGCAGAAGCATATTTATCATCACCACTATAATTAATTTCAACACTATGATTTCCACTAGTTAAATTATTAATAACCACTTTAGCACTACCATTGTTTACAGCAACACTTTCTTTTTTACCATCTACACTAACAATTACATTTCCAGTAGCATCTTCAGGTAAAACAATACTTACACTTAAATCATTGCCACTAACATTTGTATCAGCTTTAATATCAGATGAATATTTATTTATTTTAAAAGTTGTATTAGCTGATGCAGAACCATATAAATCATTACCAGCATATTTAGCTATAACATCATATGTTCCACTACTTAAATTAGCTATAGATAAAATAGCTTTATTGTCTTTTATTAAAACAGGATATTCCTTATTATTAACAATAAATATTATTTCTCCAGTTACACCATCAGTAACTTCTGCTTTAATAGTTACATCAGATCCAACATAAACATCTTCAGAAGTTAAATTTATAACAGACGGGAATTTGTTAACTGTTAAATTGTTTAGTGTTTTTGACGGAGCATAATATCCGCTACCTTCAAAGACTACTTCAATCAAATGAGTTCCAACACCTAAACTAGCTATTGGTATTGAAACATTACCAAATTCATCAGTAACTTCCTTCCAAACTTTATCTCCACATTTAATTATAATATTCATTCCAGATAATTCTTTTCCATGAATATCAGTTAATGAGATTGTATAATTCTCATTTATAAATAATTCATCATCTTTAACTACAATTACTGTTGGGAATGCATCAGGAGTGTTATTATAAACTTTATTTGATTGTGAAGCATTAACAGATTTATCTCCAAGGAATTTGCCAGATACCAAATAATTGCCCGTAACTGTATTTACCTGAGTATTGCGTTTATCAATCATTACTGTATAATCACCATTAGCAATTATTGTATTGTTATAAGCTTCTAATTTAGAGTATTTTACACTGTTTTTATCTCCAGTAATTATAATTCCAGTATTTGCTCCTCCAAGAACATCTCCACCAGTAATAGGTCCAATTCCACTTCCTAAAGATTTAATTGTATTATTAAATACTTTAAGATTTTTAGAAGAAGACATTATACCCATTGTAATATTACCTTTTGAGATTATTGTATTTCCAGTGACCTTTTCATCATTTCCCATAAGCTCCATAGCATAAGCTGTATGAGCATTAGCTAATATTGTATTGTTTATATAATCAACATTAACAGCCCCATTTATTGCTTGTGAATATATTCCATAAACAACATCTAAAGCTTCAACACTAACAGAATTATTAAATAATTTACCTGTGATAGGGCCGTCTACTTCAATAGCATTTGCATAGTAATAATCACATTTTGAAGTGATGATATTGTCTGCAACATTTATGTTTAAACATCCGACAACATTATAATCACTGTCCATTACACTGACAAATTTTAAAGCATAGGTATAATTATGTCCTGTTACATCAATTATATTTGATTTGACAACAGGATTTTTAGAAGCTCTTATTAAAATTCCTTCAATAGTATCAAACATTCCGCCGAAAGTAGTGTATGTATTTGTAACCCTATTATTTATGACTTTAACATTATCACTATTGTCTATAAAGACTGCTGCACTGTAAGTTATAGCTGCATAAGTAATTTTATCGTAATCAATTGCAAGAGAAGGCATTTTAGCATTGATAGTGTTATTTTCAATTACAGCACCTTTACAATCATCAATATGAACTGGATGATTAAGAGTTTTGCCTTTACTTTGACCAGAATATATGATTGTGTTATTAACTAACTGTAAATTACTTACTCCATTTGCATAAATAGCCATTGCATCAGATGTACCAACATCATTAAAATTAATTAATGAATTTTTAACAATAATCTTATCTACATTTGTTATATAAATACCATAATTCTGTTTATTTATATTTATTGTAAAGTTATCAACAGATATGCCATTACCGATTAACTCTAAAAAGATATTATCTAAAGTAGTTGAATTAGTGCCTTTAAGCTTAATAGCTCTGTCAATAGTAATTGTATTTACTCCAAGGCCACTAAATAAACCTGAAAATATTAATTCATTTGCATCAATACTTTCTTTAAGCATACCATCATTATCAAAGAAGTTGAAAAATGTTGAATTTGTTACAATTAAAGAAGTTGAAATGACTTTAAGGACTGCTTTATCCATACTCTGATTATAAACACCATTAACATCTCCATATTTTGCAACTATATTATAACTGCCTTCTGCATAATTATTTGATAGAACTAAAGTAGCTACACCATTTTTAACATCAGCACTACCTACCAGTTTATCATTAATATAAAATTCAACAGCACCCATAGGAATATTATTTCCAATTGTATCTTTTATGACAGCAGTTAAATTTATATTTCTACCTAAATTAACAGTAGTATCATTTATATTAAGTGTTGTGTTTGTTTTAGCTGAATATAAGTAAACAGATTGATTATCTATAGTAGCTGAAATAATAGTTACTTTTTCAGGGATTGTGTACTCAACATTATACTGATTACTGAATGTTTCTGTAGGTGTTACAACTGTTACAGGACGTGCAAATTCTAATGCTTTATCTAATTTGGATCCGTCATTTAAAGTATCTAAAGCTACAGTTAATAAAACTTTATTTCCTTGAGTAAGGGGAGTATCATTAGTAAATGTCATTACAATCCATTTTGAAACAATTTCACCATTGACAAATGCAGACGGATTGTTATTAGTTCCCCACCAATTATTATCTGCTGTTATTTTGGTAATGACATAGCTACTAACTCCTTTGTATATAGCTGTGTTTCCATTATTGATTAAAGCAGAGTATGATATATCTAAAGTTGAACCTCTGATATAGATTGCTCCAGCTACATTATCTTTATTGTCTTCAAATACTGAATCAGAAATATCTAATTTACCCATTCTTTCAGTGTTTCCACCAATAAAACATATTGCTCCCCCACCATAATTTTCAGGTGAATTTGCAGTGTTATTGATGAATTTGGAATTTGTAATTTTTATTCCATCAATAAGCTGAAGGGCATGAATAGCTCCACCAGCAAAGTTTTTAGAAACTGAATTTGAAATAAATGAACAGTTATCGATTAATATTTGCCCTCCAACAGCTTGAGCATAAATAGCTCCACCTGCATGATTATTCTCACCTGAAGCTTCATTATCTTTAAATACAACATTTTGGAATTTGATATTGTAATTGTAATCATTGAATTTATCAATAAATATAGCTCCACCAATTGTTGCTTTGTTATTAGCTATTGTAGCATTAATTACTGTTAAATTACCTGCATTATAAATAGCTCCTCCATTCTTACTTGACTTTGAATTGGATAATGTAGTATTGATTAATGTTAAGTCACCAGCATTTCCAATTAAAGCTCCGCTTTCACTTAAAGTTCTTCCATTTGTAAAGTTAATATTTTTAATTATTACTTTTCCTTCAAGAATATATAAAACACGCTCAACATCTGCACCGCTAAGGGTTACACTGCCTTCACCAGCAATATTGTAATTTCCATCGATTTTTACATTTCTGACAATATAAGTTCCATTAAGAATTATAATATTACCATTTTTATTAATAGACAATGCCTTTTCAAGAGAAGCTACAGGAGAATCTATAGATCCGTCATTTGTATCTTTACCATCGGTAGAAACATAAGTTGTTCCATTATAATAATTTGCATTTAAATCTATAGTAATTGTCTGATTATCAAATTTAACAACAATAATATTTGCTGTTTGAGTTAAAACACTGTATTTTGAAACAGCCATTCCATTAGAAATAATTGCTTTATTTTTAGTTAAATAACCGGTTGTTGTATCAAAATTAACAACTAAACCATCAAATATATGATTATTTAAAACAGTTCCATTTTTACCGTCTTTTGTAACATAGTAATTTAAATTAGCTTCAATGTCAAATTGGTCGTAAAGAACAGGAATTCCCCTGTCATCATAAGTTACCTGTAAAATAATCCAGTTATCAATATTAACTCCATCGCCGGCAATATCTGCAGGATTTTTATTAGAACCCCACCAGTTAGTATTTGCAGTTATATAAATACCGCTAGATTTAGTTCCATGCTGAATAACAGGATTGTCTCCATTATTAAAAATAGCACAGTTATTTATATCTAATGTAATGTTTGAATTATCTGAATATTTATCATTATAAACTGCACCATTAGTATTATTATAAATTCTTGAATTGATTATAATTAAACTAGTACTAACACTGGATAAATCCTGATTTATAATAGCTGCTTTAGTACCAGTATTATTAGCTATTGTAGTGTTATCAATTGTAATTTTACTTCCATAATTCTGAATTGCACTTGGATAATTAATTGCTTTGTTAAAACGAATGAAAGAGTTGGTAATGTTTACAGTGGATGTTCTTGCATAAATAACTGCATTATTAGCAGTATTATTGTAGAAGTTACAGTTATCTACAATTATATTTGCATTTTCACCATAAAATGCTCCTCCCCATTTAGCAGTGTTATTGAAGAATTTTGAATTTTTGATTATTAAATCAGAATTATATGACTGAATTGTTCCGTCACTAAGAGCATTATTTGAGTAAATTTCACAATTTTCAATAGTTACTTTTGATGAAGCAGTATTGTAAATAGCTGATCCTCCTTTATTCCATCCGAATTTAGCTGTGTTATTGTTATTATGTAATTTAGAATTAGTAATTACAATAGTTCCTTTGTTAGTATTGTAAATAGCCCCACCATTTCCTGCTATATTTTCATATAAATTAACAGAATCCAAATAAAGATTAGCTCCATTATTGTAAATAGCTCCACCATCTTTAGCATTAACTGCATTTTTAACATTTAAATTTTTTAAATAAACTGTATTTCCGGAATTAATAGTGAAAACTACTCCTGAAGCATTACCGTCAACAACAACATTTCCTTCACCAGTTATATTTACATTTTTATTTACAATAACATTGTTTTCAACATAGTTTCCCTGAAGAAGAACTATTTTACCAGTATTTGCAAGTTCAATTGCTTTAGCTATTGTTTTAACCGGACTTAATTTAGATCCTTCATTAGAGTCATCACCATCTGGAGATACATAAATAGTATCTAAATCTTTAGTTACAATTGTAATATTTGTTTTTTGATTATTCAATGTTGCCCAGACAATGTTTTCTCCACTTTTAACTACATAATCTATTTTAGCCAGTCCATTTTCAATAGGTACCACTTTTTTAGTTCCATCCGGGAATTCAAAAGTAACATTTCCATAATCTGGAAGTTTATCATTTAATATATGTATATTTCCGTCAACATCAGCATATTTGGTTAAACCAGCTACAACTGTAATTGTGTTTCCAGGTTTTATATTAGTTGAAGGAGTATAATCCATATCTAAAATAGCCCATTTATTAACTGGATTTTTTGTATCTTTAACTAATGTAGTAAAATCAGGATTATCACTTCCCCACCAGTTATAATCATAAAGGCTTGTTCCTCTTGAACCGCCATTTACAATAGTATTTCCATAGTAATCTGTATTATTTACAAAAACAGAATGAGTTACATTAATATAAGAGTTAACTTGCTGAATAACACCAATTGCTCCATTAATACCTTTATTATTTGCAAAAACACAATTTGTAATGTTAAATAATACATCTGTTGTAATACCAACACGTATAACTACACCATATTTATCAGATGTTGGTGTAAACATTCCTTTTGCATCTAAAGTATTGTTAATAAAACGGCAGTTGTTAATTCTAAAATCTGCTCCAATAGTACTTACTCCAATAATTCCACCAGTATTAGCAGTAGAATAAAAATTTTCAAAAGTACAGTTTTCAATTAGTGTAGGGAACTTATTTCTAGAAAATGACAAAATAGAATTACCATATTTACCATTGATAAATTTGGAATTTGTAACAGTTGTTGTTCTAGAATCTTCATCAGCATTAACAACACAACCTAAACTATTGAAGAAACTGGAATTATCAATCAATAAATCTCCATTATTATAAAATACTAATTTATTATTAATAAAAGTAGAATTTATTACATTTAATTTGTTTTTATTGTTAAAAGCTGCACTATCAATCATATCTCCTTTACAATTTACAATATTGATATTTTTAAGAGTTAATTCCCCTTCATTTGTAATGAATGTAGAATATGAGCTTAAACCTGTTAAATTAACATTTCCTTCACCTTCAATTGTAACAATTTTAGAAGAAGGAATAGAAATAGAACTATATGAATATGCTCCATCAAGCATTATAATATTTCCACCATTTGGAACAACATTTAAAGCATAAGGCAAACTAGCTAATGCTTTGTCTTTTGTTGAACCGTCATTTGAATCACTACCAGTTTTAGAAACATAAACAGTTCCTGAAGTTGGTGATTCCAAACTAGAATCAGTATCACCAGCAGTAATTTCCGGAGAAGAATCAATACTACTTAATTGATAAGTAGTCGAATTATCACCCTCCTCAAATTCTATTGCACTTACCATGTTAATACTAAAAATCATTAATATTAACAGGACCAGTATAAAAATCCCCTTTGATTTGTTCAATTTTATCACTTTTCAATTAATTAGTTAATAAAGTAAAAAATACTTTAACATTAATTAATTATGTTTTATTTGCTAATAATAATTTCTAATTGACTTTAGATTATAGTGATAAAATTTTTAAAAAAAAAGAAATTAAGAAGTTTAGAATAAAACTTCTTAAGATTTAATTGTAATATTGTTTCCAACTTGGTATTCGTTCCAGATAGATGTGATGATATATTTACCTGGGTTTAAGCGTATATTCAAGTTAGCTATGCCGTTTTCATCTGTTGTTTTATGGTAGAATACACCGTTTACGTTAAATGATATGTTCTGCTTAGCTAATGCTTTGCCTTGACCGTCTAATGTTTGTGCAGTGAAATTGCTGCCGTCTAGGTATTTCATGTCAAGATCTTTGGTAATTAAAGTTGGCAATACTGTAATGTTGTTAGATACCCAGCAGCCTTCGTATTCAGCTGTTACAATGTAGGTACCCGGACGTAACTTAATACCTAAACTGACAACTCCATCATCATTAGATACTCTTTGATAGAATACTCCGTTGATGTTGAAGGTTACTTCCTGACCAGCTGCAACTTTACCGTCTTTACCTATAACTTTAAGAGTGTAACTGGATTCATTTAAGTAATATTTAACCAAATCAGAGTTATCAACAAGTAAAGATTTGACGGTGACTTTATTTGAGTTTTCTTCACCGGTAACAAGGTTATAGTTGGTTATGATATATTCTTTAGGAAGCAATTGAATATTTAAAGTAGCTATACCTTTATCATTGGTAGATTTAGTATAGAAAACACCATTAATGTTAAACTTAACAGTAGTGTTTACTAAAGCATTACCGTTGCCATCTAAAAATAGTGCAGAATATTGAGTTCCATTTCTAAACATTTTAACAATATCATGACCAATAACAGTTGATTTGACAGTTACAGTAGCATTAACAGCAGCAGAATTATAATCTTTGGTTCCGTTGAACTTAACAGATACATTATAGATACCTGTTTTTAAACCAATATTCATAAATGCACTACCATTCTCATTAGTATATTTAACATAGTCTTTACCATTAATAGTAAATATAACTGTTCCATTAACAATAGCCTTGCCATTAACATCAAGTAAGATAGCTTCTAATTTTTCACTGCCTCCCATATATTTTTCCAAATCTGCAACAGTGAAATTAACATTATTTTTATTAACATTTACAGTTTTATTAATAGTATTTTTAGTGTATTTACCGTCACCATTATAAGTTATAGCAATATTATAATTACCAGTACTTAATCCGGAAATAGTTATATTAGCACTACCATCAACTGCTTTAGCTGTGTAATTTTTATCATTTACAATAGCTACAACATCACCAGTTGCATCGACAGGTAATTCTACATTAACAGTTACATCCTCACCTATTTAACATCATTTACACTAGCATTAAATTTATAGTTACTTACTTTATTTACAGTAAATGAAGTGACATTTTCACATCCTAAATATCCTTTGAATTTATCATATTTTGCAGTTACATTATATACACCGTTAGCTAAATTATTTAATCTTAAAGTAGCTATACCATCAGTTACATTTACATACTGGGTAGCTCCATTTACATTAAATAATACAATACCTTCAGTTACATTTAATTTTGCTGTAATAACTGCTTCATCACCAACAAAAATGTCAGATGCAGATACAGTCATTGAAGTAGCTACCGGTTTAACTGAAATAGTGTTATTAACAGAAGATCCGTAAGAATATCTGTTTCCTTCAAATACAGAAGTTATATTATACAAACCGTCCAGCAGTTTTATGTTTAAGCTGGCAGTACCGTTTGCATCAGTAATCCTTTCATAAGTTACACCATTAATTATGAATTTAACAGTTGCATCAGCTATTGGAGTACCGTTAACATCTACTAATTTAGCTATGAATTTAGAACCATCTAAATAATACATTACAAGATTATCAGCAGTTAAAGTGGAATTAGTCCTGTCAATGTGTTTTTCTACATCAAAGGAATAAACATAAACTACTTTATTATTGACATCAGTAAAGTTTATTTTTTCTAATCCCTCTTTAGCAGCTGTATAATTGGTTTTAGCTACATTATCAACAATAGTTACAGCTGCAGGATTTACATTATTTAAACTAGGAGTTAAATCAACATTAAAGTCATGTACACTTCCATTTAAATCAAAAATACCATCCTGAGATTTACCTTTAAATTCAACAGTTATCACAGCATTATCTCCAACTTCAATAAGGGAATCATCAGTGTTAGCTTGAATAATTACCCAATTATGGATAGGTTCATTAGACCTTCCTTTTGAGTTACTTCCCCAATAATTACCGTCAATATCTACATAATATTCATCAGCATATCCGGATAATGAAATTTGATAAAGATATGAATTTTTAGGGATGAATACACTGTAAGTTACATTTAAGAAAACAGGATATGTCTGATCAGAACCAATATCTGTAGCTTTTGCAGTACCATCATTTTTAACCATATTATTTTCAAAGTATGATTTGGTAATGGTCATATTTGAGCCATCAAGGAAAATTGCACCTGCATTTAAGTCAGCGTAATTATTTACAAATGTAGAATTGTCTATTGTAATATCTACCTGAGAAGTTGCATAAATAGCTCCCCCACCACCTATAGTAAGAGTGGTTTTATATGCAGTATTGTTGTCAAAGGTTGTATTTACAATACGGGAAAGAGAACCATGGCCAAAGTATATTGCTCCTCCGTCACATGCAGTATTATTGTAGAATAATGAATTATGAACATTTAAAGTAGCTTCATATACCCATATTGCTCCACCTTCAGAAGTTATCAGAATAGCTTTGTTATTTTCAAATATTGAATTATTAATATTTGCAATAGCTCCCTGAGATACTGCTATAGCTCCACCACTAAGACAAGTATTATTCCTGAAGATACAGTTATCAATATTAACTACAGAATTATATCTTATTGTAAGTAAGGAATAAGGATTAGGTGTTGTGTATCCATTAATAAATGTAATATTGGTAAAATTAGCTCTGGTTCCTTGATCAATCATGAACATACCCATTTTACCCATAGTTTGTCTAAATACAGTTTTATTATATTGTCCGATAACTGTTACATTATCATAAAGAGTGTAAATGGAAATATCATAAATTCCTTCTTTTACAAAAATGGTTTTATTACCACCTAACTGACCATTAACATATAATGCCATCTGAACAGTAGCTAATGGATTAGATTCTCTACCGGTACCTGTTACATCACTACCGTTTTTAGCAACATAGATAACATCAATATCTTCAGGTACAGGCGGCATGATTTTAGACATATCCACTTCTACAGTAGCATTGAAATCTCCGTAGTCATCAGTTGTTACTACAAATGTTACATAATATAATTCATCCTGACTGCTTAAATGACAATCAGACAAATCAAATACAATTTTACCATCTTCTACAAACATTCCACCACGTATAGAATGAGTAGATCCAGTGTGTGTTTTCCAAATTACATAGAATTCACTGCCATCAAATGCATTGGAAGGTTCCCAGTAATAATCAACCATATAACCGGTTATAATAACAGAGTCACCTTCAGACATTACAACATGAGTTTTATCTAAAATAAGAGACATGTCTTCTTTAGACATGATTTTAATAGAATTTGTTATATCGATTGCAGTGTATTTTCCACTTCCTTCAAATTTTGAAACAACAGAATATCTTCCAGGATGTTGGTTTTTAAGTGATAAAATAGCTTGACCCTGACTATTGGTTTTAACCATAAAAGTAGTTACATTTTTGTAATAATCAGTTAAAGTTATAATAATTTGTTGAGCAGCTAAAGGATTACCTTCACTGTCAGTTAAAGTAACTGTAAAGTTTTTATCATCACCATAATCCATATCAATATTATCTGCATTTATTCTGGTAGTACCGTCTAAATCAACAAAATTAACTTTACCTTCAGTATAAATAGTGTTGTTTGCTGGAGAGTTATTAATATAAATGTTATTTCCTACACTTAAAGTTAAATATTTTGGATTTACTTGGTTATCGTAAATACAGCTTCCTTTGTTATCTGATGTAGTGTTATTTTCAAAAATAGAATTTGTAACAATAATATCGCCAGCACAATAAGCTCCAATAGCTCCACCGCTACCTCCTGAATTGTTAATAAATTTACAATTATCAAAAATAGCTAATTTACTGTTTCCAGCAAGATAAACAGCTCCACCATTACCAAAACTTGAATTAACAAAATTATTTTTAAAAGTAGTATTTGCTACATTTAAAATACCCGGACCAAAGAAATAAATAGCACCACCATGACCTGGTTTTCCCCATAAAGTTCCTTTGTTATTTTCAAAAATAGAATTTATAATTGTTACAACAGTTTCAGTAAAAGAAGAATAATAAGACAATTATCTATAAATCTGCAGTTATCTACATTAAGAGCATTAGCATAAGACAAATAAATTGCTCCTGCAGGATAATCAGAGTATGAACTACTTTTATCAGTAGAATTACCATTCATCAAAGTTAAATTACTTAAATATACAGTTGCTTTATTATTAACTTTAAAAAGATAATTCTGATGATTTCCATTTAAAATAACACCAGTTGAAGATTCACCAGTGATATTAATTGTTTTGTTTAAAATTACAGTATCAGTAAATGAATAATTTCCATTTTTAATGAAAATATTTGAATTTACTGAAGAATTATATTTTTCAACAGCCTTTGAGACAGATACATATGGATTGGATTGGGATCCGTTACCATTATCATCATCACCTTCAGTTGAAACATATATATTATTATCTAAATCAGCATCTGTAATTACCTGAACATCTTCATTGCTATTGGCAATTACTTGAGTATCGTTTAAATCCTCTGCAAAAGATGCAGGAATTAAAATTAAAACAAGAGATGCAATTAATAATAAAAATATATGTTTATTTAACTTATCTAACATTTTTCATCTCCCAATATTAATAAATAACCTTCATAATAATAAAGATTATTGATTGAAATGAATTAAATTCATAACGGTTAAATTTATGTTTTGTAAATTTATATAATCATTTCCTTTTTAATATTGTTATAAAAACAGAATTAAAATAGCTGAAACAGTTAAATAAATAATAAAAAAGTAAACAAAAAAAAGTTATCTGAATAAATATTTGTTGGGATTTAAAAAATCATCTAAAAAAGTCACGAAACTTTCATTATTTAAGTCCAGCTCATCTAATGAAAGCAGTTCATAGCTATCAATTATATTATCTAAAAGATTTTTACCTACTTTTATTAAAGAAATATTCTCATAAGTTAAAACATAATTAATAAAATCAGAAGCTGTTATAAATTCCCTAGGGATTTTAGAAACTACAAAATCATTTAAAATATAGCAGTTTTCAATTCCATGTTTATTTATAAAGTTTTGTGAACCTTTTTTAACAAAAACCTTTGGACCATAATGGATTTTTGTATTGTTTAATTTAGACACATTCATTTCAAAAAGTAAAACTGCTGTATTTTCCTCATCACTCCAGTAATCAGATTGGTAAACAGAAAAATCTTCATCATTTAATTTCTCAGCTAAAGACTCAGTTGTTTTTCTAAGTTGAGGATGAAGGGTATCTAAAGGAATGTCAGGAATACTAAATTTAACAGCTATTACATCACTGCCTCTTTTTTGAAACTCTTCTAAAATTTCATCTTTGGTAAATTTATTAGCTACCGGGAAAAAATAGTCTTTTTTATTATTGCTGGCCAAATAATTTCTTGCAGACTGGATAAATTCAGCCATTTTATCTAATCTTAATGCAGCCCCAACATTACGGTTCATATCAGTTGGATCTATTACAATTAACGGGTCATTAAACAAATCTGCAGTATTATAACCTTCCAGATCAATAGTATAGCCATATCTCCATTTTGAAGCTTCTTTTAAAGTCTTTTCAAAGGTTTCATATTTTAAAATCAGCAGTTCACACAGATAACCTGCAAAGCCACCTACCTTAAATTCAGACCCGTATGTTCCAGTCATGTCCATGAATCTTTTTAAAAGAAGAACTTCCTCGTTTTGATTGTGTTTTAAATGAGATTTAATATATTTGGTATGTAAAATTGTCCTGTCAACTGCAGATTTCAGCTGACTTCCGTCTTCAATTTCATAACATGGAACAAAATCCACTTCAAAACCATTAATCTGACTAGTTACATATGGATGAGATGCATAATGTTCACTAGCTTTTCCATTAAAATAATCACTGCATTTATATCCTAAATATAAACCTGTTTCCTTAAGCTGTAAAACATCTACATCTAAAGGAAAGGAAATAAAAATATCAATGTCTGATTTTCCACTTAAATAAGTTTTTTTAGCTACAGAACCTACAAGTGAAGCACAGGCATTGATTCCTTCATCTTTACAAACTTCATTTAAATAAGTGATTAATTTATCTGAAGTCTTAAGAATTTCCTTACTTTCCTCTTTTGAAGGTTTAATTTCATTTAAAATATGTTTATAATCCATTAAATCACAAATCGTAAGTTTTTAAATTTTCATAAACTGGGCCGGAAGGTTTTAAAGTACTTTTCTTAAAAGCAATATCTGAAACATTCATTTCTCCAATTTCAACATTTTCAAACTCTTCAATAACATCCTTAACCTGATTCTTTCCTTTAGCTGATTTCATACGACCAATAGTAAGATGTGTTGAGAATTTTTTATCCTTATCAAAACCAATAGCTGCAAATTCTTTATCTAATTTATCATGCAACTGGACTAAAAGTTCATCACTTTCAACTCCAATCCAGATAACTTTTATATGATTGTTATTAGGAAAAGCACCGCAGCCAGTTATTTTAATATTAAAAGGTTCGAAATCATTAACTACCTTTTCAATCCTGTCAGAAATTAAATCTATACCTTCCGTATCTATATCTCCAAAGAATTTTAAAGTAAAATGCAAATTATTTAAATCAACAAATTTAATGTTTGCATCAATTTTTTTAAATTCTTTTATGATTTTATTTATTTTAGGTTTAAAATCATCATCTAAATCAATAGCTAAAAAAGACCTGATCTGAGACATTAAACCACCTTTATTGTTCAATTATTGTTTCATCAATAGCTATACCAAAATGTCTGGCATTTGATTCAACATATACTTTAACTTCATCCCCTACTTTTATATCAGCTACTGATAGAGGATTATCATCAGCATCAACTATTCTAATTGTTTCTGCATTCTGAAGAAGTGTTCTGATTGTTTTGCCTTCATATTCTGCTTCAATTAATATTAAAGGTCTTCTTTCAATTTTACTTCTTCCGACATAGGCAGTTCTTGTTTCCCCTTTTGTATTAACAATTAAAACTTCATCTCCAGCAACAAGTTCTGATAAGTATCTTGTTTTATTGCCTGGAACCATTACATATGCCTGAACAGGACCTGCATTTACTCTGAATGGTCTTGATGCTACATATTCACTTTCAAGTGACTCACTATGTACTAAAAATAATGATTTGGAATATGATCCAATTAACATACCTTCTCCAGGTTTCATCATGTCAGTAGTGTCAACACATACTCTGTCACCGGAACCTAATGGTTTAACATTAGTAACAGTAGCTACTTTTAAATCATATTTTATTTTAGAAGCATCTACAACTAACTGTGCTATTTTTTTAATCTGATTAAAATCATTTGCTTCAAATATTACTCCATCAGTACCATGCTCTAAAGTTTCAACAGCTAATTTAGCACCGTCTTCATCTGCTACTGCAGCTATTATTTCCACATCCTCTTTTTGCAAGTCTGCAATAATATTTTCCAATGGAATAACTGTCCAGTCAGTACTTATTAAAATAATGTAATCAGCAACAGAACCTAAACTGACAGCTAATTGCTCATGATTTTTATCTGTGATTTCCACATAAGCACAAACAGTTTTGCCTTCTCTTTTAGCTTTTTTTGCTTCCTGTAAATCTTGTGATTGATTCAAATCTTCACTAAGGATTAAAGATCCGTCACCTTCACCATTTATTCCAACAAGATAAATGTCTGCATCATCACTGTTAGCTACTGTTTTTACATTACCTAATTTTTGGATTTTATCACAGTCTTCCAAATCCAAGACATAGCTGATGCCTGATTCCAATGCAGTTGTAATCATTTCTTTTTTATCATCCCATGGTTTATTTGGAGTCATTATCCAAGCGAATTTATTTTCCACAAAATCACCTTATTTCAAGAATTTTAAAGCTTCATCTACTTCTAAATTATTATGTACCACTTCTGAAATAGCTCTGGTTATTTTACCCGGATTTTCAGCCTGGAAAAGATTACGTCCAAATGCTACACCTGCTCCACCAACTTCAATAGAATCCTTTACCATCTGCAATAATTCTTCATCAGTGTCGACTTTTGGACCTCCTGCTATTACTACAGGTACTAATGCTCCTTCAACTACTTCTTTAAATGAATCAGGATCACCAGTATAATTAGTTTTTACAATATCTACACCAAGTTCTGAACCTACACGTGCAGCATGTTTAACTAACTCTACATCATGTTCATTTTCCACTTTCTGACCTCTTGGGTACATCATAGCTAAAAGAGGAATTCCCCAGTAGCTGCAGGTTTCAGAAATTTCCCCTAATTCCTGTAACATTTCACTTTCTGTTTCACTGCCTAAATTAACATGAACAGATACTGCATCTGCACCTAACTGAATAGCTTTTTCAACAGAAGTAACTATTACTTTATTATTTGGATTTGGTGCTAAGGAAGTACTTGCAGATAAATGTACAATAAGACCAATATCTTTACCGTATCCTCTGTGGCCCTGTTCTACAATACCTTTATGCATAAGTATTGCATCTGCTCCACCTTGGGAAATGCTTTCAACAGTTTTGTCTATATCTATAATACCCTTCATTGGGCCATCAGAAACTCCATGGTCCATTGGAGCTATTACAGTTCTACCGGTATGTCTGTTAATGATTCTTTCTAAACGAATCTTTTTACCAATCATCATATTTAATACCTCATTTATAACTATGAGTAATATTATCTTTAATGCACTATATAAACATTAATACATCATATAAAAAAAGCTAATTTTAGGTTAAAAATATAAAAAACATTAGTTAAAAAAAGTTAAAAAAGTATCAAATTAATGATACTTTCTATTTATTCTCTTTTAAATGATACGCCAATAATAGAGAATAATGCTAATATAAGAATAGCTACTGGAATACCGGTTTTTGCTAAATCAGATGAAGAAGTAGTAGCTTGACTATCATTAAATACTACATCATCAGCACCATCACCAGTAACATGAACACTATTTGAATCAGGAGTATTCACAACTGTATCTTTTGAATTATCATCATTATCTACAGTAGTGTTTGTTGAATTATCTCCAGTATCTACTGTAGTATTGGTTGTATTTGTATTGTTAACAGTTGTATTAGTTGAATTTGTAGTGTTAACAGTAGTATTTGTAGTATTAGTACCATTTACAGTAGTATTAGTTGAATTTGTAGTGTTAACAGTTACATTTGAAGAATTGGTAGTGTTAACAGTTACATTTGAGGAATTTGTAATATTTACAGTGACATTACTTTGATTTGTAATATTTACTGTACCATTAGTTCCATTAGTAACATTTAAAGTACCATTAGTAGTTACATTTGTTGTATTTCCAGTTGTTATATTAGTGGAATTTACATTATCAGTACTGTTTGATGAATTAGTAGTATTATTTACAGTACTTGCATTTTTATCAGTTACAACAGATTCATTTCCATAATCTGGAATAACTGGAGTATTATTATCATTATCGCTTATAATTGCATCATTTACAGCATCAATATCAACTGCACCTACAGTACTTAATGAAACTAAAGCTACAATTAAAGCAGTTATTAAATATTTCATATTCATTTTTTAAAATCTCCTAAAAATTAAAATACACATAAAGCATACATAATTTATATTAGTCAAAATAATATATAAAGATTATGGTAAATCTATTTCAGAATTATCTTATGATAATCAAATAAATCCTAAAAAATTTTTATACAAACACCCCATTAACAATATAAATAGCATATAATATCCAAACTAATATTTTAAAAGAAATAAAACAAAATAAATGAAAAAATATTCAAAGTTAAACACAATATAAATAAAAGTTAAAAATAATATATGCTACTGAAAAAATGATATTATTTCATTCAATAAAAATTAAATGTTTTCACAAACAAATAAAGTCAAAATTAACCATTACAATATTTTGAAAACTCACAGATATTACAATAGCTGCTCTCATTCTTATTAAATTCATGGCTGTTAATTAAATCAGCAGTATTTTCAATCTCCTCTTTTTGAGTAGCTAATTTGGATTCATCAATATTAAAATCAATTAAACTTCGGGATTTAATTGCATATATTTTTGCTTCAGTAATTTCAACATCACAATACTTGAAATCATTTTTTAGAGCCAAAATATAAGTTAATAATTGCTGAGCATACTTTTTACGATTATAATCATTGAAAACCGTGTTTTTATAATCTAAAATACCATATTCACCATTCTGATTTTTATAAATTAAATCAATAGCCCCATTAAAACGATAATTGTTCCTATCAATTGAAAATGGAACTTCAGAATCAACAACAGTTATTTTAAATCCGAATTCATCATAATAATCAAATACTGAATCCATATACTCATTAAATTCCTCATCTGTTCCACCATGTAAGTAATAAGTATCTTTAGCTATTTTCTGAATGTCACCTTCAGATATTTCTCCAGCCTCCTTAATTTCCTGATTTATAATATCCAGAGCTTCATGAATAATAGAACCCATTTTTGTAACTTCTTTTTGTGAAACTTTAAAATGCAGCTTGTTTAATAAATTATATCTCCAAAGGCAGTTGTTATAATCTGCAAAACTGGAATAGCTTAAATTAAGTTTACTTTCTTCCGGTTTAGAACCAATACTGCTTATAGAAACATTATTTAAATTCAAATGTTCATTAAAAAATGAAGATATTCGTTTAATATCTGCAGGCATTTCACCAACAATAGATAAAACTAAAACATCCTGAGCACGAGTCATAGCTACATAAATAACCCTGTTTTCCTCAGCCAATTCCAGATCTATTTCCTGATTTTCAGTATAATCCTTATAATTTAAACAGTTATTTGGAGTGTAAAAAGTGTCTCTCATATTAACAGTATCTTTTTTACGTTCAGGATCTTTTGGAAGCATCGGAAATTTATTTTCACCTAATGATGATACAATAGTTACTGGGAACTCCAATCCTTTAGCTTTATGAATAGTCATTAACTGAACACCATCAACAGCATCATTAAAAGACCCGTAATCTTCAATAATATTAGTTAAAAAGAAAAACAATCCTTTAACATCATCTTTTGAGATAATTGATTCATAATTAAAAATAATCCCTGAAATTCTGGCCAGATTTTCAAGTTCAAAATCATAGTCATCTTCATTAATAACTGATTCATCAAGATAACCGCACAAATCCAGTAATTCATAATAAACATCCAATATTGTTGGTTTTTCCTCGTCATCACCATCCCTGAAAATATCTTCCCTTAAGCTTTCCAGTTTAGTAAAAAATGCCCTGTCTTCTTTGTTTTTAATCAGATCTAAATCAACAGCAGGTTTACTGATTCTTTTAAATATTTCAATTAAAACATCTTCAGTTCTATTGAAAACACCACTTAATTTTTTAATTCTGCTTTTCTTACCTGTTAATTCCAGATAAACTTCCTTTTCTGTTTCTAAAATAGACTCCTCATAATCATCCTGTAATTTAGTTAAATATTCTTTAGTTTGACCGGATAAATCCCTAAATTTAGGATTGAAATCATAACCACAAAATGCTTTTAAATTCAGCCAGTCTCTTTCCAATCTGGACATCCCATAGGAATTATCAAGCTTACGGGTTATATAATAAATCAATGTTAAAACAGATTTAACTTCATCACTTTCTATTAAATCATCAGTTCCGGAAATATGATAAGGTATATTGTTCTTTTTAAATTCTTCTATTAAAATAGGAATATTCTTATTTGAAACAATAGAACGATATAAAATAGCTACATCACTATACTGTTTAATTTTGCCGGAATCTTTTAAATCTTTAACTAAATTAAATATTTTATCTGCTTCTTCATTATAATCAGCATTTTCTAAAATATATGATTCATTATCTTCATTTCTCATGCCAACAAGATGTTTTTTAGAATACTCTTTTCTTTGAGGTTTGATAAACATTTCACTGGCTTTGATAATGTTATCTGTTGATCTGTAATTATAATCCAAACTAATCAGTTTACAGTTATATTTATTGTAAAATTCTTCAAAATAATCTCTAAAAGAACCTCTAAAAGAATAAATACTTTGATCAACATCACCTACAGCTGTAAATGACTCTGCATTCTGAAGTAAAATCTCAAACAGTTCAGCCTGAACCGGATCAGTATCCTGAAACTCATCAACTAAAATATTTTTATACTGAGTTGAGGGATTTTCCTTTAAAAAATTTAAAGCTTTTATCTGAATAGTATTATAATCAACAGCATTATACTTATCCAGCAATTTCAAATAAATTGGATAAGCCCTTGCAGTCTGCAGATATCTTGCATTATACCATGACTGTTTAAAATCTTTATTTTCCTTTACTTTTCTCAATGGAAAAAACTTAAATGAATTAACAAAATCAACATATTCTTTACTGACAGGCCTTGTTTCTTTAATATAATTAATCAAAGCATCACTATCAACTTTAAAAGTAGTGTATTCATCAAATTTATTAATAACAGAAGGGATTTGATAATCTGCCAAATAAAATTCATTTTTAAATCCTAAAACAGATTTATATTTCTGAATAATTAATCTCTTTTTTTCACCGGAATCATCATCAAACAAATTAGTTACAATACCATTATTTTTAAGAAAGTCAAGACAAAATGAATGAATAGTAGATATCTGCATTTGATTAATTATATCTTTAGGAATATCACCAGATAATCTTTCCTTAAGTTCATTTGCAGCTTTTCTGGTAAATGTAATAACAAGCACACTGCTCGGATTGATTTTTAGCTCATTAATTAAAAATTTAACCCTTTCAATGATAACTCTTGTTTTACCGGAACCCGGACCTGCTTCTACCAATAAAGGTTTATCTCCTTTATATTCCACTACTTTTTGTTGATTTTCATTTAACATAACTAATAATCTTGTTAATAATTTATTTATAATTAGCTATTTTTCCCTTAAAGAAGGTGTCCATAATTCAAATTCTTTAATCTGAGGAGGAATTCCTTCATCAATATAAGATTCCAGATGACCATTTTGTGATTTAAAATCTTCACAGCCTACAACAGCGGAATTACAAAAATCAACTAATCCCTTATTTCTAATTATTGAATGAACTGGTTTGAATGTTGATGACCAAATGTAAAATACTTTAAAAACCGTGTCAGGATGATATCCTCCACCTAAATCAACAGACAAAATATCACAGCTTTGAGTTAACCTAAAAGCTTCCAGAAGAATCTCATGGCGTCTTACATCACCAGATATAAATGTTAAATTGGAATAATCCTCAGCAAGTTTTTCCATTTTCCCTACAGCTTCAGGACTATTATCAATAGCTATTATGTTAACATTCTCAAATTTATCCAAAATTAGTTTTGTAGTGTTTCCTACATGACATCCCAACTCAATAATGGTATTTCCGTCATCAGCTATATTAAATAGCTCTTTTCTATATTCCTTTATATTATAGCTAATGTTTATCATATTTTATACCAATATTATCCAGTTCATATATATTTAAGCCTTCAATATCCATGTTTTTAAAAACATCTCTATTAGATGCAAAGGCAAATACAGTATTTCCAAGCATTGCCATTGAAGAACCTAAAATATCATCAATAGAATTAAAATAATCAATAAGTTCACTTACTTCATCAGACATCAGATTTGTCTTTTTTGAAAATTCAAAAGAAAAGTCTAAAAAATTCCCAATTGACGGATTTTCTACAAATCTGTTTTTTAACTCCAAACCTGCATCTGAAATTATTTTTTTATATTCTGGATTCTGAATAACAGATGCAGTGTCAATTTCACCAAATGTTTTAGTAGCTATTATGATTTCTTCATCAGGAAAAGATTTTATTTCACCAATCCCCGGAGCTCCAGCCTTTGTTCTTAAAACTATGCCTTTACCCATTTGAGCTATTACATCACCTAACCCGGAACCTAAATTAATTTCTGCCCTGTGAGCTATCTGACCGCATTCCTCTAAAGTATATCCTAAACTGAAAAATTCATTTAAAGCAATAGCCAGACCTAATGCAGATGCAGCTGATGTTCCAAATCCTGCTCCAATTGGAAGCTGAATATCCTGAGTGATTTTAACCGGTTTTTCAATATTTAAAATCTTTAAAACTTCATTGATAACTGTATAATCTCCCTGATTAACTTCAATTTCTAAAGTATCACAAGAAGAAATATCTGTTAAAACACCTCTGTTTACTAAAAAACCCGCTCCACAGGACCCATTTTTTAAAGGATTTACATTGTTTTCAATGTTAAAAAAACCTGTAATGTGACCCGGAACAAAAACTGAAATATCCATACTATAAAATTACTTTTTAATATTATTTAAATCTCATTACCTGTTAAAAAATTTATAATATTAAGATGTTTAACTCCCATATAAGACATGTCAAAATCATCTAATGAAAGAACATATTTTGGATAATTGTCATTTACCTTTAAAAGTGGATCAAATTCTCTTTTATGAATTTCTTCATTAGCTAAAATATAAGTTACCTGAATATAAATTTTTTCAGAACCTTTTCTGCAAATAAAATCAATTTCTTTAGTATTGTATTTACCAATATTAACTTCATATCCTCTTCTAAGTAACTCAAAATAAACAATATTTTCTAAAGACTGACCTATATCCAAATCTTTTTTTAAAATAGATTCTCTAAAACCTAAATCCACAACATAATATTTCTCCAAATGATTTAATATTTTTTTACCAATTAAATCCTCTCTTTTCACTTTATATATCAAACAAGCCTCTTCAAGATAAGAAATATAATTATAAACAGTATTTACAGAAACATTTATCCTATCTTTTTTAAGATATTTAACAATACTATTAGCTGAAACCAACTGACCTATATTTGATACTAAAAAATGAGTTAATCTAATTAACAAATCAACATTTTTAATATCAAACCTTTTTACAATATCATTAAATACAATTGAATCAAATAAGTCCTTTAAATATTGGATTTTATTATCCAATTCAAATGATGCTGGAAATCCCCCAAATGTTAAATATTCCATGAATAATTCTTTTTTGGATAAATTAGAATCTTTGTTGTATTCCAAATATTCAACAAATGAAAAAGGAAATATTTTAATATTAATATAACGTCCTGTCAAATATGTTGCAAATTCACCACTTAATAATTTAGAATTTGATCCTGTAACATAAACATCAAAATTATCTAATGAAAAATATGCATTTACAAGTCTTTGCCAACCTTCAATTCTTTGAATTTCATCAAAAAACAAGTAATATTTATCTGTTTTATTAGATTTGCTTTTTATATATTCATTTAAGTCATTTATTGTTGAATAACTAAGAAAGTCTGGTGATTCTAAATCAATGAAAATAATATTTTCCTCTTTTATTCCATTATTTTTTAAATGATTAACAACCTGTTGTAACAATACAGATTTGCCAGAACGCCTAACTCCTGTTAAAATCTTAATAATATCCTTATCAATTAAATCAATTATTTGATTTAAATAATGTTCTCTTTTAATCATATTTTACCACCATTTCTAATAAAAAAAATATTACCTATAGAAAAAATATTTAATTAAATGAAATTTTTTCTTTGTACTGAAAAAATTATTAAAAAATTTCTTTTTTTTCATTAGACAATATAAATTTTATAATTAAAAGTAGTATTTTAAAATATTTAAAATTATTACCGTTAGATGAAACGTATACATGTGAAATACTTGATGCCACTATGTTTATGCAAAAC
>OLNN01000315.1_pt1 | contig 54176 bp, 48 predicted proteins | sample 1672141 | NCBI WGS metagenome assembly OLNN01 (sample SAMEA3136652, study PRJEB25190) | human gut metagenome | biome: human gut; feature: human-associated habitat; material: faeces | place: Austria | collected 2013
CCCCGGGTGTAAAAGGTGCAAAGGGTGTAAAAATAGCTATATAGAGAATGCACCCCACATCAGCTAGGGTTCTCCTTTCCTCTCTCTGAAACAATCCACCTTTTACACCTTTCGCACCCTCGCACCTCGCCCCGGGTGTAAAAGGTGCAAAGGGTGTAAAAATAGCTATATAGAGAATGCACCCACCTCAGCTGGGTTCTTCCTGTGAACGTGCCACCCACATTGAAAACTACATAAAAGACGTGCTAAACCTTTAAGGGAAAACGCAAGGGAAACAATTTTTCCACTTTCGCTATCCCGCGCCTTTGAACCGGCAAAACTTTGACAACGCAAAAGAAAAACCGGCCTAGAATCAACTTTCTAGGTCGGTTTCCTGGCGGAGAAGGAGGGATTTGAACCCTCGCGTGCTTTAACACACCTACGCCCTTAGCAGGGGCGCCTCTTCGGCCACTTGAGTACTTCTCCGAATGGCAGAATAACAAAGAGAATTTGAAATTTGAGAGCGCGTTGTGTGGCGGAGAGGATGGGATTCGAACCCATGGCCCATTACTGAGTCACCAGTTTTCAAGACTGGCTCCTTAAACCGCTCGGACACCTCTCCAAAGCGATACAAGTCACACATGCAAGAGTTATTGTACCTGAGTTGAAAACAAAAGTCAAGAGCAAAATGACTAAAAAGTGGTACTTTTCTCCGTTCGAAAGGCTTCGAAAATAGTACTTGACAAATTGTATCACCCCGGGTTAGAATAAGGACAATCCATTACTTCAAAAGACGATGAAGGGATAAAAGATCAGTTTGTTTTCATCTCAGAGAGCCGGCGGATGCTGTGAACCGGTATGAGCAACCTGATGGATAACTGTTCCCGGAGTTGGTGGTCCGAACCGTTTCCGCAGTAGGGTCATCCGGCAGGCACCGTTACATGCCCAGGCCTTGTTTGAGGCTGCTGAGGACCGCAGGGTAATCTGCGGTTAAAACCAGGGTGGTATCGCGTTTCTTCGCCCCTGGCCAAGTTCTTTGGTCAGGGGCGTTTTTCTTTGCTGTCCACGCATTGTCCGATTTTGAAGTGCATCTCACCAACCAAACAGGAGGAATATCGTCATGAAAGGTTTCGAAAAATACATCCCCTTTGTACCCCAGCCCATCCAGAACCGTACCTGGCCGGACAACATGATCACCAAGGCCCCGATCTGGTGCTCCGTGGACCTGCGGGATGGCAACCAAGCGCTGATCGACCCGATGAACGTGGAGGAAAAGCTGCTGCTGTTCCACACGCTGGTGGATATTGGCGTCAAGGAGATCGAGGTGGGCTTCCCTTCCGCGTCCGAAACCGAGTTCCAATTCCTCCGCACTCTGATCGAGGACAACCACATCCCCGATGACGTGACCATTCAGGTCCTGGTCCAGGCGCGGCCCCACCTGATCCGCCGCACCTTCGAGGCCATCGAGGGCTGCAAGCACGTGATTTTCCACTTCTACAACTCCACCTCCACCCTCCAGCGCAAGGTCGTGTTCCACACCGACGTGGCCGGCGTCCAGAAGATCGCCACCGACGCCGCCGAGATGATCTACGAGATGAGCCAGCCGCTGCTCCAGGCCGGTGTGGACATCCGCTATGAGTACTCTCCCGAGTCCTTTATGGGCACCGAGATGGACGCCGCCGACCAGATCTGTGACGCGGTCATGACCGCGCTCCACGCCGACGCGGAGCACCGGGTCATCCTCAACCTGCCCACCACCGTGGAGAACTGCATGCCCAACCACTTTGCCGACGAGCTGGAGTACTTCATCCGCAACCTCCCGGGCCGGGAACGCGCCATCATCTCCCTCCACCCCCACAACGACCGCGGCACCGGCGTCGCCACCACAGAGCTGGGCCTGCTGGCCGGCGCGGACCGGGTGGAAGCCACGCTGTTCGGCAACGGTGAGCGGACCGGCAACGTGGATATGGTCACCGTGGCCATGAACATGTTCACCCAGGGCATCGACCCCGAGCTGGACTTCTCCAAGATCAACGAAATCCGTGACGTATATGAGAAGGTCACCAAGATGCGCATCAGCGAGCGTCAGCCCTACGTGGGTGAGCTGGTCTTCACCGCCTTCTCCGGCAGCCACCAGGACGCCATCAACAAGGGCATGCAGTACATGAAGGAGTCCCACACGGACAAGTGGGAGGTTCCCTATCTGCCCATCGACCCGGCCGACGTGGGTCGGGACTACGAGCCCATCATCCGCATCAACAGCCAGTCCGGCAAGGGCGGTACCGCCTTTATCATGGCTCAGAACTTCGGCTTCGACCTGCCCAAGGCCATGCACCCCGAGTTCGGCACCATCGTCCAGGAGGAGAGCGACCGCATTGGCCACGAGCTGCAGCCGGAACACATTCTGGAACTGTTCCAGCGGGAATATCTCCAGATCAACGGGCCCTACCGCCTCACCAAGCGCAACTTCCAGGAGACCCACCAGGACGAGGAATCTCAGGTCTCCTTCTCCGGCACGCTGGAGTGCGACGGCAGCACGTTCGACGTCACCGGCGAGGGCAACGGCCCCATCGACGCCTTCTTCAACGCCATCCACGGCCTGGAGATGGACCGTTACACCTTCGTGGACTACAAGGAGCACGCCATCAACACCGGCTCTGACTCCCAGGCTGTGGCCTACATCCATCTGCGCCTGCCGGACAACACCGATGTATTCGGCGTTGGCATGGACCACAACATCTCCATGGCCTCCATCAAGGGCGTCCTCTCCGCCATCAACCGGGCCAAGGTGCTGGAACAGAAAAAACAGGCGTAATTCGCTCTCGGAAATTTGATTTTATTCCGGCATTCAAGATGCCGGAACTCCGGCGAGGCCTTTCGCGTTTGACAGGCTTCCAGTTCTTTGCCTACCGATTGAGGCAGACAGTCCCAGTGACTGTCTGCCTCTTTTTCAGCGCTTTTCCATATGCTGTGCCGCCGCTTTCAGCATCAGTTTTTTGGTTCCGATTCCGTCAAAGGCCACTTCCAGCAGGGCGTCTCCGCCCATGGGCGTGACAGCTACGATCATACCGTCCCCAAAGGCGGTGTGGTGGACCATCTGCCCCTTCTGATACTGCCCTAACAGAGCCGATTGCTGGGACGCCGCTCTGGTCCGGCCAGCCGGCTGCGCAGGCTTCGCCTTTCCCCGGCTGCCAATGCTGATGCCACCGCCAATGGGCTTTCCCGGCTGTCCGCCACTCTTCCGGGTGGGTGGGACCGAGTAGCTGCCGCCGAAATCCCGGCGTTCCGCTCTGCGCTGGGCATAGTAATCCTGGCGCTCCTGGCGCTCGCTCTGCCAGCGGCCACCGTACTCGAACTCCTCTTCCCGTTCCTGTCTCCGCTTGCCAATGCGGTCCAGATACTGGTCCGGAATTTCATCGGCAAATCGGGAGGGCAGGTTGCTCATGGTGTGTCCAAAGAGCATCCGCTGGTTGGCACAGGTCAGATAGAGCTGCTCCTTGGCCCGGGTCAGGGCCACATAGCACAGCCGGCGCTCTTCCTCCAGCTCTTCCACCTCGCCAATGGACCGGCTGCCCGGGAAAATCCCCTCTTCCATGCCCACGATGAACACCCGCGGGAACTCCAGACCTTTGGCCGCGTGCATGGTCATCATCACCACGCAGTTTTCACTGCTGTCCGCGCTGTCCAGATTGGTGTACAGGGCCACCTCGTCCAAAAAGCCGTGGAGAGAGGGCTCTTCCGACCCTTCCACATAGCTCTGAATCGAGGAGTGCAGCTCCCGGGCATTTTCAATCCGGGTGCGGTTCTCCACCGTGTTCTTTGCCTCCAGCGCCGCGATATAGCCTGTGGCGCTCATGACCTCCTCGTAGAAGTCTGCCAGCTCCATCTCCTCCGCCTGCTTTTGCAGGGTCCGGATAAGGGTCACAAACTGGCTCAGCTTCCCGCTGCTCCGCTGCAGCTCCGGATAGTCTCTGGCCCGGCAGATCACGTCAAACAGCGTCGTCCCCTCCTGGGTGGCAATGGCGCTGGCCTGATCGATGGTCCGGGTACCGATGCCCCGGGCCGGCTTGTTGATGATCCGCCGCAGGCGCAGATCGTCCGCCGGGTTGTTGATGACGCACAGGTAGGCCAGCATGTCCTTGACCTCCGCCCGGTCAAAGAATCGGGTGCCGCCGATGATGCGGTAGGGAATGCCGTTGCGCTTGAAGGCGTACTCCATGGCGTTGGACTGGGCGTTCATCCGGTAGAGCACCGCGTGGTCCTGCCACTGGCGGCCATGGCTGATCCCGGCCAGAATCTGCGCCGCCACGTACTGGGCCTCATCCGACTCGTTCATGGCTATGTAGAGCTTCAGCTTGTCGCCGCTCCCACGGTCCGTCCACAGCTCCTTGCCCTTGCGGCCCTTGTTGTTGTGGATCACCGCGTTGGCGGCCTCCAGAATGTTTTTGGTGGACCGGTAGTTCTGCTCCAGACGGATCACCCGGGCGCCGGGATACTGGTTTTCAAACTCTAGGATGTTCTCGATGGTGGCGCCACGGAAGCGGTAGATGGACTGGTCGTCGTCGCCCACCACGCAGATGTTCTCCCACTTCCCCGCCAGCGTGGAGGCCAGCAGGTATTGCAGGTGGTTGGTGTCCTGATACTCATCGATGAGCACGTAGCGGAACTTGTTCTGCCAGTACGCCCGGGCCTCCGGGTGCTCCAGCAGCAGCCGTACCGTGTGGAGAATCAGGTCGTCAAAGTCCAGGGCGTCCGCCTCCCAGAGCCGGTGCTCGTACTCCCGGTAGAGCTTCGCGATCTGCTCCTGCCGAAAATCACCGGTTTTCTTGCACTCCGCCAGATAGTCTCCGGACAGCAGCATCCGGTCCTTTGCCCGGGAAATATAGCCCAGGACGGTTCGAGGCGCGTAGGCCTTTTCATCCAGATTCAGGGCCTTCAGAATCTCCTTGATGACCCGGATGGAGTCGTCCGTGTCATAGATGGTGAAGGAGTTGGAAAAGCCCAGCCGGTCAATATCCCGCCGCAGTATCCGGACGCAGGCGGAGTGGAAGGTGGCCGCCCAGACATCGTTGGCGTCGGGTCCCAGCATCCGCTCCAGACGTTCCTTCAGCTCTCCGGCGGCCTTGTTGGTAAAGGTGATGGCCAGAATGGACCAGGGTACGGCGGGACGCAGCTTGCACAGCATTTCCGCCCGCTGGCGCCTGGATTCCTCTGGATTGCGCAGGTATTCTGCCAGGTAGGCAATATCCGCCGGGGCCACCCAGTCCGGCACCTCGTTGGAATCGCTGCCGCAGCCGTATTTCATCAGGTTGGCAATGCGGTGGATCAGCACGGTGGTTTTTCCGCTGCCGGCGCCGGCCAGCAGCAGCAGCGGTCCCTCTGTGGTGAGCACGCCCTTGCGCTGCTCTCCGTTCAGGTGGCGGTATTCCCTGGCAATGACCTGTTTCCGCAGGTCACAAAACTGTTTCATCTGAGTCTGGTCTAACATAGTATTCTCCTGAACAAAAATTCCGGTCACTTCTGCCGTGCCGGATCCTCTTTTCAACCGTTTACAGCCTATTTTACCCCGTTTCCCGCCGGCGGTCAACGTCTGTGTCCGTCAAATTCAGACCACTGCTGACCGTAAATGGGCCGTTCGGCTGGATTGCCAGTGGTTTTCTGGATAGAAAAAACTCCGTTTTCACCTCTCTGAAAACGGAGTTTTTCCTGTTTATCACGACAGCCAGGCATCCTCTACCTCGTGGTTTTTCTTGCGCGTCATCATTTCTCTGTAGGCAACCTGTACCGATTTTCCCTCGTAGAGCACTGCGTACACCGCCTCTGTAATAGGCATTTCAACGCCCAGCCGGTTGGCCAGTTCCTTTCCTGTGGCGGCAGCGTAATAGCCTTCTACCACCGCTCCCACTTTTTTCAGAGCCTCTTCCGGCGCCACGCCCTGTCCGATCATCAGACCTGCCTGGTGATTGCGGGAGTGCTCCGAGGTACAGGTGACAATGAGATCGCCCACACCGGCCAATCCCGCGAAGGTCGCCTGGTTGCCCCCCAGGGCCACGCCCAGCCGGGCGATTTCCGTCAGGCCCCGGGTGATCAGCATGGCACGGGTGTTGTCACCGTAGCCCATGCCGTCGGAGATGCCCGCACAGAGGGCAATGACATTCTTCATGGCCGCGCTGATCTCCACGCCGACGACATCGGAGGATGTGTAGACCCGGAAGCGCGGGTTCATAAAGAGGTCCTGAACGCGCTCTGCGGCATCCCGATCCTGCGAAGCCGCCACAATGCCGCTGGGCACCCGGCGGCCTACCTCCTCCGCGTGGGTGGGACCGCACAGAACCACCAGCGGACAGTCCGCCTGAATTTCCGACTGGATCACCTGGCTCATGCGCAGAGAGGTATTCTTCTCAATCCCCTTGCCGACGCTGACCAGAATCGTCCCGGGACGCACCACCTGGTTCAGCTTTGCCGCCGTCTCCCGCATGGCAAAGGAAGGCGTCGCCAAAACCACCACGTCGCTGTCCCGGACGCAGCTCATATCCTCCGCCAGCTCCAGCTGCTCCGGAACCGGCACACCGGGCAGCTTGGGATTCTCCCCTTTGACCCGTATCTCCCGCAGCGCCGCCGGATGATGAGACCACATGGCAACCTGATTTCCGTTTTCCAACAGCAGCAGAGCCAGTGCGGTTCCCCAAGCGCCACTGCCCAACACCGTAATCTTCATTGTATCACCATGCCTCCTCATTTGTGAAACTGCAGCTTGCTTTCCTGTCCATGTACCAGCCTCACAATATTCTCCTTATGTCTCCAGACAATCAATCCGCCCGCCACTGCGGCAATGACCGTATAAGTCCAGTTCTGGTAGAAGCCGGCCACCGCAAAGGGAAAGGCTATGGCGGCACTCATCGATCCCAGTGAGACAAACCGCGTCAGCAGTACAAACAGAATGAACAGGCCCCAGACAATCAGCGCCACTTTCCAGCCCATGAAGAGGGCCATGGTGCCGCCTGCCAGCACGCCCTTTCCGCCCTTCAGGCCGAACATGACCGGGTACATGTGCCCGATCATGCAGAACATGCCGCCCAGCAGCTTTCCGATCACCGGTTCCCCGCAAAAGGCCCCCAGCAGGCCGGCGCCCAGCAGCACCGAGCCCACCGTTTTCAGCACATCTGCCAGGATCACGTAGAGGATCTTCTTTTTGCCGAAAACCCGGTAGAAGTTGGTCAGGCCGGCATTGCCGCTGCCATGGTTCCGAACGTCATCCTTCAGAAAGTATTTGGAGATGACAATCGACGTATTACAGCACCCCAGCAGGTAGGCTGCCACTGCCGTAATCGCCACCGCAATCACATAATTCCACACCATTTACAGATCTCCCTTCTCGCCTTTTGCCCGTATAATCAGCCGTATCGGCGTTCCCTCCAGACCGAAGGTGTTCCGAATCTGGTTTTCCAGGTAGCGCTGATAGGAAAAATGAAACAGCTTGGCGTCGTTGCAGAACACCACAAACGTAGGCGGCTGGATGCCAACCTGCGTCATATAGTAGATCTTCAGACGGCGGCCCCGATCTGTGGGCGGCTGTACCCGGGTGGTGGCGTCCGCCAGCACTGAGTTGAGGGTGCCTGTCCGAATCCGCATCATGCTCTGATCGCAGACGTGGTTGATCATGCCAAACAGCTTGTTCACCCGCTGTCCGGTCAGGGCGGAGATGAAGAGAATGGGCGCGTAGGTCATAAACGCCAGTCCGTTGCGCACCTCCGCCTTCATGCGGTCCATGGTTTTCCCGTCCTTCTCCACGCTGTCCCACTTGTTCACTACGATAATGGAGGCTTTGCCCGCTTCATGGGCCAGTCCCGCCACCTTGGTATCCTGCTCGGTGACCCCTTCGTTGGCGTCAATCAGGATCAGGCACACATCGCACCGGTCGATGGCCATGGTGGCTCGCAGGACAGAGAACTGCTCCACCCGGTCATTGACCTTTGCCTTTTTCCGCATTCCCGCGGTGTCAATCAGCACGTACTTTCCGAATTCGTTCTCAAAGGCGCTGTCCACCGCATCCCGGGTGGTGCCGGCCATATCGCTGACGATGACCCGTTCCTCTCCCAAAATGCGGTTGACCAGAGAGGATTTGCCCACGTTGGGCTTGCCGATCACAGCCACCTTGATGACGTCATCCTCCGCATCCGCTTCCTCCTCCGGCGGGAAGTACTGAAAACACTCGTCCAGCATCTCGTCCACGCCCAGTCCATGGATCGCGGAGACGGCGATAGGATCGCCCAGCCCCAGATTGTAAAACTCATAGACCTCCGGGTCCGTAGGGCCTACTTTATCCGCCTTGTTCACGGCCAGCACCACCGGCTTCTTGGAGCGCAGCAGCATATTGGCCACATCCTGGTCCGCCGCAGTGACGCCGGTGCGGATGTCGCACACCAGGACAATGACATCGGCGTTGTCAATGGCGATCTCCGCCTGGGCCCGCATAAACTGCAAAATTTCACTGTCGTTGCGGGGCTCAATGCCGCCGGTGTCCACAATGGTGAACACCCGTCCGTTCCACTCGCAGTCCGCATACAGCCGGTCCCGGGTGACGCCCGGCGTGTCCTCCACAATGGACAGGCGCTTGCCTGCCAGCTTATTAAACAACATGGACTTGCCCACGTTGGGGCGGCCCACAATCGCAACCATCGGCTTTGCCATCCCTTCACTTCCTCTCTTATCTTTGCACGGATGGGTTATATCTAAAGTATTCGTCATCTTCCGGGAAAAATTCCAACTGCTCCGACTCTTCGGGCCCACAGGACACCCCCACAATGGCGTCCAGTAGCTGGAATCCGTCCTGCTCCATAAATTGCAGCGGTACGCCCAGTGCTTCCTCCACTTCCTCCACCGTCACGTCGTCCAGAAACACGTTCTGGTGGTAGCGGAGCATGCTGTCCGGCAACAGCAGCCGCTCTCCCAGCGGTTTTCCCTTCAGCTGGGCGATCAGATCCTGACCGGTTACCAGTCCGGCGACAGTGATCTTCGGGCCAAAAAAGTCGTTTCGGATGGGGTACACATAGTGCTCCACTCCGCCGCAGACCTCCGCCGCCTGATCGGCCAGCTGGGTCAGCAGAGGCGCGGCACTGTAACCGGTGGCGATGGAGAAGGGCCGGACCGGCCCGGTCAGCTCGTCCATGGTGTGCAGGGCCCCTTCAAACTCCACTTGAAGCAGCCGCAGCATCCCCACACCGTTTTCCAGCTGGCAGTAGTCCTCATAAAAGGCGTCCTCCGGAATGGGCCGCTCCGCCAGCAGGTAAAACTCGTCTGAGCACCAGAACATCGTGGAGCCAAACTGTTCCCGGCAGACTGCGGCAAAGGCCTCCACCTGGTCGATCAGCGCTCCCGCCTCCTGACGGGTGTAGCTGCGCAGCGGATACAGTCCTTCCCGATATTTCGTCAGTCCCACCGGAACAATGGCCACACTGCTGACGCCTTTGCGCATCTCCACCAGGTCCCGCATGGTGCGATCCAAGGCCGGCCCGTCATTGAGGCCGGGACAGGCCACAATCTGGCAGTTCATCTGAATGCCCGCCTGGGCGAATCGCCGCATGATGTCAATGGACGCACCCGCCCGGCGGTTGCCCATTATCTCCGCCCGCAGAACCGGGTCCGTGGTGTGAACGGAGACGTTAATGGGGGAAATCCGCAGGTCAATGATGCGCTGAATCTCCCGGGGCGACAGATTGGTCAGCGTGATATAGTTGCCCATCAGGAAGGACAGGCGGTCATCGTCGTCCTTGAAGTACAGCGTATCCCGCAGGCCCTGGGGCATCTGGTCCACAAAGCAGAAGATGCAGTTGTTGGCGCACCGGTGGGCGTGGTCCATCAGGTAGGTTTCAAACTCCAGCCCCAGGTCCTGCCCTTCCATCTTCTTGATGCGCAGTCTGTGCCGGGACCCGTCTGCTCCCGCGATCTCCAGCGTCAGCCGGGCGTCATATGTGTAAAATTTGTAGTCCAGAACGTCCACAATTTCCTTGCCGTTCACCGTTAAAAGGGTGTCCCCCGCCCGGATTCCGGCGTAGTCAGCGGGACTCCTGGGATCTACCGATTTGATTTTGCTGCTCACCGGCCAACCATCCTGTTCTCAGAGAATCAAACAATGTAAAAAACACAGAGATTCTTTTATTTTATCGTGAATTCCTTCAAATGTAAAGCTGCACCGACCGGAATTCCACGGCGGCAGAAAAATGGCGACAGCGCTCAGACTGCCGCCGTTTTTTCTTTCCGCTTACGCTTCAAAAATCGCCTTCATGCCCTTGTAGGTCATGTAACAATCCAGCTTGCCTGTCACCTCGAAGGGCGAGTGCATGGCCAAAACCGGCGTACCGGCATCCAGGGTATCGATGTTGCGGTTGGCCATAAAGTGGGCCACAGTGCCGCCGCCGCCGGCGTCTACCTTGCCCAGCTCTGCCAGGTGCCACAGCACCCCCACCTCATCCATCACCTTCCGCACATAGGCCACTACTTCGGCCGATGCATCGCTGGCTCCGGATTTGCCCCGGGCGCCGGTGTACTTGCACAGCGCAATGCCCCGGTTCAGATAGCCTGCGTTGTTCTTTTCGTACACGCTGGCGTAGTTGGGGTCAAAGGCCGCCGTCACATCCGCAGACAGGCAGAAGGAGTTCTCATAGCAGGTTTTCAGCGCCACGCCCTGGGCGTCGCAGAGGTCGGACACAAAGGTGTCAAAGGCCCAGGACTGCATCCCGGTCACGCCCTCGGAGCCGATCTCCTCTTTGTCCGCCAGCATACAGATGCCGGTGCGTTTCAGATTCTCCTCCGCGTCGAAGAGCCCTTTCAGGGCCGCGTAGCCGCACACCCGGTCATCCTGACCGTAGGCGCCGATCATGGAGCGGTCCAGTCCCACGTCCGCTGTGGGGAAGGCCGGGGTAGCGCACAGCTCCGCCGAGATGAAGTCCTCCTCCACAATGCCGTACTTCTCGTTGAGGATGTCCAGCACCATCAGCTTGACCGGGTCGCTCTCATCCGGGTCCGGATAGGGCCGGCTGCCCACCATGATGTTGAGATCCTCGCCCTTGATGGCCTGCCACAGGGGTTCCTTGGCCTGTTTGTCCGCCAGGTGCGGCAGCAGGTCGGGAATGGTCAGCACCGGATCCCCGGGCTGTCCGCCGATCTGCACCTCTACCACCGTGCCGTCCTTTTTGGCCACCACGCCCCGGAGCTCCAGGGGGATGGACACCCACTGATACTTGCGGATTCCGCCATAGTAGTGGGTTTTCAGCAGGGCAAAATCGCTGTCCTGAATTAGCGGATTGGGCTTGAGGTCCAGGCGGGGCGAGTCAATATGAGCGGCGCCGATATTCGCGCCCTTTTCCAGGGACTCTGTGCCGATCACCGCCAGCATAATCGCCTTGCCCCGGTTCACCCGATACACTTTATCGCCCGGCTTCAGCGGCTCGCCCCGGCGAAACGGCCGGTACCCCCGGGCCTCGGCCAGCTCTACCGTGTAACGAACTACTTCCCGTTCCGTCCGACCTTTGTCCAGGAACACCTTGTAGCCTTCGCAATAGTTCTTCATCGCCTCCAGCTCCGCCTCCGGCAGAGCCCGGTATCCATTTTCGCGCTTGTGAAACAGAGCGTCGCTTCTCTTTTCGCTCATGGGATTTTCCTCCTGTTTACGCCTTCAGCAGCTTGGAAAACAGCGTACGTATTTTGGCCCGAAACGCTTCCTCTGTGCTGTCGTTGTTCAGTACGTACTGGCAGTGTTCCTTGAAGTAGGAATCCGGATTCTGGGCCTTGATCCGATTGCGGGCGTATTCCTCTGTGATGCCTTCCCGCGCCATAATGCGCCGGACCCGCACCTCCACCGGCGCCGTGATGGCCACCAGCGCGTCGCACTCGTACCGCACATTGGATTCCAGCAGCCCGATGGCGTCGATTGCCGCTCCGGGACGGCCGTCCTTTTCCGCCCGCACGATACGATGGCGGGTCTCATCCTCTACAAAGCCCAGGGTAATGCGGTTGAGTTCAGTCAGCGCATCCGGATTCTGAAAGACCAGGTTGCCCAGCTTTTGCCGGTCCAGCCCTTCGCTGTTAAATACATCGCCAAACCGGCGGGTCAGCGCCTCTCTCAGGGCCGCGCTGGAACGAATCAGTTCGTGATAGATTACATCACAGTCCAGTATCTCCACATTCATCCCCGCCAAAACATCCAGAGCTGTGGTCTTTCCCGCACCGGTTCCGCCGGTGATGCCAAATAGTTTCATATCTTTTTACTCTCCCAGGTCGATAATATGGAACCCAGCCGCCTTTTTCAGCCGGTTTCCGATGGCCAGCCCCAGTCCGGACTCATCCGGACACTGGGCATAGATTTCCGTTACTTTTGTGTGGTCAAACTCTCTCAGGGCGTCAAATACCCGCCGGGCCTGTGCGCTCTTATCCGCCTCCGGTCCCAGCAGGTGAACTTCCAGTCCCTCAAACAGCGGCGCGTACTCATCAAAACAGATCACGCCGCTTTGGGCTGTGCAATGCTGGCGAATGTATTCCGCCGTCACCCCGCCCTTTCCGGTCAGCACCGTTACCTCCGCGTGAGGCGCGTAGTGCCGGTACTTCATGCCGGGCGCTTTGGGCTGCGCTCCGTCCTTTAACATCCCTGTCACCGCCGGATCTATGGCAACCTTCCCCACCACAGCCTCCAGGGCCTCCAACGGCAGTCCGCCGGGCCGCAGCAGCTGCGGCGGCGTCACGGTCAGATCCAATATGGTGGACTCCACCCCCACCTGACAGGGCCCGCCGTCTACGATGGCCGGGATTCTTCCCTCCATGTCCTCCAGCACATCCGCTGCGTTGGTACAGCTGGGCCGTCCGGAGAGGTTGGCGCTGGGCGCGGCAACCGGCGTGCCGGCGGCGGCAATGATCGCCAGGGTAACCGGGTGGTTGGGACAGCGGACTCCCACGGTGTTCAGGCCGCCGGTAGTGCGATCCGGCACCACCGGGTCCCGGTTCAGAATCATGGTCAGCGGTCCCGGCCAGAAGGCCTCCGCCAGGTCATAGGCCATCTGAGGCACCTGCCGGCAGTAGCGCTCCAGCCACTCCGGTCCCGGCACATGGAGAATCAGCGGATTGTCCGACGGCCTGCCTTTGGCCTCGTAAATACTGCGCACTGCCGCCTCATTCAGGGCATCCGCTCCCAGGCCATATACGGTCTCCGTCGGGATGGCCAGCAGGCCGCCCCGCCGGATCACTGCGGCAGCGGCCTCGATCTCTCTCTCGTATCCCGCTACACAGGGGATCTGGTATCGTTTGGTTTTCAAGTGATTCACCAGGTTTTCTATTCTTTTATCGTTATTCAGACGTGCTCTGGAGCTTTTCCGCCTGCTCCGCGGCGGCCAGAGCATCAATGATCTCATCCAGATCGCCGTTCATCACATCGTCCAGCTTATACAGCGTCAGTCCAATCCGGTGGTCCGTCACCCGGCCCTGCGGGAAGTTATAGGTGCGGATGCGTTCGTTGCGCATACCGCTGCCCACCTGACTGCGCCGCTCCGCCGCGATGGAATCCTGCTGCTCCTGGACCTTCTGCTGATAGAGCCGGGAACGCAAAATCTGCATCGCCTTATCCTTGTTCTGGAACTGGCTCCGCTGGTCCTGGCACTCCACCACCATTCCGGTGGGCAGGTGCGTGATGCGGATGGCCGAGGAGGTTTTGTTGATGTGCTGTCCGCCTGCGCCGGAGGAGCGGAAGGTGTCGATGCGCAGATCGTTCCGATCCAGCTCAAAGGTCACCTCATCCACCTCGGGCAGCACCGCCACCGTCACCGTACTGGTGTGGACCCGGCCACCGGACTCGGTCTCCGGTACCCGCTGCACCCGGTGGACGCCGCTCTCATATTTCAGGCGCGCATAGGCCCCGGCCCCCTCCATGGTAAAGGTGACCTCTTTCATGCCGCCCAGCTCGGTGGGATTGGAACCGGCAAGCTCCTGCTTCCAGCCCCGTTTCACGCCGTACATGCCATACATCCGACAGAGAGAATGGGCAAACAGGGCCGCTTCCTCCCCGCCGACACCGGCGCGGATCTCCACAATCACGCTTTTATCGTCATCCGGGTCCTTGGGAATCAGCAGAATTTGCAGCTGCTTCTCCAGCTGCTCTCTGCGCTCCCTGGCCTCGTAGTACTCCTCCCTGGCCAGCTCCCGCAGCTCCGGGTCCTCGCTGTGCATCAGCGCCTCCGATTCCCGGCAGCTGCGGTCGCACTGCTCCCAGCTGCGGTAGGCGTTTACCACTTCCTCCAGGTCCCGCAGTTCCCGGTTCAGCTCCGCCACCCGTTTGGGATCGTCATAGGTCTCCGGTTCGTTCAGCCTGGCCTGCACCAGGCTGTACTGCTGATCCAGTTGTCGGAGTTTCTCAAACATATCGTTTCCTCTTCGTTCTCACAATTTCATGTTACGGCACTGCTATTGAAACCATCGCTCCGGCAGCGCCCCGATCCAGGAAAAAGGATTTGACCAGCGCAAAGGTCTCCCGGCTGTAGCAGTAAATGGTATTGCCCAGGGCATCCGGCATGGATGCCGCCAATGTGGAAATCTCCAATCCACAGCGACTGGCCAGCATGCGCACCCGCACCAGATGAAATCCGTTGGACACCACCAGCAATCGGGTCGCGTCCAGGTCATAGCCCCGGGACTCCAGCAGCGCCGCACTGTTGCTCAGATTCTGGTAAGTATTAAAGGATTGATCCTCCAGCAAAATGCGCTCCCGGGCAATCCCGTGTTCTTCCAGGTAGCTTGCTATGGCCTGGGCCTCGCTCTCGGGCTCGTCCACGCCCTGTCCGCCGCTGGCGACCACCACCCCATCCGGGTGCTCTTCCAGCCAGTCCAGCGCGGCATTCATCCGGCACACCAGCACCGGGGACGGGCCCCGCTGGTACACCATGGCGCCCAGAATGATCACCACGTCGGCCTCCTGATCCTTACTGGAGCCGCTGCCCGCAATCACAATTCCCTCCAGCACGCAGAACAGCGCCGCCAACAGGACCAGACACACGGTCATCCGCTTCCAGACGCTGCGCCAAACCTTTTTCCCAGTCTTCATCAGCCTTCCTCCAGCAGCAGGGACAGCTCCTCCCACTGTTGATACAGCTGCTCCAGCTGCGCTTCCAACTCCGCTTGACGGTCCGCGATCTCCTGCAGCTTCTGGTAATCCGCTCCGCAGTGCTCCATCGACTCCGCCAGCTCCTGAAGTTGTTCCTCCACCTTCGCAATGTCCCGCTCCGTCGCGTTTCGTTTCTTCTCCGTCATTTTGGTGCCGCCAGGCTGTTTTTTCTTCTCCTTCGCCGGTTCCCTGTCCGGCTTTTTCCTGGTCTGAGGCTTCAGCACATTTTTCAGCTCCGCCTCCCGGGCCTTTTTGGCCAGCCAATCGTCATAGCCGCCCTTAAAGTCCACAATTTTGCCCTCTTCCAGCATCCAGATGCGGTTGGCAAAGCGGTTGATAAAGTAGCGGTCGTGGGACACAAAGAGCAGGGCCCCGTCAAAGGCCTCTACCGCCGCCTCAATCCACTCCCGGGAGGCGATGTCCAGATGGTTGGTGGGCTCGTCCAGCACCAGGAAGTTGATCCGCTCATCCATGAGCATGCACAGCCGCAGCCGGGACCGCTCGCCGCCGGAGAGGGTATCTACCGTCTTAAAAACGTCCTCCCCCCGGAACCGGAAAGCCCCCAGCCGGTCCCGTGCCTCCTGGGCGGAACAGTTCTGCTCCCAGATCATGGTATCGACCAGGGTGCGCTCCGGGTTGGAAAACTGGACAATCTGGGGCAGGTACCCCATCTTGACGCTGGGGCCAAAGTGAATCCAGCCCCTGTCCGGCTCCTCCTCGCCCAGCAAAATCTTGAGGAACGTGGTTTTGCCGGTGCCGTTGTCTCCCAGCAGGGCGATACGCTCACCGCCCAGTGCCTCCAGCTCTACGCCGGAAAACAGGGTCCGCCCGTCATAGGCCTTCTCCAGGCCCTCTACGGTAAACAGCTCATCCCCGTTGAACTCCCGACTGGAAAACTGCATGGTCATCGCCCGTTCCCGGCTCACCGGACGGCCGGTGGTGCGCATCCGTTCGATGCGCTTTTCCATGGCAAAGGCACGCTGGTGCATCTTCGCCGTGCCCCGCTCGTGCATCACGGTGGCGGTAGCGGTGAGCTGGGCGATCTTCGCCTGCTCTTTTTCGTACTGCTTCAGCTGCTCCTGATACCGTTTTTCCTTCTCCGCCGCGTAGAAGCTGTAGTTGCCGGAGTAGAACTCCGCCCTGCCCTGGTTCAGCTCGATGACCCGGGTGACCACCTTGTCCAGGAAGTAGCGGTCATGGGAGATGGCCAGCACAGTTCCCCGGAACCCGTCCAGATAGCCTTCCAGCCACTCCACCGCGTGGAGATCCAGGTGGTTGGTGGGTTCGTCCAGCAGCAGGATGTCGGTGTCCTCCAGAATCAGACGCCCCAGGTTCACCCGGGTCTGTTCTCCGCCGGACAGCTGGGCAAAGGGCTGCCCGCGCATGGCGTCCGGGATCCCCAAGCCGTTGCAGACCTTGTTCACCTGCACATCCGTATCATATCCGCCGGCCAGCTCCAGCGCGGTATTCAGCTGGTCATAGCGCTCCAGCACCGCCCGGCTGGTATCGCCGGCAGCCATTTTCTCCGTCAGCTCGCCCATCTCCCGCTGGATGCGGTGGACGCGCTGGAAGGCGGTATCCAGCACATCCTCCACCGTGTAGCCATCCGGATACACCGGAATCTGGGAGATCAGGCCAATTCTGCGGCCCGGAGCCACGGAGATCTCTCCCTCATCGTAGTCGTACTCACCGGTCAGGATTTTAAACAGGGTGCTCTTTCCACACCCGTTTTTTCCCAGCAATCCCACACGCTCTCCCTGGTTGATATGGAACGTAACCCCATTGAGAACGGGATCGCCGATGGTAAAGGATTTTACTAAATTGGATACGGAAAGATCAATCATGAAACTGCCCTGCCTACTTTTTCTAATTCTCTGTTACAGCTCCGGCCGGATGGATTTGATATAGTCCACCAGCTCCTCCATGGCCATCCCCCGGGACGCCTTACAGAGGATGGTGGCGTCCTTGCGGATCATCTGATCCAGAACCGCCTTCGCCTCTTCCTTGGTGGGACGGTAGTAGCACTCGACTTTGCCGTCCTTCTGCGCCTCATTGGCGCCATTGTAGATATTTTCCGCCAGATCACCCACCGCGATCAAGCAGTCAATGCCGCAGGTAACCACAAACTGGCCCACACTCTCGTGGAGCGCCGGACCCAGGTCGCCCAGCTCCAGCATATCGCCCAGCACCGCGATCTTATAGGCGCCGCTGAACTTGGACAGCACCTCCACCGCGGCCCGCATGGACTGGGGATTGGCGTTATAGGTATCGTTGAGCACGGTCACTCCGTCGCTGCAGTGGATGATGTCCATGCGCATCTTGGAGCTGACAAAGTGGAGCACCCCATCGGAGATTTCCTCCATCTTCATGCCCAGCCAGTGCCCCACGGCAGTGGCGGCCAGAACCGGGTAGATCATATAGCGTCCAAAGCCGGGAATCTTCTGACTCCATTCTCCCATGGGGCCGACGGCCTCCATGCGCATGTGGTCGTCATAGCTCTCGTCCAGGCTCTTGCAGCGGAAGGTACAGTCCTCCCGCTCTCCGTACCAGACAATGCTCTGGTCCAGCTTGCCCTCCAGGGTGCGCAGAAGGGGATCATCTCCGTTGAGGATCGCAAGGCCCTCCCCGGTCATCCCGTGGAATACCTCTGCCTTGGCCCGCAGGGTGTTCTCCCGGCTGCCCAGATTCTCAATGTGTGCGTCTCCAATGTTGGTCAGAATCGCCACGTCCGGCCGCACAATGCGGGTCAGGTAGTCAATTTCCCCCACATGGTTCATCCCCATCTCGATCACCGCAACCTGATGCTCCTTTTGCAGACCGAACAGAGTTTTGGGCACGCCGATGTTGTTGTTGAAATTCCCCTCTGTTTTCAGCACCCGGAAGCGCTCGCCCAGCACCGAGGCCACCATATCCTTGGTGGTGGTCTTGCCCACGCTGCCGGTGACTGCGATCATCTTCACCTGAAACTTCCGGCGGTAGTAGGCGGCCAGATCGCCCAGGGCCAGCATGGTGTCCGGCACCAGGACGTAAAACTTGTCGTCGCTGTAATCTCCCAGCTCGTGACCGGTGAGGGTACCCGCCGCACCGCTCTCCAACGCCTTGCCGATGTAAGCGTGACCGTCAAACCGGTCCCCTACCAGCGGCACAAACAGCGCATTTTGGGTCATGGCCCGGCTGTCCGTGTCCACCGACTGGACGGTCATCTCCAAATCCTGAACGGTCCCCAGCAGTGTCCCGCCGGTGGCCTCCAGTATCTCACGCAATGTAATCGGTTCCATAAACTGTTGTCCTTTCCTCTTCTTTTCTGTCTCCCGCTCAGCCCTTTTTCCGCGCCTCCAGGGATGCGGTCACAATGGTCTCGCACAGCTCCTCATAGGAGATGCCCACCACCGCCGCCTCCTGGGGCACCAGGCTGGTGGGCGTCATGCCCGGCAGGGTGTTGATCTCCAGGAACCAGGGAATTTCCTGCTCATCCACAATGAAGTCTGCCCGGGAGTAGACGGACAGTCCCAGCGTCTCGAAAATGGTCCGGGTATCCCGGGCCAGCCGGGCCTCCAGCTCCGGAGAAATGGGCGCAGGGGTGATCTCCCTGGCCGCGCCGGGCTGATATTTATTGGCATAGTCGTAAAAACCGTCCGAGGGAATGATCTCGATGGAGGGCAGCGCCCGGTCCACCAGATACCCCATCTGGATTTCACGGCCCTTGATGTACTGCTCCAGCACCACGGTGCCGCCAAAGCTGAGACAGCTCTCCAGCGACCGGGTCAGCTCCGCCGGGCTGTGGGCGATGGACACGCCGATGGAGGAACCGCCCGCCAGCGGCTTCACCACCACCGGCAGCTGGGTCCGGGCCACCAGAGCCGGAATCTCCTCCGCCTGATAGCTGACCTTCTCCCACTTGGGCGTCATGATGCCGGCGGGCGCCACCAGCCGCTTGGTCAGATCCTTATCCATGGCGATGGCACTGCTCAGATAGTCGGAGCCGGTAAAGGGAATGCCCAGCACATCCAGTGCCGCCTGCACCCGGCCGTCCTCGCCGCAGCTGCCGTGGAGCGCCAGAAATACGATGTCCGCCATCCGGCACAGCTCCAGCACGCCGACGCCAAAGAAGCTGTCACTCTTCCATTTGCGCGCTTCTCTGACCTGCTCCAGATCCGGCGCCTCCAGGGCCACCTTCTTCCATTTTTCCGGAATCGGCAGGTCAAACAGTGCCTCCGGCGCGCCGTCATAGTCCTCCAGACCCATATACAAGTCGACCAGCGCCACCGCGTGGCCCTTTTTCCGCAGCGCCTCGGTCACCATCGTACCAGAGGACAGGGAGACATTTCGTTCACTACTCAGGCCACCGGCCAAAACAACAATTTTCATTTATTTCGCGCTCCTTTTTGACAGCAAGCCCATACGCATACATCATTTAGTATATCACAACTTTTTTGCGCTTACAACTACTACCGCGGAACTCCATCTCCTCTTTCGGTTGCACCGGTCCGCGCTTTTCCGCTATAATAGAGAGCGTAACAACAACCGGTGATACAGCGCTTTACAGAAAGGAATGATGGTATGAATGTGGCACTGATTCAGATGCGGACCGGGCTGGACAAAGAGGCCAATCTCTCCACCGCGGTCTCGGAAATTCGCGCCGCCGCTGAGCAGGGCGCAGATCTGGCGATTCTGCCCGAGATGTTCTGCTGCCCTTACGACCACAAATACTTTGCCCCTTACGCCGAGCCCGCAGGCGGTCCGGTTTGGCAGGCCCTCTCCGACGCCGCCCGCTCCAACGGGATCTGGGTGGTTGGCGGCAGTTTTCCGGAGTCTGAGGATGGCAAGCTGTACAACACCAGCTTTGTCTTTGACCGGACCGGCAGACAGGTCGCCCGGCACCGCAAGGTCCACCTCTTTGACGTCGCCATCAACGACGGCCCCAATTTCCGGGAGTCGGACACCCTGAGCGCCGGCGACCAGGTCACGCTGTTCGACACCGAGTTCGGCAAGCTGGGCCTCTGTCTCTGCTTTGACATCCGTTTTCCCGAGCTGTTCCTGCTGATGGCCAAGGCCGGCGCCAGAGCCGTCATTGTCCCCGCCGCTTTCAACTCCGTGACCGGCGCCGCCCACTGGGAGCTGCTCTTCCGCAGCCGCGCGGTTGACGCGCAGCTGTTTACCATCGGCGTCTCTCCCGCCCAGAACCAGAAGGGCTACATCGCCTACGGCCACTCCATCGTCTGCTCCCCCTGGGGTGAAGTGATCGCTGAAGCAGAATATGCGCCCTGTACGCAGATTGTGCCTCTGGATTTTGCGCAGATTGACCAGGTCCGGCGGCAGCTGCCCCTGCTGAACGCCCGGCGGGACGATCTGTACCAGCTGACCCAGCGCTGAAAAACAGCTGACTGTACCCCAATACAGTCAGCTGTTTTCTTCTGCAATCAGCGCCCGCGCGCGGTTCAGCAGGATATCCTTTCGATTTTCCAGGGTTCCGTCCAGCACCTGCTGAAAGACCTGCTCCAGCACATGCCCCACAAGTATACCGGGTCGGAGTCCCAGCGCCAGCAGATCGCCGCCCTTCAGCTCCATATCCCCTTTGGTAAAGCAGGCGTTGGCCGCCAGCAGCGCGTCCACCTTGGCGCACCCGTCCAGCAGCAGCTCCATTTTGCCGGCCACCGTCGCCGGAGCCTGAGCCTTGATATCCGCCTCCATCACCTGCAGCAGCAGTTTGGTCTGATCCGGTCCCAGCTGGGAGAGCAGCCGGCGGGCTCCCTTCCAGGTGAAGCGGCGGGATTTGTCATGGAGCCGCACCAGGTTCACCACCGTGCGCAGGGTCTCTCCGTCACAGCGCAGCCGGGTCAACACGCGCTCCGCGATCTCTGCGCTGACGGCGTCATGGCCTTTGAAGTGCCCTACGCCCGCCTCATCCACAGTAAAGCAGGCCGGTTTGCCCACGTCGTGAAAGAGCATCGCCAGCCGCACCACCGGATTCGGCGCCGCATTGTCCACCGCACAGACGGTGTGCTCCCACACGTCGTAGCAGTGGTTTGGGTTGCGCTGGTCAAAGTCGAAGGTGGGCCGCAGCTCCGGCAGAAACACCGCAAAGATCTCCCGGTGCTCCAGCATCAGCGCCCGCACGGCCCTGCCGCTAAGGAAGCCCTTCAGCTCCTGAAAAATCCGTTCCACCGCGATATAGTGCAGTAGCTCCCGGCAGGCGTGCATGGCACGGGCGGTCTCCGCCTCAATGGAAAAGCCATACCGGGCCGCAAAGCGCAGGGCCCGCAAAATCCGCAGGCCATCCTCCCGGAACCGCTGTTCCGGCACTCCCACGCACCGGATCACCTGTTCCCGCAGATCCTGCTGCCCGCCAAAAGGATCCACAATTCCCCGGCTGGGATGATATGCCATCGCGTTCACGGTGAAATCCCGGCGGGACAGATCCTCCTCCACACTGCGGACAAAGGTCACCTGGTCCGGGTGACGGTGGTCGCTGTAGCCATTTTCGGTGCGGAAGGTGGTGACCTCCACTCCCTCGCCCTCCTGGACCACCAGCACCGTTCCATGCTGAATCCCGGTCGGATGGACGGTGTAATCCGAAAAGCAGTCCATTACCTCCTGCGGCAGCGCCGAGGTGCACACATCCCAGTCGTGGGGCTGCCGGTCCAGCAGGGCATCCCGGACACAGCCACCTACCACATAGGCCTCAAATCCCGCCTCATTTAATCGCTCTAAAATCTGCCGGACAAAGGGCGGCATTCTCCCCCGCAATTTCTCCTCTATCGGTTTCACTCCTCTGCACCTTCTTCTGAATCAACAAATGTGTGCCACAGATCAGACATGTCATCCATGATGCTGGCACTGCGGCAGGTAACCTCGCAGGAGGCCTCCGCCTCTCCGGCCACGGCGGTGATGGTACAGCTTCCCCGTCCCACGGCGGAGACGACGCCATCCTTCACCGTGGCTACCGTTTCATCGGAGCTCTTCCAGGATACTTTCCCTTTCCAGTTGGACGGCGCCGTGTCCGCCTTCAAAACGGTAAAGTCTCCTTCGGTCAAGGTGACGGACGCCCGGTCCAGGCGGATGGAAGTCGCCGCCACGCCGCGGCAGGTCACCTTGCAGGTGGCAGTCTGGTCATCTGCCCGGGCGGTGATCACACAGCTGCCCTTCCCGGCCCATGCCACCAGCCCGTCCGAGACGGTGGCCACCGACGGATCATCCGAGGACCACTCCACCGTCCCCTCCCAGGACTCCGGGCCAATGGTGGCAGTCAGCTCCGCGTGTCGATTGCCGTCCAGGGAAAGCTCCGTTTGATCCAACGAGATCTTTGTAGCCTGCACCGGCTTGATGATCACGTGCCCACGCTCTTCCGCGCGGTTGCCCGCGCTGTCTCGGACGGTGTAATAAACCGTGTAGGTTCCCACCTTTTCCGGATCCACCTGGGCACTGTCCACTTCCACTTTCGCAGTCAAGTCGCCATCTGACGCATCCTCTGCGCTGACCGCGCTCTGGTAGTCGATGGTCTCCCCCAGCTGCACGATAATATCCTTTACATGGAGCTCCGGAGCGGTCACATCCGTTACCGTCACCGGAACCTCCGCTCTGGTGCTCTTTCCATGGGCATCCGTGGCCTCCAGTATGACACTGAAATCTCCCGCCTTGGAAAAGCGAATGCTCCGCCCATCCTCTGTCACCTCACCCTCGCCGGAGAGGGTGACGGTACAGCTGCTCTTATCCTGGACCTCTACCACCAACTGGTCCACTGTCACTGATGTCCCACAGTCCGCTTGATAGGCAGACACCACCTTCAGCTGAGGCGGCTGATGATCGGTCACACAATATGCAATAACGGCGCCAGCACTCAGTGCCAATGCACAGGCGCCGAGAATGATTTTATTTTTCCGTTTCATACTGTCCTTCCTTCATAGCTATCATACCTTTATGGAGCGCTTCATACTGTTTTTTATCATATCACATTTTTCGATTATGTACCAGCTTTTCTGGAAAATCACGTCAAACCGGAACAATAAGCGTCGAAAAACCGGAAAATTGCGGAAACCATTCCGCTCTCATCCAGCTGCTTGACGAAAAAAGTGCAGCGCCTCCGTCCAGCACTGCACTGCTCCTTCCACGGCTCCATTTACCCCCGGAATCTCAATCGACAAATCTCGTCTTCCATGATATGATAGATAAAAGGAGATGATGAACCCTATGAAAATGACTTTTTTAGGCGCAGCTCATGAAGTAACCGGCAGCTGCACCCTGCTCACCTGCTGCGGTCAGCACGGCCTTGTGGACTGCGGCATGGAACAGGGAAGAGACATTTTTGAGAATCAGGACCTCCCCATCACCCCCGCTCAGGTTGACTTCGTGCTGCTGACCCACGCCCACATCGATCACTCCGGCCTTCTGCCTCTGCTGTACAAAAACGGCTTCCAGGGCAGCATTTACGCCACCGAAGAAACCTGCAATCTGTGCCGGATCATGCTCCGGGACAGCGCCCACATCCAGGAACAGGAAGCAGAGTGGCGCAACCGAAAGGCCAAGCGCTCCGGCGCAGATGCCTATGTTCCCCTTTACGACCGGAACGACGCGGAGGGCGCCATCGCCCGGCTGCACCCGGTGCGCTACGGCGACATGCGTCAGATTGGCGAAGGCTTTTCTGTTCGCTTTTCCGACATCGGCCACCTGCTGGGCTCCGCCTGCATTGAGATCTGGCTCTCGGAAAACGGCGTGGAGAAAAAACTCGTCTTTTCCGGCGACATCGGCAACCTTAATCAGCCCATTATCCGTGACATCCCCACCACCATTCCTGACGCAGACTACGTCGTGTGCGAATCCACTTACGGTGACCGGCTCCACGAGCGCCCGGAGGACCCGGTGGCCCTGCTGGCCAGCATCATTCAGCGGACGCTGGACCGGGGCGGCAACGTGGTCATCCCCTCCTTCGCCGTGGGCAGAACCCAGGAGATGCTCTACTTTATCCGGGAGATCAAGGATCGCGGCCTGGTCACCGGCCACTCCGACTTCCCCGTCTACGTAGACAGCCCCATGGCCAACGAGGCCACCGGCGTCTACCTCCAGTGTGACGCCACGTGCCTGGACGACAAAACCAGGGCTCTGGTCAAGTCCGGCGTCAATCCACTGATGTTCCGCGGGCTGAAAACCGCGGTCTCCACCGCCGACTCCCGGGCCATCAACCTGGATCCCACCCCAAAGGTGATCCTGTCCGCCAGCGGCATGTGTGAGGCGGGCCGAATCCGCCATCACCTCAAGCACAACCTCTGGCGGGAGGAGTGTACCATCCTGTTCGTCGGCTACCAGGCCGTGGGCACCCTGGGACGCGCGCTCCACGATGGAGCGCAGAAGGTCAAACTCTTCGGCGAGGAGATTCTGGTACAGGCGGAGATTGCCACCCTGCCCGGCAAGAGCGGTCACGCTGACCGGGACGGTCTGACCGCATGGCTCAACGGGTTTGCGGAAAAGCCCGCCATGGTCTTTGTCAACCACGGAGAGAATACCGTCTGCGACAACTTTGTCGCCCATCTGGAGCGCCTGGGCTACAAAGCGTACGCGCCCTTCAGCGGCGCTGCGTTCGACCTGGCCAACGGCGTATTTCTGGCCTGTCCCGAGGGCATCCCGGTGGTCCGGAAGAAGAAGGCCAGCCGCGTATCCAACGCCTTCCAGCACCTGCTGGACGTCAGCGAAACTCTGCCGGACGTCATTCAGAAATTTGCCGGGCATCCCAACCGGGACGTCAGCGCCTTTGCCAAGGATCTGGAAAAGCTGATCCGCAAGTGGGAAAAACAGCTGAAATAGTATATTTTCGCCTGCCTCTGGCGGGTATTCAAAAGAGGCTGCACCTCCGCGTATTTCACACGGGCGTGCAGCCTCACGCGCCCCTTCTCACGGGATCAGGGCTTCACCTTGAACAGGCCGTGCCGGTTGCAGTAGACGTAGAGCACACCGTGGCCCTGCCGGGGAAACCGTGCCGCCGGCGACTGCTCCGGATAGAGCTTTTGCAGCTGGATCCGGTCCGAAGTCACATAGGCCGCAAAGGAGAGGTAGTGCTCCTTGGTCATGGGGTGGTCCAACGTGACATAGTAATCGTTCTCAATGGACTCCACCCGGATCGCATGGGCTTCCTCCGGTGTTTCCGCCTCCTGAGCCGGCAGTGCGATGCCGCAGCAGCTGAAGGAGCCCGCTCCGGTGGCGTGGATGATATTGCCGCAGACGGGACAGACGTAGAATTTCGTGCGCAGCATGTTGCCCGACCGGTTCCGGTTGGTGATGCACTCGCCGGAGAGCAGCTCTGCCACCGAGACCCCCAGCTCCTTCGCCAGCGGCTCTAGCAGCGTGATGTCCGGCAGTCCCTTTGCGGTCTCCCACTTGGAGATGGTCTTATCGCTGACCGCCAGACGGTCCGCCAGCTGTTTCTGCGTGTAGTTCTTTTTCTCACGCAGCGCTTTGATGGTACTTCCTGTGACGTAGTGTGTCATAAATCTCAACTCCTCTCGTTGTCTCTGGCACCAGCATACCGGATGGAGCGGGAACTGACAACCTACGCTCCGTAGAATCGCCGGCAATTCCCCCATTCCCTTCGAAAAAGCTTTGAAGAATCTCCGACGCTGTGTCATAATAGAATGGAAGAACCTCTCCGGTACGGGGGACACTGCGCCCCGCTGAGGACCCGTTTCTTCTGAATTCTGGAAGAATGGAGGCATGTTCTATGCTCTGTCAATACTGCGGCAAATCCATTGACGACGACAGCCGCTTTTGCAAATACTGTGGGGGAATGCAGGGGGACGCGTCCCTGTCCAATGTCGGTTTTGAGATTGAAAACGGCGAATTAAAGCGCTATTATGGCTTCGCCCGGGACGTCACCATCCCGCCCTCTGTCCATATCATCGGGAAAAACGCCTTCAAGGACAACAAAGAACTGACCACTGTGGAGTTGCCGGACACCGTCACTCTGATCAAAGCCGGTGCTTTCCAGAACTGCACTGAGCTGAGCTCCGTCCAACTGGGCAGTCAGGTGACAGAAATTCAGGAGTGGGCCTTTACCAACTGCACCAGCCTGAAAACCTGCGCGCTCCCGGACACCCTGTCCACTCTGGGGCCCTGCGCCTTTTACGGCGCCGGTCTCACCAGCATCACCCTGCCCCGGGGACTCACCCAGATCCCCGCCAACTGCTTTATGGAGTGCCACCAGCTCCAGGAGGTGCAGCTGCCGGACAGCATCCGCTCCATCGGCGCCTCGGCCTTCGCCCACTCCGGCCTGTGCTCGGTGCACGTACCCCACGGTGTGACCCACATCGCTGAGGAGAGCTTTTTGAAGTGCCGGGATCTGGTAGAGCTCCAGCTGCCCGAGACCCTTCGGGACCTGGAACCCTCCGCATTTCGCGGCTGTGGGCTGCGCGCCCTGCAGCTCCCGGCGGGTTTGAAGCTGATCCCCTATCGCTGCTTCATGGAGTGCCGCGCGCTGGAGACCGTTTCCATTCCCGACAGCGTGCAGCGCATCGGCAGCGAGGCCTTTAGGCGCTGTGACAATCTGGAGACCATCCACGGGCCAGAGGCCCTGCTTGCAGACCAGGCAGACTGGCGCTGACCCCTTGAAATTCCAGCATACAGAAGGAGGTTGTAACAGATGAACAACAATTTGATCATCACCATTGGCCGGGAATACGGCAGCGGTGGCCGTGAAATCGGCGAAACTCTGGCGAAACGTCTGGGAATCAAGTGGTATGACAAAGAATTGCTCACCGTCTCCGCAGAGAAAAGCGGATTCTCCCAGCGGATTTTCGAACAGTACGATGAAACCGCCCAGAACAGCCTGCTCTATTCGCTGGCGATGGGATTGGGCTCACCGGCCTCCCCCATCCAGCCGCTGTCTGTCCAGCTGTATTTGGAACAGTTCAACGCCATCCGTGAGATTGCCCAAACGGAATCCTGTGTCTTTATCGGCCGCTGCTCTGATTACGCCCTGCGTGGTCGGGAAAATGTGGTCAACGTCTTTGTGCACGCACCGCTTCCCGACCGCATTCAGCGCATCTGCCGCCGTCACCAAGTGGATGAGGCCAAGGCCAAGGATATGATCCAGAAGAAGGATAAAGCCCGGGCAAACTACTACAACTACTACACCGATCAGAAATGGGGCAGCACCCGGAATTATGATCTCACCTTCGACACCAGCAAGGTGGGCATTGACGGCGCGGTGGAACTGATTCTGCGCTTCTGTTCCCTGTCCGGCAAGGTCCCGGAAAACGGCCCCACCATTTAAGTACCTGTCAATTCCATAAAAATATCCCCTGCCGCCAACCACGGCAGGGGTTTTTCACATTTTCACTTCAGCTAACTGCCGACTCCGATCTGCTCACCACAGCGGACTTCGGTTTCCCATCCGTTGGCGGTGGCGTCCAGGAGCGCCTGCGCCGGACGCACACGCTCCTCCTGCAGCAGCAGGATCACCGTAGAGCCGCCGAATTCAAACCGGCCCTTTTCCTCACCACGCCGGACCCATTTGGCCTGGTGGTAATTGCGGATCCGTCCCACCATCAGGGCTCCCACTTCCATCTGGACCGCCCGTCCAAAGTGATCGCTTTCGATCACAGTGTACTCCCGGCTGTTCTCGCAGAACACCTGATTGCGCTCCAGGGCAATGGGACGCACCGTGTGCAGCCGGCCCGGAAGGGCGATGTTATCCCCCTTCTGCCCGCTGTCAAAGTAGCAGTAGCGATGATAGTCGTCCACAGTCAGCCGGAACACGAAGCAGTAGCCGCCGTAAAACTGCGCCGCCAGTTCCTCATCCCGCAAGAGCTGACCTACGGTGTAACTGCTGCCCTTCACCGGAAAAACCGTCCCGGCCGAGACGGGATAGACGGACAGCTTGCCGTCACAGGGACTGGCCAGGGCATCGTCCTCCTGGACAAAGGGCCGGCACTCCGGTCTGATTTTCCGGGTGAAGAAGGCGTTAAAGGAGGGATAGTCGGCCCGCTCATAGGGGGACAGATCCATCTGATAGTGCCGGATATAGGGCCGGATCAGCACCCTCGAACATCTGCTGTCCAAAAAACGCCCGGCCACTTTGGACAGAGCCGGATGGGTAAGCAGACGCAGCACGCCCCGTCCCACCGGATTTTGATATAAGAAGCGGAGCAGCACGCCCGGCTGTTCCGCTGTTTTACGTACACGCACGGCTGTTTACCTCTTGAGAATGGAAAACCGGAAGAACAGAATGGCAGCCATCACCAGGGCGCCAAACAGGATCAGCGCAATGGTCCCATAGATCGTGGGCTTTTTGATTCTGATGTTGGTGACATAGCCAATCCCGATAAGGGCAAACATCACCGGCAAAATAATATCCGCCCACCGGAACAGCCGGGAATACATCATAATGCCGTAGACAATGGGCAGTATAATCGCCACGGAGGTCACGGGCAATCCCCGGAAAAACCGTTTTCCCGTCTCATCCACGTTCTGCTGCTCCATCTCCATCACATTGTAATAGGCCAGACGGATCAGCGCCGCCAGCACAAACAGCGCCAGAAGCGCCAGCTGCCAGGGCCGGTGCAGTCCGCAGGCTCCGCCGATACAGGCCGGCAGCACGCCGAAACAGACCAGATCACACAGGGAGTCGATCTGAATGCCAAAGGATTTTTCCTGGGCTGTGGCGTTCTTCCGGGTCCTGGCCACGGTTCCGTCAAAGGCATCCAGAAACCCCGAAACCATCAGGCAGACAATCGCGGTCACGATGTGGGGACCGTTCAGGATTGACAAAACGCCGAACACAGAGCTGGCCAGGGAAAGATAGGTCAGAATCACCCCATAATTGTAAAAACCAAGCATAACAACTCACCTTTTTGATGTACGTATGTGATAAATCCAGGTCATGATACCGCTGAGGGTAAAGCAAAGGTAGTAGGAAATTCCCCGAGCTGTCATCATGGATGTGAGCAACATGGAGTCATTCAGCGCGCTGCCAAAGACGCCGATGTACAAAAATTCATAGGCCCCCACTGCGCCGGGCAGCGGGACCGCATTGGAGCCAGTCATACAGAACGCCTGCTTTGCCATGACGCTGAGAAAGGAGAGGCCCGTAGGCGCGCTCATGCAGACAAAACAGGTGATCAGAATCTGCGCGAAGCGCTGGGAGATGTTCAGCAGCAGGATTTTGACGGGCAGCCACTTGCGCCCCGCAATCACCGAGATACACATGGCATACTGGTCGATGGTCTTCCGGAGCTTCTGCTCCAGCGCCTCCCGGTTGCGCACCAGCCGCAGGCGTGCCAGCAGTCCCAGACACACCGAGCAGATCTTATATACCAACTGGCTCCGATACATGCACAGCACAAAGCAGATCAGCAGTACAAACTGAATGCTGATGCCGAACAGAATCAGCAGCTTGACGCTCAGGTCGAACCCCAGGAACATGTCCAGGTTGGCCAGCAGGGTAAAGATGCCGATGATGTCCAGCGATGCCGTATAACAGACAATGTTCAGAAGCAGAGCGGATGTGGCCACCGAAACCGGCATACCGTCCCGCACCATATAGTAGGCTGAGGCCGGCTGGCCACCTGCCGCAGAGGGCGTGATCGCGGAATAGTAGATGTCGGCCGCAGAGTAGACGATGGACGGCAGAAAGCCGGTGTCCTGTCCCAGACAGCGGTAGATACACCGCAGGCTGACCGCCTCCAGCAGGATGAACAGAAACATGCACAGCAGCGCAGCCGTCAGGCAGAGCTTATTGCCCGCCGAAACAAACTGGGCCACCTGCCTGAAATCCAGTTCCTTGCCGCATTTCTCCAGCGCAAAATAGGTCGCTCCCATCAGCACGGCCAGAAACAGCAGGCTTAAAATCGTTTTTTTCTTCTTCATGTCACCTTTATGCGGGAATTTAACCGCTCATAAACCCTGCCCAGATGTAATTTCCCGGACAAATACCAACCGATTTCTGCCACTGCCACGCCGCCGGCAATGTCGACCAGGACATGCTGCTTCGTGTACAGCACGGACAGAAATACCAACCAGACAAAGAGAAAGGAGAGCCATTTATACCACCCCGGCACTTTTCTGCACTTGAGCAGGCCGCGCCAGGAATACCAGATCGCCAGACAGTGGATGGACGGAAACAGGTTCACCGGCTGGTCCACCGCATAGACAAACCGCAGCATCCAGGTAAAGCAGTCGCTGCCCACCAGCTCCGGACGGAGGTTGGTCGTTGGCAGAACCAGAAAGAATACGCCGCAGATCAGCTTGGACAGTGCCTCAGCGGACAAGAATTCGTAGCAGATCTCCCGGCTCTCCCGGCAGACCAGAATGTAATTGACAATCCAGATCAGAAAGCACCCCAGATAAACCAGCGTCCAGGCCGGCACCACGGGGATCAGATTGTCCCACGCAGTGGTAAAATCATAGTGGTGCCGCTGCCTCACAAGCAGCTGCGCGCCATTATAAACCACCATATTGATTATGGGGCACAGGATCAGAGGCAGTACCGCATAGGGCGGCAGTATTTTATTGAGCCCTTGATTATGGACCAGTGAAAAAATTCCGTCTTTGACTTTGTTCATATTTATGTAAGCTGTGAGCAGTCCTTTCTTCGTCTCCTATAACCTGATAAAGCCGGCCTGAGCCCTCACCGTTGTCCGGTGCGCACAGACGGCTTCTTTTCACCTTACAATCTCGATTTACGCAATGTAGCTAGCTTAACATAGAAATGTTAAAATGTCATTACGATATTTTAAGGAATCATTAAAAAGCCACTCATTTCAACGCTTTGCGCTTCCGCCATATTCCTTACTACGCTACTTTAATACATTTTCATTCTAGATCGGACACTTTTTCAGGAGAAATACTCGCAAAAAGTTTCCGTCTTATTTTTTCATTTCAAACTTTTTTGAGAGGACCACCCGGGTCATTCTATTTCTCATGTCTATCACTTGGACAGTATAGTTTTTTGTCCCCGATAGATGCGCTGTCAGATAGCACACCCCTAAAACAAAAAGTATCTTTCAGGCAGGGTTTTGACTCCCCACCTAAAAGATACTTTTTCACGTTTTTCCTTTTTTACCTGTTATCAAATTCACTTATTACAGAAAATCGAAAGATATTTGTCAAAACATAAATCTCCAATTCACGTTTCTCCATATTTCCGTTCTCATCTCTTCACGCTCGCCATAGCACACACAAAAAAGCCAGCAAAGTGAAAGGAGATCTGGATTTTATCTTTTATTCACTTGGATTTTGAAAAGATTTCCCGTTCACTTCGCAGTTCCCACCGCATTCTGACCAGCCTTTTCCCAAAAACATCCACTTAATCGCTCTGTATTCTCCTTTTCAGTGCTCAAATTTCCACAAACCGGAACATCCTCTATCTATCCTTTGCATGAAAGAATAGACGTTTTCTATGAATCGTTTCACAGACAGCCGCCGTTCAAAACGTACTGTCGGAATTCCCGCACTGCCGGAGAATGAAACGCCTTGTCATCGCTGACCATGTAGAAGTTCCGCTCCCAGGTGGGGTAGCTGATCTGGAGGATCTTGACATCCAGCCGCAGCAGCATATCCATATAGGGCACCACGGCGATGCCGAATCCTTGCCCCACCAGTCCGGCGATGACCTGGTCCTCTTCCGTCTCGTATTCAATCCGCGGTTTCCCATCGATCTGGGCAAACAGATCGTCCACCACGTGCCGGAGACCGGACCCCTCGGCGAAGTAGACGTACGGATAAGAGAGAGTCTCTCGCAGGTCCACGGTATGCCGGTCGGCCAGAGGATGATTTCTGGGGGTGATCAGCACCAGATCCTGCTTTTCCACCGGGATCGCAGTGAGGCCCAAATCTACGGAAGGACGGGAACAAAACACCAAATCAAACCGTCTGGAGGCTAAACCATCCAGCAAATGCTGGGTTACGCCGGTGTTAAACGTGAACCGGATGTCCTTATCCGGATGTGCCGCTAAAAAATCGGCGGCCAAACGGGGAATAAACTCCACTCCCAGCGTCCGCAGCAGCCCCAAACGAATCAGGCCCTCTCCCCTTGCGATACGCTGCATGGATTCCACGCCGGCATCCAGTGTGGAAAGCGCGCTCTCCGCGCAGGCCAGAAACTCCTCGCCAAAGTGGGTTAGGGCCGTATTGCGTCCCGTTTTTTCAAACAACAGAACCCCCAGCTCCTTCTCCAGCTGCGCGATTGCGTGGCTGAGGCTGGGTTGTGTGATACAAAGCTGCTCCGCCGCACGGGTGTAGTGCTGTGTATGGGCCAACTGAACAAAATATCGCAGATGAAACAGATTCATTCCAACACCTCCTACAAGAATACTACCACAAGTAATAGACAAAATCTATTGTTTCATGAAAATGATTGATTTGTTATTTTCCTGACGATGTGATAGATTGAGGGCGAAAACAAGACCGGCTGTTGACCGGTCAAAAGGAGAGAATCGTAACCATGCAGATTTCCGGAACGACAAGAATGCTGGGGCTGATCGGAGCGCCGGTAGCGCATTCCAAATCCCCTGCCATGTACAATTACTGTTTTCAGAAGTTCGGCTTAGACTGGGCCTACCTGGCTTTTGACGTCCCTCTGGAACAGACAGAGCAGGCCATTCAGGCCATCCGGACCCTGAACCTGCGGGGCGCCAACGTGACCATGCCCAGCAAAACCGCAGTGCTCCCTTATCTGGACGAGCTGACACCGGCTGCAAAGGCCATTCAGGCGGTAAATACCATCGTCAATGAGAACGGCAAGCTGGTGGGCCACAACACCGACGGCTGCGGCTACACCCAGAACCTCCGCCGGAACGGCGTCGAGGTGGCAGGCAAGAAACTGGTCCTGATGGGCGGCGGCGGAGTTGCCTCTGCCATCGCTGCTCAGGCGGCACTGGAGGGCGCCGCGGAGATCGCCGTATTCAACCTGCGCGATCCCTTCTGGCCGCGCATGGAACAGCTTCTGGAGCGCATCGCCGTAGCAGCGCCCAGCTGTGCCATCTCGCTCCACGATTTAGAGGATCGAGCCGACCTGAAGGCGGCCATCGACCAGTGCGACATCCTCTCCAACGCGACCCCGGTGGGCATGGAGCCCCAGGTGGAGCGGAGCAACCTTCCGGAGACCCAGTGGCTCCGGCCGGACCTGGTGGTAACCGATGTGGTCTACTCCCCGGCTGAGACAAAGCTGCTGCGGGATGCCAAGGCCGCCGGATGCCGCACCTGCGACGGTCTGGGAATGCTGCTCTGTCAGGGCGCCGAGGCGTTCCGGCTGTACAGCGGACTGGAGATGCCGGTTGAGGAAATCAGAGCGCTGCTCTATCAATAAATCAGAAACAAAAAAGACAGAAAGAAGGAAAAAACTATGAACCAGACTGTGGAATCGAAACGCTACTATCCCACGGCACTGGCCCTGTACATCACCTATTTCGTCCTGGGCATCGCCGCTACCATCATGGGACAGTACAAACAAGACTTTGCCGCCCTGTGGGGAGGCACGGCCCTTCCGGACGGGACCTACGACGTCTCCGCCGTCGTGGCCGTCATCGCGGCCATCGGCCTGGGCCGTCTGATCGCGTTCCCCATCGCCGGCCCGCTCAGCGACCGCCTGGGACGGCGGCTGTCAGCCCTCATCGGCTGCGGACTCTACGCAATCTTCCTGCTGGCCGTCTCCTACAGCCCCAATCTGTATGTCGGCTACCTGCTGGCGATCATCAGTGGTATGGCAAACTCCTTCCTGGACACCAGCATTACCCCCTCCTGTATGGAGATCTTTAAGGAAAAGGGGACCATCGCCAACATCTTCACGAAACTGTCCATCTCCATCGCGCAGTTCCTGCTGCCCTTCGCCATCGGCTTTGTGGCGGCCCGTCACCTGCCCTTCAACACCCTCTTCCTGGCAACCGCCGTTATTATCATTGTGGACGGTATCTTCCTGGCCTTCCTGCCCTTCCCGCCCTTTGAGCGGGCCGTAAAGGCGCCGGGCCAGAAGAAAGAGAAGATGCACTTTACCCCTGCCGCCATCGTACTGGTGTGCCTGGGCTTCACCACCTCCACCACCTTCATGCTGTGGATGAACTGCAACCAGGAGCTGGGCCTGCTGTACGGCCTGTCCGATCCCAGCAAAATCCAGTCCTTTTACTCTGTCGGCATCGTGCTGGCCCTGTTCGTCAGCGCGGCACTGCTGAAGCGTAAAGTAGAGCCCGCCAAGATTCTGGTGGCCTATCCCTGTGTCGCGCTGGTAACCCTGGGCGCCATCTACTTCATTCAGCAGCCCTATATGTGCCTGGCCGGCGGTTTCCTGCTGGGCTTCTTCGCGGCCGGCGGCGTGCTGCAGCTGGTGACGGCAGTGGCCAACGAGATGTTCCCCAAGAACCGTGGCGTCATCACCTCCATCGTTATGATCGCCTCCAGCCTGGCCAATTACATCGTGATCAGTGTAGCCGGCGTTCTGACAAAAGTGGGCGGAACCAACGGTCCCCGGCTGGTCCTGCTGTTCAACATGGCGGTTACGCTGGTGGGCATCCTGCTGGCACTTTATCTGAACCACTGTCAGAAACGGGAAAAGGAGTGATTTTATGAACCAGATCAAAGGCAGTTTATTCCTCATCGGCTTTATGGGCGCCGGAAAATCCTCCGTCGCCGCCGCGCTGGGGGACGCCCTGAAGCGGGAGGTTCTGGAGATGGACCAGTGCATCTCCGAGCAGGAAAAGATGAGCATCCCGGAAATCTTCGCACAGAAGGGTGAGGCTTACTTCCGCCAGTGCGAGACCCAGCTTCTGCGGGACTACGCCAACCGGGAGCCCCAAGTGGTCTCCTGCGGTGGCGGCGTCCCCATGCGGCAGGAAAATGTCGAGGCCATGCGGGCCTGCGGCACCGTGATCCTGCTGACCGCCCGGCCGGAGGTGATTCTGGAGCGGGTGAAGGACGACCACAACCGTCCTCTGCTGGAGGGCCACAAGGATGTCCCGTACATCTCCGGCCTGATGGAGCAGCGTCGCCCGCACTATGAGGCTGCGGCAGATGTCACCGTAGATACCTCTGACCTGACCATCCAGGAGGTCTGCCGTGAAATCCTGGAGCGCATTCACTAAACCTTTTACATGAACCAATAGGAGGATTTACCATGTCTCAGAAATATCCCATTACTGTCAGTTCCTGGACCCTGGGCGACCAGTGCACCTTTGAAGAACGGGTTTCCGCCGCCAAAGCCGCCGGCTTTGAGGGCATCGGCCTCCGGGCAGAGACCTACGTTGACGCCCTGAACGAGGGCCTGTTTGACGAGGACATCCTGGCCATCCTGGAGAAATACGATATGAAGGTCACCGAGGTGGAGTACATTGTCCAGTGGGCGGACGATCACCGTTCCTACGAGCAGAAGTACAAAGAGCAGATGTGCTTCCACATGTGCGATCTGTTCGGCGTGAACCACATCAACTGCGGCCTGATGGAGGACTACTCCGTGGAGCACACCGCTCAGAAGCTCAGAGAGCTGTGCAACCGCGCCGGCAAGTACACCATCGGCGTAGAGCCCATGCCCTACAGCGGTCTGCCCGACGTGAAGAAGGCCTGGGCCGTAGTCGAGGCCTCCGGCTGTGAGAACGCCAAGCTCATTCTGGACTCCTGGCACTACATCCGCGCCAATCAGCCCTGTGACCTCTCGGTTCTGGAAGGTATTCCCGCCGAAAAGATCGTCTCCATCCAGATCAACGACGTTCAGTCCCATCCCTACGCCAAGAGCATCCTGCGGGACGAGTCCATGCACGACCGGATGATGCCCGGTACCGGCTACGGTGACACCGCCGGCTTTGTGAAGATGATCCGGGACAAGGGCATCGAACCCGCCGTCATGGGCGTGGAAGTCATCAGCGATGAGATCCTGAGCTACGGCGTCGCCGAGGCCGCCAAGAAGAATTATGAGGCCACCAAGGCTGTTCTGAACCTGACCTGGCCCGAAGTGCTGAAACAGTGATAAAAACGGATGATTAGGAGGAAGTTATATTATGGATAGCAGAATTTCTGGACATACCAAGCTCTACTGCCTCATCGGCTCCCCGGTGGGTCACTCCGGCTCTCCCGCCATGTACAACTACAGCTTCGCCCGCACCGACGTGGACGCCGCCTATCTGGCCTTTGACATCCCGCTGGACAAGGTGGAAGAGGGCATCGCCGCGCTGAAGACCTTCCAGGTGGGCGGCTTCAACATCACCATGCCCGACAAGACCGCTGTGGCCGGCCTCGTGGACGAACTGTCTCCCGCCGCCAAGCTGATCGGCGCCTGCAACACCGTCACCGTGGGCGAGGACGGCAAAATGACCGGCCACAACACCGACGGCATCGGTTTTGTCCGCAACCTCCATGAGAACGGCGTGGAGATCCAGGGTAAGAAGCTGGTGGTACTGGGCGCCGGCGGTGCAGCTACCGCCATCTGTGTCCAGGCCGCTCTGGACGGCGCAGCTGAGATCGCCATCTTCAACCGCTTCAACAGCAAGGATAACTTCTACGCCAACGGCCAGCGCACCGTGGAAAAGCTAGCCCAGGCTGTCCCCACTTGCAAGACCTCCATCACTCCCCTGGAGGACAAAGAGGCACTGGCCGCCGCAGTCAAGAACTGCGACATTCTGGTCAACGCCACCAAGGTGGGCATGAAGCCCCTGGATGGCGAGAGCCTCATTGATCCCGCTCTGTTCCGCGCCGACCTGGTGGTTGCGGACACCGTGTACAATCCCCGTGAGACCCGCATGATCCAGGAGGCCAAGGCCGCGGGCTGCAAGGCCGCTATCGGTGGCATCGGCATGCTGCTGTGGCAGGGCGTGGCCGCATTCAAGCTGTTCACCGGCAAGGACATGCCCGCCCAGGAAGTCCTGGAGAAGTTCTTCTCCTGAGCCAACGAGAAAGTGAGGTAAGGACATGAAATTCCCGACGATGTTTTCCCCCGTCCAGATCGGTACGGTAACGGTCCCCAACCGCTTTGTGGTACCACCTATGGGCAACAATCTGGCCAATACCGACGGCACGCTCAGTGATCGTTCCCTGTCCTACTACAGCGCACGGGCCCGGGGTGGCTTCGGCCTGATTACCATCGAGTCCACCGTGGTCTATCAGGAGGCCAAGGGCGGTCCCCGGAAGCCCTGTCTGTTCTCCGACGACACCGTGGAGAGTTTCCGGCGCGTGGCGGACGCCTGCCATAACTATGGCGCCAAGGTGTCCATCCAGCTCCAGCACGCCGGTCCCGAGGGCAACTCCGCCCTCACCGGCTATCCGCTGAAGGCCGCCAGCGCCATGCCCGCCGCCTGCGGCCGGGAGGTGCCGGAGGCAGTTTCCACCGAGGAAGTCTACCGCATCATCGAGTGCTATGGCGACGCCGCCCGGCGGGCCCAGCAGGCCGGTATCGATATGGTGGAGGTCCACTGCGCCCACGGCTATCTGGTGAGCACCTTCATCTCTCAGCGCACCAATCACCGCACCGATGAGTTCGGCGGCTGCTTTGAGAACCGGATGCGCCTGCCCCGCCTCATCATCGAGAACATCCGCCGCAAAACCGGCGGCAACCTGCCCATCCTCTGCCGTATCAACTCCTGCGACGAGGTGGAGGGCGGTCAGAGCGTCCAGGATGCCGCTGCCGTCGCCGCCTATCTGGAGCAGGAGTGCGGTGTGGACGCGATTCACGTGACCCGTGCCGTCCACCTCCATGACGAGTTCATGTGGGCACCCGGCGTCACCCACGGTGGCTTCAACGCGGATCTGGTCAGCGAGATCAAGCGGGCAGTTTCCGTGCCCGTCATCGCCGTAGGCCGCTTCACGGAGCCTCAGTACGCCGAACTGCTGGTCAAGCAGGGCCGGGCTGACCTGATCGCCTTTGGCCGTCAGAGCATCGCCGATCCGGAACTGCCCCTGAAAGCCCGCACCGGCAAGCTGGAGGAACTGTCTCCCTGCATCGGCTGTCTGCTGGGCTGCGTGCCCAATATGTTCGCCGGCAAGCCCATCACCTGCGCCGTCAACCCCTGCGTGGGACGTGAGGCGGAGCTGGTCCCCGCACCGCAGGCGAAACAGGTCGTTGTTGTGGGCGGCGGCCCCGGCGGTCTGTATGCGGCCTGGGCCTGCGCGGTCCGCGGCCATCAGGTGACGCTGCTGGAGAAGAACAGCGAGCTGGGCGGCAACTTCCGCATTGCCTCCTACCCCACCGGCAAGGGACAGATCTCCGAAGTGATCCGCTCCATGATCGTCCGGGCCGAAAAGGCCGGCGTGGCGTTCCAGCTGAATACCGAGGCCACTGAGGAGACCCTGCGGGCTCTGGCTCCGGACGCCATCATTCTGGCCAGCGGCTCTGAACCGCTGATCCTGCCCATTCCCGGTCTGCAGGAGTGCGGTTACGTCATCGCTCAGGACCTGCTGGAAGGCAAGGTCGAAGCGGGCGAACGGGTCCTGGTGGTCGGCGGCGGCATGATCGGCTGCGAAACCGCCGAATACCTGGCAGAGCGCGGCCACAAGGTGGGGATCATCGAGATGAAGGATGTCATCGCCGCCGATGTGGTGCCCGAGAATCGCGGCTACATGTTCGAGAATTTCGAGCGGAACCATGTCCTGCTGCGTCCCAGCGCCAAGGTCAGCCGTTTCTATGCGGACGGCGTCGACTACACCCTGGCCGACGGCACTGCCGGTTCCCTGCGGGGCTATGACACCATTGTACTGGCAATGGGTTCCCGCTCCAACGCCGCACTGAAAGAAACTGCTCAAGCCATCGCCTCTCAGGTGTTCGTGATCGGCGAGGCGGAGAAGGCTCCCGGCAACGCGGTTACCGCCACTGGGGATGCCCTTGCAGCAGCATTGGCCATCTGATCTGCGGTATCTATCATCCAACTCAAATACGGACAGGGTGGGTACAATACCCACCCTGTTTTGGAACAGCAAAAGCGACAGGGAATCTCCTGCCGCTTTTGCTATTGCCAGAATTCAATACAACACGTTCCACAAACAACTAGATGCAATAATACCCCACCTCGCTCTGCCTCTCACACTCCTGTAAGGTGGTGCCGGTGCGCTGCTGAAACAGCTTTGCGAAGTAGCTCCGATCCTTATAGCCCAGATGCGCGGCAATCTCCTTTGCCCGCACATCAGTATAGTGGAGCAGATACTGCGCCCGCCGAATTTTCAGCCGGGTGATATACTCTCGGTAGGATATCCCCAACTGCCGCTGAAACCGGGTGCTCATAGTGGAGTTGGTGATATAAAACCGTTTGGCCACCTCCACCTGCTTCCAGTTCTGATCGATGGTCTGGAGCAGATAGGTCAGCATCTCCACCGTGCGCCGGTCCGCCTCAGCGGGCAAAAATTCCAGCATGATCTGATTCAAAGCGCTCAGTTTACGGTTGCAAAACGTCCGGACAATATGACGGTCCTGGTCCCAAATCAGATCCGGCTCGTCAAACTCTTTGGGATGGTGGTAGAGCTTCAGCCACGGATACTGCTGGAAGGTCTGGTGAATCAGCTCCTCATATAACGCTTTCCAGCGCAGACTCTGCTGGATCAGGTCATCTTCAGGTAGATTCAGCTTTCTGCCCTCCTGCTCCAACACGTCCTCTATGTGCGGAGACCGCAGCTGCTCCACAATCCGCCGGGCAGCCGGTTCAATCAGCGCCTGCTCCGGGTATCGTTCACTGCGCAGACGGTCAAAGATCTCCCGCAACTCCGCCTCCTGCAGCGGCCGCAGCAGGTAGGCAGTCACGCCGTAAAGAATCCCCTGCTGGGCATAGGAAAAGGAGGGCACCTCGCTGGTCAGCACCACCATGGGGCACAGACGCTCCGCGCGAATCCGCCGCAATAGCTCCAGGCTGTCCATGCCGGTCAGGTACAGGTCGATCAGCGTCAGGTCAAAGTGGTCCTCGCTCAGCAGACGATAGGCATTCAGCCCATCCCGGACATAGGTGATCTCCGCATCGGCGGCAAAGGCCTGCCAGACTGGGGCGGGATGCTCATCAATCGCCACTAAAATATTCGGTTTTCCGGCGATTTCAGCCATCGTCCAGCCCTTCTTTTTATTCTTTCGTTTGCTCGGAAACCAATGCGGCAATTTCACGTTGAGTCAGGGTTCGGCCCAGGGCCAGACATTGTTCCAGCATGGTTTTGTAGAGCCTTGCCCGCTGGGGTTCCGTGGGAATCTCCGTACGGACCCATTTGCGCTGGGCCTCCAGAAAATCCAACAGTTCCTCCACATGGTCCGGTATCAGCTGGTTGATCTGATGTTTCAGGTGAATGGCCAACGTGGGACTGGCTCCGGAAGAGGAAATGCCGATGGACAGCTTTCCTCTTTGAATGAGACAGGGAAACACAAAGGAGCACTCCTCCTGCACATCCACCACATTGACCGGGATGCGCTGCTCGCGGCACAGCCGGGAGATCAGCCGGTTGGTACCGGCATCGTCGGAAGCTGCCACCACAAGCTGCCAGTGCTCGTCGATATCCTCTGCCTGAAAGCGCCGCTGTTCGGTTTTGACCGGCAGCGCTTTCAACTCCGCGCAGATTTCCGGCGCGATCACCGTCAGCGCCGCGCCATAGGGCAGCAACTTTTCCACCTTGCGCAGCGCAACGGTGCCGCCACCAACGATCAGCGCCGGTGCATCCTGTAGATTAACAAAAAACGGGAAATATGACACTTCTAACGACTCCTAAAGTACGCAAAAATAGTTGGTTCCGGCGACCGTCTCTGTGGCGTGCAGCTGAACACCGAACACCTGAGAGATAACGTCGCTTTGCTGGATCTGCTCCGGCGTTCCGGTCCGGCGAATTTCACCGTCCTGCATCACCACCACCCGATCCGCCGCCTTCAGCGCCAGTGGAAGATCGTGCAGTACCAGCACCACGGCCTTGCCCTGCTCAGTCAGCTGCCGGGTCAGATGAATCAATCTCAGCTGGTGGGCGATGTCCAGATACGTGGTCGGCTCATCCATCAGCACAGTATCGCAGTCCTGGGCCAGCGCCATGGCCACATAGGCCTGCTGCCGCTGACCGCCGCTGAGCTGCTGCATGGACTGGTTGGCCAGCTCCGTCAGCCCCACCTGGGCCATCACCTGGCACACCAACCGGTGATCCTCAGCGGAATACCGCCGGGGATAGGAGAGATAGGGAAACCGTCCGTGAAGCACCAGCTTTTCCACTGTAATATCCGGCACGGTCCGGGATTGGGACAGGTAGGACACCCGCCGGGCAACCTCTTTGCCGGACAGGTTTTCCAGCGGTACGCCATCCAGTAAAATCTCGCCGCACTGTTTGGGCATCAGACCGATGGCGGTTTTCAACAGAGTACTCTTCCCGCAGCCGTTGGGTCCAATGAGCACGGTCAGCTGTCCCGGTTCCAGGCGGAGGCTGATCTTGTTCAAAACCGGCTGATTGTGGTAGCCGGAGGTTACATTTCGCAGTTCAAGCATGATGGTGCCTCCGCTGGTGGAACAGCAGCCACAGGAAGAAGGGTCCGCCCACAAAGGACAGTACAATGCCCACCGGAATCTCATAGGGCGCAAACAGGGTGCGGGAAGCCAGATCGCAGAGGGTCAGGAATGCCGCACCACCCAATGCGGAACACACCATCAGTGGCAGGCAGTTGTCCCCCACCAGGCGCCGGAAAATATGCGGAACAATCAGTCCCACAAAGCCCAAAAGCCCGGAGAAGCTGACTGCCGCGCCGGCCAAAGCTGCCGCAATGACCAGCAGCAGCAGTCGAAGGGGTTTGACGTTCAATCCCAGGCTCCGGGCGACCTCCGATCCCAGCATCAGCACATCCAGCTTCCCTGCCAGGGAAATGGCCAGGGCCAGACCGGGCAGAATCAGCGCCGCCGCCGGAAGGATGCGGGCCATGGACACGTTGGACAGACCGCCGATGCGGAAGTCAGAATAGCCGCTCAGGGCCTCGGGGACAAAGGTGACCCCCGCATCTACTCCCGCCGTAAACAGGGAGGAAATCGCCACACCTGCCAGCACCAGCGTCAGCCGGGAGGCGCCGGTGCGCTCACCGATGAACAGCACCAGCAGTACGCCGCACAGTGCCCCCACAAAGGACAGCACCGGCAGAACTGTAATGGCTTTGGGCAGCACAGCGCAGCTGAGCGCCACCACAAAACCCGCACCGGCGTTTACGCCAATGACATTGGGCGCCGCCAGCGGGTTTGCCAGCACCTGCTGGATGATGACGCCGGACACCGCCAGTGCCGCTCCCGCCAGCAATGCGCCGCAGGTCCGGGGCAACCGGGTAAACCGGACAATCTGCTGGGCCGTCGTCGTCGTATCCCTGCCCAGCAGAGCCGAAAAAACTTCCTTCGGTGACAGCGCCACCGCTCCAAAGCCGAGGCTGAGCAGGGCTGACACCAGCACCAGCAGTACCAGTCCCGCACCCAGCCAGAACCATTTATTTCCCGCCGTAGAGGATATCCGCAAGCTGTTCATAGGCGACGCCATACTCGTCGTTGGGCTTGGAATTGTAGAGGTGGGAATCCAGCACATAGTAGTTGCCCTCCTCTACTGCCCGTAAAGTATTCCACGCCGGGTTGGACAGCAGGGTCTCCTCCACCAGAGCCTCCGCTTTATCCCGGGACTCCACGCCCTGATATACCACGAAGATGTAATCCGGGTCGTCTGCCTGAATGGCCTCCAGACTCAGGTTTTCCAGCAGGGCGTCATCGCTGTCTGCAATGTTGACGCAGTCCAGATCCGCCAGCATCTCGCCCAGCACGCTGTCCTCGTTATTCTTCACTTTGACACTGGAGCCACTGGCGCGGATGTAAAGCGCGGTGGGCTTACTTCCGTCTGCCTTCGCGATGGCGGCATCCACCTGAGCCTGCTGAGAGGTGCCGTAGGTCTCATAGTTCTCCGGATGACCGGTCAGGTTGCAGCAGATCTTCAGCACCCGCAGGTAATCGTCAAAGGTCTCCACCTCAAAATAGGCTGCGGTGAGTCCCGCTTCCTCAAAGGTGTCCAGCAGCTCCATGTCCGCCTCCGTATTGCCGCTGGCAAGGATCAAGTCCGGCTCCGTCCCCAGCAGTTCCTCCAGCGAAGGCTCCACATGACTGCCGATGTTCACCACGTCCTCGTCCAGATCCAGCTCAAAAGCGGTCCAGGTGTCGTTGGCTGCCGCCACGATGGTATCCTTGCCGCCGGCCAGAGCCCAGATATCCGCATAGCTGCCGATCATAGCGGCCACCCGCTGTGGGGAACCTGTCACTGTTACTTCCCTTCCCAAATCGTCGGTGAAAGTCTCTGCGCCGTCAACCGCTTCTTTTCCTGTGGAAACCGTCTCTTCTGCGGCAGAGATGGCGGCAGTGGAACCGCAGGCGGTCAGGAACAGCAGGCTCAGTGCCAGGATCAGGCAAACTGCTTTTGAGGTAGTCTTCATAGGGTAAAACTCCTTTGCTCTTTCGAAATTGTGGCTATTATATCAACGCCCCACGCAAAAGTCAATCTCCCTACCGGATAAATAGGTAAATAAAAAGTAATTCGCTCTTTTGTGAAATTTTTCGTCGAAACAGCCCCCATTCAGCGCATAAAACTGCCTTCTCCCCACAGGAGAAGGCAGTTTGAACTATTGCAGCAGCAATTCCCGCTGTTCCGGATCATCCGCATCCATCAGGAACTGATTTGGAATCCGCTGTTTCAGCTGACTGAGCTGCTCCAGATTGACAACTCCCTTGGGCAGCAGCGTGATAAGCCCCGCCCGATGCAGTAGCTGCGCCGCATAGACCGGGTTTTCCTCCCAGCCCAGCAGCATGGTGTGACGGCCGTTGAGTACCAGCTGCTTTTCCAGCGCCTTGGCACTCTCCCAACTGCTGACTAGAACCACATAGGGCTTCTGTCCTTTCTGCGCCGCCCGGGTCTCCGGCGTGACTTCGCCCGATCGCTGGCGCTCCTCCGGTTTGGCGTGGCTGATGACGCCGCAGGCACTGGTGGCGTTGGTGATTCGGTCGATCAGCAACAGCTCGCCCAGTGTCTTGTGCTTGCTGAATGCGTCCAGCACCACGCTCTGGGTCAGGGACAGGTTGCAGACGGCGATCTCATTTTTGCTCAGACTATCGGCCCGCTTATGCTCACCGCTGTTGGCGTCAATGGAGTAGCTGATGCACTCTACCTTTCCCAGAATCAGCCTGGTGCCGATCTTGACATAATACTCCTTGTTGCCGGTCAGCGGTTCGTCATCCATCCACAGAATGGTCGCCTCCAGACGATTGGTGACCGCAGGCCGGGTGCCCTTCACCAGCACGCAGCCTCGGGACACATCCACCTCCCGGTCCAGCTGAAGGGTGACGGGCTGGCCATTGCCCGCGCTGTCGGCCTGGGCTCCGGCTACATAGATGGACTTCACATGGGCCTGTTCCCCGCTGGGCAGGATCAGGACGGAGTCGCCGACGGCGATCTCGCCCGCCTCAATCTGTCCCTGAAAACCCCGGAACGTGTGGTCAGGCCGGGAAACCCGCTGTACCGGCAGGTAAAATCCCTCTTCCTCCGTATGAGAATCCACGTCCACTGTCTCCAGGTAGGACAGCAGCGCCTCGCCCTCATACCAGGGAATCCGGTCCGACTTGACGGTCACGTTGTCCCCCTCGGTGGCGGACAGCGGAATGATTTTGACGTTTTTCAGCTTTAATTCCCCGGTCAACTCGGCGATCTGGCCTTCGATGGTGCGGAATACCCCTTCGTCATAGTTGGCCAGATCCATCTTGTTGACGGCAAAAACGAAGTGCTCAATCCCCATCAGGGCGCAAATGCGGGCATGGCGACGGGTCTGGACCAATACCCCCTGGGTCGCGTCGATCAAAATGACCGCCAGTTGGGCAAAGGACGCACCTACTGCCATATTGCGGGTATACTCTTCGTGACCCGGTGTGTCCGCGACAATGAAGGAGCGCCGGTCCGTGGTGAAATAGCGATAGGCTACGTCAATGGTGATGCCCTGCTCCCGCTCCGCCATCAGCCCGTCCATCAAAAGGGAGTAGTCGATCTTGCCGCCCCGGGAACCGACCTTGCTGTCCAGCTGCAGCGCCTTCTCCTGATCGGCGTAGAGCAGCTTGGCGTCGTACAGAATATGTCCGATCAGCGTAGATTTACCGTCATCCACACTGCCGCAGGTGATAAATTTCAACAATCCATTCATTAGAAATAGCCCTCTCTTTTCCGCTTCTCCATACTGGCTGCGCCGCCATCGTGGTCGATGACCCGGCTGGTGCGTTCACTCTCCACAGCAGACAGGGTCTCCGCGATGATCTCGTCCAGGGTTTCCGCCTCGGACTCCACACCGCCGGTCAGCGGATAGCACCCCAGGGTACGGAAACGCACCTTTTTCGTCACAACCTCCTCGCCGGGCCGCAGATGCTTCAGGATGCGGTCGTCGTCCACCATGATGAGATCCCCGTCCCGCTCGATTACCGGGCGTTCCCTGGCGAAGTACAGCGGGACAATCTCGATGTTTTCCCGGCGGATGTACTCCCAGATGTCCTTCTCCGTCCAGTTGGAGATGGGGAACACCCGGATGCTCTCACCCTGATGGATCCGGGTGTTATAGAGTTTCCACATTTCCGGGCGCTGGTTTTTGGGATCCCAGGCCTGAGCGGCGTTGCGGAAGGAGAAAATGCGCTCCTTGGCCCGGCTCTTCTCCTCATCCCGGCGGCCGCCGCCAAAGGCTGCGGTGAAGCCGTATTTGCTCAGGGCCTGTTTCAGCGCCTGGGTTTTCATGATGTCGGTGTAGGCACTGCCGTAGTCGAAGGGGTTGATTCCTTGCTCGATGCCCTCCTGATTGGAGTGTACCAGCATTTCAATGCCGTATTTTTTCGCCACATGGTCCCGGAACTGGATCATCTCATGAAACTTCCAGGTGGTGTCCACATGCAGAAACGGAAAGGGCGGCTTCTCAGGGTAAAACGCTTTCAAGGTCAGATGCAGCATGACGGAGCTGTCCTTGCCGATCGAATAGAGCATCACCGGCTTCTCGCACTCTGCTGCCACCTCCCGGATGATATAGATCGCTTCCGCTTCCAGTTTGTCCAAATGGGATAACTCTTTCATGGAATTAAAACTCCTTAATACTGATTTGCGTTGCGCCGGTCCACTGTGATAGTGATGGGCGGAGCATCCGGCGGCTCAATGATCCAGTCGCAGAGGTCGCCATGGTGTTCGGTGTGCATTACACTGCCTCTGCCACCGATGTCAGCGCCGAGATAGAAATAGATCGCGCCGAAATTGCACTCCTTCAGACAAGAGGTACAGCCCCAACAGTCCTCCGGGCGCTTGATATAGGCTCTGCCCTCCCCATCCCGCTTGATGAGATTACCCGGACACGCCTCGACGCAAAGGCCGCACTTGCGGCACTGATTGGAATCAATTCTGATGCTCATAGCTGACCTCTCCTTTCACCAGCGGACGATAGAGAATCTCCACTTCGCCGTCCGTCATACGGGAGTTGACATATCTGTCCTGCCACTCCGGATTGGCCTCCGGGTGGTCGGTGTTGACGCCGAAGCCGGGCCAGCGGGTCTCCTTCCGGGCCTCCAGATGGGCAATCAGCACCTGGCACACCGTCAGCCGGTCCTTCAGCTCGTAAATGCGCAGCAGATCGTCGGTGTCCTGTGCCTTCAGAGCGCCGCTCAGACCCTCTACGCCGGAGATCTTCTCCCGGGCCAGGGCCAACTGCTGCTCGTTGTAGCGATAGCCGGAGCGGATGCCGCCGGCATAATCGTCCATGACCTTCTGCATGGCCTCTTCCAGCTGTTCTACGGTAAAAAGCTGTCTGTCTCCATCAGAGCTGAGGTAGCTCTCATAGGTGCGCAGGATCTCATCCTCCTGCCGGGCGGTATCATGGACAGCAGACAGGGTCTCCCAGTCCCCCAGCACCGCCTCGGCTGCCAGCTTGCCCTCGGCCAGCGCGCCGGTGACGAACTTCTTCGGCGCACCGCCTGCCACATCTCCGGCGGCGTACAGTCCCGGCAGTGTGGTGCGGCGCTTGGTGTCCACCCAGTAGCCGCTGGCAGTGTGGCCGCCGACCACATAGGGCTCTGTTCCCTCCAGCTCCACGTTCTGTTTGGACGGGTACCGGCCGGTCTCCACCCATCTCAGCGTCTGGCTGGGCGCCATGTTCAGATAGGCCTTCAGCAGCTCCTCATCCTGTGCCTCGGTAATGCCCTCGGTTTGCAGGTAGCAGGGTCCCCGGCCCTCATGGTTCTCGTTGGAGACACCGTAGGCCCGGCCCGAGGTGGAAATGCCGTAGCGCACACCGAAATCCTCTCCCAGGGCGTTGATCTCCTTGGCGCCCACGCCCAGCGCAATGGTGCCGGTGGGCGCGATGGTATCCTTGCAGCGCTGGGCCACAAAGCGCATCTCAAAGCTGGTCATCTCCGCGCCGGCACGGATGCCCATGGCATAGCCCGCGCCGGTGTTGAAGGGCGGATACCACATCTTGTGCCGGGAAAAGCCGGGGTTGTTGGGGCGGTACAGACCTGCCGCACCGCCGGTGGTACAGATGGTGGCTTTCGCGTGGATGAAGTACGCGATGTCCTCTACGACAGAGAAACCTGCGGCGCCGCACACGGCATTGCCATCGGTCAGATAGTCCGTCACATTCACGTGGTTCAGCACCGTCACATTGGGACATTCCCGGACCACATCAGCCAGAATGACCTTGATGTTCTCACCATTGATTTTGATGTTGCGCTTACCCCGGGCGACGTACTCCCCGTTTTCGTCCTTCAAAATGACCAGGCCCAGCTGTTCCAGATGGCGGGTGGCCTCATTGAATCCCTCCGCCATGGTCCGCACCAGGTCATCCCGGATGATCCCCTCCGCGTCCCAGCGGACGAACTCCACATAGTCCTCCACCGTCTGGCCCTTGGTGATGTAGGCGTTGAGCGCATTCACGCCGGCGGCCAGACAGCCGCTGCGGCGAATATTCGCCTTTTCCACCAGGATGACGGATCGCTCCGGATGCTGGGCGGCTATGGTCAGCGCCGCATAACATCCGGCGGTTCCGCCGCCAATCATCAACACATCCGTTGTCAGCAATTCTCTCTTCAAGCTCATTTCATCTCCTTCTGCTCAATAGATGTCAGCCGCTTCCACCAGCTGAATCTGACGGGCCAGCTCAAAAAAGAGCATGGCCACAGAATCGGGAAGGTCCCTGTCGGTGGTCCAGCGTTTGGCCGGATTCCAGGTTCCGGTGCTGTTCCCCAGTGAGACGGAGTCCTTAAAAATCTGAAACTGATTTTCCCGGTTTCGTCTCATCTGATAGCGAACGCCATCCACTTCCGCCGCCACCTGCTCCAGCTTGCGCGGCAGGAAGTAGTTCCCTTCGTTTTTGTACTGCACATCCAATTTCTGTTGATTTACGGTAATGCCGCCGCCGAACAGCGGCCGGGTCCTGATGCACCACAGCAGCGTCCCGGAGGCATTCAGCACCCGGGTGGAAAACAGACCGCGCCGGGTGCTGCCAACCACCTGATCCTGTGCATCCACAATCCGTTCTCCCAAAAGGGTCCGTTTGATGCTCCAATTCATCAGATCACAACACTTTCTTTTTTCAGCGATTCGTTTTCCACCTCGGTGATCTGGTCTCCGTCGATCACATAGAGGCGGTAGATAAACACATCCACGGTCTCGCCAACGGACACCGGCGCATCGTTGATGCTGCGGTTTGCATAGAGCAGCAGGTCGTGCAGTCGCACGCGCACCTCAATGCTGCTGCCCCGGAAGATGATATCCTCCACCACACCCTCCTCGGCGGAGCTGCTGTACTGGGGATGCTCATCCTTCTTAAAGATCTGGACGCTCTCGGGCCGGACAATGGCCCGGCTGTCGGGACTTTTCTGGGTAAAGAACTTAAACTGGGAGTAATCCTCCACCTTGATGGAATTTCCAATGAATTCCGCCACAAAGGGCGTGGTGGGATTGGAGTACAGCTCCACCGGAGTGCCGATCTGCTCCACCTGTCCGACATTGGTGACGATGATCTCGTCCGCCACCTCGATGGCCTCGTCCTGATCGTGGGTGACAAAGATGCTGGTGATGCCCAGCTGATTGATCATGTCCCGGAGCCAGGTGCGCAGTTCCAGCCGGACCTTGGCATCCACCGCGGCAAAGGGCTCATCCAACAGGAGCAACTGGGGATTGGGTGCCAGGGCCCGGGCAAAGGCCACACGCTGACGCTGGCCGCCGGAGAGCTGACTGGGATAGCGCTTTTCCAGGCCTTCGCAGTTGATGAGCCGAATCAACTCCTTGACCCGCTGGTCAATGTCGGCCTTCTTCCACTTCTTGACCTTCAGGCCAAAGGCGATGTTGTCATAGACCGTCATGTACCGGAACAGGGCGTAGTTCTGGAAGACAAAACCGACGCCGCGCTCACTGCCGGGCACATCGTTGACCACCTTGCCGTTGATAATGATGTCGCCGGAGTCCGGCGCCTCCAGACCAGCGATCATCCGCAGAATTGTAGTCTTACCGCTGCCGGAGGGCCCCAGCAGTGCCACCAGCTTTCCCTGAGGAATGGACAGGTTGATGTCCTTGGAGGCATGGAAACTGCCAAAGTACTTGTTGATGTTTTTCAGTTCTACATAATTTGTTGCGTTGCTCATAAGTTCCGCCTCCCTATTTGTTCATGTCGCTGGACTTATTGCCCATGTACTCCAGAATGCACCGCAGGGCCAGCACAATGATGGCCATGATGACCAGCAAGGAGGACACGGCAAAGGCTCCGGTGAAGTCGTAGCCCTGATAGAGCAGTTCGATGTACAGGGGCATGGTGTTGGTCTTGCCCCGCAGGTGGCCGGACAGAACCGAAACCGCACCAAATTCGCCCATGGCCCGGGCCGTGCACAGGACGATGCCGTAGAGCAGCGCCCACTTGATATGGGGGAAGGTCACCCGGCGGAAGATGGTCAGCGTATGCGCTCCCATCAGGGCGGCTGCCTCCTCCTCGTCCGTGCCCTGGGCATTCAAAACCGGAATCAGCTCCCGGGAGATAAAGGGGAAGGTGACAAAAATCGTCGCCAGCACAATGCCGGGAACGGCGAAAATAATATCGATGTTGTGCTCGTGCAGGAAGGGATAGAGGGCGCTCTGCCGGCCGTAGAGCAGCACATAGATCAGACCGGCGATGATCGGGGAAACGGTCACCGGCAGGTCGATCAGGGTGGAGATCACCTTTTTGCCTCGGAAGGCAAATTTGGTCAGGCACCACGCCGCGCAGAGTCCAAACAGCGTGTTGATGGCCACCGCCCACAGGGTCGCCTCCAGGGTCAGATGCACTGCTTTCAGCGCGTATTCGTCCGTGATGGCGGCGAGATAGGGGGCGATTCCCTCACGGAAGGCGGTTACCAGCACATAGATCAGGGGCAGAATCAAAAATACGCCCAGAAACACCACGCACAAAGCGATCAGAAACCATCTGAATCCATTCTTTTGTTTTTGCTTCATCTCGGTTTCCTCCTTAACTGATGCCGCTGACCCGGCGGGAGACCACACTCTGCAGGACCGCGTTGATAAACAGGATGACAAAGGCAATCAAGAGCATGACCAACGCAATGGAGGTGGCGCTGACGTAGTCATATTCCTGCAACTCCGACATGATCAGCAGCGGCGTGATCTCGGTCTCATAGGGGGTGTTGCCGGCGATAAAGACCACGCTGCCGTACTCACCGATGCTCCGGGCAAAGGCCAGCGTAAAACCGGAGAGCAGTGCCGGAAAGATCTCCGGAAAGATCACCTTCCAGAAGGTACGTCTCCGGGACGCGCCCATGATATAGGCCGCTTCCTCGTACTGGCTGTCGAATTTCTCCAGCACCGGCTGTACATTCCGCACGACGAAGGGTATCCCGATAAAAATCAGGGCAACGGTGATGCCGATGCGGGTATAGGCGATCTGAATCCCAAAGTGCTGATTGAAAAAGCTGCCAATCCACCCATTGGTTGTGGTCAGGTGGGTCAACGCGATGCCTGCGACGGCAGTGGGCAGGGCAAAGGGCAGTTCGATGATGCCGTCCACAAACCGCTTGCCGGGAAACTGATAGCGCACCAGCACCCAGGCCAGTACCAGTCCCATCACCGCGTTGATCACGGCCGCCACAAGGGAGGTGGAAATGCTGACCCAGTAGCTGGACAGCACCCGTTTCCGGGTAACGGTGGCGATAAACTCTGCCGGCGTGATCTGGGCGGTGTAGACCACCAGCCAGGCAAGGGGAATCAGCACGATGATAGACAGGATCGCCATCATGATGCCGAAGGACAGCCCAAAGCCGGGAATGACCCGCTTCGCTCGTTTACGTCTCATAATTACCTCATTTCTAATAAAACGCGGACAGCCAGCCCAGAGACCAGCCACAGCCTCCGGGTTGGCTATCCAGCGTTCCTTCAATTATTCTTCATAAATGCTGTCGAACAGGCCACCGTCAGCGAAGTGGGTCGCCTGGGCCTCCTTCCAGCCGCCGAAGTGGTTGATATCGGTCAGTTCTACGCTGTCCAGAATCCACTTGCCGTCAGAGGGAATCTCCGTAATGGTGGTGCTGTCAGAGTCCAGAACGAACTCGTCATAGATCGCCTCAGTGGACGGACGATAGAAGTTCTGAGCCTCGATGCGCTGAGCCTCATCGGAATACAGATACTCCAGATAGGCGGTGGCTACCTCGCGGGTGCCGCGGTCGTCCACGACCTCATCCACAATGGCCACAGTGGGCTGGCACAGAATGGAGACGGAGGGCACTACGATCTCATACTCGCCGGGATGCTCTTCCAGGGACAGGAAGGCCTCATTCTCCCAGGCCAGCAGCACATCGCCCTGACCATTCTCAACAAACGAGGTCGTTGCGCCGCGGGCGCCAGAGTCCAGAACAACGACGTTCTTGTAAAGGGTCTTCATGCTCTCCAGAATCTCGTCCTGACTCTGACCCGCCTTCTCAAAGTAGTACCAGGCGGCCAGGTAGTTCCAGCGGGCGCCGCCGGAGGTCTTGGGGTTGGGAGTGATAATCCCCACGTCGTCTCTCACCAGGTCATCCCAGTCCTGGATGTTCTTAGGGTTGCCGGAGCGGACCAGGAAGACAATGGAGGAGGTATAGGGAGAGGAGTCCAGCGGGAACTCGGAGGTGTAGCCATCCTCAATCAGGTCGGCATCCTTGACGGCGTCCACATCGGCCTCCAGAGCCAGCGTGACCACGTCAGCCTCCAGACCGTTGGCAACTTCCAGGGCCTGCTTGCCGGAGCCGCCGTGAGACTGGCTGATGGTAACCTCCTGGCCGGTGTTCTCCTTCCAGTGCTCCGCAAACAGCTTGTTGTAAGCCTCATACAGCTCACGGGTGGGGTCATAGGAGACGTTGGTGATCTCCACCGGATCTTTGGAGTCGGTTGTCTCCCCTGCACCAGTGGATGCCTCGGATGCGGAGGCGGCAGCGGAGGTGGCATCCCCGGCGGTGGAGCCGGAAGAACCGCAGGCAGTCAAAGTGGAACCGCTCAGCGCCAGTACAAGACCCAGCGCAAGAATTTTCTTAAATTTCATAACTTAATATCTTCCTTTCTATCTTTCCATCGATTCAATGCTGAATGTATCGGTAAACGCAAAGCTGATTTGTCTGCCGTCAGTTCAACAGCAGCGAAAACACAGGGGACACATTCGTCTTGTGTGGTTATAGCTTGTCGTCATAAGAATCGCTCCTTTGTGTCTCAGGTTTCATCCCCACCTGTCCGGTGGGTTTGAAGGAATAATAGCAGGCCGATTTGGTTCCGTCAACCGATTTCAGCCTTTTTGAAACTCAGTCTGGAAATTGTGAAATTTTTCGTGAACTTTTTCCGGCGGTGGAAAAACAGACACGCCAAATGCAAACTCCGTCCAAAGTCATCAAAATAAATCCACATCGGGAATCATTTCAAAAGTTTCCGATTTATTTTACTTTTTCCCAAATGCTATTGATTGCGGGAATGGGGTCTGCTATCATTCCCACATCAAACCAGTATGTTATAGGGAATAATGCGTATGCCGAAACTGAACACAACGATCTTACATATTCAAAAGCTGACGGATCAGCTGGGAACGCCCACGCTGCCGCCAGTCCATCAGGTCTCCGCCTTCGCCCAGCCCAGCGCCGAGCAGAAGGAAGCTGGAGAGCATCTACACCGATCTGGTCCGGCTCAGCGTAGGCATCGAACACATTGAAGATTTTATCCCCGCGGTCAGCGCCATGCAGACCGTGGAATCATGACAGGAGGAGTCACACTATGGCAGTCAATTATGCGGCGTTAAAAGCGGACGGCTTTATGCTCCAGATGCAGAAAAACAATTTCTCCCTGCGCCTGCGCTGTGTGGGCGGCACCGTCACCACCGAGCAGCTGGCCACTATCACCGAGGTAGCCAACAAATACGGCAAGGGCTACATCCACCTGACCTCCCGGCAGGGCATTGAGATTCCCTTCATCAAGCTGGAGGACATCGACGCCGTCAAGGAGGAGCTGGCCAAAGGCGGCGTACAGCCCGGCGTCTGCGGACCCCGTGTCCGCACGGTCACCGCATGTCAGGGCGGCGTGTGCTGTCCCAGCGGCTGTATCAATGCGCTGGACATCGCTGAAAAGCTGGATGCCCGCTACTTTGGCCGGGAACTACCCCACAAGTTCAAGTTCGGCGTCACCGGCTGTCAGAACAACTGCCTCAAGGCCGAGGAAAATGACTTCGGCGTCAAGGGCGGCCTGGTGCCCAACTACGTGGAGGAGGCGTGCATCAACTGCGGCCTGTGCGCCAAGGTATGCCGCAACAGCGCCATCACCATCGAGAATGGCGAGATCCAGCTGGACCGCACCAAGTGCAACTACTGCGGACGGTGCGTCAAGTCCTGTCCCACCGAGGCCTGGCAGGGTGAGAGTTGCTTTATCGTCTCCTTTGCCGGAACCTTTGGTAACAGCATCCAGAAGGGTACCGAGCTGCTGCCCGTCATCACCGACGAGGATACCCTGTTCCGGGTGGCAGATGCCGCCATCAACTTCTTTGCAGAGTACGCCAACCCCGGTGAGCGCTTTGCCAAGACGCTGGACCGGGTCGGCTGGGACATCTTGAGAGAGAAAGTGGAGGAAGCATACCATGGCTGAGTTAAAGATG
>OLNN01000319.1_pt1 | contig 53693 bp, 44 predicted proteins | sample 1672141 | NCBI WGS metagenome assembly OLNN01 (sample SAMEA3136652, study PRJEB25190) | human gut metagenome | biome: human gut; feature: human-associated habitat; material: faeces | place: Austria | collected 2013
CCTGTAGCATCACTAGGAAGTTCAATATTAATAATAGCTTCTTCACCTACTTTAATATCCTCAACAGTTACATTAATAGCTGGAGTGATTTTACCTACACCTAATGCATAAACTGTTTTATTTGAATAAACATAAATGGTACCGTTTTTATCCATAACTATTGGTCCTACAGCTGAAGAATCTGCAGCAAATGTCCATAATAATTTAGCATTACTATCAATAGCTGATACTTTTCCATTATCTGATCCTATATAAACAGTTCCATTATTATCAATCATTATGGAGGATGCTTTATCTCCAAAGTTATAGAAAACAGAAGTTTCACCTTTGTTAAATATATCTATTTTATAGACATTTCCATCACTGCCAACAGTGTATAATACACCATTTTCATCATCTAAAGCTAATACACTTCCATTTATAGCTATTTTAGTAGTCCATAATTTATTATTTATGGTTAATGCATTAACTTTTCCATCTTTATCAAATACATATATATTATCATTAGAGTCAATTACCGGACGTCCTACAACACCAATTCCTCCAAAACTTCCAATTACAGTTTTACTTGTAACATTAATTATTTTAAGACCATCTTTTGTATTAACAGCTACTAATCCATTACCAATTAATGTAGGTGCACTAACTGGCTGGGATCCTAAAGCAATCATAGTAGGAGTTCCTCCGGATTTCCACATATTATATGGAATAATTACTAAATTGTAGCTTTGGCTGCTGTACTGATATTCTCCGGAAATGTATACATTAGCATTTTCATCTACAACTGGTGAGAAAATACTTGAACCCTGCCAAATATTGGAATTATATTTTTTACCAATAGTGGAGTTTATAAAGTATATTGCATCTCCAGATTTTGGAGCAATAATAATATCACGGGAAATTGCTATTCCTGAAGAAATTTCATATCCAAATAAACCTGCAAATTTCCATCTTAAAGTTCCATTTGAAGTAAATGAGTAAATTCCGTCATTACAGGCTACATAAATGTTTCCTGCATTATCAATAGCCATAGAACCGTTAATTTGGCTTCCGCTTACAACATAATTCCAGATAGCTGCACCGTTACTATTTCCTGTGTAATTTGTTTTTCCAGTGTTTTTAGTGTCAAATCCGTCATTATCCCATTGAGGAACAGGATAACCGGTTATTTTAATATCGGTTGTATTTTCACAACCATTATACAATCCATTACCACTATAAACTACTTTAACAGTATAATTACCTGCTGCTAAATCAGATACTTTTAAGGAAGCTTTACCAGTATCTTTATCAACTTTTACAATGGTTGATTTATCTCCAATTGTAATATTTACACTGGATCCGTCACTACCAGGAGCAGGCATGACTATTACAGAAATAACAACATCTTCACCTACTTTAGCATCATTTGCATTTACAGTTAAAGTAGAGTTAAGTTTGCTTTTACTAAATTGCTGTGTAGCTTCGCAGCCAAAGTAGTTATTATCTCCATTATAAACTGCATGAACAGTATGAAGTCCACCATCAAGATCAAATAAAACAATATATGCATTACCATCTTCAATAGTTGCATTTTCACTTTCGCCATCAACAGTAAACATTACTTCTCCAGTTGCATCTTCTGGAAGGCTTACAGTAATTGTAGTATATTTTCCAATACTAATCTTAATATCCATTGATGAAGCTATTTTATTAACTTTAACTGAAGATGTAGCAAGAGCTTCTTCGTAATTATCATCACCATTATATTTAGCTGTAATTTCATACTCTCCGCCAGTTAAACCAGATATTGTTGTAACTCCAGTACCATTTACCAAATCAATAGTATAATCTTTGTTATTAATCTTAACTGTAACAGTACCTGTTGGCCTACTACTTTCCAAAGCTACTTTAATTACAAGGTCTTCTTTTACCTTAATATCCTTAGTATAAATATTTAAATTTGTAAATGCTTTACTTACATCAAATTTTAAAGTGCTGGTTACACCGTAAAGATTAGTAGTTACTGAAGCTTCTCCAGTAGCAGTTGGAGTAAATATAACCTGCAATTTACCGTCAATAAATTTATCACTAACAGCAGTTGCTATACCATTAATGGAAGTAATATTTAAAGTATCCAATGGCAATTTGTCTCCAGCATCATATTTGCTAATTTCACCTTTACTGGTAATTACATTAGCTAAATCAACAGTTATTATTGCATTTTCACTGAAATTCAATTTATCAACATTACTTGTTACATTTAAGAATAACCAATTGTTTAACCCTTTTCTTGGAGAATCTGCTGCATTTTCAGCTGTGTTTCCCCACCAATTATTATCCAATACAAATGATGCGGAATTACCTACTGTTGAAAATACATCACCTAAACTTGGTAGTTTTTGTTTATTTCCTAAAAAGATTGAATTTACAGCTGTAAGTACACATTTTTTCATAACATAAGCAACACTTCCCGCAGATGCATAGTTATTAATAAATACTGAAGATGAAATTTTAATCTGATAGTTATCAGTAGAACTTGAATCAGCAGCCAAACAGCCACCTCTACCTTCTCCAGTGTTGTTTATAAAAACAGAATCAGCAATATCTAATCCCTGATTAAAATTACTGCTTTTTACATAAATACAACCTTGATAAACACTGTTATTTTCAAAAGAAGTACCTGAAATTATTCCCTGTTGGTCTTTAAGGTCCAAGTAAATTAAATTACCTACATCTGAAGTTCTTTTCTCATTTGCAGTATTATTTACAAATTCACAGTTAATCATTTCTAAATAATTAGCATAAATGCATTTGAAAACATTATTATTGCTAAATTTGGAATCTGAAATAACTAAATTAGCTACATTAACAAGAATATCTTTTTGATTGTTTGAATAAAAGTTACAGCCAGTTATTTCAACTTCACCAGCATCTAATCCGTTGATAATTTCACCATTAGATACATCAGCAAATTTCAAATTATTAAATGACACATTTGCATTGTTTGAAATTTTAAATATAGGAATAGCTGAATTAGATCCGCCAATAGTAGCTTTTCCATCACCAACAATTTTTAAATCATTGGTAATATTTAACCCATATTCATTGTAATTTCCCTCTAAAATATAAATTCCATTAGTATTTAAAGAAATAGCTTTAGCTATTGTACGTACCGGTGAATTTTTACTTCCGTTATTGTTATCATTACCGTTTACAGACACATAAACATACTGAACAGGTATACCGTTTACAGTAAGATTATTTGAGTTAGTAGCACCGGCAACTGAACGTACATATACTTTATGTTCTTTACCATCATTAAAAGTTAAATTAAAAGACTCACTATAAACTGTTTTTAAATAAACATCATCTACATAAACAAAATAACCTGATTTGGATAAAATATCAGAATCATAATATTTGCTATTTTTTAAATTAAACTGAATATTTAATACTGTTGTATTGCCAATTCTTTCTTCTTCACTGATTTTAGATTTGGAAAATACTAAAGAATTGTTATAATAATAGTTGTCAGACAATTCCAGTACAGATTTGGAAAGATCAATTACTAATAAATCACCAGATTTAGTATGATTAATAAATTTATTACCTACCAATCTAACATTTGGAGATCCGTAACCCTGTGCCTGATTTGCACAAATTGCAGTACCTATAGATGCTGAATTAGTTATGAAAGTAGTGTTGTATACATCTAAATCACCAGCATCCATTATTGAAATAGCTCCACCACGACCAGTACCTGTTGTAGATTCATTAGTAAGAGACCAGCAATTGTTTACATTATATTGGAATAATGAGTCTTCAATATAAATATGTGGGTTGGTTCCGTAGAAACATGCACCAATAGCTCCTCCACCATTGTTGGTTGTACAGTTATTCCTTGTAAAAGTAGTATTGTATATCTGCAAATAACTGTAAGTATACAATGCACCACCATTCCATCCTGCTACATTATCTGTAAAATTAGAATCATATATTGTTGTATTTGCTCCGCTGTGAGTGTGTATTGCTCCAGCCCACCAAAATGCACTGTTTTTATAAAATGTAGAATTTTTAACAATCAATTGCCCGCAATTATTAATACAGCCTGGTTCTGTTGTAGCATAATTATTTTCAAAATAACAGTTTTCAACTAACATATGTGAAGTATTGCAGTTTAAACCAGCATCAGGATCATAAACACTTAAAACACCAAAACAGGTATTAATATTTGTAAAATTACAATTTTTAACAGTTGTATAACCTCTTTTAATATAGTAAACACAGGCATGACTTGATAAAGAAGTTATATTATCAAAAGTACAGTTTTCAAGCAAATTACCTGTGCAATCACCAGCCAACTCTACAAACATTCCACTATCCAAAGATGTTTTTTGTGAAAGAATCATCCATTTAAATGTCAAATTAATTAATTTTAAATTAATTCCTGAATTTTCAGGAGTTTTCATCGGAGTATAATAAATTGTAAATGCATCAGATGATTTATCTCCAAAATAAGCTCCATTATTTCCTAGGATAGTTACATTATTTCGAATAATAATCTGATTAGATTCATCAACTCCATCGCCCGGATAAAAATTAGTATTTTCCTTTAATTGAAGCACATAGTTTTTATCTGTTTTTTCACAGTATGTTTTTAGTTCACCCCAATTATTTACAATAATCACATCATCAGAAGGATTGGCTACCGGAATATCAACATTACTGTTAACTTGAGCAGAATCCTCCATAATTCCCATTGAAGAGTCATCCAATCCCATATCAGATGAATTAACGTCATTCAAATCGTTCGCACTTACACTACTAACTCCTAAAAGGAGAATAAGTAGCATAATGCCTAAAAAGAATTGTTTATTGAATTTCATAAATAATCAACCTTTTTACCAAATTAAAATATATTTTATATTTAATAAAATTTTTTTTATATTTATAAATTTTAGTTTAAATAATATATAATATTATAGATAAATTAACCAATCAACATTTATAAAATATAAATAACAAAAATATCTTTAAAAGAAAAACAAAGTGATTTTAATGGTTAAATGTTTAATGGTTCAGGGAACATCATCAAATGCTGGAAAAAGTATGCTTGTAGCTGCATTATGCAGAATATACAGAAACAGAGGCTATAAAGTAGCTCCTTTTAAATCTCAAAATATGTCTTTAAACTCATATACAACTAAAGAAAATGGAGAAATAGGAATAGCTCAAATGTTACAAGCAGAAGCTGCAATGATTGAACCAAGCATACATATGAACCCGATTCTTTTAAAACCAAAAGGTGATTTTACATCCAATGTAATTATCCAGGGAAAATCCATCGGAGATATGAATTTCTATCAATACCAGCATGACTATCATGACAGGGCTTTTGAAGCCATTAAAGAAAGTTTCAATATCCTAAAAGAAAATTATGACATTATAATCATTGAAGGAGCAGGATCACCTGCAGAAATTAACATGCGTAAAGAAGATCTTGCCAATATGGAAATTGCACATATGGCTGATGCAAATGTTATTTTAATAGCTGATATTGAAATGGGTGGTGTTTTTGCAGCTATTGCTGGAACATATGTTCTTTTAGATGATTATGACAGATCCAGACTAAAAGCCACAGTTATTAATAAATTTAGAGGAAATTTAGATATTTTAAAACCGGGACTTGACAGAATTGAAGAAATCACCAAAGCTCCAGTTTTAGGTGTCCTGCCTTATGATGAAACACTGAAATTACCTGAAGAGGATTCAGCATCATTAACAACACATGTATTTAATGAAAACAAGGACATTATTATTGGAGTTATAAGACTTCCTAAAATCTCCAATTTTACAGATATTGACCCCTTTGAGTTTGAAGAGGATGTCGGAATTAAAATGATTAATCTTAATGATGAAATTGGAGATGTTGATGCTATAATCATTCCCGGAACACGTAATTCAACTAAAGATGCAAAGGAGCTCTTTGACAGCGAACTTGCCGCCAAAATAATAGCCAAATCCCATGAAATTCCTGTTGTTGGAATCTGCGGAGGATATCAAATTCTCGGAAATATAATTTATGATGATGATAAAAAAGAATCCGATGTTGGAACTATTGAAGGACTGAAATTATTAGATATTGAATCAAAATTCCAACGCACAGAAAAAATCGTAACACAGTCTGAAGCTGTCATACCTGAAAAAGAAGATTTAACCGGAATAGCCGGTGCCATATTTGCAAAGATAGCTGGAGAGAAAGTAACAGGTTATGAAATCCATGAGGGTACATCACACCTGAACCCAAGTAAAGAAGTAAACCCATTGTTAAATGTTCAAAAAGGACAGGGAAATAATGATGAAGGTGACTTTGACGGAGCATGTAGTGGAAATGTCTTTGGAACATATTTCCATGGAATATTTCACAACTACAATTTCAGACGTGAATTTTTAAATTATCTAAGAGTCAAAAAAGGTCTTGAAGCCAAAAATGGTGAAGATCCTTATGAAACACAAAAGGATTATTCATTAAATAAATTAGCACAAATTGTTGAAGAAAATATAGATATGGAAATTATTGATAAACTTCTTTTTTCATAATATAGTAAACATAGCTGTAATCATCACTATTATTTTCATAAACTTCAATTTCTTTTTTAAAATCCTTTTTAAAGTCATTATCTTCCAATTTTTTAAGATTACTTTCCAGATTACTATAATAACTTTCAAAATCACTTTTTGGTAAAATAAAATAATCTATAAATTCATAACCTTCATCCTTTATTTTAGCTATTTTATTTTCAATCGTGCCAATCTCAGGATAATGTGTTTTCCAAAACTTTTTAGATTCTTTTGAAGGTTTTTGAATCCATGTCAGCTCAGAAATAATCAGATAACTGTCTTGCTTTAAAACACGTTTCCAACTTTTAAGTGCTTTAGCAAATCCCATGATATATGCTGAAGCTTCACTAAAAACAATGTCAAATTCGCAGTTGGGATAATCCAGATCATTCATGTCCATCTGACAGGTGTAAACCCTATTATCCAAATCATTGTCAGCTATTTTTTCATCCAAAACCTTCAAATAATGTGGAAATAAATCAATAGCTTCAATTGTTGAATTTTTAAAATAATCAGCCAGCAGCAAAGTTGAAGCTCCCGCTCCACAGCCAATATCCAGAATAGTTAATTGCGAATCATTATTAAAATCAATATATTCAATAGCTTTTAAAGTGGACTTATCACTTCCCGGAGCCAATCGGTCCATATCCTTAAAAGCAGCATAAAAATAAAGTGGAATATCCATAAAAATCAATAAAAGAGAAATAATTCTCTTTTAAATAAAAAAAGAGTGAAATTAAATCTATTCAATGGATTCAATTTCAATGTCAAAAGTCATAGCTTTGATATTAGCTTTTTCACCAACTTTTTTAATGGTGAATATTGGTGAGTCATTTAACATTAAATTATTGTTAATTTCTCTCATTTTGTTATTTAATACTTCTTTAGGATGGAAGAATTTACCTTCAGCTTCGTCAAAGTATTTGAAACTGTCAACAGATTCTCCTTCTAATTCATATTCGAATTTTTCACTTGGATTTTTAGTATTTACTGCTGTTATTTTAAATTTCATTTTTATACTCTCTCCAAAAATATTTCTAATTAATATATTATACTTTAAAGTATTTAAAAAGAGAAGATGATTATTTAATCAAGATCTCTTCCAAATATATGTACAGCTGCAGTACCTCCAGTACCACCGATATTATGAGTCATACCTATTTCTGCACCATCAACTTGACGTTTGCCTGCTTCTCCTCTAAGTTGCCATACAACTTCAGCAGCCTGAGCAATACCTGTTGCTCCAAGAGGGTGTCCACGAGCTTTTAAACCTCCAGATGGGTTAATTGGGAAATCACCGTCTATTTCTGTTTGACCTTCTTCAATAGCTATTCCACCTTTACCTTTTTCAGCAAAACCTAAGTCTTCTACAGCTAAAAGACCGTTGATTGAGAAACAGTCGTGAACTTCTGCAAGGTCAATGTCTTTAGTAGTAACTCCTGCCATTTCATATGCTTTTCTGGAAGCTACTCTAGTTGAATCAATAGTAGTTAAGTCTTTCCTGTTATGTAATGCAATAGTTCCGGAAGCCTGTGCAGATGCTCTTACATAAATTGGAGTATCAGTGTATTTTTTAGCATCTTCTGCAGGAACCATAACAACAGCTGCTGCTCCGTCAGAAACTGGAGAACAGTCTAAAAGTGTTAAAGGATCAGCTACCACAGTAGAGTTAATTACTTTATCCACACTAATTTCAAATGGGAACTGTGCATTTGGGTTGTTTTTAGCATTTTTATGGTTTACTACTGAAAATTGAGCTAATTGTTCCCTTGTAGTTCCATATTCATACATGTGTCTTTTTGCAATCATCGCATATAATGATGGGAAAGTAGCTCCTTGTTGTGCTTCCCATTCTTGATCAGATGCAGTAGCAATAGCTGGAGTAGCATCTACAACATCAGTCATTTTTTCTACACCTGCAGAAATTACAACATCATGGAAACCTGATGCAACTGCCATGATTCCTTGTCTTAGAGCAAGTCCACCAGATGCACATGCTGCTTCTACTCTTGTAGTTGGAATTGGATTAAGACCCATGTGATCAGAAATAAGTGCAGCAATATGTTCCTGATCTACAAATAAACCGGAAGACATATTTCCTACATACATTGCTTCAATATCGTCTCCTTCAACTTCAGCATCCATAACAGCTTTTACACCTGCTTCAGCGATTAAATCTCTAAAAGATGAATCCCATAATTCACCGAATTTAGTTTGTGAAACACCTATAATTGCAACATCTCTCATAATTACACCTACATTTTAATTTTGCCTTTAAATTTAGCATAAACAGCATAATCAACATATTGTTTTCTATCAATGATGTCTTGTGTTTTTGGAGCTAAATCTCTTCTTTCTTTAATTTCTTCATTTACTGTTAATGTAAATCCGTCACTACCAGCACCAGATCCATATGAAACAACAAATATTTTATCTCCAGGTTCTGCAACATCTAAAATATTAGATAAAGCTAATGGAACTGCACCAGAATAAGTGTTTCCTATATTTGGAGTTAAAAGACCTTGTTGGATTTGTTCATTAGTAAATCCAAGTTTTTTACCTGCCCTTAAGTAAAATTTACCATTAGGTTGGTGGAAACAAGCGTAATCATAATCTTCAGGTTTTGAATCAGTTTTTTCAAATAAACCTTTTGCAGCACTTAATACATGTTTAAAGTATGCTGGTTCTCCAGTGAAACGGCCACCGTGAGATGGATAGTCTTGTCCTTCCCTTCTATAAAAATCAGGAGTATCAGTAGTAAAACTGTATGTTTCTTCAATATCAGCAAGAGTGTTATCTTTACCAATAATATATGCTGCACCTCCAGCAGATGCAGTGTATTCTAATGCATCTCCAGGTGCACCTTGAGAAGTATCAGCACCAATAGCTAATCCATACTCAATCATATTGGAATCCACAAGTCCCATAGTCATTTGAATTCCAGCAGTTCCAGCTTTACAAGCAAATTCTAAATCCGCAGCAGTTAAAACAGGAGTAGCATTTATAGCTTCTGCAACAATAGTTGCAGACGGTTTTACTGCATAAGGATGTGATTCAGAACCAACATAAATCGCCCCTATTTTTTGCGGGTCAATCTGAGCTCTTGCTAGAGCATATCTAGCAGCAGTTACTGCAATAGTAGCAGTATCTTCATCAGCAGAAGGTACGGATTTTTCGTTTACAATCAAACCCCTTGATAAAGCAACAGGATCATCTCCCCACACTTTAGCAATTTCTTCTACTTTTATTCTATATGACGGCACATACGCCCCATATCCAACAATTCCTACCATAGAATCACCAAGATTTTTTTAATTTTTAATTTAGTTAGAAAACTAACTTTAGTAATTTAATCTTTATAAAAAGTATTATATAAAAGTAACTAAAAAAACTAATCAGTATAATAAGAATTCAGAAAAAAATAAGAAAATTAGATAAAACAAATGCAGTTGCCGGGATTCGAACCCGGGTTGTAGGCTTGGAAGGCCCAAGTAATAACCAGACTATACCACAACTGCATAAATGCGGCGTCCGGGATTTGAACCCGGGTCTCTAACGTGGCAGGCTAGAGTCTTAACCAGGCTGGACTAACACCGCATAACAAACAACAATTATACTTTTGTTTTGATAGTATATAAAGTTTTGGGTAAATCTACATTCCAATAATTTGTTTAAAAATCATTTTATCCTGATTATCAAATGTTTTAGTAAGAATAATAGCTATTAAATAAACCACAACACCTACAGGAATAGCTAACCATAAATTAAGATTAAGAAGATGTAAAACAACACCCATAACACCTGCACAAAGTATAACTTTTAAAATATCAAATAACAGATGTTTATCAGGAAGCTGATTAATTTTATAGATAGTATATAACTCTAAAACTAAAATTAAAATCTCACTAATTACAGTAGCTACTGAAGCACCATAAACTGAAAAATGAGGTATTAAAATAAAATTTAAAACAACATTAAACAGAGCAGCCAAACAATAAATTTTAGTAACTGCAGTTTCCCTGTGAGATGCATTTAAAATCATGGAACAGGCACCGTTAATAAACAGGAAACAGACAGTCCAGATCAGGATTTTTAAAACTTCACCTGCCTCTGCATACTGATTACCGTAACATAATGAAATTACATCTCCACCATAGAAAAAGGTAGCAATAGCTATTGGAATAGTAACCATGGACAGATACTTAATAGACTTGACAAAACTAAACTGCAGCAAATTTCCATCCTGTTTAAAGAGTTTACTCATAACCGGGAAAATAACAGAAGTGTAAATTGTATAAAACAAAGTCAAAACATTGATTAACTTATAAGAAGAATTATAAAGACCTGTAGCATAAGTATTTGCAAACTGAGTAATCATAACCATATCAATTGAATAATAAATCATATAAAATAAACTAGTTAATGCAAAAGGAAGACCTCCGATAACTAACTTTTTACAAAAAGCCCTGTCAAATAAAGGTTTTGGAACAATAATCTTTTTAGATAAAGCTAAAGTTGCATAAACTAAACCTATTACATTAGCTGCAATATATGCTAAAGTAATTCCCCATAATCCATAATCTGTAAATGTAACAGCTACAATAAATATAAATGTTAAAACATTGAGCAGAGTATTTGTAATAGCCTGATACTTCATCATTTCATGAGCCTGGAATGAAGAATACATTGCAGTCTGAAATGACTTAATTACATTTTCTACAGCAAACAGGAAACAGATTATAACAGTATAATTATCCCAGCCTAGCATAAATAAAGCCATGGATACTACTGATAAGTAAAATACTGACAATATTAATTTAATACCTATAGCATTTCCCAAATATTTCTTTTCAGAGTCAAAATCTGTAGAAATGGATCTGACAATATAAGTAGTAACTCCTAAATCAGCACAAACACCGAAAATAGTTGCAAAAGAAGTAGCCGTACCTAAAAGACCATAATCAGATACACCTAAATAACGAGCAGTTAAAATAGTCCAAACAAAAGCACAGACACTTGTTATGATTTGAGAAAACATTAACCAACTCATATTTGCAAAAACAGTTCTTACTCTACTCATAATATTAAACTCACAAATTACTAGGATTAATATATATCAGTTTTCTATATTAAGCTTTACCTAAAATTTGTTTAATTATGAGCTTATCCTCTTTATCAAAGAATTTTATAAGAGTAATAACTACCAAGTAAACAATAACACCAACTGGAATAGCTAACCATAATGACATGTGAACCAAGTAAAATACTCCGCCCATTACAGCAGATGCAATGATTATTTTAATTAAATCAAAGATCAGATGTCTGTCAGGAAGCTGATTTATTTTACCAACCATATACATTTCTAAAATTAAAATTAAAACATCAGTTAATACTGTTGCAAATGCAGCCCCATGTGCTGAGAAATAAGGTATTAAAAATAAATTTAAACCAGCATTAAAAACTGCAGCTAAAGAATAAATCTTTGTAACGGAAGTTTCTTTATGAGATGCATTTAAAATCATAGAACATGCACCATTAATAAACAGGAAACAGACAGTCCACACCAGTATTTTTAAAACACTGTCTGCATCAGCATACTGATTACCATAACAAAGATAAATCACATCCCCTGCATAAAAAAAGGTAGCTACAGCTATTGGAATAGTAATCATAGATAAATACTTAATGGATTTAACAAAACTAAGACGCAGCATGTCTTGTCCTTGTTTAAATAGCTTACTCATAACCGGAAAGATAACTGCTGAATAAATTGTATAAAACAATGTCAAAACATTAATTAGCTTGTAGGTGGAATTATAAAGTCCTGTTGCATAAGTAGTTGAAAATTGAGTAATCATAACCATGTCAATTGAATAATATAATGTATAAAACAAGGTAGTTAAAGCAAAAGGAATTCCGGCAATTATTAATTTCTTAAAAAATTTCAAATCAAATAATAATTTTGGAACTATAATGTGCTTTGTTAAGGCAGCAATACAATAAATTAAACCAATTAAATTAGCTATAATATATGCAAATGTAATTCCAAGCAAACCAAAATTAGTGAAGCAAATTATTACAATAAATACTAAAGTTAAAACATTAAGTAATGTATTGGTAATTGCCTGATACTTCATTTGTTCGTGAGCCTGGAATGAAGCAAAAAGCAAATTATAAAAGGATTTAATTAAACTTTCAATTGCAAATAAGAAAGTTATTAAAATAGTAAAATTATTCCATCCCAACAAATATGAAATAAAAATAACTAATGCCAAATAAATTACAGATAATATTAATTTAAGAGACAAAGCATTTCCCAAATACTCTGCTTCTACATCATAATCAACGGAAATTGATCTTGTAATATATGTAGTAACTCCTAAATCAGCAACAACAATTATAATAACAGAAAAAGAAGTTGCTGTTCCTAAAATACCATAATCAGATACTCCTAAGTAACGTGCAGTTAAAATGGTCCAAATAAAAGCACAAACACTGGTAATGATTTGAGAAGCCATTAACCAGCTCATATTTGCAAAAATTGTTCGGACTTTATTCATAATTTAACCTTAGAAGTATTTGGAAAATGATATTATATTGTTTTTAATAATTAAGCTTTTCTTGCAGTTACACAAATCCAGTCATTTTCATCATTGATAAATGCCTGAAAATCTTTAAAACCTGCTTTTTTAAGAGCTGATTCTAAAACATCTTCAGAATAAATCTTCATATCCAATAATTCTATTAAATCTTCATATTTATCCATTTCACCTTCCCTGTAAACTGCTTCATTACAGAAAAAGACTAATCCATCTTTTTTAAGAATCCTATTTACTTCTTTTAAGTCATTTATAAAATCCGGCCAGAAATAAATTGTTTCAAATCCTGTTACAATATCAAAGCTTTCATCTTCAAACGGCATTTCAGATACTGAACCCTGTAAGACTTTAACTTTACCTTCATCTATAGCTTGTTTATTTAAATCAGCAGATTTTTCAACACTTACTTCAGAATAATCAATTCCTACAACACAGCCATCATCACATATCTGTTTGGCGAAGCGTTCAAGGTTTCTTCCACCACCACATCCAATATCCAGGATTTTATCTGCTTCATTAATGTTAAAATGACTGACACCCCATCTTGCCATTGTTTCATGAGATTTGTTCATTCTGTCAAGTATTTCATGACCTAATTTTCCTTCAGGTTTTCTTGCATTTTTAATAAGTTTTTTATCTTCTATATTATTGCCGGTATTTACTTTATCAGACATGTTTTATATTCCTCCTTATTTTTTCATTCCTTTACGTGTTTTAATAGCTTGTCCTGTTTGGAAATCCATAATTTCACAGGCTCCAAGTAATGCTTTACCATAAGCAAGTAATTTATCCTCTTCATTTACAATTAGAACTTCATCTTTAGCTCTTATATCATCATCACACTCAATAACAAATTTGGCAAAGACACTTTTTCCTTCAAGTGAAAATGGTTCTGAGTCCTTATTAACTACAACTCTGTTTTTAGGATATTTTGTAGCTGCGTGGAGTCTTTTTGCCCCTTCTTTTGAAAGGATTAAAAAGCTGTCAGAAGCTCTCATATTTACAATTAATGTTTTTCCATCATAAATATGTCTTATCTTACCTGTTTTTTTACTTTTTTCAATGTTTATATTTCCCCTAAATAAAGCATCCCCTGCTCCAACACCAAACTGATAGTCAGCTATTGCCTTAACCTTTTTAAGGTCATCTTTTTTATATCTGATTTCATCAGACTGTGAATGAACATTATATAGTCCAATATCTAATTTTTTAATAACATTAGAATGAATCAATACCTGATCATAGTATTCTACAAATTCTGAAATGAAATCTTCAATAAATTCCAGGCTGCTTACATCCCAGGTTCTTGGAGATTCATTTTGACTTAAGGGATATATTTCATCAATTTCAAGCGGAATAAGGCCAAAGGGAATATCCAATACCATAAAATCAGTATTATCCAAATCCAATTCCTGTTCACTTCCATAAATATAGAATTTTCCAAGTTTACCGGAAACATATTTGCTGTAAGGTTTACGTGAAGGAGGCAATATTACCAAATCACGTTTTCTGGGCATCGCCCTTAGCTTTTGAATATGTCTTAAAACTTCACTTCTGTATAATGATTCTGAACCTGTATAGAAAAATGCTGATTTTTTACTTCTCGGATCATATTTTTCCAAATCATCACTATAATTACCTAACTGGCGAAGAGCTTCCAGCAGATTAGGATGTGCTCTGCAGCGTTCTTCAACAAGTTCCATTAATGAACCTTCATAAATTGCCTGTCTAATTAATCTTAACTCGGCAAATGAAACATTTAAATTATGTTGAGCTATTAAATCCCTTCTTTTTTCTTTAGGCATAGCTCTTAAGTCATCTGGAGTGTAGTTACAGCAAACTTCACAGGAACATGGCATTTCCTGTAGGTTTTCAAGTTTGTAAGTTCCTCTTACAGATAATAAACGGTCATCTTCAGCATATAAAATATAAGCTGCTGAATCAAATAAATCACAGCCCATAGCTACAGCTAAAGCAAAAATCATCGGATGGCCTGCACCCATTAAATGACGAGGTTTACTGTCAGGCAGGTGTGCTACACTATTCATTACAACATCAACAAGCTCCTTATAATGATAGGATTCCATTAAAGGAACTACAGCACCGATAGGATATAAATCTGCATCTAATTTAGTCAGTTCATCTGCACATTTTCTTCTTAAATCCGGAAATGTTGAGCCCTGAACTACAGAATTCAGTTTCATTTCCATATTTTGAGAATTTCTGTAATCAATAGCTTCCTTAGCTCTTTCTAATGTAATTTCCAAATCTGCTTCAGCCTTTTCACGAGTAACAAAAGGTGCTGTTGGAATATCTAAACTGGTTCCAATATCTGTTTTAATTAATTCCTGAAACTCAATAACTTCTTTATTTGTAATATCAACATCCCCATAAACAGATAACTGAAATGAACCAGAATCTGTCATAATAGGACCATCAAAATTAATTAACTTATGAAGCCCAATTTCTGCAGCTTTCTTTTTTAAATCCTCATCTTTGTAAATTAAATAAGCATTTGTAATAACTATATCTGCCCCATATTTTTTAACATCAATAGTTTGTTTACGTGGATGGATAACCGGCATTAAATTAGGAGTCTTTACATCACCAGAGTTAGTTTTTAAAACACCAACTCTGCCTCTATTATCTTTAGCTTTAATCTCGAACATTTAATTAACCTTATTTTATTAGTTAAAATAAAATTTAAATTAGAAATTATATAAATTTTCCTCATTTTTAAAATAAAAATTGAATTGAAAATATTAAATTCCGGAAAATTTGTCTAAAACCGGAATTTTACTCATCAGTCTGATGAAAATATTACATACTATAAATACGATAATCCATTCTAAAATTATAGTTAATGCAGCATTTCTCATAATATCAAATGAAATAATTTTATCTAAAATATTGATAAATAAAACATTAGCTAAATAAACTCCATAACTTCCAATACCAAAACAAACAGCGGCATTATTAATTGATTTGGAATATTTTTCCCAATCTGTGTTTGATACCATTATAAATATACCAATAGCTTGAAGACAGGCATTTGGAGTTACATCACCTAAATTAAAGAATAATAAAGATTGTCCCCCAATAGCCATAGAAGACAATATTGTTCCTAAAAATGACACTAAAGTTCCAGCTACAAACAGCAATAGTCCGAAATTTCTATTTTTTAAAATAGATTTCTGTTTAATATACAAATAATATCCCAATATAAAATAACCAATACTTCCCGTGAAATATTTTAAATAATCATACAATAAAAAATCCACATTTGAAAATCCTACAAAGGAAAATAAAGCCCATACAATTAAAAAATATTCAATTTCATAAATTTCAGCATTATGCAGCCATGTAGTAATAATTGGTGAAAATACATAAAGCCCTAAAATCATGTAAACAAACCAGAATTCAATTGAAGCAATAGTAGGGTCTAAAAATGCTTGAATTAAAAAGTATCCAAATTGAAATAAATCAAATGAATGGTTAATCATTACAAATTTAGCTATTACATAAATTACCAGCCAAAAAATAAAAGGAATTAAAATCCGTTTAATTCTTCGAGGAACAGATGAAATTGGTTGGTCTTTTCTTAAAATAAGAAATCCTGAAACCATGATAAATAAAGGAACACCAAATCTGGAAATTGATTCAAAAAATACTCCCCAATACCAATTTGGCTGAAACACACATTCCGGAAGTAAATATTTTGAAGAACAGTGCAATAACAATACAGCAAGTATTGCAATAGTTTTCAACCAATCAACCCAATATATGCGATTTTTACTAACATTAAAATTAAAAAATTCCAAAAGAAGTCACCATATAATAAATTGTATTATAACAGTATTTAAAATTATAGTAATTTAAATTTAAATTATATCAAATTAAGTAAATTATCATAAAAAGAAATTCGGCAAAAATCATGATTTTTAAATAAAATACCTATATTTTATAATAGATTTATATTAATCAAAAATTAATTATTTAAATAGATTAAAATGAGTTATGAAAAAAATGCTAGAGTAATTAACGATGATATTTTTGATTTAATCAACAGCTATTTTGAAAAAGAAAGAAATAGCAGAAATATTAATTCAAGATGTAATTTTTTTGATGAATACAAGGATTATTTTGTTTTAACTGATGATGGATCATATTCTATTAAATCAAAAGAAATAAATCACAAAGTTGAAACCCTACATACATCTACTGGTGCAATAAGTGAATCATTTGAAAAATTTATTAAACCTATGAAATTTAATTATAATGAGGACATAGCTATTTTAGATATTTGTGCAGGACTTGGATATAATTCATCTGCAGCAATAGCTGATTTTATTAAAAACAGCTCTGATTCTAATTTACAAATAGATATGGTTGAAATTTCAAAAGCTACTCTTGCATGTGGTCTTTTAGTTCCCTCACCAATTCCGGAACATGACATTACAAAAAAGGCTATTGAAAATGAATTAATAAAAAAGGATTATGCCAGCATCAGCTATGAAAAATGCGAAATTCCTGAAAATATTGATATCAATGTTTATATTGAAGATGCAAGACAAACTATTCAAAATTTAGAAGATAACTATTACGATGCAATATTTTTAGATCCATTTAGTCAAAATATGGCTCCGGAATTATTTTCTCTGGATTTTTTCAGACAGTTCAGACGTGTAATTAAAGACAACGGTATAATAGCTACTTACACTTCTTCTGCACCAGTTAGAGCAGGTTTTATAGAATCAGGATTTCATGTTGGACAAGGTCCTATTTTTGGAAGAAAACAGGGAGGAACCTTAGCCAGTCCAAATCCGGAAGTTCTAGACAAATCCCTTCCAAAAAACGATGAAATTAGAATAGCTTTATCAGATGTGGGCATCCCATTTAGAGATCCTAATCTAAACAATAATAGTGATTTTATTTTAGATAAACGAAGTGAAGTCAGACATAATGCACGACATAACACTAAAATATCTTCTGCTGTTAAAACACCAATCTTTTTAACTAAAAAAATGAATGATGAAAAATTAAAAAGACGTGTTGAACGTAACTTAGCTAAAATGAACATTCCATCAACTACATCCAAAGAAGCTTTCTATATTTTGGAATGTGAAGAAAATTATAAAGAAAAACAAGATTTAAAAAACAATTCAAGAAACAGAATACTTGATATGATTAAAAAATTAGAAAAAGTAAAAAATGGAGATTATAATGCCAAATAAAGCATCTGTCCATTTTTTAATACATATGCTTCAGCTTTAGATGAACTAATAGTTGAAGTAACTTTTTTCAGATTTTTAGAACCTCCGCCATGATTTTTACCATCAATAGCTGAGAAATCGGCATCACATTTAGCACAGAATATATGGCCTTCTGCACTTCCGGATTCTTTTAAACCGGTAACTGGGAAAATTCCCCAATTTGCTGTTTCACTGCCTGCCCAGAATATTCCCCAGTAAAGCTTGTCACTTCCACAACATGGACATATCCTTTCAAATACTGATTTATAGAATTTATAACCATATTTACTTAATTCTCCAGCAGCTGAAGGCCTTCCAATAGACATGACATATTTCCCATCAGGAGAGATACCATAATTGCTGTAGTATTTAATTAAAGCAGGGTCTTCTTCTACATGAATTGTATTAAATGCTTCTTCTCCTGAATTTAAGTTTTTAGAAAATACAGCATGATCTCCTTTTGATAAAGAAAGATTTAAAGTAGCAATACCTTCTTTATTGGTTTTAACAATGTATTTAACACCGTCAATTATTACTGATACATTAGCTGCACCATCATAAGTTTTAATTACTAATGTTCCAGTTTTATTTTCAACTAATGAAATATCCTCAGCTGAAATAGTAGTTAATACTTTAATAATATTTGATTTTGCTTCACTATTTAAATGCATAGCAGTTAAAATATACTCTCCAGGAAGCAAATTAATATTTAATTTAGCCATACCTTCAGAATCTGTTTGTTTTTCATAAAGCACTCCATTAATATTAAAAGTAACAGTACCATTAACTAAAGGATTGCCAAAATCATCTAAAAACTTAGCATAATACTGAGTACCATTCCTGAAGAATTTAACAATATTTTCACCAAAAACAGTAGACAATACAGTGATATTGCTTCCATACATCAAACCACTTGGATGAATTGCAGTTAATATATATTCATTTGGAAGTAATGCAATGTTTAATTTAGCTATACCGCTTGCATTAGTTTGTTTTTTATAGAAAACACCATTAATATTAAAAGTAACATTACCATTAACTAAAGGATTACCTGAACCATCTAAAAACTTAGCATAATACTGAGTACCATTTCTGAAGAATTTAACAACATCATTAGCTTGAATAGTTGATAATACTTCAATATTATTAATTTTAGTAGTTATTTTATCTGCATAAGGATAAAATGTAGTTATTGTGTAATTTCCAGGATTTAAATTAATTCCAATAGAAGCTTTACCGTTTACTAATTCTTTTGTGTAATTCATACCATTAATATTAAAAATTACTAAAGATTTAGCATTGCCCTGATATTTTATAATTCCATCATTATTATATACAGATACTTCATACCTGCTTCCATTTCCATAATACATTGATAAATCTTTGCTGGAAATAATCGGTTCTTGAGTATCTGAAGATTTGGAATAAGTTACAATATTCGTATTATTAATCCCCGATGGAGGATCAACATCCACATCACCTGTTTCAGTATCATCAACTGCTGTTATATTTTCAGCATCTGAAGCTGCATTAACTGCAGATACAGACAACATGAAACAAAGCGTTATTAAAAATATTTTCATTTTATTACCAAACATAAGTTAACCTCTTATGAATCAAGAAATATTTTTTTCTTGTGTAGATACACTTTCTAGTTTTTCTTATAAAAAGCTTTTGAATTTCAAAATAAGCATAAATAGAGTTAAAATAGCTAAAATAATTAATTTAAAGCTTAAAAAAAATACGAATAATTGTGAGTATTTAAAAATTGTTAATAAGTAATAATTAAAAATCCCGGAAGAGTTTTCCCAAGGTATTTAGTCAAATAAAGCTATGAAAATCAAATAAATAAATAATTATAAATTTAAATTAATTTAAAAACCTATTTTAATAATCAACAATAGCTAGTCACCTATTTTAATAATCAACACTTAATTAACTAGCTAAATTAAAATATAGTAAAAATTAAATTTAAAATCAGCTAAAAAACTATAAATCATCATGGTTAAATTAGACTTAATACCGCTGCAAAGCAATTTATAAAAAACAGACAAATAAAGTGTAAAATTAGATTATATCAAATATTTAAACTAATTAAGCTAAACAGAAAAGTTAAACTAAGTTTCGAAAATAAGTGTGGGGAACATTGCTTTTCAATTAACTATCAAAATAATACAAAAGAAAGTCAATTAAAATAATAGTATAATACAATAAATAGCAAAATAATAGCTATTTAATTAATATAATCAATAGCTACTTCAAAAATATATTTTTTAATCATCTACAAGCATAAGTTCTGAATAAGAATATAAAATATCTTTAATTCCGGACTTTGGATTTTCAAATTTAGATAAGCAGACTATTGCACCATCGTTAAAATCAATACTTTCTCCTAACTCCAACTCTTTTAAATTATTTAAATCCATTAATTCGGAATATTCTTCTTTTAAAGCTTTAACTTCAGGGTCTGTTTCATTAACCCACTCCTGATTAAAATATAAAAATAAATAAGGGATTTTATTAAATTCCAAAGCAAAAATGGCTTTGGATTCTTCCCCATCAAGTTTAAAAATTGAAATCATGAATTTTACTCCACAGTTACACATTTGGCTAAGTTTTTAGGTTTATCCGGATCCAAACCTTTTTCAACAGCCACATAATATGCAAGTAACTGCAACGGTACAATATAAACCAAAGGAGCGATAATTTCATTAACATCATCATTTATAGCAAACAAATCATCAGATTTTAATTTTAATCTTTCATCCTCTTTAGAACCGACAGCTAAAATATCTGCACCACGGGCTTTAACCTCTTCTAAATTACTCATTGTTTTTCTATGGTTTTCTCCAGGAGGCAATATTACAACAACTGGAATTCCTTCATCAATAAGTGCAAGCGGTCCGTGTTTAAGTTCACCAGCTGCATAACCTTCACCATGAATATAAGTAATTTCTTTAAGTTTTAGGGCTCCTTCCAAAGCTATCGGATAAGAATAACCTCTTCCAATAAAGAAAAAGTCACGGGCAAACTTATATTTTTTAGACATTGCTTTAATTGAATCTACTTCTTTTAATAACTCTTCAATGAAATCAGGAACTTTATAAACATCTTCAAGTAATTTTTCATCATCAGCTATCAATGCTGCAAATAAATAAATGGCAGTTAACTGACTTACATAAGTCTTGGTTGCAGCCACTCCAATTTCAGGACCTGCCTGAGTTTGTATCACATAATCGGCACGTCTTGTAATAGCTGAACCTGCTACATTAACTATACCTAAAGTTTTAGATGTTTTGTTAGCCAAATCCAGTGCTTTAAGACTGTCTGCTGTTTCACCAGATTGAGATATGAAAATAACTAAAGTATCTTCATTTAATGTATTTGCAGAATACTTAAATTCAGAAGCTAAAATAACATCTGTTGGAATGCCAGCTATAGATTCTAAAAGATATTTACCAGTTATTGAAGCATGGAAAGATGTACCACATGCTACAAAACAGATTCTTGAAATATCACCCAAATCATCAATAATTTCCTGAATAGTACTTTTTTCAGTTAAAGTGTTTCTAACTGCTGTAGCCTGTTCATTGATTTCTTTAATCATGAAATAGTCATAACCTTCCTTTTCAGCCATTTCTGGAGTCCAGTCAATAGTTTCAATTTCTTTTTCTACAACATTGTCAAATTCATCCTTAACTATTACTTCATTTTCATCAATAATAACCAGTTCACCTTTTTCAGGATAAATTATATCCCTTGCATATTCCAAGATAGCTGGAGAATCAGAAGCAAGATAATATCCGTCTTCACCAATACCAACAATTAAAGGACTGTCTTTACGGGTAGCTATTATCTTACCCGGTTCATTTTTACTGATAGCTGCTATTGCATAAGCCCCATGAATTATTCCAATTGTTTCGCGTAGTGCATCTTCCAAATCAAATCCCTTATCCATGTATTTTTGTATTAAATGAGGAATAACCTCAGTATCAGTATCAGATTTAAATACATGACCTTCTTCTTCAAGCTGAGATTTAATATCCAAATAATTTTCAATAATACCATTGTGAACTACAGCTACTGACTCAGTTTCATCAGTATGCGGATGTGCATTAATTTTATTCGGATCACCATGAGTAGCCCAACGAACATGTGCAATACCATAATGACCAGGCATGTCAGCTAAATCTAATTTAGAATCAACCTCTTTAATTTTTCCTTTATCTTTTTTAATGTTAATACCATCACTAACTGTAGCGATACCTATTGAATCATAACCTCTATATTCTAATTTAGATATGCAATCTAAAAGAACAGGAGCTGCATTTTTATTGTTTTTTAATATGCAACCTACAATTCCACACATTGTTACACCTCAATAATTATAAATGTCTTTATAAAGACTTACTACATCTCCAATAATCAAAATAGCTGGAGTGTTAATTTTTTTATCAGCTATATTTTCAAGAGTTCCAAAAATCACATTTTCATCTGGAAGAGTACCGCTTTCTATAACACAAACCGGCGTATCTCCAGAACGGTATTTCATGATTTCAGTTGTGTTCTCTTTAATATTACCTATACCCATTAATATAACTAATGTATCAGCAGTATAATCCCACTTAACCTGACTTTCTTTTTTAGTAGGGTCTTCATGACCAGTTACTAATGTTACAGAGGTAGCTATAGCTCTATGAGTTACAGGCAGCCCAAGTGATGTTGGTGCTCCAATAGCTGATGTTACACCAGGGATTACTTCAAATTTGATATCATTTTCCATTAAAGCTAATATTTCTTCTCCTCCACGACCAAAAACAAAAGGATCGCCACCTTTAAGACGAACAACATTGTCATTTTCCTTAGCCTGTTTGACAATCAATTCATTAATCTGATCTTGTGTTTTATAATGTTCCCCAGCTTTTTTACCAACATATATTTTTTCGGCATCCTCCGGAGCATGCTCTAAAATTTCATCATTAGCTAAATAATCATATAAAACAACATCTGCTTTATTTAGAGCTTTTATAGCTTTAAGAGTTATTAAATCAGCATCTCCAGGACCTGCACCCACTAAATAAACTACCATCTAAATCACTTATAAAAATCCTTTAAAAAAGTTTAATCCATCGCTAGAACCTAATATTTCTTCACAGGCACGTTCAGGATGAGGCATCATTGCACAGACAAGACCTGACTCATCACAAACACTGGTAATAGCTTCCATAGAACCATTAGGATTTCTGTCTTTAAATTGTAAAACTATCTGATCTTGATCTTTTAATAAATCAATATCTTCTGTGTAAAACCTTCCTTCTGCATGAGCTATTGGAATTTGTAAAGTCTGACCTTTTTTAAATGATTTGGTAAAAGGTGTTCTGGTAGTTCCAACTTTTAAATCAACCCATTCACAGTTAAATTTAGGATTTTCATTAGTTATGAAAACACCTGGAACAAGGCCTATTTCACCAAGAATCTGAGCACCGTTACATATTCCTAAAACAGGTTTTTCTTCCTTAACTAATGATTTAATACCATCAATAACAGGAGTAATGGAAGCCATAGCTCCTGCTCTTAAATAATCACCATAAGAAAATCCTCCAGGAATTACAATACCGTCAAAATCTGTTAAATCCTCCTGATTCCACCAGATATATTTAGGAGTTAATCCTGCAAGTTCAATAGCTCTAGCTACATCCCTGTCACAGTTGGTTCCCGGAAATCTAATTACTCCAATTTTCATTATAAAAACTCCTTAAGCCCCGCAAGCAGAGTTTTGCGGAATAACAGTAATTTTATAATTATGAATTACAGGATTACAAAGTAATCTTTCACACATATCTACAACATCTTCCCTTATAGATTCCCTGTCTTCCCCTTCCATTTGGAATTTAATGATGTCTACAGTTTTAGCATTTTTAACATCATAACCAAGTAAAGCAAGAGATCTTTCAATAGTTGTAGCTTCTGGGTTTAACATACCTTCCTTAAGAGATACTTTAACTTCAATATCAAAAATCATTTCAAAAACTCCTTATAATTCTATTTTCTCATCATCAGGGATAATTCTATTATAAACTTCTACATAAGCATCCATAACTTCATTATCTTTACCTTTTCTGAACAATTCCTTATCTAACATATCCAAGGTTTCACTATCCCATAATCTGCATCCGTCAGGGCTAATTTCATCACCTAAAATAATTTCACCATTTTTATCTTTACCAAATTCAACTTTAAAATCAACTAAGATAATTCCGGCTTCCAAAAGGAATTTGGATAAAATTTCATTAATTTTTAATGCTTTTTGAGTTAATTCATCGATTTCTTCCTGAGTAGCTAATCCTAAAGCTTTAATAATAGAATCATTAAGCATAGGATCATGGAATTCATCTGCTTTAAAATCCATTTGAACAATAGGCGGGTTTAATTTAGTACCGTCAGCTATTGGATATTTACGAATTAAACTACCTGTAGCTATATTTCTAACAATAACCTCAATAGGAATCATGTCTAATTTTTTAGCTACCATAACATTAGTTTCAGGCAAATCAATAAATTGTGTTTTAATACCGTTTTCTTCCAATACTTTAAAAAGTTTAGTGGAAATAAGTGCATTATAAGAACCTTTTTTATTCATGACTTCTTTTCTTGCACCGTCGCCTGCAGTCATATCATCTCTAAACTCAATGATAACTGCATCTTCATCATCAGTAGTATATACACTTTTTACTTTACCATTATTAATTAACTCTTTTTTATCCATGATATCAACAAATAATTTTTAAATTTATATTATGTATAATTTTGATTAAAATACTATATAACTTATTGGTTAAATTCAAGTTAGCTACTATTATTTATATTTATTAATAAAATGTTGGAATGTATTTGTGTTAACTGAAAATAAATTTTTAACTTAGATAAAAAATTAAAAAACTCTTTTTTATTTTCTCTATGGTTATTTTGAATATTTTTTAAAAAGAGGTCATTAAATCCATAAGATACCCTCACAGAAAAGTTTCAGATAAAAAATATCTATTGAAATGGCTTTATCAATAAATTAGATTTGATATTTTTCCTTATTTTGCTTATTTTATAGGCATTTGTTCTTAATTTTCTATTTAAAAGATAAATATAGATGTTTTATTTTAAAAAAACTTGAATTTCTTGAACATAATTTTTATAGATAGAATCAATAATCAACATACATTATTTCTATAAACTACTTTACCAAATTTTTACAAAAATAACATAATAAATCATAATTCCAATAAAAATAACTAGTTACTAATGGCATGAATTGTTCTTTTGGAATAACACCATCAACTCTAAATAATTTAATTTCTTTACCAATATCATTAACTTTATTATTAATGGATAACTTAGACCTTTTGTCAAATTTTTTCTTATCATAAATGATAATCGAACCATCACAATGTTTAAATTTGCCCGTATCTTTTTCAAAAATTGCATGAAAATATCTACTCCCCCTTAAATGTATATTTTCTTTTGAGGGCAATTCCTCACATGTGAAAACAACTTCATTTTCTTTTCTAGGTTTCCATAAATATTCGGTTAATTCGTTGGTTTGATAATTTTGAAACGAACCTTTATCTTCATTTCTTAAATTAATAATATCATTCCAATTTAATGGTTTTGAAAAAACAGTGCTTGAATAGAACATATTATCAAAATTTCTTAAAAAAGGATCTACTCTAATTTTTAAATCTACTTTATTTAAGTTTAACTTATTTAATTCTTGAGTTATCCAATATGATGAATTAAATGCATTAATTGGCAAACATAATTCATATTTATTATTGTTAATAATTATAGAATCTGAAAATTTAATATTTGATTTCTTCACATCAATTAAAAATTCATCATCACAAATATCATTAAATTCTTTTAAATCATAAGGTTTATTATTTAATAATGCATTAATTCTATCTTCAAATATTGAATCAGCAATTAATTCACCTAATAACAATATCCTTGAATATACCATAACATCAGGAATTTTTTTGTTTAAAAAATTAATTTGTGTTTCATGCTTTTTATAATATTTTAAAACATCTTCTTCTTCTAAGATATCCAAATCTTCTTTAAGATTTTGATGCTCAGGATGATTATTATTAAGATAAATATCTTCTAGATACATCTGAGGAGTTAAAACATTATGTAAAAAGTAATTTTTTAATTTAAAATTCATAATTAAACCCATTATCAAAAAATATACAAATTAATTAAAAAACTCTCTCATAAATCCCTCTCTAAACTCATCTTGAGTAACAATTGAATTTTCCATATTTGCAAGTTTTTTAAATGGAACATATCTTTTCTTTAGTTTTTTATCCATTCTCAAATATTTATAATTTTTACTTTCATTTCTTTTACTATCATGAATATCATTCAAAAATACAACATATAATCTTTTTGGAACATTTAACAGCCATGAAAGGAATTCTTCTTTATTATATTTTATATCCTTTTTTTCACAATAATATTTGTAAATTTGAGGTAATGTTAAAAACAATGAATCAGAAGGTTTGATTTTCAAATTACATAATATCTCATCATCATACCTATTTTTAATACTCTCAAGAGCACCAGCCAAATCACTATCATCCACTTTTTCAATACATTTATCCATGATTTCTTCTAAATTCAAAGTAGAATTAAAAGTTCCTTTAAATTCAATTAAATAAAGCCTACCATTTTTGAAATGCAAAGCATCTACAGATAATGGGCGATTGCTTTTAACAGAGCCATTATTCTTCAAATGACTATTCCAACACATATTATCTAAATCAAAAATACAATTATCATCAATGATTAATGGATTTTTAAATGCTCCTGCATCATTATCTGATTTAGATACTTCACTAAATTTATTAAAAGATTTCCTAGCATTATCAGGAAAATTATCATTCTCTTTATAAAAATTTAATAGATTAACAAAATCACTATTGTCAAAAGCCATGTTAATCCCTCAAATCATCTTTTAAATCTGCCTGAACTTTAATTTTATGAATAATGTCAAATGGATTTCCTAAATTATCATAAACCCCAATTATTTCATCATTATCAAGTAAATTATAATTATATTTATCAATACCATCTACTTTTTCTGTTAAGTAAAAATTGGTATCATCAATTAAATTATAATATCTTGAATATGCTTCTATTGCTTCTGCAAAAAATGGACTGTGAGTATTAATATATAATGTAATATTCAAATCCCTAGCAGCTAAAACTAAGATTTCTGCAAATTCTACTTGAAATCCCGGATGTAAATTAATTTCAGGTTCATCTAAAATTAAAAAACTATTTTTTGTTAATTCATTATTATCAAGCAATAGTTGAATAGTTGCTAATTGTTTTAGTCCAGAAGCAGTATTTTCCATGGAAAAAGTTTCATCATCTTTTTTGAATATAAATACATCTTCTGAAGGAACATATTCAAAATTTCCCCCAATTAACTCATCAATTCTTCTTTTAAAATCATTTAAATCTTTAAAAAATTCATCACTATAAATTTCATCAGGATTTTTAATTTTTTTAAGTTTCCTCTCAAGTACTCGCAAATGATATTGAGAACTGCGAGGATTATTTTCTAAAATTGAAGGGGAATCAATGTAAATAACATTTTGAAAATTAAAATAATTCAAAAAATCTTTACTGATGTTACTTTTCCTTTTTTCAACCCCAATTTTAATATCTTGATTAAATTCAACACCATTATAATTTCCATGAAACTTAATATGAGCATTACTAAATCTATTTAATGAACTACCATATTCTGATTCAATAAGAGCATTGAAAACTGTAATATACCTAGAATATTCATCCTTATTCAGTTTAATTATTCTAAATAAATCATTTAAATCATCAATACACAAATCTTTATCTTTAAAATCATAATTTTCTAAGGTAAGTGCAATATTACTATAAATATCATCAAATAGCTCTGAAGAAACAGAATGGTGCATTAAAGAATTTCTAATTTGTTTAAATTTATCATCCATTTCCTGTGATCCTTTAGTCCCCCAATATAGAACAAAATTTAAAAGTTTTGAATGAATATCCATATTTGCCAATTGAGTTCCTTCACTAGATGCTGCTGTTAGAAGTGAAAATAGAAACTTACTTGAAGTAGATTTACCTGTGCTATTTTTACCTACAATAACATTTATCTTTCCAATATCTAAATTTGCTTTATTAATCAGCCCCAAATTTTCAATTTCAAGTAACATTTCAGCAGCCATAATATTATCTCCATTGATTGATTTCTTTATTAAATAGTATAAACTAAGGTATATATAAACTTATTTAAAATCTTAAAACTTAAAAATCCAATATATGTAAGTGTATTTTTATATTAAAAGCAATTTTACGAAGTTAAAGCAACTTTAAAAAGAATTTGATAAAATATTCATTTTATAAAATCGTGGAATACATATGCAAAAATAGATGTTTTAAATAAGGAACTGAAATACTAAGATTCCATCTGTTATTTAATTTATTTAATTGATCAAAAGATTTTCTTTTCTTTGATAAATCAAGATTAGAATGTTTGACTTTACTTATGATAATTTCAGTTTCTAAATTAAAAGTTCTTAATAATTGTTTAATATTATTATTAGTAGCGGCTTTACCTACTCTTTTATCACCACCAATCTCCCACTCAGTATAACAAACTGCAACAGTTTTATTTTTCATCATTTGCTTTTGTCTTTGTCTAATTTCATCTAATTTATTTTTATAATCTACGGCATGGACAAATTTGTAACGAGGAGCATATAATCCATAACTTTGCATTTCAACATCATCTTCAAGAGATAATAATTCCTCTTTATTCTCTTTTATTTTAGCTAATATCTTTTCTAATCCCGTTTGTTTATCTATTAATTTGGAAGTTAATTCATTTTCTTTAGTTATTTTTAATTTTTCATATTCCTCATTGAGATTATCTAATTCTTCTTGTTTAGTTTTTAATTTAGAATCTAAATATTTTTGTTTGGCTGCTTCCAATTCTTTATATTTATCATCTAAATTATCTAATTCCTCCTGAATAGAATTAATGTTTTTATTTAATTCTTCTTTTTTCTTATATTCTTCATCCAAATCCTTTAATTGATTGTTTTTATCTTCTAATTTTTCATCAATTTCCCTAGATTTTTTTGCTTCCAAATCAGGTAATTTTTTATCAATATTGTCTAATTCTTCTTGTTTTTTCTTAATTTTTTTTCTAAATCTTTTCCCTGAGCTTTTTTATTTAATAAATAGACACCAATAATTGTTAACGGAACACCAAAAAATATCCCATATATAGATATTGTTAAAATTATCCCAATTATAGAAATTATTAAACCTTTATTTTCCTTAATATTCATTTAACAACCTTAAAATTAATTATCTAATTTTAAATTATGATTTAAAATGAATATAAATATTTTTATTTGAAAATTAATGAAATTCTAAAATTTATACAAAATTAAACATTAATACAGATTTTAAAAAAAGTATATTATTACTTCTAAAAAACAAAATAAATTTAATAATTTAATTAAAATATAAATATAAGAATTAAAAATTGATGTTTTAAATGATATGTCCAAAATGTAAAAAAGAATATAAAACTTATCGCAGTTTTTGTATTAATTGTTATACTAAATTAGATACAACTGAATTTCTTAATAAAGATTTACATAAATTTGAAAAAATTCAAGAAATAATTCCGCCTAAAAAATTCCCAAAATCAAAAGGAAACATCAGTTTTAAAAATGTAATGTTAAATGAAATTGATATTGCAAATAAAACCAAATATTTAAACAACAAACTAACTATTGAACAACTAGTACAAAATTTTTATGAAAAAGAAGGATATAATGTATTAAAATGCGAAAATGATTATTGGATTATTTTATTTATAATTACATTTTGGAATCAATTATTTGAGTCCAACGATTTTATATTAACAAATGATAGTTTCAAAAACCTTTTTAATGATATTCCATCAAAAAATAAACTAAGAAATCTTAATTTTAAAAAATTAAATAAACGAAAAACATTTATAACCCATATTTTGAATTCATACTATGATCATTTTGATTCAATACACAAATACACCCCATTATCTAAATTACACCTGATAGATTTAGAAAAAAGTAAATTTGGATTAGGTAATATTTTTTCTTCTGAAGAAATGCTTTCAGCACCTATCTATTTTAATAACAAACAGATATCTTTAATTTTTAAAAGATTGTGCTCTGATTTTGAATTCTATCAAAGAGGATTACCCGATTTAATAATTTTTAATAAAAATGAATTCTTTTTTGTAGAAGTTAAGTCCGAAAATGATAATCTATCTTATTATCAAGTTCAATGGCATAAATATTTATCAGAAATTGTCAGAGCTAATGTTGTAATTTTTTCAATTAATAAAAATAAAAAACAAATAAAAAATTTAAAAAATAGATATTTGACTACACCTTTAATTAAAAGAATTAATTATATTCCTTCAAGAATAAAAATATGTCCAGAAAAACGAGAAATAAACTATGAAAATGATAAAGTTATTGTAAACTCTACTTTTCATATTTATCATTCATCTAAAAACTGTAAAATGATTAAATATAATGAAATTAAAGAATATTCCTCTAAAAAATGGGATGAATTAAATCAAATAATAAAAAGAGATGATTCCATAATAATTACAAGACATAAAAGTGCCTTAACCCATTTTCATTTTAAAAATCAAGAAGATTATCAAGATTATATAAATGAAATTATAAAAACCGAATATGATAAAAAATATGAAAATTTGCTTAAAAAGTATAAAAATAATACATTAATTGAAAATAAAATAACTAAACATCAAATAAAGAGAAATAAAAAAGCTAAAATGCTTGAAAATGAAGGAAAATACAATGAAGCAATAAAATTATATGAAAAAAATATTTTTGAAAAAACATCGAGTACAACTACATACAAACAGTTGAATTCCATATACTGGCATTTTAAATACTATGACAAAATTATTGAAACATGTAATTTAGCAATTTCAATATTTATAAATATACCTACTAAAAAAAATATTACAATTAACTTTATAAAAGAAAAAGAGAAAGCAGAGGCTAATTATATGGCTTTCAAAATAGAAGGTTGTAAATTTATTAGTGTAGAAGAAAATGATTACATTTATGAAAATTATTTGAAAAAAGATTTCAATATTGATTCAATTAACAAAAACAAAGACCCAATACAGCCCAATAACTTTAATAAACAAACTTCATTATATGACTTTTAGATCAATACAAAATTAACATATTATGATTATATTCAATTAAAAAATGGAAATAACTTGTCCATTAATTATTTTTCAATAAATATTAGTTTAATTAAACATACTTAAAAAATTTATCTTGTTTAATAGTTACATGATTAATTTTATCTTATTAATTCATCCATCAAAATAACATAACTTCCATTCTTTAAAAAGCAATGCAATATAAACTAAACTTTCCAAACTTTTAGAAGAAGTATACTTATTAGGGTCATTTTTATTGAAAGAAATATCTGCATTAATATCCGAAATATCTAAATTTTCATCCAAATATTTTATAAATGCATTTAACATGTTATTATCATCCACTACGATAAATGGAAAACTATGAAACCTACATTCAAAATTAAAAGTGTTTTTTGTTATTAATTTTGCAAATAAACCTTCAATATCATCTAAACAATAATAGTAAAAGCCAATCATCATACTATTGCTTCTTTTATACAACTTATATTTAGGATGGGGCATTAAAACCCTACCACCATCACAATAAGCATAAATGCAATTAAAAATATCATTATCATTATATTTAAACAATGCATCACCATATGATAATGAATTATCTAAATAAAATGTATTAAATGGTTCTACACAATTTGTATTATTAATTTCTGATAATTCTATAGAGAATTCGGGAACTAATTTATATAAAGCCGATTTTTTTGCATCAAAATCAAGATTCCAATTACCAAAATCATTCAAATATCGTTTAAATCTCTCTTCCACATCCAAATTAAGATTAAAATGTTCTTTCCACATATATTCAATATCCTTAAAATTAGCATTTTTGTTTTTAGGAGTATTTCTGTCGCCAGTTCTAGTATAAATATGAAAAGCTTTTACATATTCATAATTTTCTTCCAAATAAAAAGGTTTGAACTGAGAATTTTTTATTATAATAACATCAACTTCCTTACTTTCAAAATCAAGTGTGCGAACATTGACTTTAGGAACATTTCCTCCAGCAAAATGTTTGTTATTTAAAAAATCATTTAAATTTGCTTCGTTTTTCCTATTATCAGTACAATCATTCAAACCAATAATTTTACAATCTTCACTTGGATCATCAACCCCAATAATAAGAAATCTATCGCCATCATGTTTGGCATTAGCTAAACATAGTATATCATGTAATAAATCTTCATTCTTTTTATGGGGCTCTCTTTTAAAATCCCAGTATTGTCCCTCATTTTTACTTTCAATTAAACTAAAAATTTCATCATACAAATTCATTATATTATCCCCTAATCTGAAAAATCATTAACAATCCAATTATTAAAATCAGTGCAAATTACATTCCCTGAATAACAGTAACCCTATTCAGAATATTTTTTATCAAAAAAAATTTTCACATTATCCTCAATATTAGATAAGTTATTATAAAACACTTCAGACATTACAATATCACCAAAACCACATTTATTCGCAATAGGTGCAAAATTAGATGCATCAATAACAGAATCACCAATCCAAACTTTATCATTGATTCCTACATCTTTTCTTCCAGCTTTTATCACAAGAGTTTCAGAAGCACCTAATCCAATACCTACTTTGAAGTTTGGCAAAGCATATTTCAACAATAGCTTATTTAACATTTTAATATATGTATTACAACAACAGGCTCTTAAATACAAATTATGTAAATCTTGTTGGCTAGGTGTTGTATAAATTGCATAAACACAATCCCCCCGTATACCAATATCTCGCATATTAGTACTCCCTCTTAATATTTCTATTAATTCTGATGTGAAACACTTCATAATCTTAGAAATATCTTTATTATCATTATTTTTAAATAAACTTGAAGAATCACGAATATCTATAAAAATACTACCAACTCAAGAATAATATGCATTGCCAAATGTTAAATCATCTGATTTTGGCAAATAAGAATTATCAATAATCTCAAGATTATCCTTTAAAATATTTTCAACTCTTTCTTTTCATTCTTTATAATCATACATCAGAATACACCCCTTACAAAAAATAATAAGAATAATATAATACCTCCACCAAAAAATCTCAATGCCCATTTTACAATAGAATATTTTCTATTTGCAACAATGGCTAATTGATAAACTTGTGAACTTAATTGTGTTTTAAATTCATCATTATCAATACTTTTTAATGTGTCACAGTAATCTTGTTCATCATTAAAATTATCAGCAATAGATTTATAATAAATTACGTTGCCATCTGTTTTACTTGTTCTAGGCATTAAACAACAAACAGACAATAACAATGAAATAAATAAAAAAACCACAAAACCAACAAAAAGAATTTTAATAATATTGTAATTATTTAAAATAAGAATTTTATCCGCAATAGTAAATAAAATATTAAAAATAACTCCAATTATAGCTATAAATGCAATTGATTTAGTATCTGCAAATTTTATCCATTCTTTATTAACATCATAAATTTTCCACAAATCAGTATCATCCATATTATCACATCATACATTTAATTTATATATCTCCATCTTTTCATCAAAACCCTCTTTTTTAAGTTTACGTTTATTGATTTTGATTTTTTTCAACTTTTTTCTCCAGATAGTATGAGATAATTTTACAGAATTGCTCCCAACAATTATTTGATTCTTATTAGCTAACTTTTGGAGTTTGCAAGCTACATTAAGATCATATCCACATAATTCATTTTTACCTCCTAAAACACCAACATAACTTTTACCAAAATTTATACCAATTCTAAAATCAATTTTAGAAATGCCTTTTTCATCTAAAAATTTATTTAAATATTTTTCAACAAATATTTTAATGGCAGTAGCAGAGTCCAATGAATTATCTATTTTATTTAATAAATTATTATCTGTAAAAAAAGCAATTAAACCATCCCCCTCAAATTTAAATATATGACCCTCAAATTGACGGATAATCAAAGAAATTTCATTGAGAAATAAATTAATAACTTTAAAATTAATTTTTGAATCTAAAACACCGCTTCTTTTTGTGGATTCCACCATATCAATTGACATGAAATTAAAAAATTTATCATTACCGCTATTAAAATTAGTTAAAACATTATTATCTAGTGAAAAATCATATTCATATTCCTCAGACCAATATTTATCTAATTCAAAATATCTGTCATTAAAATATTTGTTTAAATCTTCAATTTTAGATGCTGGAGCTATAATTGGAAGATTCATCATGTTTTTGGCAATTTTTTGACAAACCTCCTTAGGTATAAAGCATTTATCTAATTTATCCCAGTACCCCCTTTTTCCATCTCGTTCCTCTAAAATATATCTTTCAGGATTGGGTATAGCGGTTATAGCCATACAACCATCATTTGCCGGATTTTGACAATAATTAATAATACTAAAGTCCATTCTAAAGGTTGACATATCACATATCTTACAATCCTTATTTTTAGACAAAATAATCCCTCCCGATAACCTATTTACATTAAAATAAATTACCATTTTAGTGATACTCTATTAACTTGGTATCAACATACTTATAAAAAAGTATATACTAGATGTATATTAAATGTTCATGTTAATGCGAAGAAGTATTATATTAATTTAAAATATGTGTTAAAAATCACCAAAATACAAAGTTACTGCTTCTTTGAAACATGTCAAACATTCATTTTTATTAATTTAGAACTAAAAACATAATTTTAGTTTTTATAAATTGTTTATTTAACTTTATTAATCCCTTTTTTGAGAGAGCAAATGAAAAGTAATATAATTCGCATTCAAATGTTTACTGGTGTTGTTGCATACTCAACGAATAAATATTTAAATTCTATTGAATGCACCATATTATCTATTTTATTAAATTAAATTTTATTTTGTATTTATGAAACACAATATCTTTCAAAGTCCCAAAAAACCCTTATTAAACAAGCCATGTTTATAATAAATAGACAAGAGATTATCTTTTAAAATCAAGTTTTTAACTATATTTTCTATCATAGCCAAAATGATTCCAAAATTGTAAGAATAAATTTGAAATATTTTCATCAATAGATTCATCAGAATCAAATATAACCCCCGATGCATCTAAGATATTTCTTTCTTTATCATAAATATCCCCAGTTCTTTCATTAATTGCTTCCACATGAACATCACGTCCTTTAATATTTGTTAATGTTACAAAAAATATAATGGGACAAAATATATTCAAGCTTTTATAAATTTTTAGCATTGATTCGACAAAATTTTTAAAATCATCCTCAAAATAGGAAAGCGAAATATTATCATTTTCACCATTTGTTTTCATAACTTTTTCAAAAATACCATTTCTAAACATTTGCCTAAAGTCATCACCACCCAAAGAATAATAAATCCCCTCAAAATTGTAATTTCCACCACCAAATAGGTTATTATTAACTAGATATTCTTTAGCATCTTTAAGATTAATTTGAAGATTATTAAAAGAATTTAATGGAATTGAATGATAAATAACCTTATAATGAGTTGTATCTTCAGAAGAATATTTTAAAACACGTTCACATCTAAATTTATTAATCTTCTCTGTTAATTTATTATTCATATCAAACATCTCTTTTATTTCATTGAATTCCATAGGTTCTGTTCTGCCATTTCTTCTTATGTAAAAATCTTTTTCATTGCCTCTTTTCACGCGATGTGGTGCAATCCAACTTTTTGAAGTTTTGATAATAATCAATGATTTATCATTTTCCAAATCTAATTTTTCAATACCTACATCAAGATAAGGTTCAATGTTATCCCTAAGGATGTTTATTAATCTTTGTTTTTCCCGTTCCCAACTATCATTTAATGTAACACCTTGGATTTTATCAAATCCTTCTTTTTCTTCATCAAAACCATATATAAAAAGACCACCATCAGAATTTGCAAAACCACAAACTGTTCGGGGAATATGATTTTTTTCACCATTTTTATTTAACTCACTTTTGTACTCGATGAAATTATTTTCATCAATTTCATCTTCAACAAGACTTCTTATATCATCTAAAGTGATATCCACAATACTTTTTTCATAAATTAACATAATTAATCTCCTTTTTTATTTAATATATGGAATATCCACTATTTAAATTCTGTCTTGTCTTATAGGGCTTTTAAGTGTGATTTTTATAACTATATTATCTATCACATACTACTAATTAAATTAAAAATTAAAAAATCATTACTAAATCAGACATAAGCGACAGAAAAATCCAATTGGCAAATCCAAAAAAATATAAATATCACAAAATAGGGAAAAGTAAATATAAAAAGTTTTTCAGTTTACTTTCTAAATAACTATTTGTAATCTTAACAAAATTTAAAGAACAAAATTAAAAATTAATTGCTAAACAACCAAAATCAATCCCCAGATAACTCATTCAATTCTATTTTTTTCAAACCTTTTGTGTGTTTAAATATGAAATTCTTTAATTTTCGCCAATTATAAATTTTACTAGCTATTGAACTTAAAAATATTGCTTTATTATATTGTTCATTCATAATAGCTTTATTTAACATATCCCCGTACTATCAAGTTAAGTGTTTTTTCTGATTTTTAATTTTAATTTTTTCCAATTTTTTATTTTTTTGTTTATTTTGCTTGTATCGGTGTGTTATTATTTTAATTTTATTTTATTAGGTGTGAATTTATTTATATCTATTTTTAAGTATTTTATATAGTTAATATTATATATTATTAATTATAAAGTATTATTATCTAATAATATTAGTTTTTATTTGAGGATTGTTGTTTTTAGGGTGGTTTTTGATGGTTTTTGAATATGTGTTTTCAAATTTTTTTAGCAAGTTTTAATAATTTTGTTGATGAAAAATATATATTAAGTGATAATGCTTTTGTTCGTAGTGGTAAATGGAGTTTGGAAACTGCAATTAAATTTCCTTTATTTAATCGTAAGAAAACAAAATTTAATGAAGTTAATAGGTATTTAAGGAGTCAAACAGGTGATTATTCTATGAAAATAACTGGTTCTGGTGTTTGCGATAGAATGCAATATATCAATCCCAAAGTTTATATAGACATGAATGATGGAGTTATAATGGAAATATACAACAATGTGGAAGAAATGGAAACTTTTAAAGGATTTCACGTTTTTGCAACTGATGGATCTTATGTTGAAATTCCAAATCATCCACAGGCACGTGAAGAAATGGGAGTTCCATCAAATAATGAAGTTGAAACATTTGCTGCAAATGCAAGGATTTCATGCACAGTAGATACAAAAATGGACTTTGTAATATCATCAATAATTGAAAATCAAACCGTAGATGAAATAACACTAGCATTAAGACACTTAGATGATGTAAAAAACAAAATAAATATGAATAACGTAATTACCTGTTATGATAGATACTATAATTCCACAGAAATCATGTTAAAAACAGAAACATTGAATTCATACTATCTAATCCGAGGAAAAACAAATACATTCAAAAAACAACAACAAAAAATGGATAATGATAAAAAAACCGACGAAACATTCGATATCAGCTTAAATAACGCAAAAATAAAAAAAATTTCACGACGAAGAACTGAAAAAAATCGCAAGAAAACAAAAAAGCATACAAGTCAGAATAGTTAAAGTAAAATTAAAAACTGGACAAACAGAAATACTATTTACCAATTTACCAAAAGAAATAGCAACACCAGAAGAATTAAAGCAATTATACGGCGAAAGATGGAAAATAGAAACCGATTACGACAGACTAAAAAACAAACTATAAATCGAAAAATTCAGCGGAAGAAGACGAACCATAATCGAACAAGACTTCTACAGCCACATATTCCTACTAAACCTACTAATAGGAATAAAACACGATGCAGAACTAAAAATAACACGAAAACCAAAAGAAACAGCAAAATACACATACAAATACCACTCCAACATCAACACACTCATCGGAGAAATCAAAGACCAACTACCAAGACTCCTAACAGACAACCAAGACGAAATACAAAAAGTAATAAAAGAAATAATGGAAATAGGTTCTAAAGAACTCGTAGCAACAAAAATACCTCCACAAACACACACAGAAAGAGATAAAAAAAGAAATTGGAATAAAAATTGCAAAACAAGCAAAAGCCAAGGATTCTAAAAATCAGAAAAAAAAATCACTTAACTTGATAGTACTGATTAAATAGTATAAACTAAGGTATATATAAACTTATTTAAAATCTTAAAACTTAAAAATCCAATATATGTAAGTGTATTTTTATATTAAAAGCAATTTTACGAAGTTAAAGCAACTTTAAAAAGAATTTGATAAAATATTCCTTTTATAAAATCGAATAGATATTTTAAATAAGCACCATAAAACTAAATCAGTTGCCACTTCAAATTACACCAAAAATAACTAAATTTGTGTTAACCTATAAATGTTGTAAAAGCTTTAAATTACATAAATAGTCCAATTATCTTAAACTAAACCATTAGCTACAACAGAAATAAATTTCTTTTTATCTTTCTTTTTCAAAAACCACGGAACAAAAAATGTAGTATGGTGAGGAACCCCGTAGTGTCTTTCCAGATAAATCGGATAAGTTATATGTTTCCATTTAACATAAACATGTTTAAAAAAAGATAACTGTTCCAGATAAATGCGACGTCGATTATTGGATTTATTCCAGACTTTTTTCTCCTGTTTGGAAAATAAAAATTTGATTTTCAGTCTACGGGAATTCATATCATCATATTCGCCAACAGATAATGGATAAGATAAATTATTGAATATTTCTCTAAATTCTTTAATTTCTTTATTAAGCTGAACTTCAGTTAAATAATATTCATTATCTTGCCTTTTTTTAAAAGATTTGAACTTTCTAGTTTTTGGCATAGTCAAAAACTTCTTTTTGGTTTTTTTACCCATTACCAACACCAATAAACAAAAAACTCAGTTATTTTTCCTAATATTAAACTTTCTATAAAGGTTTTTTATTGTCTGATTATTATAAAGGGAAGTATAAAGCTTAGAAATAAAAATAGCCTGTTTGAACTGTTTATTTAAAACTTTATTATTTAAAACAGCTATTTCTTTTCTATGAATATCAATTTTACAATTTAAATGTTTTTCAAACTTGTAAATTTCTTTAACTGCAGACATTTTATGTTTTTTATCCAAATTGGAAAAGATTAAAAGTAAACTCCCAATATTCTCCCCTATTGTTACATATTGAGATAATTTAACTGGTTCTAAAAGATTATTAACTTTATACATGCCTTTTAAGAATCTGTTGAATTTTTTAACATCATGCCCATGTATAGCTGTTTTTTTATGTTCAAAAGTATTATACATGTAAACCTGAGTATTAGGTAAAACAGAAATCTTGTTTGAATTTATCAGTGCTTTAAAATAAAAATAAGTGTCTTCACATAAAGTATCTTCCGGAAATGTTATATTATTATCTAAAATCAATTCTTTTTTAAACATTTTACCCCAAGGAGCCACAAAATAATTTAAACTTAAGCTGTCAAAGATTTCCTGAGATTCCAAAGGATTTAAGTTCACTAATTTTTCATCACTTTGCAGAAATTTAACTTTAACTTTGTCCCCATCAAGATTAATGACATGTGATCCGATTACAAAATCAGAGTCTTCACTTAAAATAGTATCATAAAGATTTTTAAGACCATCTTTAAGATATTCATCATCAGAATCCAAAAAGGAGATATAATCAGCACTGGCATATTTAATACCTAAACTGCGTGGCTTACCTGGAAGTCCGGAGTTTTCATCTAAAAAAACAGGAATAATATTCTCATATTCATTAGCATAATCAGTTATAATGTTTCTGGAATTATCTGTTGAACAGTCATCAACTATTATTAACTCAATATTTTCAAAACCGAAAGACTGATTTATTATTGAATCAATAGCTGTGTTTAATTCATCTTCAGCATTATAAACAGGCATTATTACACTAATTTTAAAAGTCATATTTTTCATATCCTCTATATAACTAAAAGTATACTAAACATAATTAATAAAAATTTCCATTAGAAAAGTTATATATGTAAATTTAAATAAAATATATTTAACAAGTTTTTTAAAGGTAAAAAAATGCACTATACTGATTATTCTAGCGAAACTATTCACAAACTGCAAAAGTTAGAGCTTATGATTCTAAAGGATTTTATAGCTATTTGTGAAGAGAACAACATTGAGTATTTTATTTACGGAGGTAGTGCATTAGGTGCTGTTAGGCATGGGGGTTTTATTCCCTGGGATGATGATATAGACATTATTATGTTTAGAAAAGACTATGAAAAGTTTAAAAAAGTAGCATTATCCAAATCAAATAATAAATATAACTTTTTAACAAGTAAAACAAAAGATTATTTCTTTTTATTTTTAAAAATCATGTTAAAAGATACTATTTTTGAAGAATGGTGGGTTGATCAGGTAGATTTTGATTTGGGAATTGATATTGACATATTTGTATTGGACAAAGTTCCGGACAACAAATTAAAAAGATTCATCCATGTAAAACGTTGCCGTGTTTTGGACAGATTACTTGCAATGAGTGTTATAAAATTTAAAGGATATCCTATTTTAGTTCAGACATTAGCTAATGCAGGACATGGCTTTTTAAAACTATTTAATATTTCAAGAGAATCCTTATTTGATAAAACCCATAAATTATTGGATAAATATAATGATAAAGACTGCAAATATGTTTGTGATATTTCAGCTCTTCACCATCCGCAAATTTATAAAATAAGTGATTTCAAACCTGGAAAAACAATAATGTTTGAAGATGTTGAAGTTCACTGTCCAAATAATCTTGACAGCATTCTTACACAAATTTATGGAGATTATATGAAGTTACCTCCAGAATCTGAAAGATATAATCATATAACTCAAAAAATAGATTTTGGCCCCTATGAGGACTGATTAATAATTTCTCTTATTTTCTTAGCATTTTTTTCATAAATTGACCTGTTATCTTTAGTTTTGGATGTTGATGACTTGTTTTTAATAGCTGATTTGATAACTGCAGGAATTAATTTCGGAACATCAAGAGATCTTTTAATAATGAACTTTAATCTGTGGAATCTTGACGGATTCGGATAGAAATCATGCTTAAACGAATCATCATTAATCATTTTTTCTGCATAATCACAAATTCGCTCATAAGCCAGCTTATCTCCAAAATCATAATACTGATCAATCATTTCACGAGAAACCGGGAATTCTTCAGTGTTTTTAAGGGTGTTTAACTTTTCAAATTCCTCGTAAGTGCTGATTGTTTTAGCTCCAACAAGCAATGGATTATCAAAATCAGGATTCAGCTCAACGGGCCTTAAAATATTACACTGTTTTTCCAGCAAGTAAACATCAATAATGGAAGTACTTATAACAGTGTTTAAGTAATCGCATGGCCTGATCCATTCCTGAATTGCATATTTATTGATATAATGGAAATTAGGATATTTTTCATCTAAAATACTGATTGTAGAATCTTCATCAAGTACATTAAATTCAACAGGATGCGGGCGGTAAATAAATTCCTTTTCAGGATGTGTCTTTAGGAATTTCTCAAACCATTCCATTACAATAGCTTTTGATTCCACATTCCATTTTTGCATGTATTTACCGTCATCCAGATTATGATTCATACTCATTAAACGTTTAGAGTCTTTTTCATTAAATGTAAAACTTGAAATAAATAAAATCCATTCCTTGGATGAATCCAAATTAAATTCACTGGCCAGCTGATTCTTAGTTTTGAAAAATGAATCAAATCTGTGATTTGAAAAATCAGTTTTAATATCTCCGGTAACAGGTAAATTCTTTTCCTCAATTCCTTCAGCCATCATATCCTGTTTTATCTTTTCACTCCAGCAAACATGACTGGCTTTTTTCATATACTCCTTAGGATAATGGGCCTTGGAATCAAGAATTCTTTTAGCTATTACCTGTTCATACCTTAAATTAAGTATTTTATCTATTTTAGGTTTGAATCTGACAGTATATCTTTCAATGTCATTATTGTTATAACCTGCCTGACCAATCAGTAGTTTCGGTTTATATTCTTTTGGAAAAATAAGTTCCCTGTAATTATAATACCCCAATATATCAACAGAATATCCTCTTTTTTCAAATTCTGCTTTTAAAAGATTAGCATTATTTAATTCCCTTTCCGGAAGTTCATAAAAGATTACAATATCTGCCATTATTTATCCCCTTAACATCGCATTAGCTATTTTAATATCTGATGGTCTTGTAACTTTAAAATTGGTTCTATCCCCTTCAAATAAACCAATTTCATGACCTCTCATGTGAAACAAAATCATAGCTTCATCTAATTTGTCAATTTCTTCATCGGACAAATCACTGTAAATTTCAAGGTAATGATTTATATTAAATGACTGTGGTGTCTGAGACTGCAGCAAATACTGCCTGTCCGGAACATCAGTTAATATTCCCTGTTTTTTAGATTCGAATATTACATCTGTAGCTGGAATAACTGCACTGGCTGCTCCATACTGTTTTGCATACCTGACACTGTCTTTAATTAACTGAGGAGTTACAAATATCCTTGCAGCATCATGAGTAACCATTATTGAATCTTTAGGATAATCATTTTCAAGAGTGTAGTTAATGGAATTTAAAATTGTATCACTACGTCTTTTTCCACCTTCTATAACAGTGATTCTTGGGTCTGTTAATTCATATTCTTTTATTACATCTTTAGTTTTATTAATGCATTCTTTTGGTGAAGATACTATAATTTCATCCATTTCTTCAACTTTTAAGAAAGCTTCCAAGGAATGTATTAAAATTGGTTTATCAGCTATTAAATAAAATTGCTTAGGCATTCCAACATCCAAACGGGTTCCTATACCTCCAGCAAGTAGTGCAGCACATATCATTAAAGTTAGATTTTGTTATTTTTTATATTTATAATAATGTATTTCCAAACATTCATTCTGCAATTACTAAAATTAAGCTTTAAAATATGCAAAACTATAAATTCTATCTAAAAATCAGTGCCTAATCTTAAAATTGATTTAAAATAGAAAAATTGCATTGAAACTGAAAAAAGAAAGATAATAATGAGTTATTAAGAAATAAAATTTAAAAATTGCTGAAAAACATAATGTACATTGATAAATTTTTTAAATGGAAATAAAAGAGCAGAATAGCTTAAAACACAATATACAACCTTTAAAAAACTAAATTTAATTAATTTATATTTAATAACCTTATCCAACCACATTATATTAATATTATGAACAATAAAGATAATAAACATGAATATAGAGTATATTAAAGAAAATTATATTTTCGAAACATTAAACCAACATCATGACCTAAATGATTTTGAGTGCGAGTCACAGGATTTAACAGATTTCTTAAAAAATGATGCATTAAATCAGCAGAATATGAATTTAAACTTAACACAATTAGTAATATGCGATGAAATTATAGTTGGATATGTATCAATTCTAACAGATTCAATGAAATTAAAAATCTTAGAAGATGAAGAAACTAAAAAAGAAATATGCAATGAGTTAAACATTAGTGAAAACAATGAATTGCCTGCAATTAAAATTGGAAGATTTGCAATAGATAAAAAATATGCCAAACAAGGATTAGGTTCACATATTTTTAGAAACATAATGTTAAGTATATTAGATATATCTAAAAATATTGTCGGATTGAGATTTATAACTGTAGAAGCCTATGCAAAAGCATTTAATTTCTATGTTGAAAAAAATAAATTTAAATATCGTAAAAATGATAAAAAATTCATTGATAAACTGGATATGATAATAAAACAAAATCCTCAAAGATGCTTCAACCTTTATAAAGATTTAAAAAGTATATAAAAATTGAGTTCACAAAAAATCATCTTGAAAATAAAACAATTCTTTGATTCCTAATTTCTTTTGCGAACTCTTTATCCTCTTTTGTAGGTGTTTCTTGCATTTCTTTTAAAACAGCAATAGCATCTTTACCTTCAAAAACAGGAGTTTTTCCAATAGGTTTAGCCATACTAATCACTCCTTAAAAATATAATATGTAATAACCTTTTTATTAATTATTATTTAAATAATTACTGGTGTTACATATATAACTTTTGTATTACATTTTCAAATTTGATTTAAATTCATCAAAAATGCTCAAATTATCTAAAAAGTCTGTAAAATTAGATTTACAAACAAAACTCTTAAATTTAAACTATTTTCAATACTATTAACTTAGATAAGTAAATAATAAAATATTCTGTTTAAACCAAAAAGAACACATATAACAATATATTCTATAATCAATATTATTAAGCTTTAAAATATATAAATCTGTTGATTACACATTAAAAATAGCTATAAAAAACTGTTTAACCTTAAATTGATTTAAAATAGAAAAATTGCTTTGAAACTGAAAAAATAAAGATAAAATAGATATATTATAAGATTAATTATAATTTTTCCCATAATACATAAAATGCTTTTTTAGGACTTTTTTTCAAAATAATAACATCATAAACAAAATTAACAGTTAAACATTCAATATTTAACTTATCACAGATTTCCTTAAGAACAATAGTCGTGTTTTTTCCTTCAAAAAGCACTCCTGTCTGCTCATCCAGGTACACTCCCTGACCGTACCAGATACCCAAAGTATGATTTCTACTTACATTTAATGTAGATGCTGTTATAATATCTCCAAATCCGCAATAATCATCTACTGTTGATCTGTTTCCACCTAATTTCTCAATAATGCATTTAGTTTCATTATAACTTTTGGTGAAAACTGCAAATTTAGCATTGTCATTAATGCCCATTCCTTTACAGATTCCCTGAGAAATAGCTAAAATATTTTTAATGATACCGCAAAATTCAGTTCCAATAACATCATGATTAGTGTTAACTTTAAGTTTGGGAGTTGACAATACATTTTTGACTATTTCCAGATCTTTTTTCTTTATACTGGCTATTGTAGTTGCAGAAGGCAGGTTTTTCATCATTTCAGAAGCTATGTTCGGTCCGGATAACACTACTGCAGATCTTCCTGTTTCCTCTTCAATAACTTCACTCATTCTTTTATTTGTCTTGTTTTCAATTCCTTTAGCTGTGCTTACAAAAATACACTTATCTGAAACTATGTCATTTAACTGAACCATTGTCTGGCGCATAACTGATGAAGGAATACATAAAAATATAACATCAACATCCTTCAGGTCACATAAATCATTGACAGCCATAATATTTTTATGCAGTTTAACACTTGGATGATACTCGCAGTTAATATGACCTTCATTTATATCATCACAGATTTCTTTTCTTCTGGCATACAATAACAATTTATTAGTATTTGGTGCAATACACTGAGAAATAGCTGTTCCCATTGCTCCAGCACCTATAACTCCAACATTCAATGACATTAAGCACCTCTTAAAATTATATATTAATCCTTTTTTAATTTAAATTTATTTGTTTACAAATTCCAGTTTAAAAGGAGTTCCTCTGTCAATATCTTCAGCAGCCTTGCATCCGATAATTTCTGCTAAATATTTAGGATGCAAGCCAAAACCCGGCCGGATTGATTTGACATTGTCTTTTGTTATGATTTCCCCTTTTTTGATGTCTTTAACTGCAAATAATGATCTTGAAAACTCCCTGTTTGCCTTCATTTTATCAGATAATTCATAACTAACTTTGCCCAGAGCTTTTTCAACATTTCTTATTGAATCAACCATCTGCTTAAATTCATCAGGTTCCATAGAAAAGTCTGAATCCGGCCCTTCCATAGTTCTGTCTAAAATAAAGTGTTTTTCAATTATTTTAGCTCCCATAGCTACAGATGCAACAGCAACGTCACTGCCTAAAGTATGGTCTGAAAGTCCGACAACTGTTTTGAAGTTTTCTTTTAAATCAGGAATTGTCTTAAGATTTATTTCTTCCAATGGGGCGGGATAAGCTGAAGTGCACTTTAAAACAGCTATTTTATCATTACCTGCATCCTTGCATGTTTTAATGGCCAAATCAATGTCTTCTTTTGAAGCTATTCCTGTTGAGATTATAACCGGTTTGTTTTTTCCTGCTACATATTCAATTAACGGAATGTCTGTAATTTCAAAAGAAGCGATTTTATAAGCACCTACATTCATATCTTCTAAAAAATCAACTGAAGTTTCATCAAATGGTGAAGAAAATACAATTAACCCCAAATCTTCAGCTACCTTTTTTAGTTTAGGCTGCCAATCCCATGGCATAAATGCATCCTCATAGAGGTTATACAATACCTGACCGTCCCATATTGTTCCCTGTTTTATCTGAAAATACTCATTGTCACAGTCTAAAGTTATGGTATCCGGAGTATAGGTCTGAAATTTAACTGCATCTGCACCAGATTTTGCCATTGCCTCTATAGTTTTAACAGCTATATCATAATCATTCATATGATTTGCTGAAAGCTCAGCTATTATAAAAGCCGGATGTCCATCCCCAATCATTTTATTTTCAATTTTAAATTCCATAATTCAGCCTCTGTAAATAAATCTTAAAGCACTGCCGTTTCTGATTTCACATTCTTTTTTAAATCCCATAGCCTCAAAAAATGAAACTGACCTTGCATTGCTTTTTTTAATATCTGCAACTAAAGTATCCTGATTATAATTTTCCTTAATATAAGTTATTCCCTTATTTAACAAGTATTTAGACAATCCTAATCCTCTATACTTTTTATTTAAGCTAATGCTAATAACAGGATACTTTTCATCAAAATCAAATCTTAACTGACCAATAATATCTGAGTCATATTCCAAAACCAGAAATTCTGTTGTATTATCATTTAATATCCCATTAAACCATTTTTTATGAGTTTCCAAATCTATTTTATCGCAATTAAAAGAGCTTTTTCTTACTTCTTCATCATTAGCTATTTCAAATATTTTAAGACAGTCCTCTTTTTTAATTTCTCTGAAAACAGAATTTTTCCTGTAATAACTGTTTAGAGCGGTTTTAGCTATTCTTATAGAACCTTTACCATCAACTGCACTAACACCCATATTTTGCTTTTCTTTTCTTAAAGCAGAATCTTTAAGCAGCTCCAGTTTAGCTAAAATATTTTCTTCTAAATTATCATCATCCCAGAATCCTGCAAACTCAATGAAACCCTGCTTTTGCCAGTTTTGAATATTGTTTATCTGATTGTCAACAACTCCAACAGCAATTGTCGGAACACCTACTCTTGCAAGTTCATATAATGTTTGGCCTGCTGATGAAATAGCCAAATCTGTGCTTTCCATAGCCTCAAGCATTTGTCTGCTGTCTGGAGAATAAATCAGTTCATCATCAAACTCCTCGATTTCACCAACATTATCAAAGCTATTTCCTATGATGACCTTTTTTGCAAAATCCTCATTTTTCAGCAAATTCAGGATTTTAGGAGTCAGATTTCTTAAATCATTTCCTCCTAAAGTAATTAAAACATTTTTTATTTCATCATTAACATCAATTATTTTTGTGTTCCAGAAATCCTGTCTAAGTGGAATATATTTTGAACCGTACAGCGCATCTTTTCTTCTGGTTGTTGCAAGGATTGTTCCGTTTACAACTGTTCCGTCAGGATAATCTATACGGTTATTATCATCAATATAAATGGCCAGTGCAGTTGTTTTAGCTATTTTCTGGTAAAATTCGAGTGGTGCATGATATGAATCTATAATAACAATATCATCATCAGCAAATTCCATATTCTGCCAGTCATAAATAGCATAGTTAATATTTTGCAAAATCGCATCAATTGATTTGTCCCCATTAACAATAAATTGAGGTGTTATGCAGAATTTTCTAAAAGCCTGATATATTGAGCTGCATCTGGCTACATGCCCGAATCCATAGTTTTTTCCGCCTTCAGTCAATATTATTACATTCATATTATCTTTTCAATATACTGTTTAGCTCTGTCCAAATCCTGTTTTTCGCATAAATTAAGAACTTCATCCAATTCTTCTTCTAAACTATTGCAAACCTTTTTTTGAGTTATTTCAGAGTTTATATCTTTTAAATAAGGTTTACTGCTAAATAATTCCAAAATATCATCCAGAGAGAAGAATTCATTTTTATCATATAACTTATCATAAACACTGCAGAGCAGAGCATAATCCTGAGGAGTATCTAGTGTAATCCTAATATCAGAGTTGTCGTTTTTTGTTTCATATTGCACTATTTTAAAGTCTTCAGGATGTGTTTTATAGATAAATGGAGTTACATGTTCCTTTTCAAATTTATCAGTGGCATTTTTATATGCATTTTCCAAAACATTGAAGTTAATTACCTCAGCATCAATTCCTCTTGGAAATCCTCTGGTTAATGTATTTGAAGTATAATCTGCATTGGAGTTTATATGTTTTTTGACAATTTCATCAATTATATTTGCATCGGCACATGGACAGTCACTGGTTATCCTGACAATAACATCCAAGCTGTTTTCCAAAGCAGCATTATAATATCGTTCCAGAACATTTTCCAGACTGCCTTTGTAAAACTTAATGTTTTCTTTTTTAGCTACTTCAACTATTTTTTCATCTTCATCATGTGTTGTTGTAGCTATTATTATTTCATCAATAAGTTTAGATTTGGCTACTCTTCTAATAACCTGTTGCAGTACATTGGTTTTGCTATTGAAAGGTAGCGGTTTTAAAACTTTTTGCGGAAGTCTTGTTGAAGAGGTTCTGGCCTGAATAATTGCTCCAATTTTCATTTTTTTAATACTCGCTAAATATTTTGTAAAGTTTTTCTTGTACAAACTCTAAATCTTCATCAGTTAATGTAGGGTACATTGGTATACTAAGTTCTCTTTTGTAAAACTCTTCATCTACTGGACAAAGTCCTTTATTAAATCCAAGGTTTTGATAGTAAGGTTGTAAATAAACAGGTATATAATGCACCTGAACACCTAATCCTTCAGAGCGTAATTTTGAAAATATTTCCTTTTTATGATTTGCATATTTTTCTTTTAACAAAATCGGATATAAATGATATGCAGACTCACCGTCAGGATTTTCTTTAACAACATCAAAATATGGATTGTCTTCAAACATCTCATCATATTTTTCAGCTATTTTTCTTCTGTTTTCAACAAAGGAATCTAATTTTTTAAGTTGTGATAAACCTAAAGCACATTGAATGTCTGTTATTCTGTAATTGAATCCTAAGTGCTGCATTTCATAATACCAGTCACCGTCACGAGGATTTACTAAATTATTTTTAGTGATTCCATGAGATCTGAATAACTGAAGTCTTTCATAATACTCCTCATCATTTGTAACAATAATCCCGCCTTCACCGGTTGTAATGTGTTTAACAGGATGAAAACTGAACATTGCCATTTCAGAGTATTTTAAAGAGCCTATTTTTTTACCGTCATATTTTGCACCAAGTGCATGTGCACCGTCTTCAATAATCTTAGCATTATTATCTTCAGCAATATCAGCTATTTCCTTTAAGTTAACAGGATTACCGCTATAATGTACAGGAGCTATTAACTTAGTATTTTTACTGACTTCCAGTTTAGATGCATCAATGTTTCCGGTTTGTTTTTCCACATCACAGAAGTTTACTTTAGCCCCTAAATATAATCCCGCATTAGCAGTAGCTACAAAAGTATTAGGAGTTGTAATCATTTCATCTCCCTTTTCAAGACCTAATGCAAAATAAGCACCGTGCAGTGCAGAGGTTCCTGAATTAAAAGCAACTCCATATTTAGCTCCGACATAATTAGCTATTTCCTCTTCAAACTCAGTTATTTTTGGTCCCTGAGTAATGAAATCTTCACTTAATACTTTTGTGACTGCATCAATGTCTTCCTGGTCTATACACTGTTTTCCATAAGGTAAAAATTTAGAAATAGAAATCACCTAGTATACAATATCTATATCTTTTAAAGCTTCTCTAATTTCTTCAACAGATAACCAAACCGGATTATTGTCAGATGCATAGTAGAATCTGTCTTCTACTTTTTTTCCACCTTCTTTTATATTAACATCTTCCCACCATTCCAAATCAGGATAAATTATATAATAATCATCATATTCATAAGCAGATCTTGAATCTTCCTTAGTTATCATTACTTCATGGAGTTTTTCACCAGGTCTAATACCGACATCTTCAAATTCACAATCAGGAAGCATGGCTTTTGCCAAATCAGTTACTTTAAATGAAGGGCATTTATGGATAAATAATTCTCCACCTTTAGCATCACCAATAGCTTTAATTACTAAATCAACTGCTTCATCAAGAGTAATCCAAAATCTGGTCATTCTCATATCAGTAATTGGTATTTTAGTTTGACCTTCATCAATTAAAGTTTTGAAAAATGGAATTACAGATCCGCGACTGCCTGAAACATTTCCATAACGAACTACTGAAAATTGAGTGTTTTTAGCTCCAACATAAGCATTAGCTGCTATAAATAGTTTATCTGAAACCATTTTAGTAGCACCATATAAGTTAACCGGATTAACTGCCTTATCAGTAGATAATGCCACTACCTTTTCAACATGTTTGTCAATAGCTACATCCACAATGTTTCTGGCTCCATCAATATTGGTTTTAATAGCTTCTAAAGGATTGTATTCAGCTGCAGGAACTTGTTTTAATGCAGCTGCATGAACAATAATATCTACACCATCACAGGCACGTGCAAATCTTTCTTTATCTCTAACATCCCCAATAAAGTAACGCATTACTTTTTTATGTTGGGCAAATTGTCTTTGCATCAAATATTGCTTGTATTCATCTCTTGAGTATATAATAATTTTTTTAGGATTATACTGTTCTAATACTCTTTTTGTAAACTTTTTACCGAAAGAACCAGTTCCTCCAGTAATTAAAATAGTTTTATCATTTAACATAACGAAACTCCAATATTAAATTATTTATAAGTTTATTTTTGAAAATATATAAAGATTATTAGAAACAAGTTTCTATCTTTATAATAAAATTGTATTTGATAAATAAAAGAGTATAGTATTGTTAATTTTTTATTTAATGATAAAATTAGTTTAAAATGAAAAAATAACTATTTAAAATTAGTTTAAAATAAAAAAAAAGAAAAAATAAGGATTTATGAAAATCCTTTAAATTTATTTTTTCCTTCTGGAAACTCCAAAACCGAATATTCCAAAGATTAAAACAACCAATAAAGCAAATAATGGATTTCCTGTTTTTGCCATTGCAGCAATATCCATTGTAACTTCATCAGAAATCATAATATCTTTATCAGCAGGACTTACAGGAGTAGGAACAGGAGTTGGAAGTGGATTTACAGTAACTGAAATATTATCATAATTGTTAGACATATTCAAGTCAACTGTACTTCCATTTACAAATACTTCATTAGATATTATACCTGTTTTTAAAACAATACATGTAATTTCCAATGTAGCATTGCTTTTGTTAGTTAAATTGCCAATTGTCCAAATACCTGTTGTCGGATTATATACTCCTACGCTTGCTTTATATGAAACAAATTTAAGAGCATCTGATAATTTATCTACTACATAAATATCTAATGCTGTGTCAGGACCATTGTTTTTAACAATAATAGTGTATATGATTTTATCTCCAACAGTTACTACATTAACATTTACTATTTTTATAACAGATAAATCTGCTGTTTGAGGAACAGTAATATTGACAGTAGCATTGTTGTTAGTTAAGTTAGGATCATAACCAGTTCCATTTACACTTACATTGTTTTGGATAAATCCTGTTTTAATTATTTTTACAGTAATGACTAATTTAGCTGTTTCATTATTAGTTAAATTACCGACTGCCCAAATACCATTTGTTAAATTGTAATATCCTTTAGAAGCATTAGCTGAAATGAATTTGAAATTATCTGCCAATATTTCAGATACTTTAATGTTAGTTGAGTTATCCGGACCGTTGTTTCTTACAATTATTGTGTAGGTTATTTCATCACCATAATTTGGAGTAAGATTATCTACTATTTTAATAATTTCTAAATCAGCGATATTTACATGTATTGTAGTATTTGAAGTGTTTCCTTCAGGATGTTCATCACTAGTGACATTTACACAATTGAAGATATCCTGACCGGTTGTACCTAATATTGCAGCATAAATATCTACAACTATCTTACTGCCAGTATGCATATTTCCTAATGAAATAATTTGAGTGTAATCAGTTAAATTACCTCCATTTATTCTGTAGGTTGCAGATTTAACATCCAACAATTCAGCATCCAAAATATCTTCTAATTTGACATTCAATGAATCTGAAGACCCTCCAGCAATTACAGTAATGACAAAGTGTGCTGTGTCTCCAGGGTTAAGTGCTTTGATTTCAGCATCCTTAATTACAACCAAAGTAGTATTAGCCATTACATTGATTGTTTCATTATCTGTAAAGTTACCTCTAGCATCATCAACACCAGTAGTAATATTAACAGTATTTAAAACATTACCACGAACAGAAGCATTAACTTTAGCTCTGAAATACACAGTTATGTTAGCACCTGCATTAATATCACCTAAACTGACAGATTCATTGTAATTGAACCAATCTTTACCGTTTAATGAATATTGTAAGTTAAGCAATTCATTACTGTTGAATATGTCTTTTAGAACAACATCACTGGCAACAGAAGGGCCGTAATTGTTTATAACAACAGTATAACCTACATTTTCACCTGCAACAATTATTGTTGAGTTTGCAACTTTTACAATGTTTAACAATACTGATTCAGGAACATTAACAGTAACAGAATCATTATTATTAGTTAAATTGGTATCATGACCAGTACCGGTAACATTAACATTATTGGTAATATTTCCAACCTTAATAACCTGAACAACAATTTTCAAAGTTACACGTTCATTAGCATCTAAATCACCAACAAACCAAACACCAGTATCTGGATTGTACTGA